>Ga0257106_1000041_pt1 | contig 69424 bp, 40 predicted proteins | sample LP_taG_3_FD_190177 | JGI IMG/M metagenome (GOLD analysis project Ga0257106, IMG submission 190177) | Marine microbial communities from Northeast Subartic Pacific Ocean, Canada - LP_J_2011_P26_10m | ecosystem: Environmental > Aquatic > Marine > Oceanic | place: Canada: Northeast Subartic Pacific...
GCGGAGCTCGAACTTGGCGGCGTAGGGGTTCACCTCTAAACAAAAACCATCCTCGTAATCATTTGATGCCGACAATATCTTGTTATCGTGGATGTACATGGCCTTTGGGGATTCCGGTATATCGTCAAAGTGGAGGGAATTCGTGAGATTGAGTCTTCCCCATCCCTGCTTGAACGAAGGAGGTTGCTCCAGTGGTTCTTGATATTCTTCGTCGATACCGGTCATGGCCATTGCCCCGTTAATGACAATAGCTTTCATGAGTGATCCAGACGGTGCATAACTCGCACTCGAGCCCGCAATTCCACCTGGGTAGTATCCCTTCTCAAAATATTCTTGCACTATTGCTGTCCCGCCAGCTGCTATGGGGCATGCCATTGAAGTTCCGGATATTGTAGCCGTTCCGCACACGCTGTTCACATATGCCGATGTAATCTTATCTCCCGGCGCAATAATATCTGGCTTAATTCGCAACTCATCGTTATCCGAACCAAACGGCCCCGAAGACGAGAACGAGGCTACATCTTCAAAACCTAAATCCGTATTTGTCCTGGTATACCTTGAAAATGTAACTTTGATACCAGTAGAACGCTCTGACAACGCCTTCAAGATCAATCCATCGCGATGTGTGATGAACCCCACCGCGGCTGAGGTGAAAGCAAGAGGATAAGCAGTTTCATCTCGACTCATGTGAATTTTATACCCGTTTTGTAAATTGGTATCGTACTCGTAATTGTAAATCAGTATACCTTTTGCACCAGCAGTGTATGCGTTGCGCGCCTTGAGTTCGAAGGAACACGTCCCGCGTTTTACAAGCACGATGGCATCCGTGTACACGGCGTTACTTAAAGCTGCGCAACCCTCTTCCGGGGTTGCGTGGATAACAGATCGAGCCACAGTTGCGTACGCTTTTGACGTGCTGTCCCAATCCGATCCGAAATCTGCCGCTTGTAGTAAAATAATTTTCAAATGTGAAAAGTGTGTATCGCTGGCAATATTCACGTTGTAATATTCCGTACCGGCGGCTATGTATGTAGTCCCGGAATTTGGAGTAAGCGACGCCCCGATCGATAGTATATTTTTCCCTCCCGCTGGCGTCGTAACTGAAGATAAACCATAGTCACCGCTGTTACCTGCGGCAAAAAACGGAAGAAATTTCGGCGTATTTCGAGCGTATTCGTCTATCTGTGTCGTCTCACTTTCATACTCATAGACGTCGTATCCCCAACTATCTGAATGGATTCTCGCTCCAGCATCGTAAGCAACTTGATAATACGTAGATCCCATATTTGGCGTCGCCGTCATGACAATATCTCCAACCGAATCTGTGTAGGCAAGATCAAAAAATGCAATTTGGGCTGAGGTTGCCATGCCATCGTAAATTGCGGTATCAATGGTCGAGTATCCCGCGACTGAAGCAGCCACATGCGTGCCATGTCCATCTTCGTCCTCTCCGTTTCCATACTCTGTAATATAATGTTTAAACTTGTTATTCCCCGCGAGATAGCAACTGTTTCGATCCGCTCCAGTATCGCCAACACCAACAACGACTGAATCCCCGAGCAAATTGCCTTTGCTCCAAATAGGGGTCGCCACCATCGTGGTAATCCCGCTTTTCCAAATCGACCCTTGGATTATACCCTTAGCGTTCCTATTCGACGTCTTTCGCGCATACATCGGTGCTACACGCACTATAAATGGAAGTGCGGCTATAAATCTTGCGGCGTCGGCTAATTGCGTCGTGGGAATATTTCGCAAGTTGAAAAAACCACCGTCTGGATCAAAGACGACGTTGCGTCTGCTATGTTTCACTCCCATAGTAACGTTTGGTCCGAGCTCGTAAGACTCGTCATCGACTAGAACATTGATTCCCTTTTCGATTAAGATTGCTATTACTTCCTCGCTCGCATATTTTGCGAATACTTTGTCGTCCTTGGCGTTACCTAGTCGCGTAACGTCGACGCGCAAGGAATTGACGCTCTCACCGATTCTATTCTCCCTCGTTTCCAAGCCAATTTCCTTGAAAATTGATTTCAGACGCTTCTCACTGCCCCACGATTCTCCCTTTGCTTCTTCTGTTCCTTCGCTCGTCTTCGCTCTCTCCGTCTCCACCTCGATGACTGTATCGACGACGTCGAACGAGGCGTCTAAACTAAGTTCCGGCGTCCACGCGTCGACCCACGCTGCAGCTTTTGAAACCTCAAAAGCCGCTTCCGGAGGTCCAAACGCGAGGTATCCACCGCTTTTACCTCCAACAATAACTGGAAATCCATTCGAATCTTTCACGAATCCGCCTCTGTTTTTGCGCAAGATTAGTTCCGCTCTCTTCGTATCCGTTACGCCTTCTTCTAAAACGACGTAAAATTGTTGCGACGCAGTCGCGTCTTCATTCACGGCGTTGAAGTAATCCTTCATTCTCCCACCATCACTTCCGTCGCTACGTTTCCGCCTCGCTCGTTTCGAAGAAATTTCCTCCCCGTACTCCTTCGGCTCTTTCCCAAACGCCGACGACGCAAAGTTCCACTCTACGTGGTTTTGCTCGGCGGCGGCCGAAGGCGCCGCTGCTCGTCTTCCGCGTCGTAACAAGCGTTCGCGCGAGACCGTTTCTTCTTCTTCTTCTTCTTCTTTCATTCTATCCTCTTCTTCCGTTAGTGTCTGTCGAACGACTCTTTTGTTTGTAAAGAAAAGTTCCTCTTTTTTCTTTGCAAAGGAGGCACCTTGGTCGTCTATCGCCACCACGTCGCGTTGAAACACGAGCCGGCGACGACCGATGGTTTCCTTCTTTTTCTCGTTCGTCCTCGCGCGTCTCTTTTCGTACACGTCGCGCGCGAGTTCTCTCGCTGTTTTATTCAAAAGTCGCCCGTTTTCATTTTCGTCGTCAGTCGTCAGTCGTCGTCTCGAGTCCACCGCGTCGGACTCTTTCTTCTTCTCTTCGGGATTGGATTTTGCGTGTACCGCATTAACAGAAGCAGACGCAAAAAGGAGGAAGAAGAAGAGAAGGAAAGAAAGGAAAGAGACGAAAACAAAGACTGTTCTCGTCGTCGTTCTGTTCTGGTGTCCTCCTCCTTTTCGCCGCCGCTTTCGGCGCGCGATGTCATCGGTCATAATACTTTAATCTGCGCGTGAAAAAAATGAAGTTTTAGTTTTCTGCTGGCGATTTATTCTTCTGATGATAAACAACAAACAGTGGTTTTTGTCTCTCTCGCTACTATTATACTACTTTTTACGGAAGGACGGCGCTGCTCCCGTCGGCTAAGTGGACGCACACCCGCCCGTGACTCGGAACGAACTGTCCGGTGATGAGTTTAATCGCCTCTTGACTGGCGACGCCGCCGACGACGGAGGCGACGGCGTGGATTTCGCCGCCTTGAGAGCGAACAACTTCCCAGGCGAGCCGTTCCAAGAATTTACCAGCCTCTTCGGCTTTGGCAGCTTTTATAATGTTTGAACCATTTCCACCGTCGTCGTTTACGTCGTCGGCGTCGTCGGAGGGTGGTTTTTCTACGACGTCCATTTTCGTTGGGGAAGTGGACGTGGAGAAGGATTGGAACATGGCAGCTTCTAAATTTTTGGTGACGAGCGCGCGAAGTTCCGCGCAGTCGCTCGTCATGCGATGGAAGAGCATCGATTTGCCTTTTTCCGTTCCCGAGGAGGCGACGACGTTATCGACGCCTTCTTCGGGCGCGTACGTGCCGGCTTTTCGACACAATTTCGCCTCGAACGCGTCCGAGGCGCGCAAAAGCGCGTAGGAATACGCGCACACGCGTTGCGGACTGTCGACGGCGAGGAAGGAGGCTACTTGCGCCTTCTTGCCGTCGTGTTCTGGTTTGTTCTCCCACCTCCAAATGTCGCGTTCGTCTGCGAGCGACGTGAAGGAGACGAATCGAATATCGCGCGCGTTTTTGCAAAACTTTATGCAAAACTCTTCCAGCTGCTTTTCGTCCACGTCCTTCTCGATAACGTCGACGATTTTGCTCCCGTGACTACAACGGGTACTATTATTATCGTTGGATCTCGTCGTCGTCTTCAAATTGGGAACGATCGTTTCTTTAACGATGCGCAACATCTCGCGTTGGTCCTTTTGTGCCTTCTCGAGGTACACTCTTTGAAGTCCGACGAATGCATCCGTCGTTGACGTCATGTCCGGCAACGCGCCCGCGTCCAACGGGAGAAACTTTTTGTTCCTTTTCGTAAACTCTTCCAACGCGGCGACAAAGATCCAAAACAACTTTGTGCTCACATCGCTCGCTCCTAAGTCCGTTATCGATACTACGTCCGAAGGGGATAGCGTCGTCTCTGTCTCCATCATCGCTACTCCATCTCCTTCCTCAGTAACGCTTCGAAATTCCCTCGGCAACTTTCCAAAACACTCCGAAACGTTCTCCGGCACATCCGGTTTCTGCCACGCCATTCTCACGTTCTCCAACGCCTCTTCAAAGTTCAGCTCCGTTTTCGTCCTTCGCATGGATTTCAAAAACTCCTTGAACTGCTTCTGCGCCTCGTAATCGCCGTCTTCTAATGTCTGCCTTTGCTTCTCGTCGAACCTTTTCTTCGCCACGAGCAACAAAACCGCCCACGGCACGTGCGCGAACCTCTGCTCGTCCATCGCCTCCAAATCCTCAAACTTCTCCGCAAACTCCTCTAACTCTGTAAACACGCCGCTCTCGCTCAACCGTAAATCCATCTTTCGATTTTCCGGTTTCGCCTCGACCACGCAGTGCGTCTTCGCCCCGGATATCTTCACCGTCCCGAAACATCCGTTCGACCGCAGCGTCAACAACTTTTTCCCTAGCTTTTGACAAATGTCATCGAGTTTAATCATCGTCGGTTCGTCCAACTGCGACGCGAGTATCACATCGAAATCTTGCAATCGATGGTGACGAAGTTCTTCTTTGTCTTCTTCTTTGTCTTCTTCGCCTCGTCGAAACCGTTCAATCATCTCTCTCGGATCTTCCTCCCAAAAGTTCACCTCTACGTTTCGGTTCAACAATTTCAAGTGTTTGCACACCATGTCGCCCCTTTTTATTCTCTTCGTCCGTTCTAAAACCAACGCATCATTCGCATCATCTTCCTCGTCGTCGTCTCCTTTTTCAAAACTCAAACTCGTCATGAAGTTATTCCCCAAGTCTCTCTCTTCCACCATCCTTTTCGGCGAATCGCACACGGTCAGTTGCGAGATTCCACCCAAGATGAGATTCTTCGCCGCTTCCGCGCTCGTCGCCCCGGAATCCAAGACGAGAATTTTCGCAGACGAGAGTAACTTCTGACCGTTTTCTCCCCATAAACGCATCTGTCGGTCGTATCTCGTCGAACTCATCTTTTGTCTTCGTCGTCTTCTCGTTCTCGTTCTCTCTCTCTCTCTCTGATGTTGTTGAAGAAAATTTTCGTAAAGCTCCCTTTTTAAGTGTTTCTTTTCTGCAGCTGCTCAAATTTTTCTCTTCTTTTTGTTTTGTTGTTGTTCACTTTTGTTTCTCTGTTGTTGTTGACTTTTTTTTGGAGCACGCAAAACGAGTTTTGTGAAATTTTTGCTTTTTGAGAGGAGAGACAACAGACAGACAGAAGAGAGGACGGAGACGTCACAAAAAAAAGCGTCGTCATTCATCAGTATTTCTCTCATCAATAATGACGACGACTTTAATGATGATGCGCTCAGGGTCAAAACCGTTGTCCGATATTACTACTACTACTACTCAGAACAACGACAAGAACACTTTGAGGAGGATTTTGAGGACGACGAGAGGGAGGAGGACGAGGATAGGGGATTCTTCTTCATCACCTTCTTCGTCTTTGGATGAAAATGATGACGACGATAATAAAAAAGGCGACGATGATGGTTTTACTACGACCACTACTACGAATACGAATCCATTCGCGAATACTCTTTTCGCAGGAGCTCTGTGTTGTTGCATCTTCGGGGTGACTGATGTTCGAGTCGCGAACGCGGTGACGGAGAACCAGCTCTTATTCTTGGAAGCGTGGCGGGCGGTGGATAAAGCGTACGTGGACAAGACGTTCAACGGGGTCAGTTGGTTCAAGTATCGCGAGCAAACGGTGAAAAACACACCAATGCCGTCGAGAGAAGACGCGTACGAGGTGATTAAAGCGATGTTGAAGAAATTGGACGATCCGTTTACGAGATTTTTGGAACCGGATCAATACGCGGCGGTGAGCGAGAACACGATGAACGCGAACGTGAGCGGGATAGGGGTGGAGTTGACGATCGATTCGGATTTGAGCGTGAAAGTGGTGACGCCGACGATTGATGCGCCGGCGTACGTGGCTGGAATTAAGCCGTTAGATAAGATTTTGGAGATTGATGCGACGGATGTGACTGGGTTGTCTTTGTATGAAGTCGCGGAGTTGTTGCGAGGGCCGCAAGGTTCGGACGTTTTGTTGAAAATCGAACCGAGCGCGACGCCGGGCAAAACGAAAAATTTAAGCGTGACGAGGAAACAATACGCGGTCGTTCCCGTGAAATCGGATTTATGCACATCGAAAAGCGGTGGTGATTCCATCGGGGTGGTTAAATTGCAAACGTTCAACTCGTTATCGGCGGCGAAAACGAAGGAGGCGTTGAGCGATTTAGCGGCAAAAGGCGCCAACTCGTTCGTTTTGGATTTACGAGACGACTCCGGTGGTTTATTCCCGGGCGCGTTAGATATCGCCTCGCAGTTGATGAAGAAAGGTTTGATTGTTCAAATCGCCGACGCCGAAGGCGTGCGCGATACGTTCGAAGTCAACGGCAAACCCCTCGAGAATGTTTACGATAAAAAACTCTCCGTTATCGTCAACAAAGGCACCGCGTCCGCCTCGGAAGTCTTAACCGCCGCCTTGCGCGACAACAACCGGGCGACAGTTTTCGGCGACGAACCAACGTATGGTAAAGGTTTAATCCAAACCATCGTCCCTCTGAGCGACGGGTCCGCCGTAAACGTCACCGTGGCGAAGTACCAAACGCCTTTAGGCACAGATATCAACAAAGTAGGCATCGCGCCGGATAAAAAATTACCGGTTGGGAAAGACGGGCAAATCATGCCCGCAAAATTAGACAAAATTCCCAGTACGAACGATGCCGATGCTAGCGTTATTAGTTTCTGCGAGTACGTCAGTTCCTTGGAAGACGGGACTTTCTAATCAATTTGGTGTTTTAATACTATAGATTTGTATTTGTTCGCGTTGTTGTTTGTTCTTTGTTTTTGAACACATCGTCACAAAATAATGCTGACGCTTTCCGCGTTCGCGGGAAGAAGGTCGCACGACCTCTGTCGTGTATACCGCCCTATAAACAACACCAGCGCTCGTACTCGCCAAAATCCTCTTTGCATCTCCTCCTCGTCGTCCTTTTCTTCTCCAGAAAGAGACGACATTAAAACCCCTACCCCTACGGGGAAAGTGCTTCTCCTGTACAAAGGACCAAACGTGAAACTCTTTCGAGCGATTGTTCGATTCAAACTGCTGCAGGTATTCTCAATCGGGGCGGTGAGCACACCTCTTTTGCTCGTGTTTGGAGGAGGAGGAGATGGAGGAAATATTGAAAACGTGACTGCGACGACGCAGATGGTGTTCGCGTCCGCCAGTGCATTTGGAGCGATTGGGTGCTCGTTCGCTTTGCAAGAGTTTGCGAATCGATACGTCGGCGAATTAGCTTTGTTGAGTAGTCATAGCAACAGCAGTAGCAATACTAATAACGATGATAATAATAACACTAATAGTAATAGTACGAGTGGCGATGGGGAGAAGAAGTTGCGAATATCTTCGATGGACTTTTGGGGGAATAGAATCGAAACGGTGGTGAAGTATCCCGAGGCGGTGGAAGCGCCGTTGCGGAACGTGCCGGAGAGTTCGTACGGTGAAGTAGCTGAAGCGACATTTTTACCATTAGACGTGTACTTAGACGAAGAGAAGAGGGAGAAGAAACAGTTCATGGTGAGCTTGAGACACGGGAAGTTGATCGATAAGAAGAAGCTACTGGACGTCTTGAGCGGTAAAAACTAAAAGCTATGACTATACAATTTTTACATCATTCAAAAAGCTAATTCATCATCCGCGTTTCTTCCTACCTGTCGTGTATTTTTGCGAAGGGTGCGAAGGCATGTCTATCTTAGATCGCGCGAGACTTTCTCGGGCGTGGTAGAGTCCCCCACCTTCTCTCCCGCTCGCTTCAACCGCCGCGACGACACCCGCGTGGTGCAACGCGCGAACGCAAAACTGTTCTTTATCTTCCACTTCCTCGGGAGATTCCGCCCGCAGATGCGACTTCGATAACAGTTTACGACGCAAACCTTTCTTTGCTGCGGTCATTTTTCGGTCTTTATACTCGCCAAGAGAGTATCCCGCAAAGGAAGCACCAGAGCCCATCAGTCCAGGTTTGTGTAATCCACTCGCTTCAATCGTCACTTGGTCCGGAGCAATTCTGTTGAACTTTGCGTAAAAATAACCATTCAGCGATTCCTTCTCGAACGACGGTTTCTTCGTGACCCCTCTCTTTGCATTTGGAACGTTTCCGTACCGTCTCGGCAAGTGATACTTCCCATTCATCTCTCCTAAATAACTCGTGTGCTTCGTTTTGATCAAATCTCTTTTATCGTACAAGTTGTATCCGTACACGTGCACTCGCGCGCACACGTGCGTCAACGCCAACAAAGCGATGAAGAAATCCGACGGCGATTCGTCTTCTTTCAGCTCTAAACTCGTGGATACCGCGTCGACAAATTTCGGATTGAACAGATGCGCTTTCATCTTTGCCGCTTTGAATACGCTCTCTTTCCTGCAATGACTCTCGTGATTCGCTTTCCCGTGCAATGCCTCTTGTTTAGTTTTACACCAGTGCAAGGCGACTAAACTCTCGTCGGGAAACTCCCTCGCCGCTCGCTCTAAATTTTTATCGTCCCGATCGTTTCTTCGAAAATACTTTTCGCCTAAAAATCGAGCAGAGGTGAAACTCCCGACGTCTTCTTCGTGACCTCTCACCGGCGCGTCGTTCAAACGAATCACTAAATGGTGTTTATCTATCCTGTGCCCCAAACCGCTTCCTTTCAATTTCCCGTCGCTGTGGACCAACGCGCACGCGTTTGCCAACGCGTACTTCCCGGGCGATTTTCGCGTGTTATTCAACCAGTCTGCGCTGGGAAACCCACCGTACGTCGCATCAACTTCCCTCTTAATTTCCCCAAACTCTGCTCCATTCGCAAACAGTCCGTGTAACGACTGCGCTTTCCCGGCTAAATCTCCTTCGTTCCCGTTTCTCCCTCCCGTGTGGAGCGACATCCACGCGTCACTCTTAAACGGCAACGCGTTCATCGTCTTCACGCATATTGGCAAAGTGTTCTTTTCCACGCACTGCGCGCCAGCGTACAACGCCGCGCAAGGCGAAAACGTTTGCGTCGCTTTCGGCGGTTTCTGAGTAAACGGCACCTCGTAATCTAAACCGCCGAAAATTTGACCGCTAATCGCTCTCAGCGACTCGCCGTCGTTCATCTCTTTCGCGACGTCGTATTGCTCTCGCGACCAATCGTGTTTGCTCTGCGCAATTTTCGGTGCTGGAGGTGCATTCGGTGCCGCAGGAGACGGTGGTAAGTAAACCGGTAAAGTGAACGTCTCCGGATCAAAATACTCTTCTTTGTCTTCTTTCAGACCAAAAGCAGCTCTTCGTGTTCGATTTTCGTTCTCGGAATAATACGACTGAGTATTCTCGGTCATAAACACCAAGGAAACGATCAAAAGAGTCAACAAGAACACACATCCAGTCGTTATTTTATTCGCATTTGGTATTTGTCGAAAGTGTTTCTCAGAACTCGTCGTCTGAGTCGTCGTCGTAAACGTCGCCGTTGATGAAGATGTCGCCGATGCTGCTGAAGAAGAAGAAGATTTCTGCGCGCTCGCTCTCGCTTTCTTCTTCGTCATCTTTTTCTCTCCGTCTCTCTGTCCTTCTCAGTACTAATAATAACGCGCGCCCCGCGACTTCTTCTTCGTCGTCGTCTTCTTTTTCTTCTTCTTCTTTTCCTTCGTCATCTTTTCTTCATCATCTGCGCGCGTGAGTAAATGAAGAGTTTGAGTAGGGGAATGTCTTCATTCATCGGACACCAATGAATGCGCGCACATGAACGCGTGCTTTGCCTCTTCAACCGCTTGTTTGTTACGACAACGAAGCGGATTCAGCGCGATACTACGACTACAAAGACTCTCTCACACTTCTTCTCTCGCTTTTCATTCTTTCACTGCTTTGACAAGGCCTGAGAGTAAGAGGAGGATCAGGCGTTCGTTTTCAACGAAGCTCCCCGTGGCGGCGAAACAGACGACGACGACGACGAACAACAACAACACTAATAATAAAAACGATATGGGAGCGAACGCGTCGAATAACAACACCAACAACAGTTGTTCTCCTCTCGGTGGTAATCTGATGTTGTTCGCGTGCTCGAAATGCCGAGGCGAGGGCGTTTTGATTTCGCAATCCCGCAGGCAACGGCAGGAGAAGAAGAGGCAAGAGAAACGAGAGATGTATCCAAACTCGTATCACAGAAACGACGACGATTCAGACGACGACAAAGAGAAGGAAAGAGGCGATGGTGTAGAAAATAAGAAAAAGAAACAGAAGAAGAAAGGAATGGGAGAGAAACGGGCGACGTGTGCGGATTGTCAAGGGACCGGGTTGGTGGATGTAAACGACGACGACGCGAGCGACGAGAGCGCTCTCAAGTATTCAAGCGCGCAAAGCCAAGGTCATGTGTCCATCATTGGCGGCGGCATCGGCGGGATGGCGTTGGGCGTCGCGTTGCAGCACCGAGGCATTCGGTTTACGATATTCGAGAAAGACGAAGAGTTCAAAGCGAGGAGGCAAGGGTACGGGTTAACCATGCAGAGGTACTCGGGGGCGTCCGCGTTGAAGCAGTTAGGATTGGAGTTGAGCGGAGTTGGATCCGATGCGAACGTGGCGTTGCACAGTAACGGGAAGGTGTTGGGAGAGTACGGGCACTCGGTCGAGAAAAGGAAAGAACGAACGGCGAATGATGCGAGCGCTGCAAATAGCAATAGTAAACACTTACCGAGCGTGGCGCACTCGTTGAGGAACGTGCACATTCCGAGACAGGAGTTACGAAAAATGCTGTTGGATGCGGTGAATCCGGAGAACATTCGTTGGGGGATGAAGTTTGATAGTGCCAAGACGATATCAGAAGACGGGGAAAACAACGACGACCCTCGCGTAGAAGTAACGTTCACAAACGGTGAAAAAATACTCTCCGATTGCGTTGTCGGCGCGGACGGTTTGTTCAGTCGCGTTCGCGCGCACAAGTTTGACAACCTCGACGCCATTCACGAGGGGTTGAACTACCTCCACTGTCTCGTCGTCCTCGGCATTTGCCACGGCATGGACCATGAGTTGTGTAAAAACAAAGCGTTCCAGATTCTCGACGGGCACAACCGTTTGTTTTGTATGCCATTTTCAACGAACGAGATTGCGGAAGATATACTGGGCTACAAAAATGACGTCGACCCGACGTACACGAACATCCCCCACGCGATGATGTGGCAACTTTCGTTCCCGTGCGAGTACGACGAAGCCGTGGAGCTTTCAAAAGATCGCAAAAAATTATTGGAAGAGTCTCGAAAGCGGTGCGAAAGTTGGTGCGAACCCGCACGCACGTTGTTGAAATCGACGAGGAGTGAGAACATGTCCGGGTACCCGGCGTTTGATATGCTCATAGAAGACGAAATCGTGTTTCGGAATGGTAGAAAGAAAGATACGTCGGATAAGGAGGCGTCGAATGTGGATGCATTCACTACGCTTCTGGGAGATGCGGCGCACCCCATGTCGCCTTTTAAAGGGCAAGGCGCGAACCAGGCGTTAGTGGACGCCTTGAATCTTGCCCGAGCGCTTTCCAGAGCGCCTAAATTTCTCTTACCCGGTGAACGCACCAACGGCACGCCGCCTAAAGTCGCCAACACGAAAGAGGCGTTAGTTATAGCAGAGGACGCGATGTTGAAACGGTCGCGAGGGAAAGTGGAAGGTTCGAGAGTTGCTGCTAAGTATTTACATAGCGAGGCGGCGTTAGCGGAAGGTGATTTCGTGAGAGCGAACGTGGCGGTGTCGGCCGCCGCGGGTGAAGTGTATGATGGACGAAACGGATAGATACAGGTAATGACAAAGAACAACACATAACACGTAGCATATTAATATATAATAGATTATTAGAGCGCCTTTTTCGCACTGCTTGCGCGACTAGATCTTCTCGTGGCAATTGGTTTTTGTCCCATCTTGTGTAAAAACTTGAACATCTTCACGGTTATCGGAAACAAACCAAAGATACCCGGGTGACCATGGTACGGCACGCCGGCTTTCTCGCACTCTTCTTTCACAATCGGCACTAACTTCGGGTACAAGTTATGTGCCATCCCTGGGAACAAATGATGTTCGATTTGTAAGTTCAACCCGCCGGATAAGAACGACCAGAACGATTCCCCCCAACTCGCGCTCGTGCGGATTTGCCACTCAGCCCAATCGTTTTGCGCTCTCTTCGGCAACGCTGCCGGCGTTAAACCGTCCAAGTTATGCGAGACGATGAAAAACCAACACAAAATGAACGACCCAAACGTGGAATACGCGACGAGAGGTAAAATGCACGCCTTGATGCCAAAGTTATACATCGGCAACGCGAATTTCACCCCGTAGTGCAACGCTCTTCCCAAGTAAAACAATGCCAGCTCGTGTTTCATTAATCCCAAATACTCCACTCCAGGGCTCGACTTAGTGATTACTACGTTCACGAAATCCCCGGTTTGCGCGGCCAAATACAAAAACGGCCACGCGAAGACCGAGTAAAACGCTTGATACTTGTGAAACCACTTCCACTCCAAACTCTCGTCCAATCGCATGAGAGGAAAGGACGTGTACACGTCTTGGTCTCTCGTCGCCTCGTTACAGTAGGAATGGTGCGATACCATGTGATGGTATCTCCACTCGATAGAACTTTTCCCTAAAATCACGTCGCATCCGAACCACCCCCAAATGGCATTCACAAAACCGGATTGCGTCAACCCGCCGTGGTTGGCGGTGTGTTGCAACCCGGTGCCGCTCCAATACGCCGAGAAGCCTAAAAACATGCCAGTCAAAACCGTCGGATTCATATTAAACATGTATAAAGCCACGGCGTAGCACAAAATGACGCAAAACGCGTCGAATTTCACCCCACCCGCACCTCTCGCTTTCCTTCCGCTTTTCCTCGCTCGCGGCTCCACCACTTCCTCTCTCACTCGCTTCTGTATCTTTTTATACAAACTCGAATCGAGTGGTTTCGGAAAGGTTTCATCCGGACACCAGCTCTCTTCCACGTTTACGGTCGGTAACGTCTTCAAAACTTTCTCCACGATTTCCGATCGCAAATGGTGCGATTCGAACAAAATCGTCGCGTCTCTTCCGTGCGCCAGCATCAAGAGTTGACTCCCTCCGGGATGACGTTTCGCGAACTCGGTGATGTCGTACGTTTTCCCCCGGATTTGCGTGTACTTTCTTCCCGGAATGATATTATTATCGATCATTTTTTCGCGATCTCCCTCCTTCTCTTCTGGAGCTGCGTCGACGACCATCGATGGTGCGTTCTTTCTCACGACGTCGATGACTTTACCGCCGACTTTAGAAGAAGACGAGTTTGCCCCTTTGCCCATTTTTTGATTATCTTTTTTTTGTGACGACGGTGTTGGGACCGCAAATTTGGGAGGAGTTTGGTTTTTTACTTGGAGTTGTTTCTCAGTCATCAGGAACGCATCATCATCACCATCATCATCATCATCATCATCGAATTTCAAAAATATGTTGTTGGAAAAAGTTCTTTTGTGTTTCTCTGGTGTGAGTACTCTATTTTTACAACGTTTTAGTAGTATTATGCGCGTGTCTCTCTCTCTTTCTCTGTTCGTCTGTCTGTCTGCTTCACCGTAATGTCTAAGCGGCGCTCTTATTAATTTCCTCGAAGACGTTTTGTAACCATTTCGATTTACTCGCGTCGCGTTCCAACTCCGTTTTGAGTTTTTTGACGCGTTCGATGACGTCTTGCGGCGCGAGTTGCGGTAACGGGATGTTTTTGAAATCGTTCAGGAATTGCATGGCTCGTTTGCGACCGTACGTGGCGTCGGCATCGTCGACCCCGTCTGATTTATTGCTGTTGGTGGTGTTCTCTTTGTCGTCGTTTCCAGCAGAGTTACCACCGTTTTCCAACTCTTCGGCGCATTTGCGCGCGTCTTCCAACGCCTCAGCCGGGAAGCCGGAAAACTCGGCGCAGTGAATGCCAAAGGATTGGTCGCACGCGCCTTCCTCTAAAGCGTACAACATGGCAATTTTCTTACTCGCGACGTCGATTTTCGCGGAAACGTGAAAATTCTTAACGCCAGTTTCGCCTTTTAATTCCGTCAACTCGTGGAAGTGCGTGGCGAACAAACACGGCGCTTTGACTTCGTTCGCCAAGTGCTCGGCGATGCCCCAGGCTAAACCGAACCCGTCGTACGTGGACGTGCCGCGACCTAACTCGTCGATGATAACCAACGACTTTTCCGTGGCCGAACGTAAAATGGACGCGGATTCAAGCATTTCCGCCATGAACGTGGAAACGCCGCGTAATTGAAAATCTCCGGCGCCAATGCGGCAGAAAATCGCATCCCGAACTGGAATGATTGCTTTTGAACACGGAACGAATGACCCGACTTGCGCCAATAAAACGTTCACACCGACTTGGCGAATAAACGTAGACTTACCGCCCATGTTCGGACCGGTGATAATTTGAAACCAACTCTCGCCTTTGATCATTTTGCACGAGTTTTGCACAAACTCGCCGCAGGATTCTTGCACCTCCACGAGCGGGTGTCTCGAATCGAGCAACACGAGTTCTTTTTCGTCCGCGTTGGTCATTTGCGGTCTCACGTACGGCGTCGGAGCGTTTTGCGCAACCTCGGCGAACGCGCACAAGACGTCCAACTCGGCCATCACCGACGACGCTTTCAAAAAAATATCGACGAAAGAAACCGCCACGTCCAAGACGCGTTGGACCAAATGTTTCTGCTTCGCCTCGTACGTTCGATCGATTTCTAACCTCTTCTGACTCAACGCGCGCAATTTTTTATTCGTAAACTTAGAGCCGTCTTTTTTTGCCTCTAAGATTTGGAACTGCGCGGATTTCGATAACTTTGATCGCGCCGCGCTTTCGTCCTTCTTCGTCAAACGAAAAAAGTACCCGTGTTGGTTGTTCTTTTCCAATTTTAACTGCTTGTCTCTTTCCATCGTCAAATCTTCCGCGGCTTCTTGCCACACGACGTTGATTTCCTCCTCCGTGGATATCTTTTGCTGCTCTAAGAGAGCCAACGTGTCGTCAAACTCGGCGGAGATAACGTACTCGTCTGGGATCTTGTTCAAATCCACCGCGTGTTCAATCAAAGCTTCAAATTTGCCCAACTTTTCCTCTTCCACGCACTCTTTCAACGGCGAGATGTATTTTGAGATGAATAACGCTTTCCTCGTCTCGTCGGAAAAAGGAATGCGCTCTAAACAATCGATCGTGTGCGGAATCGCGCTCGAAGCTTGGTATAATTTACACAAATCCATCAGCGTCGTTTTCTTCTTCTCCAATTTCCTCGCCAAGCGCTCGACGTCTGGTAACGACTTCAAGTGCGCGTTACGCAACGAGTCCCTCAAAGCGCTTTCCTCAGAAAACGTCTCCACGACGTCGTGCCTTTCCGAAATCTTCTCCACGGAAACTAACGGTTGTTTCAACCATCGATACAACACTCTCTTCCCCATCGGTGACGTGCATCGATTGAGCAAGTTGTACAAGGAGAATCCTCCGCCGCTCCCTTTCCCGGCGGTTTCCCCGAACGATCTGTCCCCGCCGCCACCGCTGCTCGGCAACACGTTCAACGCTTTCAACGCCGCCGCGTCCAATCGCACGTGAGCTCCGCTGTCAAACAACTCTAACTCGCACCTTCCGTGGTTTTGCGCGTCGTTACCGATATCCGCGAATTTCATCACCGCGTGCAAACACTGCACGGCCAGCGGCAAGTCCAAAACGTTTCTGTGCGCTTGCACGTTATCGCCACTTTTTAGCAGCCTCTTCAAATCGTCCTCGACGTCGTCCGTTCGAAAATATTCGCTGTTCGCTTTTGCCGTTCGCATGGCGTCGCACCTATCGATCACGTCCGCGATTCTCTTCGCATCCGCCGTCATCGCCCCTCCGCTCGCTTTATCAATTTCGTTCGGCACAATCACCTCTCTGGCGTTAATCTGCGCCAAAATAGACTCCAACTGCCCTAACCTCTCCTCGTCCGAAAACTCCAACGCTCGCAACGTCCTCGTCGAGTACTCGAAAAACGCTAAACCGATGCGTCGTTGCTCTTGTTTCAAAACGCACTTCACCGCGCAAACGATCGGTAACGAATCCGTATCCGCGTTTGCATTGTTGTTGTTATTATTATTCAAATCGTTCTCTTTGCTCCCGTCGAACAAGATATCTTCGAAATCCAAAACGTTCCCAGGACTCCCGCGTTTCGTCAACTTAAAATCCCCTCTACTATTCGGTTCGCTTTCGTACACCTCCACCGTCCTCTCTCTCGTGTGTAACAAAACGTCTCGACAAATCGTTTCGAATAATTTTTGATTGATATTCACGGACGGTAAAATAAACTGCGAGTTTACCCCCGCGTCTTTAAAATACTTCACCACCGTGGTCGTTTTATAAAACCTCCGAGCGACGTAGAACGCGTCGTCGGCGTATACCGACCATCCCTCGTGTTTCGACCGGTTGAAGAATCGCAGCGAATGTTTTTCTTCTTCGCTTTCTTTTTCATCATCATTCTTCACGGTAACAAAAGTTGTCTCGTAAAACCGAACGAATCCAGACGCGTCCGGAAGAATTGCATCTCCATTCGCCGTCGTTGGCCAAGTCGTCGTCTTATTCGTCGTCCCCATCGTTCTCTCTCTTCTGCCTCCCTATTATGATTCTTCTTTCGCGAGAAAAGCGTGAGAAAATTTGAGACGTGAACATTTTTTTTTCATTTTTTTTGAATTTTTTTCTCTCAATCCTCCGTTTGGTCTCCTCTCCTCCTCGAGAGTCCGTCGTCTGTCGTGTTCCTTTTTTTTTTCTCGAGACACGAAAACGACGCACAAAAAAAGCGACAGAAAAAAAAGAATGATGATGAGAGAAGAGGACGACGAAGAGCGCAACGGCGCTTTAGATCCTCTTCTTCGAGAAGCAGACAAAGACCATCAAGGGGAGGAAGAAGAGAAGGGAGAGATTGACGACTGCGAGGCGTGACCACCACCAGCACAAACGACGACGAATATGCGAAATTCGTCTTTTTTAGTCTCGAACTCGCAACCTCCTTTTAATTCTTCTTCTTCGCCTTCCTCCTCCTCGGGAGGAAAAGGAAATCTCGCGACGGTTGTTTTGACGATTCTCTTTTCCTTCCCGGCGATAATCGGGTCGTGATGTTGGCCTTTACTCGTGGCTGGGATGGTAGGGACGGTCGCGACGCAAGCGTCGAAGCAAATGGCGCATTCGATCAGTTTCGGCATCAATTTAGCGGTGACGACGAACATGTTCCAACTCGTTTGGCACCAAAACCGAAACGCAACCAAGGGTGGTGGTAATGGTGGTGGTGGTTTGAGCAACAAAACGACTTCAAAACGACCGGTTTTCTTGGTGTTTTGTTCGATTCCTTTGATCATGTTGGATAACGTGCGACACGTTTTGCAAGACGGCGAAATGATTGGAAAGTGGAGTTCTATGTATCGTAGCGACAAGAAGTGCTATCATCACGACTTTAGGTGTTTATCGTTGGTCGGTTGGACGTGTCAAATCGCCACGACGGTTGGCTTCGCTTTGCTTTTACTAGGCGTGTTGATGAGCAGCGGCGCGTGGGTGAAGTTGAAACGAAGGTATAGGGAGTTGAGAGGTACTCCTACGAGGAACGTTGGTAGTTCGAATTCTTAAGCAGAAGAAGAAGAAGAAGAAGAAGAAGAAGGAAGAGGAAACGTGTTTTCTATTTTCATAACGGTGTGAAGTGAGACGCGGAAAAATGTGCCGCCGGCAAATCCGCGACGACTGATAAATGTGTGAAAAAATGAATTCATTGTTTTGTTTTCTGCCTACGACGCCTGCACGAAAGCAGTGGCAAAGTTGTTATTTAACTTACTTGTATTGTATGTATATGTTGCGCGTGTATATTATTACGGGTTTCTCTACGTGTTCTAGTATGTATCTATGCGTGCATGCGTCCTAAAATTTAATCTTAATCTCTCATCAAGAAGACTTGTGTCTTTTCGATATCTCCTCGGCTGGCGTGGCGGTGACTTCTTCATCGTCGTCGTCGTCGCCATCCCAGACGATTTTGTTTTTGTTGCTTTTATTCTCGCTCGGTGAACCAAACGGTGGTCGAACAGAACCACCTTCGGTCGTTTGCGAAGGCGGCACGACCGATGACCCGGGCGTTTGCGGAGGGACGTTATTATAGTTGATCGTCATCCTCCCAGCCGCCTCGTCGTCTTTTCTTCTCGCTTCTTCTTCTTTTCGTTTCTCTTCTTCATCATCCTCTTCTTCTTCTTCTTCATCCGGTAACATCGCCGCCAACACCATCTCCGCGTCGAAATCAAAGTGCGGTATGCCTCCTCTCGGATTCTCGCCGCCGTGCATTTGTTGTTCCGACGAGGCGTAATGCCCTCCGGCAAACTCCCTCGTCGGTCTCAACGATACCGGATCGCCGTCTTTATCGCACGACATCAACACGTCTTGTTCGATTGACTCGCACAATTTCACCATCGCTAAAGTATCTTTCAAATTAATCGTCACTTTTACGAACTCTTTATCGTATTGTCGATTCTCGTACCTCAAAATCGCTTCCTCGTTTGCGTCTAAATGTACCGTTGTTTGCAACTGTTGAAACGGTCCGCCGGCTATATTCTGTTCGGCTTTTTTATCCACGTACGAAGATATCTCCACGCACTTCTTCGCCTTGTGCTGTTGCTTGGAGAAGCTCCCACCTCGAGACTGCTTGCTACTGAAAGCGTTGACGACTCCGCCCGCGGCGGCCGCGCTCCCCGGCGTCGTCGTCCCCGTCCCTGTCGCGTCCGATCCGTCACCTTCCCACTCGCCGTTGTAAAACGTAAACGTCGCGTCTTGTTGCGTCCCGACGTTGAAGTGACTTCCTAAAAACTTACCTAAACTTCTCGCTTTAAACACGATTTGAACGAGCATGGAATCGCTATCCACCTCTGCCGCTAAGTGTTCCGCGTCCTGTATCGCGTAAATGTTATACGTCTTTTGAAGTTGTCCTCCTTGTCCTCCTCCTCCGCCCGTGCACACAATCTCAACTTTTTCTCCGTTACTTTCTTTCATTTTTATTCTCACGCGATCGACTCGATTCGATCGCAGGCACCCCAAAACGTGCTTCGCCAACAGCGCCGTCTGCACTCCCGTCACCACCGACGAATCGTCGTCGTCGTTTTTATCCGCTTTTCCAACGGCGCAACACTCGTACCCATCAAACGCGTTCGTCCTTAAAATGCAACTCAAAAACGCCGAGTGATTTTGATTCACCGCTTTGATGCGTAACCCGCTCGAAGGGTGCGCTTCGATGAGCACTTCCGGGGAGATTTTCGCGCAACATCCGAGCGTTTTGAACAGATATTTCAAGGGAAGTGCCGCGAGAGAGGCGGAGAAGGCTACTGAGCTCCCTCCGGTTGGTGGTCCTCCTCTCTCCATCTTTGTTTTGTTGTCGTTTTCTCTTTAGTTAGACAACTGTTTTTTGTGCCAAAAGCAATTTTTTGAAAATGTTTTGGTTTGTGCTTTTTTGAAATTGTTTTGAACCAACAACCATCCATCCGGCAACACCGAATTTCGGCGAAGTTTTTTCCGGTCAGGCCAAGAAACTTGGCCGAAATCGGTTAATTATTTTTTAGAGCCTCCCCCCCAAAACAGAAAATACCACCTTCAAAAGTGGTGCAGTTTTATAAGACTTTCATATTTGCGCTTGAAGTTCTTCGTATCAAAAGGCGTATTTATCCATAAAATTACGTCAGAAGGTTGGCAAACTATACGCGAAGGTCGTGCTCGATTATGGGAGCCGTAAAGTCTCTCCATGGTTGAGGGGCTCTAAAAAAAAATAGCAAACTAACCGATTTCGGCCAAGTTTTATAGGGCAATTAACCGGAAAAAACTTCGCCGAAATTCGGTGTCGCCCCATCCATCCATGAAAAAGAAAAAAAAGAAAGAAAGAGGGGAATCAGAATAGAAAAATTCAAAAAAGCACAAACAAACACCACTTTTAATGTATCTCTAATTCTCTGCTTTTGATATATCTATCACTCATCACGCGCGAAAAACAAAGACAAAGACAAAGAAGATGGCGAAGATGAAAAGAAGAAGCGCATCATCGAGTAAGTTGTCCTCTTTTTTGATGAAAATGAAGAAAAAAGGAATAAAAACGAAGCGAATGAAAAAGCTCATTTTCGCTCGGGCGAAGAAGGCGACGGTATTTCTGAAATCGAATTTGAGATTGAATTATCTGAGAATGAAGAGAATGGGACGGAGAGTTTTAAGATCGAAACGCATTCGACGGTACGCGAAAGTGGTGAAGATCTACGCGCGTGAAAGTGGGAAGAAAACGATCCAAGTGGCGAAGGAGGCAAAGGAGAAAACGGTGAGTTTTGTGAGCAAAAAAACGAGCGAAATGTGGAGGAGTTTAGATACAGAGTTTTTGTTCAGGTGCGCGACGACGATTTTGATTTGCTATTTGAGTTTGTACGCGATGAGTCACGCGAGAAGCCGAGAGGAAAAGAGTGGTTTGAAAGCGCTCGTGGCGTTCGTTTTGGCCGCGTTTTTATCGGTGAAGTATGAAGTCGTTCCGGAGGAATACATCGACGGAGTCGCGAAGGCGTTGAAAAGAGTGCCGACGTACACGGCGTGGACGCGAAAATACGCCAGAAAGATGGCGAAAACGTACGTCGATCCGAAAATGCTAAAGAAAATCGATACGTTCGTCAAAATGTATTCGCTAGAGGTGAAAATTGGCCTGTGCGTGTTGTTTTTCGTCGGATGGTGGTTTTTGTCTGCGTTCGTCTTTGGAACCGCGAGGACGAATAAGAATAAACCGAATTCTCCCACAAACAACAACAACAAAAAGGAGAAGAAGAAACGCGCGAAAGGACCGATTGAAGTCAACGTGGCGTTAGTGACGGGTGCCTCCGGGAACGTCGGCTCGAAAATTCTCAGTCAAATGCGTAAGAAGTACCCGGACTATATCGTCTACGGTACGTCGCGATCCGGGTCGGTGGATTTCAAAGCCGGCAACGCGTTGCAATCAATGTTTGACATGATGTCACCAAACTCAAAAACCGTCGCATCGACGTCTTTAGTGAACGTACCTTTGTGTTGTTCGAATATCAACGAAGTCCCGCCGTTGTTGCGAATGGACGTGACCGATGACGATTCGGTGAATGCGGTTCGAGATGCCATCGTCGCCAGGCACGGGAAAGGAAGTTTGAGAATCTTGGTCAACAACGCGGGGATTAGCGCGGCATCGTTAGCGATGAATACTCCCGTCGATATGGCCAAGAAAGTTCTCGAAACGAACTACTTCGGCGTGCTGCGCGTCGTTGCCGCGTTTTACCCGGAAGCTATTCCGAAACACCAAAACGCAACCATCGTTAACGTCGGATCCATCGCGGGGAGAATCGGCATTCCGTACCAAAGCGCGTATTCGAGCTCAAAAGCCGCCGTAGAAGTGTACACGGACGCCTTGCGTATGGAATCCAAATGTGATGGCATTCGCGCGTGCTTAATTGAACCTGGGGACTTACAACCGGGCATGGAATGCGAACATGCGCCGGAAATTGAAACCGACGAAGTCGCGAAGAGAGCGGTGAACATCATGCGCTCGGACGAGAAGAACGGGTCAAATCCCATGAAAGTGGCCTACGCGGTGTGCAAAGCAGCCAGACCGTGGCGAACGCCGGGTGCGAGAATTTTGGTCGGTCCAGACGCGTGGTTAGTTCAGTTCTGCACGAGCTATTTGTGGAAGTCTGTGCAAGAGATGTTTTTAGCCGCGCATTATAGAATACCGCCGAGACACAATTCGTTGTGGAGATTTATCGTTTAGAGGAAGGAGGAGGAGGTAATCTATAGTATTCGTGTTTCGCCTCGTTCGCTCGCGCGCGATGTTGCGTTTAAATAAGAGTTGAGAGAGAGAGAGATGAGAAAAAGAAGAAGTCAATTGCTGTATATACTCCATGATTGTAGAGGCTTTAATTTATTTATTCACCATCATTCAGAACGTCTGCGAGCATTTTCTCTCTTTCCACGAGACTCTTTGGAACTTTCTTAGCTTTGTTCCTTCTCACGTGTCCGGGCTTGATGCGTTTTCTGACCTTCTCGCTCGCTAATTTCGTCATCTCGTCCGAACTCAATTGCGGTTGCAAACCCAACTTGGCGGCTTCTGAACCCATGGCCGCGGACATTTGCTGCATCTTCACTCGCATGCCACCAAACATAACAATCAACTCGGCCAAATCTTCTTCTGTTTTTCCCGCCCCTTTCACGATTCTGTTTCTTCTACTTTCCGCCGTACTCGAGGCGACTAACATGTCCGGATACTTTCTCTCTTCCGGCGTCATGGACATGATCAACGATTTCGCGATTTTAAATGACTTCTCCGCCTCTTGCATGTCTTTATCCGATAACTTATTCGCGCCTGGAATCATCTTCATGAGTTGCGACATCGATCCCATGTCACCCATCATGTCCATGTTCTTCAAAAAGTCATCGAAATCAAACGTCGCTTTCATAATTTTCTCCTTCATTTGTTCCGCGTCCGCTTGTTTCACCGCTTCTTGCGCTTTTTCTACGAACGATACCACGTCGCCCATACCTAAGATTCTGCTCGTCATTCTTTCCGGGTAGAACGGGTCTAGCGCGTCCATTTTCTCACCAACTCCGGTAAACTTAATCGGTTTCCCACTGACTTCTCTCACCGACAGCGCTGCGCCACCTCTGGTATCCCCGTCCAACTTGGTCAAAATCGCGCCGGTAATATCGATGGCATCCGCGAACGATTTCGTCAACGTCGCCGCTTCTTGACCAGTCATCGCGTCCACCACCAACAACGTCTCGTCCGCTTGAGTGCTCATTTTCGTCGCAATCAACTCGTTCATTAACGCCTCGTCGATGTTCAGTCTCCCCGCGGTATCGACGATGACCACGTCGATATCGCCTCTCTTTTTCGCCTCTGCTACACCATTCGCGGCAATCGACGGCGGCGACGCGTTCGCGCCTTCGTCGTACACCGGCACGTTCAAATCGCTCCCTAACTTTTTCAGCTGGTCAATTGCCGCCGGCCTGTACACATCCGTCGCTACTAATAAACACGTCTTATTCTGTTTCTTCAAACTCAGCGCCAATTTCCCGCACGCCGTCGTCTTCCCGACGCCTTGTAAACCAGCCATTAAAATAACCGTCGGCCCGTTCCCTTCCTCGCGAAAGTTAATCCCATCCGCGCCGACGCCGCCCATCAAAGTGCACAACTCGTCCGCGACGAGCTTTACCAACTCCTGGCTCGGTTCCACGCCTTTCGTAACTTTCACCCCCGGCGCTCTCTCCTCCACTTTTTTGATAAATCTCCTCACCACCGGTAAACTCACGTCCGCTTCTAACAAAGCTCTCCTCACGTCTTTCAAAGGCGCTTTGATATTTTCCGGCGATAAGTCCGCCGCCCCTTTCATTTTCGCCCACGCTTCGTCTAACGTCGCCGATAAGTTGTTAAACGCGTCCGCTCTGATGACGATCGAAGAAGAGCGGTCGTTCTTTCTCTTCTTAAATCCTCCCACCAGAGAGCTCTTTCTTCTTCCTCTTTTCATCATCATCGTCATTTCGCTTCTACATCTTCTTCTGTCGTTGTTAAAGCTCCTCCTCGTCGTCGTTGTCCTCGTCGTCGTCGTCGTCGTCGTCAAAGCGCCACCAAAACTCGTCGTCGTCATCGCACTCTTCTTCTTCTTATTATTCTCTTTCGTGTGTGTAGTGTATTCTCTCAGCGTGTGATGATTGAGAAAAGAGTGGATAAAATGGACAGAGAAAAAAAACAACAAGACGGTGCAAAAATGAGACAGACTGACAGACGAGATTTTCCTTTTTTCTTTTTTCTCGTGCTTTTTGCTGAAAATTTTCGCGACGTCGTCATTTTTTTCACGCACGAGATGGAAATCGAGGACGAGCACGAGCAGTTAAAAGCGGTTCGACGGAACTGCGAGAAATTAGTACTGTTGGTGTCCTCTTCTTCTTCTTCTGACGAGGACGAGGAGACGACGACGACGATTTCGAATTGTTTGAGAAGTTTGCGCGCTCTTTTCTCGAGGAAAAAAGAAGTCTCGCCGAAGGAGTGTTTACGAGTGCGTTCGTTTCTCTTTTACTTTTAATGTGTTTTTGTCATCCGTGGCGGCTTTGTTGGTTTCTTCTTTGTTTTTCCTCTCTCTCTCTCTCTCTCTCCTTTCTTCTCTCTTTTGCTCACCACGAGATCATCACGTATCATCATTATTACCGAAACAGGTGTATTTGCAACAAGCGCAAAGTTTCCAGTCTTTATTGGAAATATGGGACGCGCACCATTTGAACAACGCGCAGAAAGTGGGCGTACCGTTACTGCTGTTCATCGCGACGCTTTTGCGAGTGAAAGAAGAAGAAGAAGAAGAAGATGATGATGAAGAAGAAGAAGAAGAAGAAAAGAACACCACCACTCGTGATGATGATGATAATAACAAGGAGAAGAAGAAAAAGAGAAGGCAAAGTGCGGCGGGAGCATCGACGGCGTCGACGAGCGTAAGTCGGTTGGCTTTGGACGGTTTGGCGAGAAATATCATCGCCAGACGGATGCGGCAGATGTATTCGCACATCGCGTCCGGGGTTCGGGTTCGGATTGTAGCCGCTTTTGACGTATTCACCGCGATTGTCCAACGCGACGACGATGGAAGTTTAGCCGAGGAGACGTTTAGGCAGTTTGATTGGACGTTGCAGATTTTACAAAAAGTTGCGACGCCGAGAATCGATAATAATAGTAGCAGTAGGAAAAAGAAAAAGAAGAACAAGAATGAAGATTCCGACGACGACATCAGCAACAACAACAACATCAAAGACAACACCAACGGGAACGCTAATGATAAAAGGAATGCGCACATTTCGTTGTTCCGGGAAGAGCGAGCGAAGATAAACCAAGCTGCGAAAGCGTCGAGGAAGAACATTGAAAAGGCGTCAAACAGATTCGCGTTTGCGCAGTTTTATCTCGCATTTTTAGAATCGAACTACGAAAGCGTCGTGCGCTCGGCGGCAACGAATCGTAACGTCATGTATTTGTTCGTAAGAAATGTGGCGAAAGACGACTCGGAGACGCAGTGTCGGTTTCTGTCTGTTCTTTCGCAGAGCGTGTTGAATATAAACGTGAGCGCGATTCAGACGCCGTTGAAAATCAAGCTCGCGACGTTCACGGATGTGCTTTTGGAGCAGTTGGCGACGATGGCCGCTTTGAGCGATGGTGTCACGAATGCTGAAAAAGATGAAAACAAGAAAGTGTCGGTCTTCTTTCGGGACACTACCGTTGCGAAAATGGCTGTGGATCTTTTGAAAGAAGTCTGCGTGAATCCGCGACATGGCATTTGTCCATCTCAGGCCAACGCGGGAGATTTGATATCTCGCCTCTTGGTGAAATTGCGTCCAGCAGAGTGTGATGCGCACCTATCTGTTCTCTCAGACGCGTGTGTTGCGCACCCACGACTAGCTGCACGATATGTTGCTCAGTTCTCATCTGATTTGCAACCGAAAAATACAGAGAAGTGGTTGTCGACGATACGCATGTTGGGAGATTTGATTCAAACCTCCGCAGAATACGGCGAGACGACGATAGGAGATTTTAGTGGTGGTATCACGAACGAAAACAACAAGAATGATCGACACGACGGCGGCAACGATGACGAAGACGATGACGACGAAAAGATTGAGTTTAGTGCCAGATGTTGGGCATCGAGTGCGTTACCTTTGTCGTTAACGAAATCTGTCTTTGTGAAATCGCTCGGTCATAAAAGCATAGTCGTGCGTCAGGCTTCTTTGCAATTTCTAGCGAAATGTTTGCGCGCGACGAGAAAGCGAATATATTTGGCGGAAAAGAGCGCGATTGCGAACCAGATCAAGCAACGTAAAAATATTAGTATTAGTAATAGTAATAGAAATAACGGCGCTCATCGTGGCCACGTGCTCGCGCGGAAGCGGGAGGTATTGCGTCGCGCCAGAGGCATAGCGTCGGCGGATGTTTTCCCGGATATCTCGGTGCTCATACAAATCGTTATGAAAGGAGGAGCGCACGCTCAATTGACTGTCGAGAAGATGGATACCGATAAAAAAGGAGAAGTTGAATTCGACGGCGGCGACGACGATGAAGGCAACGACGAGGAAGAAACCCAGGACGAAGTATCCGAGTTTAGTCGATTCTCCAAGCTTTTGGCCTTGGAAGCCTTGGCCGAGCGCATCGCACTCTCACCTTCAGATACCGTGAATTTTGTTGATGTCGCGAAGATTCTTCCGAACACTCCCGACGAGCTATTTCAAAATACTCGCGAAAGTATCGCTGCCGTTTCTGTTGCAAGAAACGCCTGCACGGCGTCCTCGGCGGTGTCGAAAAACACTCTCGTTGCAGTGTTCAAATGTTACGCGTTCGCCGTGATGAAAGATGTTGCGGATGAAAGTAATGATATCCGTTTACTATCCGAAAATCTCAAGACACTCTTCAAGTTGAACATAATCGAGTCGAAGACGCTCGATGGAAGAGGTGGAAGCGACAGAAGTACGAAACGTTCGTTCGAACGGGAAGCAGAGACGTACGCGCGCAGCTTTGCAAAATGTTGCTGTAGCGCCTCGACTTCGCTCAACTTGACTTCAACACTCGCAGATTTCTTAGCAGACGCAATCGTCTCGGCATCGAAACGAACAAGTCTCGACGCGTTCGTAGACGAAGAATTCGCGCGGCCGACTCGGTTTAATCAACCAGAGGAGCACGATGGTAACAACACTTCCGCGCTCTCGCCTCTGTCCGTGATTGTGTTTGAAAATGCCTTGAAAGTTTCAAAGAGTGTCAAAAAATCCAAAGAAGAGATTGACGTCGTTCGACAATTTGCAGCCTCGCTCGTTCTCTCGAGTTTGCTTCGCACGACGGGTTTCTGGAAGCACGCAGTGGCGTTGAACAAAATAGGTGTTCATAGCTTGGCGGCATCAAATTGTGAAAAGAAAGTGATGAAGACGATAGACGATATTTTATGCGAAGAGCGGCAAATATTTCTGAGCAACCCGAAGAATACGAAGGTCTTTACGATCGAAAACGTCGAAATGGATGTAGTCGAGATCGATGGCGCCTTAGATGCGCAATCTAAGGCAAAACTGTATTCGCTCTTGCTGCAAAATTACGTTCACGAGGCGGAAGATTTCACGAGACTTCTCCTAGAAGTGCTTCGAAAGATCAACGAGATGAGCCGATCCGGTCGCGCTTCTCTTTTAAGCGCGGTTTCATTCAGTGTTGCAAGAGAGCTGTCACGGACGGAACATGGCTGCTTTGATATGGAAAGCCAATCGAAAATTGCAGCTGCGTTGGCGAGAGGCATTGAAGATACAGAGCAGAAATGTGGTGCGGTGCAGTCAACTCCTCGAAAACGTCTCGCGGATGCGTTTTTGACGCACTCCGAAAACGAGTCCTTGGTCATCTTTGCAAAGTTTGCTTCGGAAGAGGCTCAACTCGACGTAATCGCAAAGAGTAGGCAAATGACAAACTTCGTTTTAATGGCTTCCGTGTCCGATGTGTCTTTGAGCTCGCAGAGCGTCTCCTTTGATGGAAAATCAAAGATTCTTGCGCATCTGCTCGAGGTGTTAGTGGGAGAAGACGATGTTGAGAATACGGCCCCAATACTACGTGTTCTTGCGCGCATCTTTGAAAGAAACTCGTCGACGGGTCGAGATACTAATATCGCAGCTCCGTACTCTTCAATTACTCTTCGAGCTCTGGAGAAAATTTTGAAAAGGAAGAGATATAAGAAAAGTCAAGTTGTACTCGCGGAAGCTGAGTTTGTCTCGGCTCTCGTGAATTCAAACGCAGGAGAGATATGCGCAGCTACATTTTTACGGCATTGCAACTTTAAAGATGACGGTATCGTGTTTGAAAAGGCGGCCTCCGATGCCATGCGAAAATGCGCGGAGTGCGCAGCTATTCGAGCCATCGTAAATGTAAATGAAAGTGATCGAACAGAGTTCTTGAGCGATATCGCATCGTTAGTTATGAAGCAAATGAATCCAACAACCCATGGAAATATGGTGTGCTCCGCTCGAGCTGTTCAAATTGAATTAAATGGTGACAACGAGAAACAGAAGAATATTTTTGAAAAGAAACTTTCAGATGCGTTGACGGATCAATATTTTAAAGAGACTTTCGAAAAAGAACGCGTGGAGAATATTATGAACGCTTTCAACGTATGCTTTGACGTGAACTGTCCTGGAGTGTATCGCGTAAGATGCGTTAGCTTTATTTTAAGAAAGTTAGTACTTCTGGATGAATTGAAGTCCGGTGCGGACTACCGCACGCTCAAGCAAGTTCTGGGGAATAGAATTAAAGAAGAACTCGAGTTGTGGGATAAACGTGCGAGTGTGGACGATGCCGATGTTCTCAACTGTAACAACGCATTCACTTTTGCGGTGAACGAGAATTTTATGCTCAGCAACGAAGACGATGTTATCGAATTAGTCAACGCCGCGCGAATGTTTGTCTTCTCCTCGCTCAAGGCGAAAACGCTAAAAAACCATCGCAGAGTAGAAGCGATGGCTAAAATCGTTGCAGCCCTCACGCCAAATAATGCAAAGAAAATGAAGAAAAGGGATAAACTGCGTGAAGTATTTGAGGAGTTTGCAATGTCAAGCTTCGATTGCGTGTGCGAGAATGAAAAATTTGAGCACGCCCTTTTGTCGCGAAGAGAGTTGGAAGAATACGAAAATACGAGTGAGTTTTTGGATTCCGTTCCGCAAAATCCGTCTTCGATGCACTTTGTTCGGGAACGCGTGGACGAGCTTTCGGAGAAAGTCTCTGCTTCTGTGTCGTCCTTCTCACCGCCGCAAAATCAAAAGCAATTTGCAGAATTGAAGCTGCGGTTTGCAAAAGTTCTGCACGCGTCTCTCGAACTAAAACATCGCCTGCACAAGGATACGCAGCAATCGCAGCCAGATATATGGGCGACAGAGAAATCAGTTCATGTTTTACCTCTTTTGCTTAAAGGTTATAACGCGTCGTCATCTGCTTTCGATTCTTGCATCAAGCGAACTATGGTAACGCTCGATTCACTTTCTGGACAAGACGTTCTTAAAAAGTGCGGCTTTGTGTTTGGAAGCGCGGCTGAAAAGTTTTTCGAAGGCAATACTTGGAGTAGGCTAGTATTTAACGATGATGATGATAACAACGACGACGTCAGCGATACAAAAGCGTCATTGAAAGAACGCGTCGGTAATGCAATTGGTACGTCGCTTTTGGATTGCAGACGAAGTGCGATGACGGCGACTGCTTTTCCTCAAAGACGAAAGCTTTTCTTCTGGGAAGATAGTGATACGGAAGATGTGCTCCTCACCAATGGGAACGAAATTATCAACCGATTGGCGTACGATCCGTCCTGGATACTTCCAATGACACTGCGAAACCTGGAAACAGAATCGCTTTCGCCGAGAGAGTGTGTGCGTTCGGGCATTCTCTCGGTTGCAATATCAGCACTTTCCTCCACCGATACAAATTTTCGTCGTCTCGCGAGAGCAATATTATCAATCATGGATGAAATTGTGACTCGTATAGTCACCGGGAAAACCGAAGACGGAGAAGATATGGATTTAACCGATGTGATGTTGGCGCGAGCGTCGTTTCGCGAACGAACGCAAGTCCTTTCCATTTTGCGATGGATTCGAAACTCAAACGATATCTGGAACAACGGCGTCTTCACGCGAGACGATGAAGAAAAAATGATCATGCAAAGGAAGTGTCAACACGCAGAAGATGTCGTCTGGCCAACAACGGCGACGTCGTTCGCGGCCGAAGTCATGTGGCTCGCCTGTCGACCGGAATCTGAATTCTTCGTCGTCGCCAACAAGCAAGTCTTAAAGCGCATGTCCATAGATCTCGATCGTTTGCCTATGTTTCTCCCGCTGGTAAACGCCGGAGATGCCGATGCGAAAACCAAGCGAACCTGGGCACTTCGTCAACTCAATTCTTCCTTCCACTCTTTGGGCGATAAAGAAAACTTATCCTCGCGGGTGTTTCGGAAACAGTTTGTGCTTGAAATTTTGAGCTCACAAACGTGCTCGCACGCGCTCACGGACAGCAACGTGCGGTCAAGAACCATGCGATTGATCAAGAATGTGTGCGAAAATGTAAGCGATTCCTTCTCGCTCGAACTTGTCGAACATGTGAGCTTTGTTGCATTCTTGACGAGACGTATTGAAGAAAGCGTATACCCGCGAGCTTCGGTTTCCTCGGCGCAGGATGTATCCGTCGAGCATCGAAGTCATGTGGCCGTGCTCTCTGCAATGATTTTAAAAGGTTTAGCAGAAGCACCCGACGCGTTCGTGTTTGCTGGACGAGATTTCGTGGACGCAGTGCGACGCGTGAGAAGTGCAATTTTATCTCGATTGGAATCCAGCGACACGCGCGGCGAATCAAACTCGAGAGATGGCAGTTATTCCACATCGGATTATCTCGTCGCGAAGAAATGTTTCAAACCATATCTCGAACTCCACGCCACCGTATCAAGGTGCTTGGAAAAACGGCCCAAGTTGAACAGCCAACTCGCCACGGTATCTGAGCTGTGTCGCCTGATCGTCGCCGCAGATAACAACAACGATGACGTCGAGGACTCTCCTTCGCTGGCCATCAAGACCACGCTTGCAGAAATCCTCGAAATCTCGAGCTTTGATTTTTCTTGCTTACTGGTGGAAGAAGAAGACGAGACAAAAATGACGACGACGACTGCAGCGGTCGAACCCGCGGCGATATCGATTGCAGCTTCCGTCTCTCACCTAACCGGGTGGTTAAACGAACACTTCTCTGCGAAGAACGAACCGAAAGTGGCCTCGCGGTTTCTATGCCGGACGCTGCTAAACGCTCCGGATGTTTTGCAAGACGCTCTCTTCACTTCATCGGACGTGCAAACGTTTGCGAAAACCATCGCAAGCGATTACGACCGCCGTAGAAGGAAAGAAGTAAATGCGGCTTTGGCGTTGCTCTTAGATTTCTTGCTGGATGAAAACGCTCCCGAAGCGAAGAATATTAAAAATACAATCGAAGATTTGATGCTTTCCAATACTCAAAACGAAGGTAACGAGGTTCTTATAGAGGCAAAGTTACGAGAAGTCTTCTTCTTTTCCTCCTCTCTCTCTTCTTCCGTCTTTGTAAAGAAGCGGGAGAAGATAGAGGCTGGGAAGGAGACGCCAACGCCGTCTGCGTCGACGCCGAAGCCAAAAACGAGAAAGAGGAAGCAAACGCCTGGAAGTGGGGCGAAAAACAGACGCGCTGAAAAACGCGCGGCGAAGAATAAGAATAGTGAATAGTAGTTTAATAAAGTTAGTTAAAATCAGTCGTAAGGATTGATTGTCAAAACATTTTTATGTATCTATCTGCTAAAAATCAATGATGGTATCATAGTTATATTTATATAGTTGTTGTTGATGTGGTGGTGGTGATGGCGTTGTGGTAGTATGTATGATGCAAAGCGGCTTTTAATTTTTCGTTGTGTTGTCGTTGTTTTCCTCTCTCTCTCTCTCTCTAACTCTTTATACTTCGACAACCTTGGCGACAATTTGGTCTGCAATGGCTTGGCCTTGGGATTCAACTTGCGCCTTGGAGCTCTCTCTTTCCGCATCAATCGTACTCATCGCGTCCGCAATTTGACGGTCGACGTCAGCCTTCGCTCTCGCAGCTTCAGCGGCAATCTTCGCGTCCATCTCCGTCTTCAATGCGGCAACATCTCTACCGACTGCGGCTCTCGCATCGCCGATGATTTGGTCCTTCTCCGCAATCAATTTGTCAACCTCTTCGGTGTTACCGCCGACGGCGGCTAATTGGGATCGGATCAATTCATCTCTGTCGTCCAACGCTTTTCCAACCGGGCCAAACATGGTCTTGTCCAAGATGAACATCAAAGTCAAAAACTCCGCCGCGATGATCGGCAAAGTCAAGTTGAAGTCAAACAACTTACCCGCTTCGGCGTGCGCCGGCATGGTCATGACCAAGTTGGTCAAGACAACCGGCGCGACAACCTTCGCGGATTCAAACTTTTGCTTGAGAGAAGCTTGCGCCTGTAATAGTAGTAGTAATAATATTAATCTCCGGTCAGCGTTTGAAGTAAATAATATTTGAAGGTTTGAGAGATGAGGAAAATAATCCTATCCTCTCCGCCCCACTCCAAGAAAAGAGGGAAAAAAAAACAAATTCTTCGTTCCAAGCACATGTCCGATCTTCGTCCAAAACGAGGGAGATTATTTTATGCGGGGTACGAGGGAAGCGATATCCACCACGCTAACGGGTCACGCGCGCGCGACCACGCGAACGCGCGCGAATGTGCACATTCTCGCGCACGAATACTTCCTTCGCGCGAATCCGGCGTCGTTTTGTCCAAGCGACGACGTCAACGACCGACAAAAGTCGCCGCCGATGAAACACACGGCTCCTCTGCATTTTATCTCTCCCCCTCCCACGTCCACGCGATGACACACACCCACAATAATCAATCAAAAATATAAAAAAGAACGACGCGGAAATCTCTGACGTACCGGCGAAGCGACTCTCTTCGTTTGCGTTTTTCTGCTCACAGACGCGACGGAGACGCATCTGTTCGTGATTTGGGCGATCGCGGACATGTTTTATGTGTGTGGTGTAGATAAAAATGTGTTTGGGTGCGGAATATGACGCTTGATTGTCGCGTGAGAAGTAATTCAAGGCTTTCTCTCCTCAAAAGAGGGTGAAAATCTCCCTTTAAATCTCTCCATCTTTTTTTCTCAAAATCATAGGCAGCTGATAGGGTTTAACCAATTAAAAGCAAAAAGCAAAAATACACGAGAGACCCCCACACAAAAAAAGAACGAGAGGTTGATATTATATATAATATAAGAGTAAAAAAAGACTACTTCTCGAACACACACATACATCGACGGAAAGACGACGACGACGATGACAACAACAAGAACAACAACAACGATGAAGACGAAAAGGAGGAGAAGCCACCACCGCCCAAAGTTCTTTTTTTGCCTTCCCCTCGTTTTGTTTTTTTATTTCGTCGGGGCAAAAACGACAAAAACGACAACGAGGTTTTTCGAAGTGGAGGGAAAAGAAGCGAAGGTAAAGCCGTCCGAGGAGGATTTCGGAGCGATTCTAATCAGCGAAATCATGTACAATCCGATAAAATCCGCGAAGTCGTCTGAATCGTCGTCTTCGCCAGAGGTGACGACGGATGATACCGAAAAAAAAGCCAGCGGCGAGTGGGTTGAGTTTCTGAATCCAAGCGGAACGGACGAGGTTGACGTGGGCGGGTGGTTCTTCTCGGACGAAAAGAATCTGGCGGGGTCCTCGGCGTCTATGTTCCAGTTTCCTTCGAATACGACGATAAAACCGAAAGAGAGAATCGTAGTTGCGAAGAATGTGACCAAGTTTGAAATCGCTTACGGCGAAAATGAAGGCGCGAGCAACGTCGTCAAAGACGCCGATTTACCGTTCAAACTAAACAACAAAGGCGAAAAGTTACTCTTGTTGAACGCAAAAAAAAAGATAGTGCACGAAGTCGAATACAACGATAAAGCACCGTGGCCGATTGTATTTGCAGGATACTCCATCGAATTGACATCGCAAAAGAGCGACGCGAACGACCCCTTCTCGTGGGTCTCTTCGTTGACGTTCGGAGGAACGCCCGGTCGCGAAAACTCCGTAGAGTTGGTCAACAAATTGGTAAACAATTGATCGATACTGATTATACGTCGACGAGGTATAACATCAAATATATAAAATAAGCGGCTATATTGTTACTTGATAAACGCCCCGTCCGCGACGCCGTCTTGGCCAGTCACGAATCCGCTCGCGACCACCACATTCTTCCCTTGATACGTCGCCTTCCCTCCTTTAATCACGAGCGTTTGCTTCACTTGCTCCCATAACTTACTCTTGCACTCCTTCGGGTACGTTTCCGGCTTCTTATCCTCTTCGTTTTCAATAAACGCCTTCTCGCCAATCTTCGCTCCGCCCGGAACCTCGACCAACTTCACGTCCACGCTCTCGCCTTCCCCGCTCTCTGTCGCTAAAATCATCGCCTCGCTCGTCTCCCCGGCTAACTTGGCGACCTTCAAATTAATAATCGTCAGAACTAACTTCCCTTCCAAATCTTCTCTCTTCACGTATTTCCTCAACCTAGTCACGACTTGCTTCACGTCCTTCTCCTCGTCTTCGCCGATTAAAACTTTGCACAGATACAACTTCTCCGACCACGAGTCGTCCGCTTTCGCCTCTAACACTTTACCAACCGTCAAGTTCGCCTTCGCGAACGGGTCCGCTTCCTCTTGCGGCGGTTGAGACTGCTTCTTTACTTTTTCTTTCTTCTTCTTCGATTTTTGATCTCCCTCGTCGTTATTATTCGAAGACGATGATGGTTGACTCGTGGACGCTCCTCCTTTTCCTCCTCCTTCTGAATTCTTCGGTTTAATCACCGGGTCGAGCAACTTCACGAGATACTCCGACGTCCTCTCGAACGCCTCCGGCATCGGGTTGTTCTCCTCGAACGGGAACGTTTGTAAATATCCAGTTTTCTCGTCGCGCATTTTGTACACGTGTTTGGGTGGGTTGTACGTTTCCAACGGCCACGGGTCTGAAAAAAAAGATGGTGAGAAGTAATGCTCTCACGTCAGCAACAAATTACGCGTTTTGTTTGCATTCAATCAACACAAACTTAAAACCAAATCATCATCGCGCGCGCGCGCGAGAGAGAGATGTTTGAATCGTAAACGAAAAATGCAAACAACGAACCTTCGGGATCGATTTTCACGTGTCCAACGGGAAGCTCGATCGTGCTCATATCGTGCAAGCCTGAGACTCCTCCTTCTTTAGTATCGTGTCCTGGTCGGATGCCTCCGCAGCACGCGTTGAGCATAGTATTCTCGGTGCGTCGTGTCCTTTGTTTGAGAGGAAAATGTCTTCCTCTTTTGGGGTCTGTTTGTTCATTTCTTTTCAAAAAAACGCTCGCTCGTTATTAAAAAAAACGCCTGTTTGTTTTCTTTTTATTAAATTATAGATATTAATAATAATGTCTGCCTCTGCGCATCATCAACGAAAGACCTCGAAGGAGGATTTGGAGACGACGACGAAGCCAAACTCGACGAAAACGAGGTCCTTTACTCACTGGGATAAATTTTGGCACGACGCGGTGAAAGAGAACGAGCAGAAAATGAGAGACGCGAACCGAGCGCATTTTAAAAAAACCGGAGATCAGAAATTCCAGGACTTTGACGAAGGTATCGACAGCGATCGAGCGTATATGGACGCGTGCCATAAATTAGACCGGGGAGTGCCAAGATATGCGGTGACTTTATCGTGTTCCGGGTGCGGGTGCGAGAAATTGAAAGATGCGATGATGCGATTGGAGTGCGCGCAGTGTTTGGAGATGTACAAAGAACGCAAAATGAAAGTTGTCGTTGACGCTTTTGAAAGAGCATTCTTTTGTTCGGAGAATTGCTACGTGGAACACTGGAAAGAACACAGAATGCGACACGGGCCGGCGTATTCGAGAGCGACGAAGGAAAACGGGGAAGTGCATCGATTCGAGGCGCACGACGAAGGGTGCGGAGCGTTGTGGGATCACGGCGCGTTGAAGAGGAAGTATTTTCACGAATGCGAGCCGAATACGAAATGGGGCGCAGACGTGAACAATACGGAGGGAGGAGGACAAGAAGAAGAAGAAAAAGAAGAAGAAGAAGAAGACAACGCCGTCGACAGCGATAAGGAAAACGAAGAAACTTTTTGATGATTGACTGATTTGACAAACGGGCGATGTGTGAATTTTGCGTATTAAAACCAAAATCTTTTAATCTACTTGAAAAAACCGCCTGAAAAAAACAAACGTCCGTTGCTCTATAAACTGTGCTAATGAACGCGAGGACAGACTTCCCTCAACCTAAAATTATATTGTGATTACTTTCATTGTTTTTCTTCTGTGTGTTCTCGTTTATCACCGTTTGTGATAAAACGATTCCTTCATCTCCGCGGAGTCGCTTTTACCAGTACGTGTACGAATTCAACCAGCCGTCCGGATTTTGTCTCATGATCGCCTTTCTCATCTCATCGTAGGTGAAGATGAACATAGACCACGGAACGGCCGGAAACCAGTGCAAGATGTGCAACGGTCGAGTACCAAAGACAGTGTTCAAGGCTGGAGTGTATACCAAAGTCGCCCCGAGGACGGTTTCAAACAACAAACCAAAGTTCATGAAATCGTTTTGTAAGCCTTGCTGGAAGAGAGAAAGCTTTCTCGTCTTGCAAATCAACAAATCGGCCCATTGGACGATGATGATGGAGATGAAGTACGCGCATTGCGCGTATTCCAAAGCAGAACTTTGGTAGTTCTTGTTCGGTAAGTGTTGTAGCTGGCCGTTCCAGAAATACATGGCACCCGCCGGAGCGATAGCGTCCTTATCCGCGAAACCACGGTCGGCAAAGCCCCACGTGCTGTCCTTATCGCAAAGATCAACAAACTCCGCCTTTTCCGCGTCAGTACGTTTATCCGAAGGAATACTTAAGTAGTTCGAGCACGCTCTGTTGCAAGTGTATTCACCGTCACCTCTGAAACCAGCAGAGGTGAACTCGATGAACGGATCGACAACACTGGTGACGGGAACTTGGCAACCGCCTTCGCAGTAACCTCTCTCCCAATCCTCACCTTCGCAACCGAAACCGCACTCTTTCGGACTCCCGTCGCCGTTGATGGTACACATGACGGAGTGCTTGAACCATTCCAAACCGTTGCCCATCAAGATGTTCGGCGCATAGCCGTAATCGTTGAGGACGATGATGTAGACGAAGAAGCCGGCTAAGGCTTGGATCATACCGATTTGCAAGTACGCGAACGAAATCAAACGGAAGTTGACCAAACGATCAGTTTGCGCATTTCTCGGCGGGCGGTCCATGATATCTGCCTCCTTGGTCTCGTAAGCGAGAGAGATGGCAGGGACCATATCCGTACCAAGATCGATACAGAGAATCAAAACCGTTGATAACGGCAACGGCAATTTCGCCGTGATGTAAATCAAAAACGGCGCAATTTCCGGAATGTTCGACGACAAAGTGTACGCGATGGACTTCTTCAAGTTATCAAAGATCAATCGCCCTTCTTCGACGCCGTTGACGATGGACGCAAAGTTATCGTCCATCAAAATCATATCAGCCGCTTCCTTGGAAACGTCTTTACCGGCGATACCCATGGCAACGCCAATATCACCCTTCTTCAACGCCGGCGCATCATTCACACCATCACCAGTGACGGCAACGATTTCACCTCTGCGCTGACAGTTCTCAACGATCAACAACTTGTGCGCCGGAGACACTCTCGCCCAGACGATTTGTTTGTGATCGAGCGCTGCGTCCCACTTCTTTTGTTGTTCAACAGGGTCGGCGATTTCCGTCCACTCACGAATAGTATCGCCCTTAACGACGATGGCATCGCCACTGTCGATGTTCTCTTGCGAAATAATGTTGACTTGCTTCGCAATAGCCGCTGCGGTGATCGGGTGATCGCCGGTCACCATGTACACCTTCACGCGAGCGCGGTTGCACTTGATGACGGCTTCAGGGACGCCTTCTCTCGGAGGATCAATCAATGAGATTAAACCAACAAAAGTCAAATCGTTCATGGTAAAGTTCGGAGCCGGCTTGTTGGAAAACTTAAAATCGTCCTTCATGCCGGTCAACTCTTTGTAGGCAAATCCCAACACGCGTTCACCGCGGCCGCCCAAACCTTCGTACGCTTCCGTGTACGTCTTGTTGTACGACGCGTTGATTTCCTTCACTTCGCCCTTGGCAAAGTACGATTTGCACATGCCGAGCACTCTCTCCGGAGCACCCTTCAAGACGAGTAACGGCGGTCTGCCGGCACCTTGAGAGTGAATGGACAATTGCCACTTGTTCGTGGAGTTGAACTTGATTTCGAAAATCTTTGGGCACGCGGCTCTGGTTTCCAACGCATCATTCAACGGTTGCACGAGCTTCAACAAGCCTTGCTCGGAAGCGTCACCAGTTGCGGCTTGCTTCAAGATGTTGAAGTTCGGGTTGTTCATTTCCGCCTTCAAGTCCATGTACGAGCCGTCGTCGTTTTTAGTCAAAAACTCGGCGTTGTTACACAACGTCGCGACTTGCAACAATCGTTTGAAGCCCGGGGAGCTTGCGTCGTAGTACGGTTCATCCGCAGGAGTTTGAGACAAAACCGCCAAATCCGGAATGTTCTTCCCGGCTGGACACAAATACGTTTCGTTATCGACCCATACGTGCATAACAGTCATTCTGTTTTGCGTCAAAGTACCAGTCTTATCCGAGGCGATGATAGTGGTCGAACCCAAAGTTTCAACCGCTTCCAAGTTCTTCACCAAAACGTTCTTCGTGTGCATACGTTTCGCGGTCAACGCGAGAGACACGGTAACGGTCGCCAACAAACCTTCCGGCACGTTCGCAACGATGATACCAATCATAAACACAACATTTTGGATAATGTCCGTCCCGTTGGTTAAACCGATGATGAAAAACACGACGCCCAAGGTAATGGCGACGGCGGAAATCAACTGAATGAACTTGGAGATTTCAACGTTAATCGGCGACGCTTCGTTGGACGTTTCCGTGGCCAAACCAGCGATTTGACCCATGACCGTGCGGTCACCGGATCCAATAACGACGCCTCTCCCGGAACCGGAGTTGATAATCGTGGTATAAAAGCACAAGTTGCTCGCCTCCAACGGTTGCATGACCAAGTTACCTTGCGAGTCCTTGGCCAAATCCGTCGAGCGATCTTGTGGTTCGGATTCACCAGTCAAAGAAGAATTGTCCACCTTCAATTCGTTTGCCGACATGACGCGAATATCCGCCGGCACCTGGTCGCCGTCGAGCAAATCGACGACGTCTCCCGGAACCAACTCCCACGCATCAACGACGGTGTTCTTACCGTCGCGAATGCACTTGCACTTCTTTGGAATCATGTTCTTGAACCCTTCCATGATCTTCTCCGACTTGGCCTCTTGCAAGTACGAGAAAGTCGCCGTAATAGTTACGACGGCGTACAAGACGATGCCCAAAAACAAGTTGGTTTGATCCTTCTCCGTATCGATGCCATAGCCGATGAAACACAAGGTGCCACCGGCTAACAACAAAGCGGCGAAAAAGTTGGCGAACTGCAGCAAAAACTGAATGTACCACGGCGTCAACGCCGGCGGAGTCAATCGGTTCTCGCCATATTTACCGCGGTTGATTAAAACCTGTTCGCTCGATAAACCTTTCTCCAGGGTGCACCCAAAGTGCGAGTAGAGCTTTTCTGCCGGCCACGTGTGCTCGACAAAATCGATATCTTTACGCAAATTCGCTTTGCGCTCATCCTGTTGTTAAAGAGAGATGACGTTTTAGAGTTGCGTTTTGTGTGAGTTACGAGTTGGACGAGGACGAAAGAAAGAGAGAAAAAAGAGAGGTCAATTTGGTTTTTTAATTTGGAAAAAGTGCGGAACGACGGAACCAAACGACGCCCCGAAAAGTTCGAGACGGATAACAACCACCACCCCGATTGAAAAAAAAAACGCGCGGAAATCGCACTCAAACGCCCACACGCGAACACATAAATCCTACCTCGGCTGAAGTATCTTTCTTCGAACGCGCCATCTTGCGTGACGTTTGTGATTTATACACGAAACTTAAAGCCTGGAGAGAAGAGAGAGAAGAAAAGCGGTTAGATTTTCGCGCGATTGGTTTCAAAGGAATAAAAAAAAAGCCGGAGTAAAGCCGTCAAAGGACAAATTTGACAATGCGAAACGCGTCGCGCGCGAGGAAGATGCGAAATCACCTCGATCAATTCAAACGATCCGTAATGCGCCTCGAAAATGGAATTACTATTCAAACTTTAAAAAAAAACGAGAAGAGGGATCTATCTATCGTTGTTCGTGCGTGTCTTTCCAAACGCGTACCTTCGAGAAAAGAAATGAGGATTTTGGAGCTGCTTTTTTGCCCAAAAGTCACCGTTGCCCTTTTTTGTCTTTGTTACTTATTCCATTGCCTCTCTTTTTTATTAATAAACTTTTGCTTGCTGCTGACTACGCTATATATTAGTATCGCACAAATCCATACAGATGAACTCTCTCTAACTCTCTCTCTCTCTCTCCTTAATCGTCAAACGATATCGTGCTTCAACTCCAACGCGTTGCAAATCCTCCCTATGCAACACGCTGCGCTCAACGGATACTGCGAAACCGATATGAAATCATCCGTCCAACTGACGTCTACTTTCCCGTGCGCCATGGCGCCGACGCAAAACACGACCGATTCTTTATCTTCTTTCAAATCGTTCGCGACGAACTCTCGCATCCGTTTCACCTCGGGCGCGCTAAAACTAAATCCCACTCTTCGAGCGCCGGCGGCGAAGTATTTCGTCACCGGTTGCTTGACGACTTTTAACAGCTTATCTGGACCATTCGACGCGCGCACGGAGAGCTTTTGCAACAATTGCACGAACAAACCGCAAAATCGTTTAAACGTTCGCGGTATTCTCGTGTGCGGACTTATTTTTATCAGCACGTTTTTCTGCGTGTTCACGTACACCGCTCGCACTTTCCCGGCTTTGTTCAGAGGCGAATCGAGTATCGCCAGAAGCGCTTGGTGGCATATATCCGGTCGATAATCTCCCGGTTGTTTCCCGTGACGTTTGATGAAATTCGCGTGGTCGTCGCAGTTTAAAAGCGCGTACCCTTTGCCGATTTTCGCCGTCTCCAACGTGGCTTTTTCCAACACGAACGTGTAGCCGCCCGTGCTGTCCGCGTTCGCCTCCACGTCCAAATCGTCCTCCGACGGCGCTTCCATTGATTCTAAAATGTTATATGATTCGTTTCTTCTTCTTCTTAATAATGTATTATTAGTAAGAGGTAAGATTAGAGAAGAAAAATACAACAAATGGAAGCGGCTCTTATTAGAGCGTCTCTTTCCAGTTGTTGTTTTTGTTTTTGTTTTTGTTATTCCTGTGACTCTTATAGTATTCTATTTTAGTAAAGTGAATTGAGTAGAGTAATGAGAGCGCGCTAATGTGGACGATGTTTTTTTTTTTTTCTTCTTTTTCTCAAAAAAGGACCTCAAATTTTGATCACCCTATGGCCATATTATTAAATTCTCAGCAGATATATAAAATACTGCATACCTATGCAATGTACCTAGGTACCCTACCGTACTATATTGTACCAGGTACCCTACTACTACTAATATGTACTACTAGTATATACTAAACTACCTAGGTACTATTATATCTACTCAAGTACCACTATGTCAAATATCTACTTCGTAACGAATCCTGGTCTGGCCTTTTTTCACTCTAAACCCAACCACGGTGACTCGCTTCAACTCTTTCGAGCTTTTCACGTGCGTCCCTCCGCACGGACATCCACACCCGGCCACGGTGACGACGCGCGGAGACTCTTCCGCATCCGGCGAGACGTAACTCGGCAAAGACCCTCCGCACGCTCGTTTCGCGTCCTCGTACGCTAAGTATTCCGCTTTGACGACGTCGTTCTGTTCGATTAACTTCTCCAGATGTTCGTTTATCAGTCGTATCAGCTTCTCGTCGTCGTCTTCGATGCCGGAAAACGTCCTCGCGTTGCCTTTAAACTCCACGTACGCGTCGGCGACGCCGTGACTCCCTTTCGTCGCGACGAGTTTCTCCAATCCGGGAATAAGCGCCACCGCGACGTCTAACAAGTGCCCCGCGGTGTGCATTTTCGCGTGCGCCATGCGAACATTTTCGTCTATTTCAATCGAACACGGTTTCCCTTTCATTTCGTCCACGTCAAAAACGTCGTCATCATTTTCTTCCTCTTTCCTCCTTCGAAACGTTCCGCGGTGCAACACCTGCTTGGTCTCTTTGTCCATTCGTACCTCGTCGAAATCAAACATCCAACGATGCGTATTCGTATCGAGTAAAATCGTCCCCACGTCCGAGGGTTGGCCGCCACCGGCTGGGTACGCGATCGTTTTATCCAAAACAATTTCGTAACAGTAGGAATACCACCTTTCGTCGTCGTCATTATCGTTTGTCTTTGTCGTCTTTAAGACATCCAAAACTGTCGAAACGTCGTCCGATGATGATGATGATGTTTTAAACGCGTACGTATCTCGTAAGTACGCGAGTTCCGTCTTTAAACTCGTCATCAAAAGCGACTTAGAAAGAGAGACGGAGGAACAAAAAGCGCTTTTTGTCGCTTCCTGTCTCTCTCTCTCTCTTCTTTTTCCTCCCGTCTGTCTTTTTGGTGGTCGAACAACTCCGCGTGTCGAATTGTGATGAAATTGGACATGTTGCAAAGGAATTGGAAAAACAAATCTCATCACAAGTACTTGAAGTACGTCTCTCGCGGCGGGGAAATACGATGCGCGCTATTTGTAGCAGAGCTTTGACGATGTCGTCTGGTCGTTCGAGTGGGGGGTTTGGTGGTAGTCGCAGTTTTCTTGCTGAAGACGATGACGCGAGAAGAGTGCTCTCGTCGTCGTTTACGTCCTCCTCGTCCCGTTTTGCAACGACGATATCTTCGCCGCTGATATCGTCAACCGAACGACGTAAACGACGAGGAGGAGGAGGAGAACGAGGAGGACACAAAAACAGAGGAGGACGGAGTAAGAAGTCACAAGTCGTCCTGATACAAAACGCGGGCGCGTTCACGAAGCTGATCGAAATCCCTCAGGCTCGAGCGGTCGCCCGAGGGGTACTCCTCCCGGCGAGATATTTCGTCGACGGGAAACGAAGGAAAGAATCAGTGACACTAAACGAGATGTGTCGCGTACCCGACGAAGACGTAAACGTGCCTTTAAAAGTAGCAAAGTTGATCCCTTTGAGCGGATACGACGTCGGCGAGGTACCGTTTGTCATGCAAGTGGTGAGTTATTACCGAAATCCGCTCGATTGTGGGATGATGAAGCGAGCGCTGGAGAAGGCGTTGGAGAAGTATCCGATGTTAGCCGGACGGTTGGATTTACAAACGCCAGGGTTTAGGAATAAAGGCGTACGATTGACCAACTCCGGAGTGCCGTTTCGAGTGGTGAACGAACCTTTCGAAGATGGAGGCGCGAGGACGATCGACGATTTACCGCAGGATTTCGCGAGCGAAAGTCGGAGGTTTTTAGATTTCGCGCCTTGGATTGATTTGATGCTCGGCGACGCGCCGGCGTTTACGGTGAAGATTACGAATTTGCCGAATAATGGCGGATCGGTGTTGGGCGTGTGCATGTCGCACGCCGTGAGCGACGGTCAAGGATTCGTGGAGTTTTTAATCACGTGGGCGGAGATTGCGAAAGGGAATTTGAACGGGAATCCACTCGGAGATCCCATATTCGATAGGAGTTTGTTACCGACGAGTGAATTTGAAGGGAAAGAGGAGATTGAACGGATGTTGGAGGAAGAACAATTCGTCGGCGCCGGGTCGGTGGATACGTTGGTGAACGCAATCAAAGCCGGGAGAGCGTTAGCACCAGATTTCTTGAGGTTTCCAGCCGGGAATCGATCCATGATTAAGATATCGAAAGAGAACATCGACAAGATTAAATCCGCGTCGAACGCGAGCAACGAGAACGAAGCGTTGAGCGCGCACGCGTGGTTACAGCTCTCTAAACTCTCAGGTTTACCAACTGGGAGCGATTTCCAACATGTGACGGTGGTATCCGCCAGAGGTGGGTCCAAAGGCTTACCGCCGATGTATTTCGGGAACGCGTGCGTTGGTGTGAAAACGGGTGCTTTGAAAATCGGCGATTGCGGCGACGATATCGCGAAAGCCCGCGATTTGATCAAACCGGGTTTGCGTAAAATGTTGAAAGATCGATCGAAATATTTGATGTTGACGGAAAGCGCGTTTCGAGCCGGCGTAAACGCGTACGATTGGGACTGCTTAGCGTTTATGAGCGGTGAGATGTGCTGGTGTAACAATTTGGTGGAGATCTATAAGAAGTTGTACGAGTTAGATTTCGGATCCGGGACGCCGGAGTTGGCCTTGCCGCCGGAGTTGAACGATATCGTGCAAATCAACACGTCGAGACCGACTGAACCGGGAATGCCAGCCGGGGAGAACGGAGTGGAAATGTTTGTGAACATGCCACCGAGCGTTATGGAAAGGGTAAACGCGAACGTGGAAGTGTTGAATGGTGCGAGATATTAGATTTGGTAGTACAATCTTGTTTTACATTCTGCGGTAGTCAAACGTCTGCTAATAAATAGTATTTCTTTCATCGTCGCGCTAAGTTTGTTGCGAGAGTAATCTTTCCAAGCTTTGCCTGCTCCGCGAGTTTCAACAAATCTTCTTTGCTCATGTTGGCCAAATTCTTCTCGATGGTCTTTTCCAATTCCGCGCCTTCGACCGAGGCGGCGGCGCGGTCTTCGACTTTTTTCGTCAACTCCTCAACGTCTCGATCTTTCGCCTCGTCCCCGATGACTTGGTCCAGTTTCTTATCGTTACTCATCGATAACGGATCAAAACCGTCCTCTAAAATCGTTAATGCGGGCTTTTTGCCGTCTTTCTCGGGAAACGAATCCCATTTCTTGGACAACAACTCAGCCTCGCGTTCTTCTTGAGATTTCGGCATGGACATGACCGGCGTTTCGGATTCAGTCAACAAACGGTTAAACTCGTCGTCGTCGGTCGCGAAAGTCTCCGAGTCGGAATTGACGAGTTTTGCAGCGGCGTTGCGAAGTTGGTAGTTGGCATCTTGCGCTAACCCGTCGACGATGGATTCTTGAAGTTCTTCGTCCAATTTTTGTAACCCGTCGTCGCCGTCGATGAGTTCGTTCAAACCCAAGTCTTTCTTCGCGCGAAAGTCTGGGTTGATCAAATCCTCATCGCCGGAATAGCTATTCGAGGAAAACTGTTTTTCTATGAGCTTGGACGGTTTTGCAAACGGATTCATGGATCGCTTTAACGCGTCGCCGTTTTCATTGAAAATCTCATCGTTGTCATCTACCACGGACGACCCGCTTTTTTTACTCGTCAAACTATCGAATCGAGAGGCGGATTCGCCAAACGCTTTCATAGAGTCAATGAGCTCCTTCCGTTTTTCGGACTCAGACTCGAATCCTTTGAGAGTTTTCACGGACACGTCCGCATCTGGGTTCAACAACGCCGTCTCGATGTCTTGTTCGCTCGTGCCTAATCCTTCGTCTTCCTCGGCGAGTAAATCCATTATGTTCGAGTTCCCGGTGCCTTTCGCTTCGGCGATGGCGTTGGTCATTCGACTCGACCAATCGTCCGCGATGGTGTTCATTTGCATCTCGTCGTCGAACTCTTCCGGCGTTTTGTAATCGTAGGGAATCGATTTATCTTTTGGTTTGAATCGGTCGAACTTATCGTCGCGCGCGACGCCGCCTTCGTCCATCCAACCCGCGGTGGACACTTTGCCGCCATTTTTGCCGTCGTTCGCGGTATCGCCGACGATTCCAGACTTACCTCCTCGATTGGATAGATATTCTCTCAAAGAGTTCGAACTCGGTTGTTTCTTTCGACTCATTTGGTTGGACATGGATTCGTTTTCGTTTTCAATGTTGTCGAACGCGCTCTTCCATCGCCAAAAGTATCCGCGAACGTTCGACGCTCTGTGCGCTCGCACTTGCTGCGAAAACGCCGCGTCCAAAAACTGACCGGCGTTTGGACATTGACCTTCCTCGTCCGCTCTCAACGACCACTCACTCACGGCGACGTGCGGGACGCCGTGCTCGCTCGCCGCAGATCTCAACTCTCTCGCGAAACTATCACTCGCGTCGCCGATAGATCGAGCGACCTGCTCCACGGAATCGCTGCAACTAAACGCGCACCCTCGCGACGGGCCGCCGACGCACGCGCCGACGCCTCTCGGGAACGCGTGTTGCACGTCCAAAGCCGCCCACGTGGATCGTTCGTCCGTCGTGAAAGTTTTTCGCATCCATTTTGCCATCTCGTCGACGTCGATGCCCATCGTCGGCGACATGGTCACGTGTAAGAACGGCAAGGAGGCTTCTTCGCCTTTCTCTTGCTTTTTGTTGTTGTTGTTCTTGCCGCTTTTGTTGACCGCGCCCCGCGCTTCTACGATTGGGTCGACGATAATGTCACGGTACATTTGCGACGTTCGTTCGAGCCACGTCAGCGCCGCTGCTCTTTGCTTCGGATCCTTTGCGGTTGGTGCGTCGATTAAGGATACGCCGACGACGGTTGATTTCAAATCGTCGTCGAGATTGGCGAGCCAGTTTAAGAAATTCGCCGTCGCCGTCTCGCCAGTTTTCGCGACTGTTTTTGCCTTGACGAGTTTCTTGTTCCCGCCGTCAGTGCTACCCATATTTGACGACGACGACGAGCCGGAGGACGCACCACCGAACAACAACTTTCTGTTGGTGCTTTCGTTGCTGCTCTTCATCCTCTCTTCTTCTTCTTCTTCTTCTTGTGTCTCCTCGGCGCTTAAAACTTTCGAAAACTCTCTAAAAAACGACGCTTCGTGTGGCCACGCGCCGTCGCCTTCGTCGTTACTCGCGCCACCCGGCATACCTTTCAGCGCCAACACGACTCGTAAATCATTCGTCTTCACTTTTTTCACCATTTCCCGTAAATCTTCTCTCGAGGCTTGAATGAACATCCGATCTCGATACATCGGATCCACGACGACGAGCTCTTCTCCTCTTTCAAACTCTTCATCCTCGGCAAACATGGCCCAGGTTATCGGAACTCGAACGTGCGTTAAGCCGGACCGTTTGATCGCAGTCAAGTCGCTATCGGTAATGAACGTTCGTCTGTGCGCGGTAAACGCCGCTCTGGCGACGCTCTCGCCTTTTTGCGAGACGAGTTTGGCGCCCAAGTCGCCCTCCGAGCTCCATCCAAAGTTCTTGTCCGGTTTCGACAACGCCGGTGGAAACACGTACGCTTTTTTATCGTTAGTGTTACTACTACTACTACTACTACTCCCACTACCACCACTACTCTCCATCGATGAAGGCACGAACAAAGACGCGGAAATGTGAAACCATCCGTCCAAAGACACGCCTTCGCTCGCGATCGACTTCTCGTTGGCGTCGATGAAAGGCTCTTCGCGCAAACCAATCAACGCGTTCATGTTTTTGTTTTTCGACGACGAATACGAGGATGAAAACGACGACGCAGAGCGAGAAGAAGAAGAAGGCACGGATGCACTTCTTGTCCAAGAATTTTCACCGTCGTCGTTCGCGTTCAAAGCGTTGTTACTGCTGCTCCTGAGCACGTATTTCGTCCCACCGGCAGCGACGACCAAAAAGAAGCACAAACTCATAACCACGACCGCGGATGTTTTCATCATCGCGGGATAACTGTGAGTAGTATTCATCCCGCTTTGACTTGTGCTCCTTTCAGTTTTCTTCGTCGCACCGAGGAGGTCTTCTTTTGCGACGTGATGATGCAACACGAAATTCCCAACTTTGGTATACCGCCGCGGGGGCTTGATTTTTCCATCATTCTTATTCGTGTTGTTCAAATCCACGTACTCTAATCTCCCTCCGACTGGCCTCTGGTCTCGGTTTAAGAGTAAGCCGGAGTGTTCGTTGATCACTTCTTTTTTGTTGTTGTTCATCGTGTCGTTCTTCTTCTCCGCGTTTCGCCCCCCGAAGAAGCGGCCCATTCTTCTCTCAGAACAAGTAAGTCCAGTCCGTCCGTTCGTTGTTGTTCTTTCAATCGTGGGGCCGCGCAAAGAGAGAATTTTTGAGGAGGAGAGATTTTTGTTGCGAAGCAGCTTTTTTTTTTGTGTGTGTGTGTGTGTTTGCTCTCTCTGCATGGGTGATTTTTTTTTGTTTTTTTTTTGTTTTGATGATGAGGAGGAGGTTCCTCTGCTCGAGAGGTTGAAAAATTTACGATTGTCCCTCTTTCCGCCGTCATAAAAAATCATCAAATTCTTTCTAATCTTTATATAGTAGAGTCTTCATCGAACGAAGCTCAAACAAATATAGCAGAGAGAAGGAGAGAAAGAGAGAAAGTAAAGCGCGTTCTTTGTGTTTTCTCTACCACCAATAATACTCCCGCACTCTGCCGAGAGAAACAATAACTCTATACAAATGGCGACATCGGAACAGCTCGAATTCTGGGGCACCATCATCAAAGCCGGACAATCAGTACGGGTGGATATCGACGAGGACGACGAGGAACACGTGAGTTTATCCTTAGTCGCGTTAGGGAGCAATACTACCGAGGAGGAGAAGGAACAAAAACAACAAAAAGCGATTCTTTCGGTCGTGGAAGACGTCGGCGTGAACGGCGCGAAGGAGATTTTCCTGGCGACGTTACGACGAGGGAAAACGGAACAGTTTTCGTTGGACGTCGTGCTCTCGGATACGTTTATAATGAAGAACAGCGGGAACGTGGACGCGCACGTGACCGGGTGGAGAATGGATGGGCGAGTGAGAGGGAACAATCTCGAGAAAGAGATGGAGGAGTACGAAGACGAGGAGATGGAGGACGAGCTGTTTGAAGATATGGCGGCGGAGAGAGCGATGATGGATACGTCGTCGAGCGATAGCGAGGAAGAGGACGCGGATTTCGCGAGCGAAGACGAAGAGACGGACGAAGATTTAAGCGATGGAGAGGAGGATTTCGTGGAAATGAGCGACGATGAGATTGAAAAGTTAACGGAGGAAGCCGTTTTGGAGCACGGAGACAAAGGAAGTGATGATGATGATGATGATGCCGAGGAAGACGATGACGACGACGACGACGACGACGAGGAGTCGTCGTCGTCCGACGAAAGCGAAGAAGAAAGAGAAGAAGAATCATCATCGGAATCATCAGAAGGAGAGTACGAATACGACAAGCGCTTCGATCCGAAGAATTTGCCTAAAGACGCCGAGCTCTTTCAAAGCGATTCGGAAGAAGAAAGAATGTTCGACGAGGCGTTGGCGAAAGTTACGGAGGAAGAAATGCTTCGAGAATCCGCTTCAGAATCTAGTGATAGTGATAGTGATGACAATGAGGATGAAGATGAAGATTCTTCTTCTTCTTCTTCTTCTTCTTCTTCCTCATCATCATCAGGATCTAAATCTGAATCCGACGACGAGGAGGAAGGAGACGAGGAGCTCAAGAAGAAAATCCAGACGCAGCTCAAGAAAGAGTTTGCTGATCCGGTTTCGTCGGAATCGGAATCGGAATCGGAAGAAGAAGATATTCAAGGCACGGCGAAGAAACCTGCGGCGGCGACTCCAGGAAGCACGGCAACAAAAAAGAGAAAAGCAGATGAGAAGAGCGAATCAGAATCTGAATCCGACAGCGAAGACGAATCATCTGAGTCGGAATCAGAAGAGCCAGTCAAGGGCACCAGCCAGAAAAAAGTGAAATCGCCGGCTTCTACGCGAAAGGAAATCTTAGAAAAACCAAAGAAAGAAGCGTCTTCGGACGAGTCATCATCATCAGAAGAAGAAGAAGAAGAAGAAGAAAAAGAAGAAAAAGAAGAGTCTTCTAGTAGTAGTAGTAGCAGCAGCAGCAGCGGCAGCTCGTCTTCTTCATCTTTGGAAGAGGAGGAAGAGAAACCAAAACAGAAGAAAGAAGAGAAAACGCCAGAAACTGCGACGAAGAAAAACGCCGAACAATACACCATCGATTTGATCAAGTACTTGAAAGCGCACGGGAAGACAAAGATGGCCGCCTTGGCTGGGAAGGTGAAAAAGCCGCAGTCGATAGCGATGAAGTTCAAGGACTTTGTGAAAATGCGACCGGATGAGTTTAAAATCTCAGGAGAAGATATCGAATTGAAATAGAGCGATCAATGCGTTGTTGTTGAATATATATTCTGTAGTTCACTTTAATTATTAATATCTTCTTTCTTATTATTCTCGTTCTTTTTCAATTAGAAACTCGAGGCGGCTCCAATCGTCGCTCTCGGGATCGCAAACCATCCAGTGCCGTTGTTGATGGACATGAAAAAGTCGCAAAACACTAGACTCAAAATCGCCATCAATTTCATCAAAATATTCAACGCCGGTCCGCTGGTATCCTTCAACGGATCGCCGACGGTATCACCAACAACCGCGGCTTTATGGCACTCCGACCCTTTCTTCTGTCTCTCCGAAATCATAATCATGGACCCGTCCATGTTTCTTAAAATCTCTCCCGTAAACGGTCCGTCCTCTGGATCGTCTCTCGCGCGCGAACGCTTCGGCACGTCAATGTACAAGCCACCCTTTTCGACGTACTTCTTGGCGTTATCCCAGGCACCGCCCGTGTTCGAGGCGGAGATGGCGAGCTGCACGCCGGATGCTAACCCACCGGCGAGTAAACCGACGACGGCTTCGACGCCAAACAAGGTGCCCGTGATGATCGGCGCGGCCATGACGAGGCACGCCGGCGGAATCATTTCTCTTAAACTCGCATCCGTGGAGATTTTGATGCATCTGGCGTGATCCGGCGGCGCGTGACCTGGGGTACCTTCGAGTAAACCTGGGATGGTATCGAACTGTCTCTTGACTTCCTTCACCATCTCCATGGCAGCAATACCGACCGACTTCATGGTCATCGCAGAGAACCAATACGGAAGCATACTTCCGATGAGCAAGAACGCAAAGACCACCGGGTTGAGCATGTTGACGCCGTTTTCGAGAACTTTCGATCGCGTGACGAACGCCGCCGTCAAAGCCAACGACACCAACGCCGCGGAGCCAATTGCGAACCCCTTACCGATCGCTGCGGTCGTGTTACCGGCCGCATCTAACGCGTCTGTCTTGTCCCTGACCGATTCCGGAAGTTCCGCCATTTCGGCGATGCCACCGGCGTTGTCACAAATCGGACCGTACACGTCAATCGCCAAGCAGGTTGGCAACGTACCTAACATACCCAACGCGCACAAAGCGACGCCAAACATGTCTGCCATAGAAAAGGCGATGAACACGCAGAGCGCAAGCATGGTGATTGGAATCACGCACGATTTATAACCCAACGCTAAGCCGTAGATGATGTTCGTCGCGGCGCCGGTTTCCGTCGATCTCGCGACTTCTCTCACCGGAGCGTACGAGTGCGACGTGTAGTATTCAGTGACAAAGCCAATTATCAAACCACCCCAAAGACCGGCGGCGATGCACGCAAACGCGGCGTGCGGACCATTCGTGACGCACTTGGAGGAGACGACGCCATCCACGCACGCCACGGCAAAGGTTCTACCGCCCAAGTAAAATTCTTGCGGCATGAAGATGCGGCACAACGGGTACACGCAAATCGTCATCGCAAGCGTGGAAAATGTCAACTGTTTCTTCAATACTTGTTCCACGCTCGCTTCGTTTCTGACCGGGTCTAAATCCGTAGCGATAAAAGATACCGCGGCGCACGCCAAGATGCCGATGGACGAGATGTACAACGGAAACATCAACGTATCCCAACCAGCGGAAACTAAATCCACAGATTCCGCACCGATGACTAAAGCAGCGCACGTCGCTTCCGCGAAAGAACCAAACAAATCAGAACCCATACCGGCAACGTCACCGACGTTATCGCCAACGTTATCGGCAATCGTCGCCGGATTTCTGGGATCGTCCTCCGGGATACCCGCGACAACTTTCCCGGCTAAATCCGCGCCAACATCCGCAGCTTTGGTGTAAATCCCACCGCCAACTCTTCCGAACATGGCAATGGATGATCCACCCAAACCGAAACCGGCGATGCACTCGAAGAGTTTGACCGCTTCGCCGCCTTGAATGCTAAACGCGCCGGAGTAGCAAATCATGATGAAGTACATCACCAACAATCCCAAACCGGATAACGCGAAACCCATAACTGCCCCACCTCTAAAGGCGCAATTGAACGATTCTTTCCACGCTTCGCTGTTGTTATCTTTCGCCGCACTCACCGTGCATCGAGCGTTGGAAAAGACCGCGATCATCATCCCGATGTAGCCGGAAACCATACTCGTGACGCCGCCGACCACAAACGCGAACGCCGTGAGGGAGCCAACTTTGAAGTCCCATCCATCGTCCGTTCTGGAGACAAAAATGGAAATGAACACGCCCATAGCGGCTAAGAAGTACACGCACATGCGATATTCAGCGGCCAAAAACGCTTTCGCCCCTTCTTGAATATCCCGGTAAATCTGCCTCAACTTGCGATATTGATCCCCGCCATTGGCACCGGATTCGAGTTCATCCCCGACTGATTCCATTCGTCGCATCAACAAGTCATCGTCGTCCTGCCCTCGCGTCGCTCGGTACAACTGTATCCTGTTGATCTTCTTGTACATAAAAAACGCAAAGATTAAGCCGAAAATCGCCGGAGTGATGATGAGTAAAGACCCCATGATTTCTTCCAGAACTAAAGAAGAAGAGTTTGCGCCTCCTTGCAATGGCATCAAAACCCACCAACAAGAGAGGTTCTTCTTTTTAAAAAATCACTCAAAGAAGAGAACGACTTTTGTTACGCAACCGAGGAGTAAGTACTCTCTCGTCTCTCGTTTCTTGTGTGTGTGTATGCGTGCGTATATAGGGAAGAAACAACTAAAGCGCGCGGAACGTGTGAGTGACGATTGGATATTCTTTTCGTTTTTAATCTTAATTTCTCGAGAAGCCAAAAAACCATCTCACTCCTCAGGAGTGAATGACAGCCATCAATTTCCTTCCTCACTTTCAATCCTTAGAAGCTAAAAAGGCGAGTGAGATTGAAAACGAGCAGAAGAGGAAAAAACAGAGAGAATTTTCCTTTTTTTAGTCTGGTTCTAATACGTCTACACTTGCTGCTATTCCTATAAATACTCTCTCTTTCTCTCTTTGTTGCCCTTATGTTATACAATCTCGCCGTCCTCTGCGGCGTCTTGGATGAGCATCGGCGCGTCTTCTTTTAGCTCTCGCTCTTCTCTCGTCGTCCTCAAAGTCGTCGTCCCGGCAAAACCGCTTTGGTGAGTATTGTTGGCGTTTTTATTCGTATTCTCGACGACGGCTTCGACGACGACGACGTCTTCGATTTCTCCGGGGAGTTTCGTGATGCTCGCGAGCGCGGTTTCTAAAGCCGCCATCGCTTCGTTCGTTTCTTTTTCCTCGTCTAGGTTTTCTTTTTCTAACCGCGCGATTTCCTCTTCCAGCGCTTTCAACGTCCGCTCCGAGACTTTCTTCTCCGGCAATTCGCCAATCTCCGCTCTCAATTTTTCTCTGCGAACTTCCGATTTCCCATCCTCTCTCAACGCTTTCACCTCTGATTTCAACCTTTTCACCTCCTCTTCCGTCTCCACGAACTTCTTCTCTAAACGCGCCAACTCTTTTTCGTACGTCGTAATTTCTCTCTCTGCCGCTCGTTCCGCGTGTTTCAACTTCCGCACCACGTCTTGCTCGTACTTCGCCATCTCTCGGTCTAAAATTTTCCGACGGTCGAGGACGACATCGTCGCTCTCCTCGTTACCAATCGCTTTCCCTAAACTCACGAACGCTTTGGCGATTAAATCCACCGGAACGTCTTTCCCCGGAACGCCCGATGCTTGGCCTATTTTCACGTAATGTTTTAACATTTCCATCAAACGCGCGTGGATTTGAACGTTTTCGTTGGAATCGTTGTTGTTGTTCTCTGCTGCTTTTTCCTGAGGATGATGATGCTGATGACCAAATTTCGACGACGACGACGACGTTACTGTCTCTCCCTCTCTCCTCTTCTCCTCCTTCTGGTCCCTTTCTTCCGTCTCTTTCATCGTCATCATTTCCACGTCGTCGTTACTATCATCATCATCATCAACAACAGAATCCCCCCCTGGTGGCTCTGGCGTCTCATCATCATTTTTCTTTTCCCTCCTCCCCTTAGGCGTCGATTGAGGCGACACGAACTTCGTGTGCGTCGCCCGAGTGTCCGTGTTGATCGTGGTCACCACTTTTCCTCTCTCTCTCCTCGTGGGAGGAGGCATATTCTTTTTGTTGCTTTTGTGTGCGTTGTTGAAAAGGTTGAGAAATGTGAAGTTTTTGCACGTGAGAAAGAAGTGAAGAGCTGTCAAACAGAGAGAAGAACGCGGACGGGAGCAAGAGCAAGAGAGAGAGAGAGAAAAAGCAAAAAAAAAAACGAAGCAATCAGCACGAAAACAGTCAGCCGCAGCACGCGGTGTAAAAATGGGAGAGTTGGATATTTTGTGCTTTTTCTGCGGTCAAGTGTTCATTTTGCGGCCTAAAATGCTCTTAAAGAACAGCATAATCTTTATCCGATTACACACGAAAACGCATCAAAGAAGAAGAAGAAACAGAAGAAGAAACAGAAGAATACGAGAAGAAGAAAATGGTGATGGTGGCGTCCAACTCCGGCGTGATCGGCAAAGGCAACGCGTTGGAAACGATAAGCAAAGAAGTGACGCAACTCTCCGGCCGAGGCGGTCTGACTGGTTTATGTGTGATTTGGGGAATCGTGACGGTCGCGCAAATCGTCTCCATGCGCTCGAAAGAAGAAGAACAAGAGAGTAGTACTAATAATAGTTTTAATTTAATGCCGCAAGAGAACGTCGCGGCGTGGGCGTGCACGTTCAGCGCATTCGCGGGTATTTGCGCGTTGGTGTATGCGATTCAGTTGGCGAAGTCTGTGCTCGCGCAACCGGCTGGGAACGCGCGAATGCAAGAGATCGCTTCGGCTATTCAGGAAGGATCGAGAGCGTTTCTCGCGACGGAGTATAAATGGCTGTCGGTGTTTTGCGCGGTGACGTTTTTGTTCGTCTCGGTGGGGATTTCGTTTGCAACGGGGGTGTGCTTTGTTTTTGGAGCTGGGTTGAGCGCGGCGACGGGGTGGATGGGGATGAGCATCGCGGTTCGAGGGAACGTGAGAACGGCGGCGGCGGCGGTGCACGGATTGGACCCGGCGTTGCGGGTGGCGTTTAACACCGGGACGGTTATGGGGATGTTAGTGGTCTCTTTTGGTATTTTGGGGTTAGCTGTGGCGTTTATTTTCTTCGAATACACGCAGAATAGCGCGCAAGAGGCGTTGACGACTTTGGCTGGGTTTGGGTTTGGCGCGAGTTCAATCGCGCTGTTCGCGAGAGTCGGCGGGGGGATTTATACGAAAGCCGCCGACGTTGGGGCGGATTTAGTTGGTAAAGTGGAAGCGGGGATTCCGGAAGACGACCCCAGAAACCCGGCGACGATTGCGGATAACGTCGGGGATAACGTCGGGGACGTCGCCGGTATGGGCGCGGATTTGTTCGAGTCGTACGTCGGGTCGATCATCGCCGCGGCAACGTTAGGGTTAGAAATTCACGGCCAACGAGGGGTAGCGTTGCCGTTTTATATCGCCGGTGGGGGCATTTTCTGCGCGATTATTGGTACGTTGTTCGTGAGAACGCAAGAAGGCGCGAGCCAAGAGCAGTTATTGACGGCGATGCGCAACGGAACGATTTCCGCGAGTTTGTGCGTGTTGATGTTCTGCGGGTTCGTGATTCCGGCGATTGGGATCGCGACGCCTTTGAAAGTCTATTTTACCGTTTTCACTGGGCTGTTGTCGGGTGTTTTGATTGGCGCTGCGACGGAGTATTCCACGTCGCACGCGTTTTGGCCGACGAGAAGTATCGCCGCGGCGGCGGAGACGGGGCCCGCGACGGTTTTGATTCAAGGTTTGGCCGTCGGTATGTTTTCCACGGCGCCGCCGATTGTGATTATTGTGATAGCGATTGTTGTTTCTATGTCCTTGACGGGTGTGTTTGGCGTCGCGATTGCCGCGGTTGGGATGTTGTCCACGTTGGGCGTCACGTTAGCCACGGACGCGTACGGACCGGTGGCGGATAACGCCGGCGGCATCGCGGAAATGGCGGAGATGCCGCCTGAAATCAGAGACCGAACGGACGCTTTAGATGGTTTAGGAAACACCACCGCGGCAACTGGTAAAGGTTTTGCCATTGGATCCGCGGTGTTGACCTCTTTGGCGTTGTTGACGGCATTTCAAAAAGCCGTTTCGGTGAAAGGCACGGATTTGTCCGTCGATATCATCGCCAACGCGAAAGTCATGCCAGGTTTGTTAATCGGCGGGGTCTTGCCGTTCGTATTTTCTGGGTTCACCATGTTAGCGGTCGGTCGATCCGCGGGGTCGATCATCGAAGAAGTTCGAAGACAGTTCCGCAACGGCATCTTGGAAGGTTTGGTGAAACCGGATTACGCCGCATGCGTCGACATCGCGACGAGAGCGAGTTTGAAAGAAATGGTCGCTCCGGGCGTGATGGCGGTGATTGTGCCAATTATGGTTGGTATTTTTATGGGACCGGAAGCATTGGCGGGCGTTTTGACGGGAAGTATCGTCTCCGGATCGACGATGGCGATTATGATGGCCAACGCCGGCGGCGCGTGGGACAACTGCAAAAAGTACGTCGAGGCGGGCGCGCACGGCGGGAAAGGCTCGGAGTGCCATAAAGCGGCGATAGTTGGCGATACGGTTGGTGACCCGTTCAAAGATACCAGCGGGCCGAGTTTGAACATCTTGATCAAGTTGATGAGCGTCATCGCTTTAGTCATGGCACCGTTGTTGAAAAGAATGTGGATTGAAAACATCTTATAATAATTTTAAACGACTTCTCTTGTGACTTGTGACGAGCGAGGACTGATTATGATAAACGTGTGTGTGTGTGTGAAAGAGAGAGAGAGAGAGAGACAATTAATACTAATCAAGGTAGGTACCCAGATACTAATAATACACCTACTACTCGTTTTTCTTTGAAATGCTACTACTGCGGGACCCAAAATACTTCTCTTTTGTTCATTCCTCCATCTCCTCGTCGTCCTCGTCTTGATCGTACATTTCGAATCCTCCTTCCCTGTTATCCAAATCTCTCAAATCGATCGGGTTATCGTCGTACTCATCGTGCGGCACGTATCGAGGTAATTTTACCGCAGCGATATCGATCAAACACAACTCTAACATTTCTTGAGAGAACTCGCACAATGGGTTTAAACCCAGCGCTTTGTGGTAACTCGCCACCGCGTTTTCTAAACTCGTCACGTCCAGAAAATTCGCTTTCATTTGGTACGCGAAACCTAGCGCGCTGTGTGTGGACGAGATATTCGGCCGCAGCGCGATGGCTTGTTCGTAACACGCGATGGATTCTTCGAATCGTTTCAGTTTTCGCAAACAATGCGCCAGATTCACGACGCACGGCTCCCAACGCTCCAACTTTTGCGAGCTCAATCGAGAGGCTAACGCGACGACGTCGTGTTCTTCCGATTTGACCGTGGCATGTTGCGGCGACGGACTCGTGCTAATGCTCGTGCTAGATCCTCCTCCAGTGGCTAGCCACAGCGCGTCTCTCAAAAACTGTTCGGCTTCTAAATATTCTTTTCGTTTGTACGCGGAAACGCCCAACTCGTTTTGGACCAAAGCGTCCGTCGGATTCAATTCCGCCGCTTTTTCGAAGAAGCTTCGCGCAAAGGAAGCGTTGTTCGAACCGCGACTGTATTCCATCCCGGCGCACAAAACGGGAACGTGCATACCTGGAAACAATCTCGAGGCAGTTCGATACGCCGCGACGGCTTGGTCGGATTCGTCTTGCATGGCGAAAGCGTGGCCGAACGCGATCCACGCCGGCGCGAACGCTTGGTCTGCAACTGTCGATTTCCCGAAATACCGTCTCGCGTCGTCGAATCGCTTCGCGACGAGGTAATAACATCCGACCGCGTACCAAGAAATCGCGTGTTTGGGATACAAAGCGGTTAAATCGTGCGCAATCTTGTACAAATCGTTCGATTTCTTCAAATCCACCGCCGAGGCGAGGTACGCCGGCAACAATTCCACGTCGAATCTCGACGGCGCGGACGATTTAACGGCTATTCTTTGCATCTCTTCGAAACACTTGCGCGTTTCGCCTCTGTTATAAAGCCATTCGGCGCGTTTCGCACGCAGAAAAGGCGCGTCACGCAAGATTTCGAGCTCTGGAGAGGAAAAGGACGTCGTCGTCCCCGTCGTTACTCCCGAGACCGGCGTCGATTGATTGTGTTGTTGCGATTGCATCTGCGTCTTCTTCCTCGGGCTCCTCTTGGACGGCGAAAGCGTCTTTGCCGGACTTCCTTTCACTGGCGGCGTCGCTGCGCTTCTGAGCCTATCTCCTCTTCTTCCTCCTCCTCCTCTCGTAGAAAAAGTATTCGTCGAATCTCTCAACGCCGCGCCAAAATCGTCCTCCTCAAACCGTCCCGCAATCGCGTCGTACATCGCTCGCATCCACTCGTCCCCTTCCTCGAATCGCAAACTCTGCACCACTTCTTTCTCTTTCTTCATCGGCAGCGCGTGCGATTTCGTTAACGCTTCGTAACTATCGTACAACATCGGATCTAAGATTAGAGAGATTTGGAACCATCTCGCGCTCGCGTTTCGAGCGTCCAACTGGTCGTGCACCTTCCCGCGAACGTGTGCCGATATAGCTCTTAACTGGTCCAGTCCGTCGTCCTGTTTCATCGCCACTAAATCTCTGCCATCCTCGTCGTCTCCGTTAAGAACGCTGTTGTTATTATTATACACCGAGGGCGTCCCGACGTGGTTCGCCCCGACCACGTCCCCGGTAAACGCGTGATTCGACGACTGCCCTCCGAAATCCACCAAACCGTCCAACTCGCACATTTTCAAGCACTCCTCGAATTTCCTCGATTTATACAAGCACCGACTGGCTAACACGCTCATCTCTCCGAACTCGTCTAAATAGTTTTCCTCTTCTTTGTTTCCTCCTCTTTCTCCTTTCTTCTTCTTCATGATTTCCATCGCTCGCGCGTGTTGCCCGTCCTCGTGGAGAATGGACGCGAACGCGTACACGTCCGATTTCTTTTCCCGTTCGAACGTCGTCAAAGTCGTCGTCGCAAAATCGTGCGTTTCTTCTTCATCTTCGTTCTTCTTCATCTTGTTCTTCTTCCTCTTCTTCACGACGAACTTGACTAACGCGCTGCTCATGACGCAACAATTTTCCGCGAAAAATAACGCGGAAGATCTCAACCCAAATTTGTTTTCTCGCGCGGAATCTCGTCGCGAGCGAAGTTTTGATAACGTCCGTTGGATTGTCGGTATGTATACTCTGTCGTCGTCGAATTCCTCCTCCTCGTCCTCGAACGCCCCGTCGTCCATCATCGTCTCTCTCTCTTCTTTTTGTGCTGCACTTTCTCAAACTTTTTGAATTTTCTTTGCTTAGAATTTAGGGTTGCACAAAAACCCTAAAACACAGAAGCAAAAACCCTCCTTCTCCCTCTCAGACATCTCTACAAAACAAAACGCCAGCCTTCGTTGCTAAAGGCATAGAGACTTTATACATACTTTAATAAGAAGAAGTCTTGTTGAACAAAAACGTAGAAGAACAAATATGTTAATTTCCAAAGCGAACAGAAACGAGGTGTACAAGTACCTCTTTAAAGGTAACATATGTTATGCGATTTCTCTATCATCTTTGGCCCTAAAATCGATTGATCAAAATTCCATACCTTTTATTATAACTCTCTCTCTCTCTTTGATGATGTGTACTGACTTTTGCTCTCGTTCTCTCTTAATCTCTTTCTGCGATGTTTAAACAGAGGGCGTCGTCTACGCGAAGAAAGATTACTCTTTACCGCAACACCCGGACATTCCGGTGCCGAATTTGCAAGTCATCAAGCTCATGCAATCGTTCAAGAGTAAAGAGTACGTCAAGGAAATCTTCTCGTGGCAGTACTATTACTATTACTTGACCAACGAAGGCATCGAGTACTTGAGAGAGTACCTGAACTTAGGGCCGGACGTCGTTCCGGACACGTTGAAGAAGTCCGCGAGACCGGCTGGGGAAAGACCGGGCGCCGACGCCGGCCGAGGCGGCGGCGGCCGAGGCGGCTTCGGCGGCCGAGGCGGCGGCCGAGGCGGGGACCGCGAAGGCTACCGCTCGGAGAGACCGGCGTTCGGTAGAGGCGGGTAAACATTATCATTCGGTTTTACATTTTCGATGATGCCATTGGTTGAAAGCAGTAGTATTAGGGAAAGTATTATTCATAGTTTGTTATAATAAAATCCTTGTCTTGATTTTAAGAAAAAATTGAAATGGTTGAATACAACAACATTTATGCTTCTTTCGCGCGCGGCGCTCGTACTCTTATACCTATGTGTAGTATGTATATGCAAAAGTGGTGCACTTCTTTAAATCGTTGCAATGGCAGACGCGTCGACGTCTGCAAACTTCTTCTCCTCGAACCATTTCACGATTTGCTCGGCGTATTTTTTCACGCCGCCTTCCTCGTCGCTTTCAATGTTCAACACCATCACCGGGTCGTGTAACGACGAACGCAAGAGGAACCACCCTTTGCCTTCACTTTCGGCTCGGATGCCTTCAAAGTTTTCCTCCGCGCAGACAAAATTCGGTTCGAAATACCCGCTTTCGATCGCTTGCTTAAACTGTTCGATGACGTCTGAACCAACTTTTTTAAACTCTGGGTTTGCTATTTTCAATCGAACCTCCGAGGACTCCAACGGTTCTTTCAAACTCTCTAAAATCTCGCCAATACCACCACCGCCTGCATTCTTCCTCTTCACCGCCTCGATGATTATCTTCACCGCTAAATACGCGCCGTCGTCCAAGTTGTAGTTTTCTTTCATCGCGCCGTGGCCGGAAGTTTCAATCATTAAAGGCGCGTTGATACCTTTCGAATTCAACTCGATGCCTTTGTTGATTACGTTTTTATACCCTCGCATGTACCGCAAGTGTATCCCACCTTTACTTTCGATGAATGTTTTCAACCCGGAAGAGGTGACTGAATCCGTCACAATCGTGCTTCCCGGTTCTTTTTGCAAAGCGATGTGCGATAACACCGCAATCAACTTATTCCGGTTGATTTCCTTCCCGAACGAATCAATCACCGCAGATCGATCGACGTCGGTATCGAAAACAATCCCTAAATCCGCTTTACTCGCCAAAACCGCTTTGGTCGCGGATTCCATCGCCTCTTTCTCCTCCGGGTTCGGCGCGTGGTTCGGAAACATCCCGTCCGGATCTAAAAACTGCGACCCGGTACAGTCCGCCCCTAACGGTTCTAAAACTTTCGTCGTGAAAAAGCCACCGCTCCCGTTCCCAGCGTCCACGACAATCTTAAACCCTTTTAACGGTTCGTTCGTCCCATCGTTAATCCCTTTGATAATTTTGTCTCTCAAAATCGAACTGTATTTGTCGATGTACGGTCTCGATTCGATCTTCGCCTCGCCGCCTTTCGCCATCTCCTTCTCCGCTTCGGCAATATATTCAGCCGCTCTTTCGCACATAAACCCAACGTCTTTCTTATCCAGCCCTCCATCTTTGGTAAAAAACTTAATCCCGTTCCTATTAAACGGTAAATGACTCGCCGTGAGCATCGCGCACCCTTCGTACGCCGGCCCGAGCTCGCGGTTAGCCACCGTGGCGAAGAAACACGCCGGCGTCGTCGATAACTCGCAATCAATCGCAACGCCGCCTTTAAATTGCACGCCACGCGCGAACGCGTCTTTCAAAGACGGTCCGGACACTCTTGGGTCTCGGCCGATGCCAACCGTACACGCCGGATTATTGGTACATTTTTCCTTTTCTCTCAACCAATCCACAAAGGCACAGCCTAAGCAAAACACCGATTCTGGCGTGATGGTAATCGGTTCGTTTTCCACGTCCGCTAACGCGACCCCTCGGACGTCGGATCCGTTTTGTAATCGCTTTAAAGACTCTGGGGTGGTTTTTGGCATCTTCTCGGGAGAAGAGGAAGCGGAAAAGGAGGAGGATGGCCGTCGTTTTCGTCGGTAAAATTCCGTTACAAAGTGGCGGCCGATTCGATGATGATGATGTTTTCTTCGTTGTTCAAAGACGCGAAAAGGCGTCGTTTCCGTCGTCTTCTGTGGACAAAAAGCGAAGGCAACGGCGCGCATTTACTCGATCTGAGGAGGAGTAGTGGTCGTTCTGGAGTAGGAGTAGATGTAGGAGGCGCAGGAGTAGAGAAAAAATGAGGCAATTCAGAGAAAAATATCATGTGTTGACTCACAAGAGAAAAGAAGTCAATATACTTTTGTGTTGTTGTGCGTGCAAATGTCTCTTCGCTTTAATTGTACAAATCTCCTCTCTTCTTCATCTCAATATTCTTTGTCTTACTCTTCGACGATGGTTCTCACTACTGATCTCTTTGGCGGCGTCGCTTTCTTTTTGTTTCTTCTCTTAGCCGGGGGCTCCAACGAGGTAGCTCGCTCTTCGTCGCTGTTGGTCCGGTCCGAGAGCGATTTTTTAGTCGTCGGTTTCTGTGAATGCTGCTGGTGCTGCTGCCCGTCGTCTTCTTCGATGATGGACTGGATCGTGAATCCGCCGTCGTCGTCGTCGTCGTTTCCGCCGGCGCGTTTTTGTTTCGGTTTAATATTCTTGGTCGGCGAGACGAGCTTTCCCGTTCCCATCAGCTCTTCTTGCGTCGCTTCTTTTCTGTGCGGCATGATCCCGGGTTTATTCTTCCTCTGTTTGCACAACTCTTTCCAGCCTTGCACGTCTATCGCCATCACGTGCGCCGCTCTTTCCTCTTTCTCCGTTTTCTCTTGTTCCTCGCTCGTATTTCTTCTCACCATCGACGGTTTGCCTTGCTCGCTTCTAATCGACACTTGTCCTTGCGAGACTAGAAACGACAACGTGAAGACGTTTTCTATAAACTGCGCGAACGATTGTCCGTTAAACACCAAGTCGACAATTGGGCATTCGTTATTAGGAAACTTGTTCAACTCTTTGACCATTTTTTGCATAATCTTTGCGGTGGTCTTCTCGTGGTCGTTCTTCGTCGATTCTAACTCCTCCGGTCTCGCCAACTCGCCGAGAGGGACTCTTTGTTGTCGTTGGGTCATTTTCCGTTCTTTAATTTCCGTGTTCATGACGCCGTTCCTGTTTTACGTACATGTGTGTTTGTTTGTTTGTGTGTGTGTGTTTGTGTTGTAAACGAAGGAAAGAAGGTGAGCGTGTGCGTGAACAAATAGAAAGGCGATGACTACGCGTCGCGCGAACGAAGAAGAAGAAGACAAAGAAGAACGAGAACACACGCACATAAAATCCAACGTCTCCACCTCGAAGTAATATTTACTGGCAAAATCTCCCAGCTCTGCCCAATCCATCGCCCCGTGGCTGACGAATTCCGCGTCGTCTTCCGCTAGCGTCTGTTCGTTTGGAACTCTCCCTCGCATGAACAAACTCGTCAATCCGTTCAAGACTTGCCTGACGGTGTATCGACTTCGTCCGTTTTGGTTCAAATCTTTACTCATATCTACCCCGATGCTGGCGAGACGACTGACGTTTTTCAAATCCATCTCTTGCTCTCGCGTTCTCATGCCTCCGATGTTTGCGAGGCGGTAATTCTCGTCGACTTTTTCCGCCATCACCGCGAGTTTCCGAGACCCGCTTTGTCGCATCTCTTCCCGGTGGAGCTCGATGTCGGTTTCCATGAGGCGCAGTTTCGTTCTCGCTTCCCGTCGCGAGATTTGAGTCGATTTTGCTTTAGCTGCTGATAACGGCGGATCAGCAGGAGGATCTGGCAGTGATGGATCCACCATCATCGCGACGTTTTCTTCTTCTTCTTCTTCTTCTTCTTCTTCTTCTTCTTCTTCTATTTGAATACGGGCAAAAGGAGATGTGACGAGACGATGTGCGTTCTTGTGTGTTCGTTTTGTGCGGATTTTGAAAAAGAGGAAAAAATTCAAAAAAAGGCTGCTTTTTTGCTGATTGCTAATATAGCTGCTACATTGCTAAATATTTGCTAATAGGTATCATCATCTGTTCTCTACTTTTCTCCCTATATCTCTCTCTCTTCTGTATTATTTAGTACAAATGATGCGCGTAACGCGACGGGTTTGTTGAAAACACTTTCGTCGATCGTCGTCAAAGTCACCAAAAGCTTTCGCGACCGTATTTCTTGTGCGCGCGGACTTTTCTGGCCAACTCTTTCACGGTGGAGTAATACGCGTCGCCGATTTCCGCCGGTCGTTGGTAGGTGAATTGTTTCCAGATTTTGTCCATGTATCGACGACGCCGTTCGCGCTCTTCCTCTGGCATGTCTCTCATGGTTTCTAGAATGTCCGAGACGTCTTTTTCTGGAATTTTCAACGCGAATTCGCTGTAGTTGATTTCGGATTCAAACGGGAATTCGATGTTATCGGCGATGATAATCGGGATGCATCGAGTCATCACGGCTTGGTAGAAACGGAGCGTCCAAGGGGTCCAACCTAATGGGTTCAAGCAAAACACAGATTCCGTCATTTCGCGGACGTAACAGTCCCGGTCGCAATCTTTGATTTTGGTATCGTAGATGACGTCGGTGGCGTTTTGGAAGATTTTTTTCAGTTTCGGGCGCAAACCTTTACTGTACGCGAACCCAGCCGGGTGGTCGATAGTGCCGCGGAACATGGCTAATATTTTCCGCTTCGGAGGATTCGTCACCAACTCGTTTCGATGTTCTTCCAAATACATTCGTTTGTCGTACTCTAAACCCGGGATGACGATATCTTTCCACGTGTCAAACTGAGGTAACGTCCGATCGCCTTCCGGCGTTAAATAAATCGAGTGCGGTATTTCCTTTTGCCAATCTCGAAAAATCGTCGGTCCTCTCGCCCCGGCAAAGACGAAAACGTGATCTCTCCCGTCCGTGCGATTGAAATACGGCAATTTTCCTTTCACGTGCGATAAAACTTCCGAAAAATACTCGTTCGTTTCCTCCATCGCTTGCCCTTGGTTCTCGTGTCTCAACATCTCTCTCGACCACAAGAAACACTCGCCGTATTGCGGCACGAAGAACAAATCCGCCTCCTCTGGATTCATCGTCCGGACGCCATTTTTATCGTCCCTAAAATTTCTATGGAACCAAATTTCCGTTCCGTACTGGTCGCGTTCGCATCGCCCGTACCTCTTCGCTAACTCGCTCGTCAATTGTTTCGGCACGTCGTAGACGAACACCTTCGGAAACGAAGACGACTCTTCTTCCTCAATCACGTTCGCACGTTTCGGACAGTTCACGTTCGTCCCATCTTCGTTGCATAAATTCACCTGCTTGCTCATTTTCTTATAACTCAAACTCTTCCCGGATACAGAAGACATCCCGAACCCGCTGGAATCCTCCCCGGCGAATTCGTCCAACGACCCGGAATTTTTATCGTTCGCATCCAACGCTCGCAACAACGCGTCTCTCTCTCGCATCAATCTCATCGCTTTCAACTCCGCATCGTGCGATAAAATATCCAATTTAACCGCGTAATTCACCGCTTTCTTCGAATCCTCGTCTTCGTACGCGCCGCCGTGTTGGTTTTGGATCTGTTTCATCAGTTTTTGCGCGTCGATTTTCCGAGCGAAATTCTCAACGTCGTCGGTCCCGAAGCCGGCGTTTCGGCCGTCGTCGTCGAGAGTACTCGTATTCGTCGTCAGCGCCAAGAGGAGCAAGAACACGGACGCGAGGAACGCTTGAAAAAGAAAGTGTTTATTATTACTGTTCGTTAGGGTCGAAAATGCTCTTCTCTTCTCGTCTTTTAAGCGAGATGAAGAGAAGAGTGGTGGTGAACCCATGTTCGTATTATGAGGTTTTTAAGAGCAGCGGTTCAAAAACGCTCTCATGAAAAACGCTTGGAAACCCGACAGCAGTATTAATATTAATCGGTTGTTTATTCTCGTAGGATGTTGTAGTATACACGCTGTCTAAAACTAGTTTCTATATGTGTGTTGTTGTTGTTGTTGTTGTTGTTGTTGCTACTCGCGCGTGCGTTTAAGCGTTTCTTATTAAAATCAGTCGCTGTCGTCGTCGCCGCCGTCGGAGGCGGAAACGACTTCAAAATCGAACGCGTCGTCGTCGTCGAAATCGTCTCCGTCTTCACCTTCGTCTTCCTCAAAATCTAAGCTTAGCTGTTTTTGCTGTTTCTCTTCTTGTTTTTCTGGTTGCTTCTCCGCGGCGGCGCGCTTCAAAGGCGAAGCTTCGCCAGGGGCGTTCGGAGCAGCTTTCGTTGTGAGAAACGCGAACGGGTCGCCGGGCTTCCATCCTACCGGGGGTTTCGGCACGCCAGCCGGCCACGCAGCGCCCGGTTTCCATTGCACGAGTCTACGTATCAGCTCTTCCTTCGGTAACTTGGCCATCTCTTCGATTTCTTTTTGTCTCTTCGTCGTCTCTTCCTCTCGCGCTCGCTTCCTTTGCAAAGCTTGCTCGTGCACCAATTTCTCCTCGTGTCTTTTCTTCATCTGCGAGACGAGAAAATGTTCCTCCTGAGGCGCCGGTGGGAGTTGCCCGCACAACTGACTCACCCCTGGTTGATAATTCAGCGGCGCGGACGTGGTGTACGCGACGCGTCGCGCGTATTCTAACAGAGTCTCCACGTTTACTCCGGTTTCTTTGTTCGGGAATTCGACGTGTGATTTTAAGATTCGATGGCGACACAAGTCGATGGCGGTTTGGATTTTCCCGGCGGTTTGACGCAATTTAAGAAGCGCTTTAGCGTTGTTATCATCATCATTCTCGCTTTTCGGTGGTGGTGGTGGTGGTTCCGTCGATTTCGATCGCGATCGTTTCCTCGCTTTTGTTGTTGCCATAGTAGTAAACAGTCTCAATCAACACTAGTGTTTTTAGGTGCGTTCGTTTATGACGACGAGTTTTTTCTTCTTTGAACAGTTGAACTGATTTTGGGATGCTTTTTCACCTTTTTTCACCTTTTTTTATTTTTCTCGAGTTTTTCTCTTCTTTGTGCGTTTGAACTGCTTTTTCAGTTTATAGATTTTTTCACTCGCTTGACTCAAATTTTCCTCTACGACACACGTCATAAAAATTTTCAACTAATCAATTACTACAATAATGGCGTCTTCTTTAACCTTCTCCGCGTCTGCCTCTCAAACGCGTCTGTCTCTCTCTAAAAACGCGAGCAGCAAAAAGAGAGTTTCGGTCCAAACCAAAGCCGCATCCTTCGTACGTTTTTGTTATGTTGTTCTCTCTTTTTTTTTATGAGTATAATCTTTCTCATCTCTGATCTTTTTTTCTTCTTCTTCTTATCCGCTAATCTTTTTAATCTGTCGACTCATATCAATACAAACAGGAAGAAGCGTGCAAAGCGAACGGATGCGCGGCACTCGCAGCCGCGGTCGCCAGCGAAGGCTTAACCGCCGCTTTATCCGAAGGCAGTTTTACGGTCTTTGCGCCGAACGATGCCGCCATGGCTGCGTACAGTTTGCCAGAAGGGAAAGCGCTCGGAGATATCTTGAAATATCACTGCATCAAAGGGAAAATCATGTCCAAACACGTGACGAACTTCCCTTTAATCATGACTTTGGAAGGGAACAAAATCGCCATCGATTCCAAGACGTTTAAAACGGAAGGGAGGATTGAAGTCGGGATGCCGCCGCAAGGGACGCAAGGCTTGGCCGGGAGAGTTGATGGCGGGTTCATCGGCGCCGTGGACATCGAATTCGATAACGGGATTATTCACGTCATCGACGGCGTCGCCACGCCGAAGCCGCCTTTGATTGGCCAAAACGGTGGGTACGTTGCCGGCACCGTACCGGGATCTGGTGAAGGTCGAACTGGGTTGGACACGAAAGTGTACACGAAGTAAGTCGTGGAATACGTATGTAATAAATTCTGCTTTGTCGCGTTGATGATTGAGATATCTCTCGTACATAATAAAGAAAATAAATTAAAATGGAGTTGATATTGAGATATTAGTATGTAATGTTGTTCTTGTTGTTGTAAATGTTATGTTGTGATTATTTTGAGAAGATGATTTTATTACTTATTCTAACTTGGCGTCGCCTTCTAATCCTCTGACCGCGGCCATGCGTCGCAACGATTGCAGTCCGTATTTTATTTTCAACGCGAACCAATTCAACAAAAACAAAGCAATCGTCCCGGCGATCCACTTGGAAAACTTCAACCAATCCTCCACCGTATTCAATGCCCCCAACGAGAGAAAACCAGTCACTCTCAACGCTTTTCTCGCGTTATTCTGCATCGGCGTCAAAACTTTCACGTTCTTCACCACGTTCGATTCGCCTTTCGTCACCTCTCTCGTATCGCTCGCGAAATATTGAATCGTCGCCGGTTCCACCGTATACGTCCCCGCGTCTTTCACGTTATACACGTACGTCATCTCCTTCGTCTCCCCGACGTCTAAATTCGTCATCTTTTGTTCCAAACTCTCTTCGTTCACTTGCGTCCACTTCCCTTCGTTTCGTGTCTGTGGTGCTTTGACGACGACGTTTCGAGCGTTTGCCAAACCGGCGTTGGTGGCGGTGACCGAGACGGTCACGTTTTCGCCTTGGACGAACGCGCTTGAAGAGACCGTCTGTTGTTTGAAGAATACAAAGAAGAAGATGGTTAATAAAAGAAAAAAAGAGTAATCGTCATCTCTCGTTTCCTCGACGAAGGGTTCAGAGAAGAAAGAGATTCGTCGTTTACGTCGTCGTCGTTGGCGAAATTCGATCGCGGGGAAACGACGAGCGCACGAATGGGAGATCACAAACACCATCACAAAACCGTACCTGATGCAACAAAACGTGCGCGTTTTCCGAGGCGAACGCCGCGAGGACAGAAAAGGACGCCACGCAGACGCCAAAGAGTAACGTTTTCGTCGGCTTTGAAGAGGAGGACATGATGATTGATGTTTCTACGCGCGTTTGTGTGTGTGTTTTAAATTTGTTTTTCGAGTGCGGAAATGAAGCAAAGGAGGAAAAATTGAAAGTAAAAAGTACTGTACTCGTTAAGTCGTCCTCGCTGGTCGTTGAAAAGTAGACTACGATGATGCTAACGCTCAAATACTATATTTTATCAGAAACTTTTTCGTTTTATGTCTACGCGGACGTACCCGCCGTCGTAATTTAACCGCTCGCTCTTGGCGACTGAAGTTTCCGTCGCGCGTAAATTTTCGCACTTACGAAAGTTTTCAATCAACTGGTCCAACATTTCGCGGTTGCGCACGGCGCCGAGGAGGCGACATCGACTGTTTGGGGATGAAGCGAGACGTTTGTTTATGACTTTTGGGAGGAGAGTAGCGTGGTGGGATTCGTAGAGGCAATCGGAGCCGAGGATGATGTCGTACGTGTCTTCTTTCTCGAGAGCGAGGAAGGCGTCGGGCGGTTCTGTCTTCTCCGTGTTGGATGCGCCGTCGGCTCGCCAATCGAGCCATCGAACTTTTGTTGTCTTCTCTGACCTGTTCATCTCCACGGACTCTGTTAACGCCTCCAGCAAAGGCGCTTCAAAATCTGACAACACGACCTCCTT
>Ga0257106_1000042_pt1 | contig 69285 bp, 47 predicted proteins | sample LP_taG_3_FD_190177 | JGI IMG/M metagenome (GOLD analysis project Ga0257106, IMG submission 190177) | Marine microbial communities from Northeast Subartic Pacific Ocean, Canada - LP_J_2011_P26_10m | ecosystem: Environmental > Aquatic > Marine > Oceanic | place: Canada: Northeast Subartic Pacific...
TGACTGCGACGTAAACGACATAGAAGAAGACGAACGAAAAGTGCCTCTCTCCGATGAGAGGATGACAATGATGATGAAGATGGAAAGAAAGCTGAAAAAACACAGCAAACGAGTGCAAAAAGATATTCAAAATATCCTTTCGATGGCGAAAAGTCACGCGAACGCGCACGCGATATCGACGAGAGAACACATAAACGTGCATTGGGAAACGACGCATATGTATTGCGAATCTATAGAGAAAGCGGTGGATTCTACGGAGGATTTAATGCAACGCGTGGTGTCGGTGGCGGCGTTCGCGGAGAAGTTGAGAGCGCTGGCGAAACGGACGAAAACGCTGAGGATACAAGCGGAAGTTTTGGAGAAGATGTGCGAGGAGAGAGGGATACTCGTGGCAACATCGGGAGGGAAGAGAGGAAATAATAACACGTCGTCGCCTCTAAGTCATGGTGGTGGCGGCGGAGGCGTTCTTTCGTCGTTGTCGCCGTTGCGTTTTTTTCGATCCGGATCGGCGTCGCCGAAGAAGAGGAACACGCCGCCGGCGTCGCCGTCTTCGAGGACGTCGAGATCGAATGACGTTTTTGCGACTTCTTCTTTCGCGAAAGAAGACGGCGAGAGGAAGAAAGAAGAAGAGGAGATTAGTAGATCGTCGATGACACCGCCAGAAGTACAAACTCGACCACCTCTTCCTCCTAAAAATCCTTCTTCTTCGTCATCATCCCCGACGCCGTTCGACCCTTCCAACATCATCGCCTCCGTCGTCGAACGGAAAAAAATCGAACGGTTAGCCGAGTTGCGCGAAATCGAACGCGTCAAAGAAGGTAAATACGGCGTCGTCACCCCGTACGAAAACTCGTCACCGGCGGAGACGCCGAAAGGAGGCAAATCATCGAGTTTCGAAGAAGAGTACGAAAGAAAAGAAGAAGACGTCAAAGTCGCTCTGGACGAAGTCGTACACTCGCTCGGTAAGATGTAGTGAATAATAGCGCAGCAGCATAATAGAGTAGCGTCCTCAGAAGAGAAATGGTTTGTACATTAATAATCGATTTTTAGAGAGTAGAGAAAGAAGAGACTAAAAATCTCGTCACATTACAACACGCACATTAAAAACACATTCTTCATCTCTTTAATAATAAGTGAGAGAAAAGATGACGACGACGACGATGACCACCTCGAAGCTTTGTTGTTCGTGGTGCTCTCGTGGTGGTCGTTCTCCCCCAAAAGCAGCGGCATCATCGGCGGAAAAGGCGTGGTCCAGCGGTGACCAATTCGCCGTCAAAAACGCGGAAGCATTCGCATTGGGGAAGAGAAGAAGAAGAATGAATAATGTTGCACGCGCCAACGCTGCTGCTGATACTACTGATGAAGATGCTTTTGCCGACGTGAATAATCATCAGAACGCAGCATCGTCTGAATCATCGTTATCGTCATCGCTGAGAGAATCTCTCGCGAAAGAGTTACCCGTGCTCCTTTCCAAAGTGCATTTGGGGGCTGCTCCTCTAACTACTCAAGAGAGTTTCGAAGCGCGCAAAAACAGGCTGCAAAAAGCACTCTTGATGGCAACTTTATTGGAAAAAGAAGAACACGATGATCATAAATACGACGACGAGAAAAGGACGACGACGATTCAGACGACGAAAACATCGACATTTTTGTCACGGACGCGTACTACGAATACGAAGACCAACGACGACGAAAATGCTTTAACGGAAACGATAGCGCGAGAATTAATCAACCACGACGTGCTCGGTCGTTACATGAACGAGATCGCTCGATTCGCGTACATTCGTAAAACTTCACACTCAGGCGCGGCGTCGCGGCGACGAGCGAAACGGCCGAAAGATCGAGCGAGCAACCAGAAGAAGCCGAGGCAAGGGTTGACGAGAGAGGACATGAGGAGAGAGCACAGGAGATGGTGCGCGGCGTGTCAAGTGTTCGTGAAGAAAGAAGACGCGTTATCGGTGACGAAAGTTTTGAATACCGTCGTCACATCGTCGTCTGAATCGTCGTCGGGAGAAACTTCCTCGGAATCTTCCTCTTCCTCGTACGCCGATTTCATCGAAGCGACCACGCGAAAAGAACGCCGGTGTAAAAAAGAAAAAACAAAGAGGAAACTCCTCCCGCACGCCATACCGACGCCGACGTACAAAATCGTCGCGTTCGATCACAAGAAAAGCTCGAAATCCAACCCGCCGCCGAACGGGCGCTCCATGTTCGTCTGCCGCCGAGTGTGCTGCGTGAACATGTTGAACGCGAAACGCGTCGCGAGCAACTTGAAGTATAAAATGCCCTCAAACTCGTCGTCCAAAAAGAGTAGCGACGATAGCAGCAGCAACGCAGACAATAGTAATAGCACCGCCACCACCACCGCTTTAGAAATCATGCGCGACCTGAAACTCTTAGCCGAACGAGCGGAAAGAGACGACGGCGTCGATTCCTCCGGGTGGAAGTTGCGCAAACCGAACGACGGCGACAAAAACGCCAAAGGTCGCCATCCGCACCGGTGGACCGAACCTCCCACGTGGGTGAAATGAAATGAAATGAAAAAGAGAGGTGATGAGGTACTCCTCTTCGTAGATACTCTCTTTTTGCGAACAACCTAGACGAGAAAAAGAGAATAATGTGTGCGACAATAGAGAGCGTTCACATTTCTTAATAAGAGAGTCATAAATCGAGGAATTTTAGGCGAAAATCCATCACATTTTAGGCACAAAACACGCGCAAATACTACTACTTTACTACTCAATGTCTTCTTCTTCTTCTGCTAAACTTGTTCGAGTTTCCTCGTGGAACGTCGCCGCGATCAACGACAACCCGTTCGAGTATTACGTGACCATCGACAGCAGCAACAAAAGCGACGTAAACGACGACGACATTTCGGATGAAAATGGAAACGATGATGATGTGGACGCTTTGAGAAGAAGAAGAATAGAAGGAAGAAGAAATCAGAAAAACTACGAAAAAACGATGGAAAAGATCGACGAGAAGTTGATCAAAGCGCGCGAGCACGAGGTCAAAGTGAAAGATATTCTCTCGAAAGAGATGTTGCTCGACGTGAAGAGAGAAATCATGAACATGAAAATCGACGATTCTTGGACGGAACTCGAGTGCGATTCGGCGATGGAATTCTTCGAAAAACACTTCGCGGAGAGGAAAATTTTGAGCGATTTTTTACTCGACGGCGACATTGGCGCGAAACGGTTGTGCTCGATGCCAGATCGACTGACGACGAAGAGCGAAAAGGGGAAATGTCGTCCGTGCGTGACGACGTCGTACGCGGATGTGAGCGTGTTGAGCGACGACGCGAAATGGTGGCGAGCGTGGTTGGCGTACGCGTTCGACGAGAAGGACGGCGTCGCGAAGCGGTTGAAGTTTTTAGATAACAAAAAGTACCCGGCAATTACGGACGAGGAGGTGAAGATATCGAGACCTTTGCAGATGTTTTGTTTGGCAGCGTTCGATAAGAGTTTGATACGGTTGATTGGCGAGGCGGATGCGAATTGGGCGGAGACGAAGAAGATGTTGGTGGACGCGTTGGTAGAGAGGAAAGTGAACGCGACGATTGATATTTTAGAACGAGTGGCAAAGAAAGGGAGAGAAATCATATGTTTACAGGAAGTGTCGGAACAAATGCGAGACGGAATCGCGAAAAGCGAGGTGTTGACGGAGAAATTTGATTGTTTATCCGGTCCGGATTTCGACGCGACGAGGAATCAGAATTCCATCGTCTTGGCGAGTAAAACGTTTTTCGAAAGCGGCGTGTGGGAAGTCGTCAGCGTGAATAAAACGAAATTGCCCGCAGGCGTCGCCAGCGGTGATTTATGCGTCGTTCGCGAGGTCAGTTTAGAAGAAAAAAAGGACAAGGACCGAAGGAAACCGTTCGCCATCGCCTCTTTCCACGGGGACACGAACGGGTTACAAACCGTCGACGTCGTCAAAGCCGTCAACAACGAATGCGGTGATAGTTCTGCGCTAATATTCGCTCTCGACGCGAACTGCCATCACGATGATAACAAAGGTAAACGCCTTTCGGTCGAAACCATGTACGGCTCCTTGGCCGCGGAAAATCTCCAAAACTGTTGGGGCGACGAACACGCGCTCTGCCCGACCACCACTTGCAACGCCCGCTCTTTCCTCCAACCGCAATTAAACAAAGCCGTTTTTTACAAAGAAAAGTTAACGAGCAAACTGGTCGACAGACACCCGAAAGATCATCTGTTCGTTTCCTCTGGACAGTTCAAGGTGAATACGGAAATGTCCAAACGCGTCAACGACGCTTCCGAGGACGCGTTCCGATGGGTAGACGACATGCCTTTCCCGACGCTTTCGTTCCCGAGCGATCACGCGTTGGTTTCCTTTGAATTAGAGTACAACGACGCATCTTAGTGTGGTAGCTTTGTTTTGTTCTGTGTGCGCGATTAGATAGATAGATAGATGGTAGATAGAGTAAATGTGAGTTTAAATGTTCCGTACAAAATATCAATATTCCTTTAAAATTAATCGGCATAATTCGTCCCCGCCGCCGCGCGTAAAGACACGCATACGCACAAAAAATGGGCAAAAAGAAGCTCGCCTCTTCCTCGAATTACGACCAAGATGATATTTTTAAGAAGTTTCCGTCCTTCCAATTGCCTTTCAACAACAACAACATGAACAACAACAACAACAGAGAAGGGAAGAAGAAGTCTTTCCTTTCCAATTTAAAAGGTAAAATGGACTTAAACAAATACAAAGAAAACTTAATGGCAACCGCGGCTGGGAAGATCATCGCCGGCGCGGCCTCTGGAATTGGTTCCATGCTGTTATTCGCGGCGGTATTTAAAGTCGTCTCCGCGAAAACCGCGGAAACGTCCGACGCGAAGAAAGAGGCGAATAAATTAGACATCGAAAGAAAGGCACGTTTGGCGGACGTGCGAAGACAGTTAGCGGGTCCTTTGAGAGCGTCTGCGATTGAGTTGCACGAACGGTTGGAGGATATCTTGTGCACGCCTCCGAGACGAAAATCGCAACTGGAGAGAGTTCCGCAACCGGTGAACTTCTTCGCTCTGCACTTTCCGGATGATCCTTCGGATTGCGTCAACTCGACGTTGTTTCGAATATGCGCGTATTTAGAAAAAGTTTTGCAGTTTAATCACGGGGTGCACGTGGAAGGAGTTTCAGAGGAGGACACGTGGCAATATCTTCTCGATAAGAAGCTCGCGAGCATTCAAAGAGCGATGGCGAGCTCGATTCCGAGATTTGATGCGGTTTTGAAAGGGGAGAGGTTGACCGAGGTGATCGCGGTGATGGTGTCGAGGGCGATGGTGCAATACGACGACGACGGGACGGCGGGGGCGTCGAAGTTTGTAGATAGTCTAGTTGGAGAAAAAGAGGCCGAAGATTTAGCAGATGCGGTGGCAAGGTACAGAAAGAGAACTGCGGCGATTCATCGCACGGATTCGTTGGGCAGGTCGCAACAGTTGTTCCCGGAATTCGAGCCGGCGACAAATTTGAAAGAGCGAGATTTCTCGGCGAGTCATTTCGAGTTTTCGAGAGAATACAGATGGCCGATGCGTTTTTTCGAAGATCATCAAATTGCCATGGCAGAAATATTTGCAAGCATACGGCCGAAATCAGAGCAAACGCAAACGATCGGCGGCAGGCCGCAGAAGGAGATTGAATACATCGCTTTCGTGGCGAAGATTGAGGAGGCGTTGGCGTTGGAATCGGAGAATCCGCCCGGGTCGATGCGTTCTAATCCATGGGTGCACTGGATGCTTCCGGCAAGAAGTGAAATCGCGCGATACGCGAGTTTGCAAGCGCAAAACTTTAAACTGTTGAGACGGAGAGAGATGCGTGAGTTGACCGCGGCTCGCGCGAGGTTAGTGCAGTTGTCGAAAGCGTTGCAAGATCTCATCGACATGTTGTACATGCGCTTCGATCACCCGGCGTTCAAAGTGAAATCGAGAGACGACAAGTTCAAACACTTGAAGCGTTTGGAAATGAAGAAACGGCAACAGGAAAAGTTTAACAGACAAGCCTCGGCACGAGCGCAAAAGTATTGGAAGATTATAGAGGAGTACGTGCCAGTCATCGCGAGGAACCATTCGTTAGAGGGTATCGATAGGAAAGGCGAGCGGCAGCCGTGGAAGTTTCAAATTCCATTTCGGAAGGATTCTTACGAAATTCCAACGAGAACGGGTTGGGAAATTGTTGTCGCGTCAGTCGGAGTCGGTTTTGCTATTTTGCTTCCGCCGTTGTTGTTGCAATCAGTCGCGAACAAGGCGGTGAAGAGTCCACGAATTCCTCTTTCGGAGTGGTTGCAGAAAACACCAAACGAGTTGATGATCGCGGCGAAGAAATCCTCTTCTTCAGCCTCTAATAATAATAGCGGCAGGAAGAAACAACAGTCGAAACCAAAACCTAAGGTAATGGTGGAGGAAGAGATCACGTATGTAATCGCGAAAGATGGCGGAGAACGAGGAGAATTCTCATCCGGGCTGCCACCGGCTTCTTCATCATAATAGCGCTTGCATGACAAGTATGTAAAGACTTTAGTACATTTTGCGCTCAAATACAATTTATTGACTACTTTTTGCTGCTGCTATTGCTACCATTGCTATTACTATTTTCTACTACTCTGCGCTTTTGCTTTCTCTACCGCCGATATTATCGCATCGCTGACGCAATACCACTCGCCCCACTGGATGACGCCATTCTTATCTTCATCCGCCGCGTTCGCCAAAGCTTCCATCTTTTCCGTGATTGATTTGCTCGCGTTTCGAAATCCAGCCATTTTTATAACTTCCAAAGACGCGACTTCAAATTGCGCTTTTGTCAAGTACGGAAACGGAAACGTCTCGTCCGGTGGTGAGCAATGCTTTTTGAAGACGCTGAATGCGACCGCATCGTGTGAAATTGCGTCGCTGTCCAGTTGCGAGGCGTTCGCGAAGGAATTCTTAAATCCGAATTGCGCGATTTGTTTCTGCAAGTCTCTTTGTAAATCCGCGAAGATGGAGTCTATGGAAAAGTCACCTCCGTTTGATTGATTATCGCTCGTTTCAAAACCCTTATTTTCACTGACAAGAGCCGAGGAAGCTTCCATCGCGAGTTCAGTCGCTAAGGCGTTCAGCGCGTCCATGGCGGAGAATGTATTTTGCGCGCTCTTCCGCGACGGTTCTCGTAAAGCCTTCGAGCTCGCAAAAGAGCGGATGCTACCACCACTTTTTAACGGGTTATAGTCCACGCTCATTCGCGCCGTACCATCAAACGACACATCAACGTCGTCGAAGTCGTACGATTTACGTAAAACCGTCGGAGTTGTCAAAGCAAGTCGAATTTCGTGACCACAAATTACCGCCGACGCGTCTTCGAGAATTTGCGAAAGAAATGCCAACGCAAACGCGTGGACGTTACTGGTGATTTTCTTCAACGCTTCCGGTTCGATTTTAATTTCCTCAGTTATGGAATCTAAAGCTTGCCAATCGGGACGAAATCGACGTATTTTTGTGTAATCGCGCGGCGCATCTTTCGCCACACGCGTTCGAATCTTTACCGTGCGACTTAAAATACTAAACTCAACTTTCTGTGTCGTCTCCAAGAACGCGTCCAAGAAGAGCTCGAAACAGTTGGCGTATAAAGCGCGCTCGACGTCGTCTGGAATGGCTTGAACGTTATACGCGGCATCTGCGAGGAGCCAATCGATAAAGGCTTCCACACTTTCTCGGTTTATAGCGGTTCTATTACTCGTTGTTGTTGTTGTTGATGTTGATGATGATGATGACGACGATAACGATGTGGTCCTTGTCTCTCCAATCTCCTTGCCCTTCGCGACGATAGGAGTCATGTTAAAGCGTTCACGAAGATAATTGAAAGCATCGTTAGTGCTATCAGAATTCATCGAAGTTATTCCTACGACGTCGTTTGTATATTCTTCTTTCCTTAATTTCTTATCGTCGTTCTTCTTTCGTATGACTTGTATCGTAACGTCCATGCCTAAAAATTCCGCAATCACGCTCGGCGCATTCAAGCCGATTTCTCCTAAAATGCCTTTAATAATGTCCACGTAGGTTTTCCGTTCCAGTTCCGGGGTGATAAACATTGGCGCGACGGCTTTACGTCGCGTCATGAAATCGTCCGCCAAGGCTTGCGCAAGCTCGTCTGCATCGTCCGACGACGACGATGATATCGTTTTTTGTTTGTTCCTCTTCCTTTCGTCTTCGTCGTATTCTTTCTGATCCTTCACGCGAAGATTGAACTTCACCGCGTAATCGACGTTTGGGAGAGAGACTTCGGAGTCGATGGCTTCGCACGCCATCGCAATGACTAACCTACCCACATCTCTTTCGAGCTCCGGGAAAAGTATACCAATCGGTGGAATTTGGAGTTCTTCGATGACTTTACCTAAACGTTCGTCCGAGGCGGTTTTGGCGATTTGAATCGCTCGGCTTCTTCTCAGCGCCTCGCGGCGTTCGCGGAGCGAGGTGTCGTCTCCTTCCTCTTTCACCTGTTCGCGGACATCGAAATAAAATTCCGCGTCAAAAATTCGCGCGGAGAAGCTTTGTACGCCGGATTCGAGGAACAGCGTACCGGTTCTCGCCGCGATGGATAAAATTTTCTTTGACATTTTCTTCTCCATCTTTTGCAACAGTTTCGACGTCGCGCTGCTATTTTCACCGTTGTTGTTGTTAGTATTCTCCACCACTTCCGCGACAAACTTCTCCAACTCGTCCTCTTTGCTCCCTTCTAACGCCCCGTACGTCTTTAGCCTCTCCGAATGTTCCCCAACGAATCTTCTCTGCACGACCAACGGATGTCCCAACACCCTCGCGTCTCCGCTCAAGACGATATCGTCCAAAGTCTCAAACGCGCCTTCCAATCCTTGCTCCAACGCTTGCGCGTATACCCTCATCTCTATAAACTCCGGCACAATAGGTACGTCGTATAAATCGTGAATCAACTTTGCGTAATCTTTCAACAAACTCCGAAATTGAGGATCGTTCGCCGCAGTTCTCGTGACTTTCGGTGTACCGAACGCGTAAAAATTCTCCTTGGCGTATTCGAACACCTCTCGCAGTTTACGCCACCGGTCCTTCATAAACACCATCGCTTTCTTCATTCGTTTGGTCGTTTTGACGACGATATATACCGCTTGAATAACGAATACAAACAATGCGAGTTTTTCGTTTTCGCTCGCGAATGTCTTCGCCGCGTTCACCATCGCGTTCCCTCGTTGTTGTACCGCCAAAATCGAATTGACCTCCTCGTTTGCCACTTTTCCCTGTTGTTGTTGTTGTTGCCTTCGTCGAGGATTTGGAGGACGAAGACGATTCAGAAAACTTTTAGGAGACGCATTATCGTCGTTAAAATCACTTTTCTTCGACGCTTCTCTCCTTTTCCTCCAAGTATTCGTAGTAGTGTTGTTATTCGTAGTAGTGTTATTCGTATTCATAAAAGCGGAGTTGGTCTCGTTCCTCTTTCTCAACCGAAAATGGTGATGAAAAACGCCCCCTACGTTTCTGTTAAAAAGAGAACGGGATGATGAAGAAAAAGACCAAGGCTTTGACGATTTCGACGTAAACGACGGTCGCGTTGTTCCTCCAGAGCAGCGCGACGAAATCGTCGTCGGCGAAAGCATCGTCATCATCAATCACCTTTACAAAATGGGGGAAAATGAAAATGTCTTCAGAATTTCTCTCACATTTGGTCTCGGCGGCGGGAAGGATAAAGAGAGAGAGAGACACGCACGCCACGCTTTTGTGCGATATATATACACAGGAATGTTTAAAAGATTAAACAAAGGGTAAACGAATAAGAGGTGAGACGCGCTCGAAGGATTAACTTCGGTGGATACCCCAACGTCAATAAGACGGGGAAATTTACATGATCACCGGGGAAAATCCCCGCGCGTTTGAGCAGAGAGTGCTGGGCGGAAACGTCACTCCCTTTCTCTCCGGAAGTTCTCTTTTGGAGTCGAAGACACTCGCGATCTTTTAAACAGTCATTTAATCAGTCCGGACGCAACGGATGACACAGAACGGGGTTTACTCTCGAGCTGACGTCTCTCTTTCCTCTCCTTAGTACAAGACATAAACAGGGCTTCGTACTACGAAGATCTTCTCAATGATCTTCGTATCGCATCAAAATCTCTGCGTTTGTCAACGCTTTTATATCATCACGTGTTCAAATATGAGATCTCTTTTCTTTCGTCGTTGAGTGTTTGGGCGGCTTTTATGAGTATCTTCTACCGTGCGCGTTTGTATATGTTCGTCTCGAAACTATGCTTTTGCGGGTCTATGCTTGCTTTACTATTCCTACTACTACTACTACTTCTACTACTGCTACCACTACTGCTACTACTACTAAACCGCATCAAACGACGCACCAGTTGTTCCGGCGTTCCGAATTCTTTCATCGCGAAAGTTCTCCACCGCTTTGTCAAAGGTTGAACGTCTGAGTTTCATCGGACACCGGTCGAAGCGGGCGTCTTCTTTTAAGACGTCTCGAGCAATTTCCCACGCGAAAATTGCATCCTCCTCGTCCGCAACGCCACCTACGGATTGCGACAACGCGGAAACTGTTTCTCGGCACAACTCCGTGTATCGTTGCAGAGAATTTGATTTGAACTCCAACAAGAACGCATCGAAGGAGGCGACCATGTCTGCTTCCGAAAGAGGTCCGCCCGAGGAAGCGCGACCGAGCGGATCTTGGGAGAGTAATTCGCGAACGTCATCGATCGTTTCCACGTCATCGATCGATTTTATGGATTCCGCTAATAACGTTTCGAACTGTTTCATCGCGTCGCCTTTGTCTTGATTTCTTTTCAGCTTTTTCAATCGATATTCGTCGTCTCGTTTCTTTTCGAGTATTTCGCGTTCGCGTTTTTCTCGCGCAATTTTCTCGCGCTCCAGTTTCGACTCTTTCGTCGTCGTCGTCGTACCTACTGCTTTTTGAGCTGCGTTGCTCGATAACTTCACCTTGTACTTATTAAACGCGCTTCGTCTCTCCGGCATCGTCGCGAAACATTCAAACGCATTTTTATCCAGCTTTCTGAGTTTCGGCATGTCCCTCTCCCATCGAGAATGCTCGTTGATTTTCGCCTTTTCGCACAGCGCGAAAAACACATCCAACGCTTTACTCTTATTCGCCGCGTTAAAGTTTTCGTTCATCGCAATCTCATCACTGGCAGTCAAAAGTTTTGGCGATGCATTATTCGTTTTTGGTTCTTCTTCTTCTTTCTCTTCGATGATAACGGCGCTCGCGGCAGCCGTCGTCGCTCGGCGCGGCGGCGGCGGATCAAAAGCCGGTTCCGCTTCTGCTTCTTCCGTCCCCGCCACAAAAGCTGATCTTTGATGAAATTGTTCTTTTCCTTCTTCGTTCTCGTACGCGTCCGGGTCAAACTCGATATCTGTTTCTTCTTCTTCTTCTTCTTCAAATTCTTCTTCCGTTGTTTCGACAGCCTTCTCCTTGGAAGCAGCCTTTTGCAAAGGTTTCTCCCACTGTTTTTCTTTCGTCTCGGAATCATCGTTTCTGAACCAATACGGTCGAGTTAACAGGTGATGTTCCACTCGGTACCACTCTCCCTCCTCAACATCCTCTCTGAATATTTTGACGACTTCATCCTCGTCCTCGTCCTTAGTCTTAATCGGAATCTCGTTCCGGGGAATCCGCCAACGGGATCGTTTCAAGACGACGTCGAAATAAAACACCTTCCCCGTCTTCCTGTCGACGTACTTTCGATACCGGCTGTGTTTGGACGAAAACATCCCCGACATTTGCCCCCACTCGAGACGTATTTCTCGATCGATAAAACGTTCTCTGTCGTTTTAAAACCTCTTCTCTGCGCTGTGAAATGAAGTTCCCGTAATGGGGAAAAACCTTGAAAATTGCATCAAAAATCAGAAGCACGAGAGACACATCAGAGAGACACAGAGAGACACAGAGAGAGCTCGTTTCCTCGCGGACAGAAGAGATTTCAAGGAGCCGAGAGAGTCACGAACGACTGCCCTCTCTCTATCGAACTCTCTCTCAAACGCTCTCACTCTGGCGGTGCAACAAAAACGGAATTCATTCGGGGAGTCCTTTTCATCATCATCAGAACGCGCGCTCGTTTACGAAGTTTACCCGTCGTCTGTCTGCGGGAAAGAAAAGACGCGCGATACCACGCGCAACCACCAAAAACGAGGAAGAAAGCGCTCTGTAACAACAGTCAATAATGTCCTCCGCTCTGGTGCGTAAACCGCGTTCTTCTTCACCGATTCTTTTTCTTTTCTGTTGTGTCTGCATTCGAGGGAGGAGGAGGAGGTCTTTCGAGACGACGAAATAGGCGCTTTTGCGCTCGGGAGGAGAGGCGCATCAAATTAATTTTCGACGACGATCGGTTCATAACGGATGATACTTTTCGATTTCGACCTGTGTTGTGTAGTACTCTCTCTTGTTTCGGCGATGATGCGAGCGCGACTGACTGACTTCTTCTCTTTCTTCTTTTCTTTGGTGGTCTTCTTCTTTTCTTTGGTGGTCTTCTTTCGCTACGCTTTAATACTACCACTACGTATGAATAGGCGCAATCCGCGGGAAGGCTGAAAGTGTGTTCGTTATTCTGCGGGTGCGGGGCGTTTGATTTCGGTTTGGCGCAAGCTGGGCACGAGATTATCATGCAAACCGAGGCGGACGATTGCGCGCGAGAGGTGTTGACCAGTCGTTTCCAAGGGATTTTTCAGCCGACGCACGCGTCTTCGGTGGTGGAGTTGCCGGAAGAGACGGACGTGTTGACGTGTTCCTTGGGCGGGGTCTCCGGGAGTAGTTTGGTAGGACACAGTGAAAATGAAGGGACAGTGTACGACCACCAAATCGGGGAGTTGGAGACTGGTTGGCGAGAGAGTTGGTCTTCGAATTCGGTGCAATCGAAGATGAAGCAGGTTTTACGGTTGGCGAAGAATCGGTTTACCGGGAGGTGCGTCCCGTGGGTCGTCGTCGATTGCGGGTCGGAGAGGATTTTAGATACCGCGGATGAAGGACAACCACCGATTATTGCCGAGTTAGTGAGAGAGTTTGAGCAACTTGGATTTCGATGGGCGCACCGAGTGGTGCAACCAACCGCGTTTGGTATCCCGGACGATCGAGGACGGTTAGTGTTTTTAGCGAGTAGACACGGCGACCCGCGAGAGGTTTTGTTAGTCGACGAAGATACGACGACGAGTAGCAACATGAATTCAGCCTCGGATTTAGCTTCGCAACGAATGAATAACAAAAACGCGCCGACACTTTTTGCCAGGTGTGGATTTACCCTTTTGGAAGACGAAGACGAGGACGGAAGTCAGTTTCAAAGAGCGACGCCGAAATACAAAGCGTCGACGATTAACGTGTGCGCGGACGCGAGGCCGGATAGAGACTCCGTCGTGTGTTCGGTTGATGGTCAGTTAGCGCCTCTAGACGTATCCGATGCGGAAAGTTTACAAGGTTTGTTACCTGGGTGGACCGTGGTGTCGCCACCGGGCGTATCGAGAACGTCAGAAGCGGTCGTCGGCGAGATTCTCAATCGATGGCGCGCGTTGAGCGCGACCGGAGGGTGCGTTCCGTTAGCCGAATGGATTGGACGACGATTGTCAGATCCGTACGGAAACGGGAAAGGGTTTGATTCCAAACGGAAATCCGCGCAAAAATTCCCGAAATGGTGCGATGGGAATATAGTCAACGCGAACGAGATCAACCCGAGAGATGTGAGATGGGCGACGACGACGGGCGCGAATTCGCTTTGCGCGCAAGAAGCGGCGGTAGCTGCCATGACGGCTTTAAATAACAGCAACAGCGAATTAGGAGGTTTCAAATGGCCTCAACACGCGTACAACATTGGTCACGGCCGCGTTTCGCATCCGATGAAACGCATTCCGAAACCAGAGTTTTTGAAACATCCGGAAGCGAGAGAGAAGACGGCGTTGAAAGCGTATTTACGAACAACTTTGGAAAATTGCGCGGGGATGAATAATAACCCGGGCGGTATCGAAGGGTACATTCCAAGAGAAGTGATTTTAGCGTGCGTTCGAGCGACGAGAGAGGCTGGCATGGCACCGCCGCCGCCGTTGGCCGCATTGGAGAGACAGTTTGGCGGCGCTGGGAAGGAAGTCGCGCCGCCGGCGTCGAGAATACTAGCCGGAGTAGATAGAAAGAATTTGACTGGATCGCACTCGGAACGAGACTTGTTGGCGGCTGAAACGCTCTTAGTGACAACCACAGCCACTGCTTCTGGTGTAGCCATTCGAAACGGCGGCGTGGGGTCGAGAAATGGTACCGACGTTCTCAACGTCGCCGGTGGAAAACGACAAAACGGCGCCGCGATGAATAACAACGATAACAACAACAACAATAAAGAATCATCAAAGCGACAAAAGTCCTCTCTCAAGCCGATGGGAGCAGCTCCAGTTGAGGAGGAAGTAGTCGAACCAGACGATGGGTCGTTTATCGTCGCGGGCATTCGCATGATGAAACCGCGAGAATCGCAAATCGTCTGGGCGAAATTGCCGGGACATCCGCATTGGCCGGGATTACGAGTGGACGAAGTGAAACACGGGGACGTCGTTCCAAAAGCGGCGAAGCAAATGCAAAAGGATGGGAACGATGTTTGCGTCGTATTTTTTGGCGAGAAATCGTTTGGTTGGTTACCAGAAACCTCCATCGTCGATTTTGAGGTTGGTTATAAACAACATTCGCACGCGCCGGTGAGAGGAAAAGCGCGATTTCTAAACGCTTTGAAGTACGCGAACGCGGAGAAAGAGTTACGAAAGAACGAAGCAAAGAACGGATTGGCGAATGGAAACGTAGGTGGAAGAGCGATGACGGTAGCAAATGCTGCCGCCGCCGCCGCTGGTCCCAACGGCGCGCTCGTTCCTCCGGCCAACCCGATGGGCGCCGTCGAACCGATCGATTACGAAGCCGTTGAGAGGAACAAAAAAGAGGTCGAGAAAGCCTTATCAGAAGGTCGATGCCCGTGTAAGATGTGCGAAAACGTCAAATCTATCCGCGATTCCAACCCGGAAACGTGCTTGCGCTTGCGATGCATCTCCGCGTCCACTTCGGGTAAAACCGGCGCCAAACTCGCCTCTCAAGGAGGAAAAGCGGTCGGTAAAATAATCTCCATCCTTTGGCCGTTAGATGACGCGCGGTACATCGCCGAAGTCATCTCCTACGACGCTCGCGAGTTGAAACATCTCGTTCGGTACGTCGAAGACGACGTTCGCGAATACGTCAGTTTATGGGAAGAAGACGTCCAATTCGTTCGCAGCGGAGTATTAGGCGAACAAACATCATCGCAAGGTGGTACTACTGCCGTCGTCAAAGGCGAGGAAGAGTTGACCGGCGTCGATTTGTTGCTCAGTTTAGGCTCGTAATACATACTTACCATATTCTATAGTTTACTATACTAGACTGTACTTGTATTCATCAGAAAGAGAAACCATCAAAAAACACAGAGAACTCCCCCATAAAAAAACGCACACACATAAAACATGGGGAACGGCCCGTCGAATCTCGCGCGCACGTTCTCCGAGGACATCGGAGAGGTAAGAAAGATCATTTTCATCGTTTGTCTCGTTTTGTCTTCTCGATGATAGAATACTTCTCTATATTCTCTTCTGTGATGATGAACGAACTTTTGTATCTCAACTAACTCTCCGTTTTTATCTCATCTCGTTCCCCAACGATGAAAGTTCTTTGGCGTGCACACCAGCAACACCAACCGAGGAGGACAGGCGACGACGACGTCGAGAAACGACCAGGACAACGGCCCACTCTCAAACGAAGGCGCGCTTTCCGCAAAAATCATCGGCGCGTTACCTTTGGAAAAAGTGGAAACGAAAAGGTCCCTGGAAAACAAAACGGTGAAAGAACTCACCACAGAGGTTAAAGAGAACCAAACGAAGAAATGTCCTCGCTCGAAAACAAAGTTTGAAGGCCCGTACCCTCTCGAAAAAGCAGAACTGGTAGATTTTGTGTTACATTTAAGAGGCGAACCCGTGTGTTCGGTGTGCTTCGACCAGTTCGAGGAAGGCGAATACGTTCGCGTGCTGCCGTGCGCGCATAGGTACCACATCGAATGCGTCGATCGATGGTTAGCGAGTAAATCGATTCGGTGTCCCGTGTGTCAGCACCCAGCGGACGAACGGTGATTACAAACAGTAGCGATAGCTTCATTCCGAATAGTTTTTAATAATAGCGGTAATAATAATAAGAGCATCGTTGTAAATTATGCGCGCGTGCGTAACCCGCGTACTCTCATCAAATCAACCATATCGGGGAGTCACATTTGGTCGACATTTATAATGCGCGCACATATTCACATGATATAAAAAAAACGCGAAGAATGTCATCGTCAGAAATAAACAACGACGACGACGACAAGAAGAGGAAGGATTTGAAGGCGACGACGACGAAGAAAGCCTCTCACTTCTCTCGCTCGTTCTCCGATTCCGTCCGGCATTCCTCCGAGCAAAAGCGCAAACAAAACTCCAATTTGTTCTTGATAAACCTGCTCCGGTTTCGCGGATTCGGAGGCGAAGACACGGACAGAGTAGGTTCACACGAAGAGAAAAGCGTTCGAGACGTCCGAAAATTCGTCCACCGAGGGAACAAAGTCGGCACCGTCGTCGACCACGCGCGAGAACGCGTGGTGAATACCGTCGGGAGAGTACTCGAAGTTGGAGTGAGAGAGAGTTTAATTGAAGGAGGAGAGAAAATACGCTTCGAGAGGAAAGAGTTGGCGAGAAGACGCAAATCATCATCATCTTCGTCATCTTCGTCGTCATCTTCAAGTCCTTCTTTTAATAAAGAGGAAGAAGAGAAAAACGTCGTCTTGCCGGCGTTTTCGTTCATCGCGCACGAAGCGAAAGAGTTTCGGCGGCTTCGCGCGGCGTTTGGGTTGAGCGAGGAGGAGTATTTGAAGTCGTTTAAAGGTTTGGACGGCGTCGACGACTTGGAGGACGAAAAGACGAGTTTGAGAGTGATTGGGAGAGCAGATGCGGGCGGGAGGTCTGGGGCGTGGTTTTTTTGCACGGAAGATGCGAGATTTCTGTTGAAGACGACGACAACAAAGGAGAAGAACGTTTTGTTGAAACGTTTGAGGAAGTATACGGAACACGTGGAGAAGCACGGGAGGAACACGTTTTTGCCGCAAATTTACGGGTGTTACTCGATTAAAATCGGGAAAGGGAGAGGCACGTACAAGACATTCTTGGTCATCGGGTACTGGTTCGCGACGCAAGTGAAAGTCGGAAGTCCTAGGTACGATTTGAAAGGAAGCCGGTGTAAACGGACGGCGAAAGAAGATCCGACGAAAGAAGTGGAGTTGTTGAAAGATAACAATTTCGTGGCGCACGAGGAGAGGGACTGCGTCAGGACGTTGCGGCGCAAAACGATCTTGGAAAGTTTAAAGAGAGACGCGGATTTTCTGTCGAGCTTAGGGTTGATTGATTATTCGCTGTTGCTAGGGCACCACAACATGAGATCGGATTCGGATCTTCCGTCGTTGACTAACGTTTCTAAAAAAAAGACGTTCGTGAAATCCGCGTCTATGTTCGGGAGGGTAGAGAAAGGGGAAAAAGACTCGGAGAAGCACGGAACAACACGAATGAAGACAACAACGCAGCGAACGTTACCATCTCTCTCGAGTAGCGGCAACGAGCCGGCTTTAGTTGGAGACGAACAAAGAGTAAATCAGCTGCGATTCGCGAGAACGCCAACGGGGGTAGCTTTCTTCGGCATCGTCGACGTGCTCGCCGAATGGACGACGTTCAAATGGTTCGAGTGGTTTTTCAAGAGCGCATTGTTTTGCGGGAAGAGAGACGTGAGTTGTCAACCGCCGAAAAAGTACGCCGAGAGGTTTAAAAAGTTTATGGAAGAGCACGTCATCAAGGACAGAGAATAAAAGTTTGTTTGTGTATGTGTACTGAAAGAATTTTATTATCATTACTAGAAGAGTATATATGTTGTTGTAGCTAGTTATTAACACGTATCGGCTCTTGTCATTACGCTCCATTCAGTAAGCGTTCAATGGCCGCGCTAACGTTTCCGTTTGTGGCCACCAAAGCTCTCACGTTCTCCGCTGGATCGAAGAAACCCATATCGTTGAGTTGCGAAATCTGCGCCGCGTAGGCCGTTTCCGGATCCGCTGGCGGCGTCACCGATGGAGGCGCTCCTATTCCTCCGAACGGCGATCCCCCGAGTCCACCACCAACAGCACTCCCCCCCATGACGCGCTGCAAATGTTGCATTGCCTGTAAAGTTTGTGGGTCGGCCAACGCTCGAAGAAACTCTGGATTACGCATTTGTTCCGCGAGTTGCGGTTGTTGTCTCAACATCGCATCAAATTCCGGATTTGACCGGCGAAGATTTTCGAGAGCGTTTGGATCCGATGCGATTTGTGACATCGTTTGACTGAACATTTGCATGAGCGCTGGGTTGTTCTGAATCGCTTCCATCTGGCGTCGCATGGTTGCTTCGTCCGGCATGCCGCCGCCTATATTTAAACCGCCGAATCCTCCCGAACCGCCTAAACCCGCGAACGGATTTTGTTGTTGAGCTTGGGACGTTGAAGCGCCTGCGGTCCCGGTATTTGCCGCAGCCCAAGGATTCGGTAACGGCGCGTCCGAGTTAGCAGCAGCGTGACCACTAGACGACGCAGCACCGAATAAACTTGCAAACGGGTTCGCATCCGCCGCCGCCCCGTTGTTGGCGGCCGCCTCGCTATTTTGACTATTTTGTATCGCGTTTTGCAACGGCACCTCCACGTTTTCGTACATTCTCCTCAACGCGTTAAACCCTTCTGGATGGCTCTCAATATTCGCAAGCGTCCGATCGGTTGCCGCCATTTGCTCTCGCATTAAATTCGGATCCCTGGACGCTCTCAGCGCCCTCGATATGTTTTCCGGATCCTGCATCGCCTGCCTCAACTCTGGATTCGCGTTCATCAACTGTTGAATCTGCGGGTTTTGCTCCATCACCTGCATCATCGGTCGTAAAACTTCCGGGTCTTGCATCGCTTGCTCCATGAACTGTCTCACGAACGGGTCGTTTTCAATCGCCCGAATCTCCTCCGGCGTCGGGTTCGGCATGCCGCCCGCTCCGAACCCGCCGCCGCCAAACATATCAAAACCACCAGAACCACTCGCTCCTCCTCCTCCTATACCACCACCACCTAAAACGCTGCTGTTAAACAACGTCGCAAAATCCGGCGCTTGCGACGTTCTTTGACTCGCGTTCGCGTCGTCCATCCACGTTCGCGGCGGTGTCGGTTGCCCACCACCACCACCTTCATTGTGACTCGCCGGAGGACGACCACTACTTCCCCCGCTCGTAAGAGATGGTGATTTCTTCGGCGCCGATTGCACCAAATGCACCGCGTGCCCTTCCCCAATCGAACATTCTTTTACCGTTTTCTCGTCCTTCAAAACGTGTCCTTTGTAAATCAATCGAATCGATTCCTTTTCGGATCCGAGCGTCGTCGCCAAATCGGCTTTCAACTCGGCAATCAACTTTGTAACTTTGATATTTTTCATCTCCAGCTTTGGATTTGTCGATGTTTTCACGATGAACGATATCGTTGTCTCTTTGTCTTCTTTTCCTCCTTCGCTCATTCTTTTTTGTGTGCGTTGTGTGATCTCTTCTTCTTCTTCTTCTTCTTGCTTCTGTTATTTATGCGCGCGTTTTTGTGCGTTTTTTTTCCGAAATCTTCTTTTTTTTTCTTCTTTTTTTTGTTTAGGGTCTAGGGTTTAGTATGAGACCCTCAGTGAAAAACTGTCTCTCTCTGGATAGAGAAATTCGACGACCCCCACAATTTACGCGCAGAGGAGTAGAAGAGAGTTTCATCAAAATGTTGTCGACTTCTTTTTCCTCGGTAGTTATTCCAACCAAGGTACGTTTCTTTTTTTGTTATTGAACGCGTTCGTTTGTTTACACGTTCGCGTCTTTCGAGAGAGAGAGAGACGAGACCTCTTTTTCTTACGCGCGCAATTTTTGCGTGTTGTTGCGTCGCCACCCTCTTTTCTCTCTAAATTTTTGCCGACGGCGAACAAATTAGAGAAGGGAAAAAGGACGACGACGACAAAAGGCGACGATGATATTACATATATTCTTTGGTGATTTTACGCTCGAGTATTCGTCAAACATACATTTGAAACGAGAACGGCCGCGACGTGCGCTCGCGCGGGTGGTTTCCGCTCGTCTTTCCGGAAAAGGAGGAGGAGAAATCATCGCTCGGAAAAACCTCTTTTTTTGTACGAAAAGGGCACTCGAGAGTTTTTGGATAAAGAGGATGAAAGTACTGACAATACGTTTTCTTTTCTCTTTCAGGCGTCCGCGTTCGCTCGCGGAGAGAGTATAAAAGCCTTCAAACCTAGCAGCAGTAGTAGAAGACACCAAAAACAAGCCGCCTCTTTTGTTGTTCACGCGGCGGCGTCCGGGGAAGCCGAGCGGTTACGCTTACACAACTTGAGCCCGTTGCCGGGGTCGAGAAGAAAACCGATTCGCAAAGGTCGCGGTTACGGCGCCGGCCAAGGCGGGACGTGCGGGTATGGCATGAGAGGTCAAAAAGCGAGAGGTGGTAGAGGCACTAGACCGGGTTTCGAAGGCGGTCAAACGCCAATGTACAGAAGGTTTCCAAAATTGAAGGGCATCGCCGGCGGCATGAGCGCCGGGAAGCCGAAATTCGTGACGGTGAACGTTTCCGATTTGGCGCAAGCGTTGGCGGATTCTAAGATCAGCGCGGGCCAAGACGTCGATTTGGACACGTTGAAGTCGGTTGGTTTGATCAAAGCGACGGGTTACTACAGAAACTTGCCGTTGAAGGTGTTGGGCGACGGGGAGCTTTCGCAAGGCTTGAAAGTCAAGGCGGCTGCGTTTTCAGCCTCCGCGAGCGAAAAGTTAGCCGGCGCCGGCGGGGAGGCGATTCTCGTCCAAGGGAAAAAACCAAAGTGGAGTCGGGAAGCGCACGAAGCCGCGCAGGCGGCTGCTGCCAAGTAAATTGAGAAGAGAGAATACGTGTTATTTCTTGAGTTGTTTATACTATACATTAATTATCCTACAAGTAGTTCATATTAAACATATACGCAATAAGGTTGTCGTTGTTGTCCCTATTATTGCAAAAAGACCACGTCGCGCTCGTCGACGCCGTCCAACTTCATTTTATTCCTCACCGCCTGCTCTGGCACGCCCAAACGTAGCATCTTGTGATACTTCTCGTGCGCTGGATTCACACGTATTCGTCGTGCTCCTTCTTCTTTCTTCTTCTCGTCGTCGTTTCCGTCCTCGTCTGCTCTCGTCCCTTCTTTTACCAAATGCGGTGAAAATTCACCATCAGGAGGTTCATCTCTCTCCGCCGACGAAGGAGAGAGAGGAAGAGGAGGCGTTTTCACAGCCTCTCCTTTTCCTCCTCCTTCCTCCTCCTCTTCAAATCGTTCTAACTTCTTCTCCAAAAACCGTAAACTCCGTTCCATCGTCTCCATCTTCTTTTCGATTTGTTCTAACCCGCGTTCGCTTCGTGCCCGAATCGCGTTCAAATTGTTCGCGCAATCAACCGCGAACGCGTTCACACACGCGACGGTAAAATGGTCATTTACTCTTTTGTCGTTTTCATCGTTGTTTTCAACGAAGCTCTTCTTCGTCTTCATCGTTTTGAGCGCGTTTATGTTCGTTGCATCATTCGCATCTTTCCATTCTGCCGCTTGGGAAAAATTCAAAATCTCTTCACTTTTTCTCGCAATACGAATAACACTACCACACACGTGCTAATGTCCGGCATCGCTCTGGAAAACCAGCGCGAAGTGCGATCAATCGTGACCCGTAACCAAAACGGCACACTCGTGAACGCGAAAGATATCACGCAAAAATTCCAGGACGTGTTTGAATGCGAAATCGGGCCGATCGTCACCGCGCTCGTCAAAGAAGGAAACGAAAAGGAACTGAAGAGTTTAGAAAACGCAATCGTCCGGGACGGTGGGAAACTCGTGCTGGAAGCGAAAACGTACGAAATGGCGATGAGCGATTTAGAGCGAGGGTACGCGGGAGTCGCGAACGAGCAGTACCCGTTCGAGGAGAAGACGAGAGATTTAATCCAACGAAACCGGAACCGAGTTGCGAAAGCGCCCGAGGCGAAAGTGGTGGAGGAAAAATTTAAAAAAATGGTCGCGAACGCCAAAGGCGAGGATAACGGGGAAGGGTTTATCATCACGGACGAACACGGGAACGTCGGTGGAAGTGGTGGAAGTGGTGCTATTTTGAACGCGAAATGTCCAATCACTGGCCTTCCGTTGAAAGATTTAGAAGAGCCGGTGGAGGACGCGGTTGGTATAGTGTACGAGAAGCAAGCGGTCTTGACGTTTTTAGGGAGAGAAGGTAAGAAGAAGTGTCCGGAAGCGATGAGGAATCACGTGGTCACGAAAGAAGAGTTGAAGGTGAGCGAGAAAGTGATGAGGATGAAACGGATGGGGGAGAGAACGAGAGAGGCGAATGTGGATGAGATTATCAGTCCGTAAAAAAGAAGAGCGCGGAAATATTTGCATCCGAATTTTGAGGAGGAGGAGAAAAGGAGAAACGACATAAAAGCACGCGACGTAACAATATACTTTAGCAGAAGTAGTAGTACTATTTACTGATGTGTTGTAAGAAGAAGAAGACGAAGAAATTTGTTCATTAAATGTAGTACGTGATTATTACACAAAAATAAAAAGGGATGACATACCCACTCTGCTCTTATTCTTAGTAAAGCCCGATAACTTTCCACCACGCGCCGCCGACGACTGCCCACAAGATAAAGTTAAACGCTCCAACAATCGCGCCGAGACGGAAGTAATCCTTTAACTCGACGTAACCGGAACCAAAGTACACGGCAGATTGACCGCTGGCGTAGTGCGTGATGGCGCCGAACAAGTTGGTGTGAAACGCCATAGTTAAACCGGCGAGCATCGGCGGGACGCCCGAGGCTAACATCATGGCCAAAAACGCCGTCGATAACGCCGCGACTTGCGCAGTTTGCGAGGCAAAAAAGTAGTGAATGGCAAAGTAACTGACGTGTAAAACCAAGAATACTTGCGGCCACGCCAAGTTCGCGGCGGTTAAAGCCGCCGAAACTTTCGTCGCGATGAATTGAATAAACCCAAGTTCGTTCAACTGCGCGGACATGCCGATCAACACGGCAAACCAAACGAGCGTATCCCAAGCGCCTTTTTCGTTCAAGCAATCGGCCCATTTAATAACACCGGCAAATAATTGCATAGACATGCCAAACATGGCGGAAATCACCGGGGTAATCCCAAACGGTTGGAAGATCCAGCAAAACACGGTGATGCTCATGGTGATAACCACGGCCAATTCGTCTTGCGATAACGGGCCGAGTTTCTTCAACTTCTCCTTCGCCATCGCGGGAGCTTCTGGCGTGTCTTGAATTTCAGGCGGGAATAGCTTATACACCAAGAGCGGCGTCAAGAGTAAACCGAGAATGCCCGGAACGCAGGCGGCTTTGAACCACGTGATCCACGGGTTCGCGATGACGATCCCCAACCCGGCGGCTAACTTTAAGGACAGCAAGTTTTGCGCCGCAGCCGTCATGCACAAAGCGGACGAATGACCAGAGCATTGCAATTGCGTTTGCATGAGAAATGAACCCATCTTCTTTGCCGTCGGTCCAGGTTCAGACCCGTTACTTTTGGCCAACGAAGAGATGATGGGCAAATAGACGCCGCCGGCTCTCGCGGTCGTCGACGGCATCGCCGGCGCCAACACAGCTTCGGAAATGCTCAACCCGTAGGATAAACCGAGCGTAGACTTACCGAGCTTCTCGACAAACATAGTCGCGATGCGATCGCCCAAACCAGTGGACACGAATCCTCTGGCGAAGAAAAATGCCAAAACAATCAGCCAAATGACATCGTTCGTCATCGCGCCGAACGCTTGCGCGAAGGTCAACGTCTTCGTCACCACCGCCGTGGTCAATCCAAGAAACGCCCACGCACCGACCGGTAACGGAGACAAGACTAAACCAGCGACCGTGGCTAAGAAAATAGACAGCAAATTCCAGGCTTGCGGGACCACCCCATCCGGTCTCGGAACGACGAAACAGACGAATAAACCGAAACCGACCGACATCGCCGCTGCTTTCAAATTCGCGCCTTTCCAAACAAACTCCGAGGACGAGCCGCTCGATTTCGCGCTCGGTGAAGTTACCGCGGAAGAGGAGGAAGCTTTCGGAACGAATTTCCTCGTCTTTGTCGTCGAAACTCTTTTGTTCGCCATCAAAGCCTTCTTCTCGAGATGATGATGAGAAGTTTTGGATATATCATCCCTGAAACTGCATTTCCGCAAACCTTTTTGAGTGGTACAGTTCGAAGCATGAGCAGAAGCAGCGCGTTTCGAAGACGACGATGGTCTTCTCGTCGAAACTTTAAAATTTGCGCTCGCACGCGTCGTCGTCGTCGTCGTCATCGCGCTCATCGTGTTCGTTAAAAGTACGCGCAACAACAACAACAACAACTTTTTGTTGTAAAGCGCAAATATGAAAAGTTGTTAAAAAAGGCTGCCCGTGTGTTTGGGTCAAAAAAAAAACCCACCCCAAAGCCCCTTCTACATTTGCCCTCTTTTCAGTCACTGCGCGTAAAATTATTCACCACAACAAATAGCCCAAAGACATACACGTCGCGATCGAAAACGAACATGTTTGCATCCACGACCGCATCGACGCACATTTCTTGCTCGCAATTGGCGCGCTCGCAAAGAAAGTCCTCGAACACGCGCATGGCATCCTCGGCGACGTCTTCTTCCTCCTCCTCTTCGTTTTCGTCGTCGTTCGAGACGAGACGATTGACGAAATTGAATGTCGCGAGGAAAGTGCGAGAGGCGAAAGGCGCGAACGAAAGAGGGATGGCTATTTTAGCGAAAGCGACCGCGGAGGTACGAATTGAACGTTTTTTTTTACGCATCGTTGATGAGTGCGCAGAGGTAGTTGGGGAGAGAGCGGGTGAATTTACGCTTAAAAACCTCCTTTTCTCCTCCCGCCGGCGTCGTCTCGCTTTTGTCATCACCAAAGGGAAAGAGAGCTTTTTTTTTTGCTCTCTCTCTCTCTCTCTCGAAGCGATGACCAACGAAAAACAGCGACAAAAACTCTCCTCCGTCCACGAGTGAGGAGGAGACGTCGTTGCTTGTTCCCCGGCTCTCTTAAAGAGGTGTTACCGCGCAAAAGTCTCACCATCATCGTGTGATTTTTTTTGCCTTATCTGAAAACCATCTCTGACACTCTTCTTTTCTCTGTTAATTCATACTACTACTAAAAACAGGCTGCTGAAGTCGTCGCAGAAAAAGAAGCCGTGTGCTACTTGAGAAACGTCCACATGTCTCCGTTCAAAGTCCGCAGAGTGTTGGATTGCATCCGCGGTAAATCTTACGAAGAGTGCTTGATCATGTTGGAATTTATGCCGTACAGAGCGTGCGAACCGATTTTATCGGCGTTATTCTCCGCCGCGAGCAACGCGAAGAACAACTTGGGCATGAACAAGGCGAAGTTGTACGTTTCGGAGTGCTACGCGGATGGCGCGGGGACCATGAAGAGATTCCACCCGAGAGCTCAAGGTAGACCGTTCCCGATCAGAAAGAGAACGTGCTCGATTACTTTGAAGATGAAGGAGCAAGATTAAATTCGTCGAGGAGATGACGACGACACTCTCGAGAGAGAAGAAGAGGGAAAAAGAGAGAGAGAGAGATAGAATATGCAACACTATTGAATTGTACTTAGTTAGCTTACCACACGACGACGTGTATAAATATGAATCGAAGAACACACACAACACACATTATTATTACGAACTTCAGCGCGAAGCAAAACTCTCTCTCCTCTTCCTTTTACTACTTTTACTACTCCTACTCCTACTCCTACTCCTACCGTTGTTCCTTTCGTTTCACGACGATTCAGACGACGACGATCGCCAAAACCACCGCTTCTTCTTCTTCATCTCTCTTCGCTCCTCTTCCTGCTCCTCTAATAATCTCCTCCGCTTCACGATGGCCTCGTGCACGTCTTTATCTAATTTTTTCCTCCCTTGCGTTACCGCGTAGTAATACACGCCTCCGCTGAAACAGAGCAAAGAGGACGCGATGAGGACGTTGCCCGTTCTCCGCGTCGACGCGTCGAACGTCATTTCTTTCTCTCTTTTGTCTTCTTCTTTGTCTTCTCACGGGTTGTCTTCGTCTTCTTTGATAGAATACTAAAAAGTGATGACGACGACGGTTTCCCCGAAATGTGAGCGTTTTTTATGAAGCGAATTCTTCATTTACGCGCATAAATAAGAGCGCGCGAAGATATAAAATCGTTTCCAAATTCACCCCTCGGATCGCGATCAAAGATGAGAAAATAACAACAGAGCGTGAATTTGCGCACTGTTGAACGATGGCACGTTCGCGTCTCGCTCGTTTATTACGTTTACGTCGTCGCGAGATTTTCGGATGATTTGGAAAGAAGAGAGAGGTAACGGCCGCCACCGATTCTTTTTTCTTTTCATCTCTCTCTTCTTTATTCTCAACGATTAATGCGGAATGATCGAGTACTTACTGCCGCCCCAGTCGGAGAGACATCAATGTTGTCGTGACGATTGGTTTATTATTACAAAATGGCTGACTGCAAAAAGCTTTGAGAGCGAGAGACAATTTCGAGAGAGAAAAGATTTGATTTTGTTTTGATTTCGCATCGCGTAGTATTATTATATTGCCGTGATGACAATTCGGTTAACCCAGCTCGCTTTGAGCCTCGGCTTTGAAGAAGACTTGTTCCAAACTTACACGACTTTTATGACTGAGCAATAGTATTAATATGTGCGATTTTACGCGTCTTCGTCTTCGTCTCGTCGTCGCGCTGTTTGGGCGTTCTCGCTGACATTTTTTTACTCACCATCCGTTTTCATCTTCTGTATTATTATCATCGACAACAGAGCAATCAGAACAGGTTCATATTTAGTATACATATATGTGTCAATTTTACGCGTCCGTGGCGAAAATGCCGCGTTTATCCTCTCTCTTTGCGTGTGTGTGTGTTTGTGTAGTTTGTGCGAGTCTGGTTCGATGTGCGCGTCGTCGCGACAAAGTCTTCTCAAACTCTTTTACATCGACATCATCAAAATCGCAAAAGGATATCAAGGAAATGAGGATTTCTCTTTCCCCAATTGATCGACGTTGAAAAGAAACCGGAGCGCTAGGTCGCCACCTAGCAATTCTTGCCAGAATTAACTGATCCTTGATATTGTTTGCATCGTATTCCTCTCGCCGGATGTATACGAATGATGTGGTGATGTTGGTAAAAGATGAACGAACGATGATTGCGCTCTCGCATATCGAACGAGTTGAAGAGAGATGCTTCAATTTTTGCACATACAAACACACGCACACATTTTTCTCCTTTCGCGCTCTACGTCGACTTTATTTTTATGTCTTCTTTCATATGTTTATAACGCTTTCTATTTCCACAGAGAAGAAGAAATACTGCCTCGCGCGAACGAGAGATATGATGAAACAAAGGTACGGAAACTCTCGAGAGGGTCAAAAAAACTCGCGTATGCTTCTTTTAGTTGGGCGGCGTTCAAATCCTATGAGTGTTAGCCCCGTTCCCTTGAAGCGAGAGTAAATGTAATCGTTGGAGTTCGAAGCCCGACAGATTGCAGGTCCTGAAGTTCTCGCTATCCGCTCGACTAAACTACACGACGTCGTTGCGGACTCAGATTTCAGAAATCTTTCAACCTCTTGTTCGATTTTTTTTTGCGCGCGCGCAATGGTGAGAGAGAGAGACAGACAGAGAGAGACAGAGAGAGAGAGAGAGAGGAAAGCAGAGATATGCGCGCTCGTATTTTCTCGGGGGGATCACATCAGGCAGCTGTTCACGCTGCTCAGTGCGTAGTTCGGCGTTCGAACCCCCGTAGAGCGATTCGTTCGCATTCTGAGTTCTCGCGGCGACATTTCTTACTAACTTGGTGCCCGTGCGTTTGACTCTGGAAACCGGACGTACACTCTCTTCTTTTCTTTTCTCTTGCGCGAAACGCCACTGCATCGAGCTCTACATCCCTCTCTCTCTGTCTGGAACTATTTTGCGATGACGAAAGAAAAGAGGTTTCTTTTAGCGGTTTATCAAAGCCGAATGCAATGAATAAACCCAAGAAATAAACGACTTCTCCTTCCGCCGAGCAATTGATTCTTCGTAGATAAAGACGGGATGATGTGATGCAATGTTGCACGCGTGTGATAAAGATCGATGATAGAATACATTCCTATGCGCACTGCGAGCGGGGGTCAGGGAATCCGACGCTTGCGTCGGGCGAACCTTCCTTGGTCAGCCCCCGTGACGATTCGTCGTCGGCGTGGCGCTAAGTTCGCGGTTCGGCCGCAGTCTGAGATCTTACTTTCCTCACGCGTTGATGTTGTTTCTCGCGCTCGTTTGATTGCGTTAAAGCAACGACTAATAACGCCTCTTCTTCATATTCTTCTTTTATTCTACACACAGAGATGGATAGATCTTACATAGATAGATAGAGAGCGAGAAACGCTCGAAAAAGCGGTTGAAAAACACGCTCGCACATTACAGCTCGATGATGAAAGAAAAAAACGATTTTGCGCGCGATGACGATAATCATACATTGTTTTCACGACGGTCTTCCTATCGAGGATTCATCCTCATGCCGAACGATGTGCTAGTACTCTGAGCGCTCAAAGAATAGTTATTCTTATAGAAGTGATGTATTTGCGTTTAACGAATAAGTATTTCAAAAGTTGTTTTACATTCCAATCAATACACACACACACACATATATATATTACGGACACTCCAGCGTCATCTTCGTCGGATCTCCACTCACCGGCGACACCCCGTCCGCGTTCGCGCAAATCCCCATCAACACGTCCTTCCTTATGATCACTTGCGACCAGTCCGAATCGTTCGCCTTCACCGTCTCCAAGTTACTCGCGCCCGAGACGATCGCGTTCGTTAAATTCGCCCCGGTAAAGTTCGTCTTCAGCAAGTTACACTGTCCTAAATTCGCGTTTTCTAAGTTCGCTCCCGTAAAATCCGCCTCCTCTAAGTTCGCTCCGAATAACGAGATCCCCGATAAGTTCGCCCCTCGGAAGTTCGCTCGTTTTAACGACCCTTTGGTGAAATACGTTTGCGTTAAATCTTGGTCGTGGTAATCGAAATCGTCGCACGCGTTCGTCGCGCACTCGGACGTTTGCGGGATGGCCATTGCGAACTCTGGTTGGAAAAAACCCAACCCTAAGCCTACTACTTGCGAAGCGAAAGCGACGGATAAACACAGCGTTGTTGTTGCTTTCGTCAACTTCGATGATGTCGTCACGTCGTCGTCTTCATCTTTTCCCCGACGAAATGCACAGACGACGTGTCTTCTTCCTTTTAGCGTCGTGGTCTTCCTACTTTTCGCCGCAAAAGAGGTAAAAAGAACCGACTCTGACGACGATGCGAAGAAAACCATGATTCTTCTTTGTTTTGTGTGTATATATGTGCGACTACGTGAGTGTAATGTGAGACGTTTTTATGAGGCGAAAAGCTTCATTTTCCCCCCAGAAAAGAAGCTTGAGAGAGTAGCAAAAGGATGACGACTGACGGAAAAGAAGATAAAGACAGAGCGGGAACGGAAGAAAACGAGGACGATTGTGTCGTCCTTAATGGAATAAAAGGAGAAGAAGGCCTCGCTGCTCCTCCCGCGACGACTCAAACGCCCACATCGATGACGAGCATTTCGAGCCGTCACGGAGACCAAACGACAACCGGAAAAGGAGGAAAAGGAAAAGAACGAGAAGGATGTAACGACGACGAACACAGAACGAACGAAGCACAAAAGTGTCATCAGATGGAGACGATGGGGATTGAGACTTTCAGCGGGGATGGAAGCAGTAAAAAGAAGAAAAAAATCGCCCTTTTCTTTGGCTACAACGGGGACGGATATCAAGGCATGCAACGAAACCCAGGCGCGAAGACGATCGAGGACGATTTAGAGTCCGCGATCGTCAAAGCAGGAGGAATCGCGGAATCGAACGCCGGGGATTTCAATAAAGTGCACTGGAACAGAGCGGCGAGGACGGATAAAGGCGTCAGCGCGGTTGGACAGGTGGTGAGTTTTAAGTGCATGAACGCGGACGACGGGAACACGGAGAACATCGTGAGGTTGATCAACGAACATTTGCCGAGGGGGAAAATCGTGGCGTTTGGAGCGACGAGGGTGACGGGAGGGTTTAGCGCGAAGAATCAGTGCGATAGGAGGAAGTACGAGTACGTGGTACCGGTGAGAACGTTTGATAGGAGGTTTCCGAAGAAAAGGAAGCGGAACCCCGTGGACGGCGACGATGAAAACGGTCACGATGAAAAGAAGAACGATGAAAACGCCCCAAATGGCGAAGGATTAGAAGACGAAAAACAAGACGAAGAAGAAAACAACGATACCCAAGAAGAAGAAGAACCGTACGTCTTCACCGAAGAGGAACGAACAAAAGTGAACGACATTTTGAAACATTTCGTCGGCACGCATAATTTTCACAACTACTCGACCAAAGTCGATTGCGACACGCCGCAAGCGCGTAGGTTTGTCATTTCGTTCTCGTGCTCGATGCCATTTAAAATTCAAGGCGAAGATTTCGTGAAGTTTGAGATTCTCGGTCAATCGTTTCTGTTCAACATGATTCGAAAGTTGGTCGGAATGACCGTCGCGGTCGCGCGAGACTTCTGCGACGTGAGCGATTTGTTATTCGCGCTGAGGACAAAACAAAGAGTCAACACGCCCATGGCGCCCGAGCTTGGATTATTTCTCTGTGAGTGTCAATACGACGCGTACAACAAGCGCTTCTCTGCCGAGCGCGAACCGTTGCGCTTGGAAAATTGGCGCGACAAAGTCGATGCGTTTAAACACCAAACCGTGTATCAACACATATACGACCGCGAATACGTGATGAAAGACAACATGGGCGAATGGATCCGTAAATTCATCAGCGACAAAAACGGGTTTCGAGAGCATTACGATTTAGCCATGCACCGCGCGCTCTTGAAGGAGGAAAAGTTGGCGCCTTTGAGCACGAAGAATTCTCAGAAGCAACGCGTGAATAGCAGTCAAAATCAACAAGGTCCCAAAGCGTCGCCAAACAAACCATCATCATCCAAAGGAGGAGAAGGAGAAGGAGACGTCACTACTAAAAGCACCGACGACTCAAAAGCAGGAAGAGCAGCATTAGCAGCAGCAGCAACGACAACACCAACAAAAACAAAACCAGAGGACGAAGAAGCTTTGCTCCTCCTCGCGGCAAACGCCGCCGCCGAACGCGTCGCCAAAAAACGCAAACTCGAACTCGAAAAGCAAGAAGCGCGCAAGCGCATTGAGATTGAAAAACAGGAAGAAAGAGTAAGAAACGGTTTGGTCGTCGGTAAAGTCGAATACGATGAGGACGAGATGAGCGATTAGGTAAGAATAGTACTAAAAGAATATATAATACGCTAATACTAACATACGCTTCGTCTCTTTCGATGTGACTATTTTCTCTACTCGTACACATGTTAAATACTGCTGTTTTTCCGTTCAAATTCAACACAAAAAACTCTCAACACAACAACTTGCTGCGGGGAGAAGAAGAAGAGAGACGCGCGACAGCGAGAACAACACAAGGACGATAAGACAGAAGACGCCCGCGCTCTTTTACTCCTAAATAATTTCTCCTCGAGACGAATACGTGTACGAATTAAAGTATGTTTCGTTGGGGGAGCCGAAAGGCGAAAGACGATGAAGATGATGATTTTGATGATTCATCGACGAGAAGAAACAACAGAAGAAGCAAACCGAGAAAACCAGAGGACGAAGACGAGAACGAGAGAAGGAACGACGACGTGTTCAAGGCGAGGAAACCTCCGAGCCGAGCGCACATGACCGACGAAGAGTTGGTGAGAGAATGGTATGCAATTTTTACCTCAATTTGGTGTTTATGTGACTTATTCTTATTCTTATTATTAGGCCGTATCTCACGCGAAAGCAAGTGGAGGAATACAAAACCATGTTCGACGATTTAGACATCGAAAGCGACGGACGAATATCCGCGGAGGACATACAGGAGCGATTGCGACAGGTTGGGTCGTTTAAAACGATCAAACAGATAAAGAAGAATCTGCGGCGATACGATTCGGACGGAAACGGGACGTTGGATTTTTGCGAGTTTTTGACGCTGATGTTGCACGATTTGAATTTAAGCAATCCGCAGGAGACGTTGAGGAGCGTGTTTTCGACGTTTGACGAGGACACGGATGGGAAAATTACCGCGGCGGAGTTGAAGAGGACGATGGAGATGGTTGGGATTCCGGTATCCATGCGGGAGGCGAAGTTCGTGATTCAAATGGCGGATCGAGAAGGCGACGGGGAGTTATGTTACGATGAGTTTGTAGATTTTGTGTTGGGGGCGGAGCAACACGAGGAACCTGGTGCGGAAGGAATAACGAGCGATGCGGAAAAGGCGACGAAAGACGGCGCGGGCGTGGAATACTTGGCGCCAAGGTTGCTCACCACGCGATTGGGGCAATTTTTTAGCAGATCTTCGGCGACGGAAACAAACGACGGAAGAAAGAGCGCTCGACGAAGCGCTCGACGCGGCGGGGATTCGGACGAAGAGGAGGTGTTATCGGACGAAGAGAACGTTGTTTTAGGTTAAAATCGAAGAAGTTACACTACAAAACTATTATTATTACAACATTATCATCCGATCTTCATCTTCTTCTTCTCTCGTCATCGTCCAAAATCCTCCTCCTTCTCCTCGAACGAGGACGACGCGTAACTCTTCGGATATAATACAAGAAAAACGTACCACCACGCCGATATCGGAACCGCCACGGCGACCGACACAAACTTCCAATCGAACGCCAACGTCGGCAAGGACACGCAAAAGACGCCAAAAAGCACAATCGTCCACGGTTGGCACCAAAATGGCTTCGTTTTCCACGCGGAGGAGGCCGAGGAGGCCGAGGAGGAGGAGGAAGATGTGTTCGCCTTTTGTAGCAAATTAAGTTCATTCAAGTCTGACGGACTCGGCACGGACGAAGACGCTTCTTCAAAGAAGAAAGTCTCGTTCTCGGCGACGACTTTCGCTTCAAAGTCGTCGTCCTCGAAATTCTCCTCGTTGATATTCTCGTTACTCTCGTTTTCGTCGTCTTTATCGTTGTCGTTGAAGAAGAATGAATCGTTTTTCGACGCACTCGTCGCCGCTTTGTTTTTCCAATTCGTGTTTGTGTGTTTACGACGTAAAGGACTCGTCCTGGGAACACCGAAGAAAACGACGCAACGAGGAGAAGAGAGACAATGATGACGACGATGAAGACCTTTACTTTTTTTAAGAAGCGAGGAGGAGGAGGAGGAGAAAGAGGAGGCTTTGGAGAAGGTTGTTCCTGTTAGGGAGAGTGCTGGCATGTTTTGTGTGGCAGGTTCCTCTCCCTACAAATATCTAAATACTACGCAAAATGCTACGAGAAGAAAAAGAAGAGAAGCATCTTCATCATCGACCGGCTCTGCGGTCGTTATAATTCCACTGTTGTTGTTGTTGTTGTTGTTGCTGTTGTTGCCGGTGCTGCGGATAACTCTGCTGCTGCGGCGGCGCTACATTTTTGGCGTTGGCGTTGTACATCATTCCTCCTCCTCCTCCTCCTCCTGCGGAGGTCGACGAAGCTATCGTCATCATCTTCGCCCGGGCGAGTTCGATGCAGTCCCTGGCGTCTCGTAGAAACGCGTCGATAGCGTCCACGTTTCGAGAACTACTCTCCGCGGTTTCGGCGATTATGATGCACGTGGCGGCGATGCCGGCGACAACCTCTTCGGCGGACATGTTTCGGAAGGTTTCGATGACGTGGTTGATGTTTGGAGGTAACGGCGGGTTGTCGAGCAACGCTTGGACGAGCGATGCGGCGCGACGGGAAGGCTGGATGTCGTACGGTTGTTGGTTTGGTGGAGTTGTCGTTGTCGTCGTCGTTGGTCGAGGTGTCGGTGAATTGGTGATGTTTGGTCGTTTGTATTGTTGTTGTGGATGGTACGGATCCGCTCCGGTATTTAAGTTATACTCCGGCGACCGCTCGCGTTTTCTTTCGTTGTTGTTCTTGTTGTTGTTGTAATCTGCAGCAGCATTGTGAGTCGTCGGTATCGGAGCAACCGCTGAGGGTTGTTTCACCGCCACTTCTCGGTCCCAATCCATTCTCACTTCCCCACTTTTCCTCCCGTTCAACAACTTCTCCTCCCACTCGGTGAACAAGCCCTTCAACCGGTCGTAATCCGGCACTTCGCCGTACTTCAACTGCGAAATCGTCCTGGAAAATCCCACCAACGCTTTCGGCAACTGTTTCCTATCTTCGCGAACGGCTAACTCGCACAAATAGTTCGGCACTTCCTTGCAATTCAATTTTTTCTCCCTCGCCATGACTTTATAATTCGCATCTTCGCTCTCGTCCACTCCGACTGCCATCGTTCTTTTCCACGGCAACGATCCGCAATACAACTCGACTAAAATGTATAACAAAGAAAACAAGTCATCTCGGGGACTTTGCTCTCGATTTTCCATCGCGTTCGCGCTCGCGTACGTCGTAGTGCCTCTAAACTGCGCGTCCTCTCTTTCCGCGATCACTTTATCCGTCGTTTCGTCCTTATACCGTCTCGCTAACCCGAAATCGATGAGATACGTCTTCGCTCTCTCGGCTCGCGAACCTCGCCCGATGCAAATGTTCCCCGGTTTCACGTCTCTGTGCACGTATCCTTTTAAATGCGTGTACCCTAATGCGTCTATCGTTTGCGCCGCGATTCGTGCGATGGTGATTTCCGAAAATAACGGTCGCTGTTGCTGTTGTTGTTGTTGATTAGTTTCCGAAGTAGACGTTTTCGTTGTCGTCGTCGTTCCCGCGCCGCCGCCGCTAACGCCCCTCGAATCTTCTTCAACCGAATTGGACGAATTTAACTCAATTTCCCTCTTCAAATCCGCCAGGTTCTCACCAACCAGTTGCATCGCGATGAACGGATGTTCCTTCCCTCTCTTCGTCTCAAAAACCCCTTCCTCGTAAATCTCCACGATGCCTTTCCCACCTAACAAATTCCTCATCGCCATCGCTTCTCGTTTCGTCGTTTTCATTTCCGATTCGATTTTGATCGCGCAAAAGCGACCGGATTTGCTCGCGTTCTCTTCGCCGCCGCCGGTGATGTCCACGGCGGAGTATACCTCCGCGAATTGTCCGGAACCGATCTTCGAGTAGGAGTCGATTTTAAACCGACCGGAGGAGAGGAGGTCGTTTCGTTTTAACATCTTATTTATAGTACTTTTCCTCTCCTAAATGCGTCTGTTTTCTGTCCAATTTATGCCGAAATTTCGGCATTTTATATGACACTACTACGCGAAAAGAGACAACGAATACGACCACAATAATACATTAAAATGGACAAAGCGGCGCAATTAGTGGCCGTTCTCGTGTTCCTCGTGTTCGGTTTCTTGTTCGGGAACATATTTCTGTGCGTTTTGTTCTCTGTTTCTCTCTGTCTTTCTCTCACTCTTCTCGCTGATGACTTACTTGAATTTTTCCAATTCTTCTCTCTCTCAAATGTACCGCAAAACAACGCGGGCGGATGTTATGTACACATCATCACATCATCATCATCAAAATTAAAATCAGATATTCGTACGCGCAGAAAAAGTACAATCCGCCAGAAGGCAGAAAACCGAAAAAGAAAATCGGCGCGAAGAAGAAGAAAATGCTGGCGCTGAAAAGCGGCATGCGCAGGCCAGAGTAGAAGTCAAATTGTATAGTACTATAATACAGATGTTATTTTTATATTATTATCGGCTGGCGGTTTGGTTCGATTGTTCGACTCTCTCGAGAACGAAACCACTCTCCTTTTCTTCTTCTTCTAATTCCTCGAAGAGTCTCTTTTGTTGTTGTTCTTCCTCCTGGTCTTTTTTGTTCAACTCCCAAGCGCTAAAACCGGCCATGCTTTGCTGGAACATGCACAAACGTTTCCAGTTTTCCTTCTCGAACATTTCCGAGCCAATGACGCCGACGACGGTTCTCTTTGCGATGGAACAATCGCCCAAGGTACAATCTTCCGCGAAGATCGATTCGCAGTTGGCTTCGCACACCGCGTCCACGCCCATGCCGTGCGCGTATAAGCGTCGGAAGCTTTCGTCCGAGAAATCGTCCAAGGCTTCGGTTTCTAAGGTATATTCCACGTGTTTTCTCGACGCGGCTTGTTTGACGTACGACACGGATTTCTCCGGGTTAGCTTGCGCGTTGGTCGTGTTTTCGTTTGCAATCCGCTCGTCTCCGAGTTCACCGCCTTGGACGCTCGCGTGCGCGTTGTTTCGGAACAACATGGCCATGGCTTCGTCGTACGCGTCGCGAGAGTGGTCGGTAAATCGCGGGTACCCGCTCGTCGCTTGCGCCGGCCTAGACTCGCAGTGGTTCCACCAGTACGTGTTCGGTAACCGCATTTCGAGAGCTACGTCTGAATATTTCTCTCGAATAGCTCTGTTTGCGCTTTGTAACATTCGTTCCCCGTGTTTCATCAACTGGTCGTGGTAAAACGTGAGAAAAAATTGCCCGTAATCCGTCCTCCACGATCCGTTGTCTTGGAAAAAGTGCGAAACCGGGCCGAAATCGTTCACTTCTCCGGCGTTGTGTGGTCCAGATTTCCCCCAATCGCTATAATTTCTCTCGTTGGCGTACTCTTGCAACGCTTTTAACGCGTACTTATCGTTCACTTGGAAACTCCCGACGCCCGGGAACACCCACACGTCTTCGGGAAACGCCGGGTACCTCAGCTCCCCGTTCGGCCCGGCCCCAATCGTCGCCGTCGTAATCGTCCCGTTCGCGAAATACTTTTCGAACGTGTTCACAAAACTCGCCATAAACTCCTCGTAGCATTGATTGGCCGATCGAAACGTCTTCCCGTCCCCGGTCGGTAACAAACTCTCGTCGCCTTCCGCGAACAAGCTTATAACCGCGTTTTCTCTTAAACCAGATTGGTCCATGTAAAACAACTCCGGGTTCCCTTTTTCTCCTTCTCTGCTCGCAATTTCGTGCACCCAAACCGGTAAACTCGCGGTGCACCCGTCCCCGTCATTACCGCCGCACTCCCTCGCGTGAAACGCAAACTCCACGGAGACTTCCAACTCGCCCACTTTATCCACAATTGCAAACAACTCCTCGTACGCTTGCCAATCGTACACTCGCGGTTCGTTTTCCACGATCCCCCAGAACACGGTCACGTGTACGCCTCGCACTCCGGCGACTCGTAAGGCGTCGAAGCCGACTTTTAACGCTTTTGGTTTCGTGAGGAAGTTTGTGATTGAGATCGCATCGGGGGCGAGACGGCAAAAGAGAGGGATGATTTCGTTTTTTTTCTTCGTCCTTATCGTTGGAATCCTTTTCGTGTTATCCGATGTTGTTTGGGACATTCTTCTTCCGCTTGCGGAAGATGATACTCCTCCTCCTCTCTCCGTCGTCGTGACCATCTGACGACGATCATCATCACCTTGTCCTTCTCCGCTAGTTTCCGCGCGAACGCAGAACTCATTGCTTCTTTGTCTTCTTCTTTGTTGTTGTTTTCTCGTCAGAAAATGCTGACTGTTCGTGCGACCATTTGAGGAGGCAAAAAGCGCTTTTTTCTGCGACGCGACATTCTCATTCGTCGTCGTAGTAAACGTCTTCACGCAGGAGCACACACTCATGCTCTATATTCGCGCGTGAAGAAAATACTTTCCGTTGAAACGAATAACTCCTCGCGCTCGTTTTATCTTCGCGTCGTGGTCTGTTTGCGCGTACGTCTTTTATGCCGACAACGAAATGATGATGACGGTTTTATCTCGTTCGTTCGAGAGTGTTTTTTTTTCGAGGTAGGTTTTTCCTTGGCTGTGATTGCAGTCTTCAAACGCAGAGATCAAATTTTTCACCATTTTTGCTCTTTTTCACAGAGAGATGCAAATAGGACGAGAATTTTTTTGAACCGACGTTTTTTTTTGAAAACCCTAAATTTTGCGCCTAAAAATTGCTCTTTCTTTTCTCTCCTTCCTCCCTCAGAGAAAACCTTTTCTGCGCGTTACACGTGTACAGGGTGTGTATTGTATACACATCATCACAGAGACCATTATTTGTCTCTCGACCAAAAACTGAGAAGAAGAAGAAGAGAAGCACAGAGTAGTGGTATTATATATAATAATAATGACCGGAGGAGGATCGTACGACGAGGTCGATCTGGAAGACATGGATTGGAACGAATCGCTCGAGGAATTTACGTACTCTTGCCCCTGTGGGGACATCTTTCGAATCACATTAGAAGAGCTCAAAGACGGAGAGGAAATCGCGCGGTGCCCGTCGTGTTCGCTCGTTTTGACGGTGATTTACGACCCGGACGAGTTACCTTCAGTAACGAATGTTGAGGCGGCGACGTCGGGGACGACGGAGGAAATTGCATAGAAGAGAGCAGATGAGTGCTTTACTTTAGAAAACGTTAGCTGCTGCGCGGAATACGTTGTATTATAGAATATACGCGATAGAAGAAGAAGAAGACAAAGAAGAAGAAGAAATCATACATTATTACGTAGTATATTAATCAGCTTTGATGTCGACGTCGGTGCTTCGCGCGAAGCGTTTTATGCGCATCGTCGGGAACACGCGCGGCCCTTCCTTCTGCCGCCTCGTTCCCTTTTCCTTCTCTTCTTCCGTTTCTTTTTCTTCCCCGTCGTGACTCTCGTCGCTATTACTACTGCTACCGCGACTACTTTCGCTATCGCTATCGTCGTATACGTCGTTAAAGTCGTCTTCCTTTTTTCCCGGTTTTGGCGGTAAGGACTCAAACTCCACTCGATGAATAAACGCGACGAACGAGCTCAAAACTAAGCTCGTCAACATGACCACGTAAACGCTCAAAGCGGACGTGCTTTTCTGCGCGTAACATATCGTGCTCGTTTCCGTGCGCACGATGAAATCGTTTTTTCCATCGTCGTTGCAATCCAACACTTGAGCGCGAGCGATGGGCATGGACGGTAAGAAAATGGTGGCAATTTTCGTCCCGGACGGGGAGACGATCACCGCTCTTTTCGATCCGACGACCAAGGAAGCCTCCGAGGTGTGACGGCGTCGACTTTGCTCGTTAAAGAAAAGACTTCTTTGCGATAAGAATGGCGATGGTGCCGTTGGAGAACCACCACCACCACCACTGACGTCGTAATCTGTTCGGTTCGTGCTATCCTCATCGCTCAAGGAGACGACGACGTTGTTGTGCGATACGCCGTGGTGTCGATGGTGCGTGCGAAACTTAAACGTCGCCAAAGTTGGAACGAATCGATCCATCTCTTTCGAGTCGTTGTTGTTGTTTACATCAGAAAATAAGTCGTATATGCCATCTTTCGGTGGTCCATTCACGTCAATCTTCCAACTCGCGCGCGTATTTACCATCCACCTCCTCGTTCCATCTTTCGCGTAACACGTCAACTCGCCCCGGGAGTTTAAAAACACCGCGTCTTTCGTCGCGCGACGGAAAGACCTGTCTCGTTCGCTCTTATCGTCTCTGCGCACGATAATTGGCGTCAACACGTCCACGTTGTCTTTATTTTTGTTTCTCAAGTAAAAATCGCCCGAATTTTGTTGTTTCTTGTTGCTCTTCGCTCGTTGTCTCGGCGTGCTCTTAATGGAACTTTTCCTCGTCGGTTTACAAATGGACCCTTCGAAGACGGTTTGGACATCTGGTGCGCCCGAGGTGACCGAGGCCCAACAACCGGGCGAGAAGTTGTCCATTGCGACGTCTGCGATGTGCGCGCGATGACCTCGAGCGTCTAAATGGTCGATGGCCCCGTCGCCGTTGATATCCGCGTGGTACCCGGGATGTTGCAACGCCAGCTGACAAATCAACTCTCCTGTGAACGCGTCGAGGACTTCAACGCCGTCGCGATGGTGCGCGATGATTGCGTTCTTGATGTTGTTGTTCGAAGACGACATCATGTGTTGGTGATGAAACCGGCGGTTGTGATAATCTAACTTTTCGCGTTCGTCGTCGCGGTGGTGCACCGCGCTCTTGCCGAGGTTCAAATAAGAAAAGCCTCGGGAAAGTAAACTGGAGAAATCGTTCGTTTTATCCGCCATCGCGAAATTCGGGTCGCGAGATGCGGCTTTCAAGTTGGTCGTCGCCGCAGATGTCGTGAGCGGACCCGGGTCTCGTCCACCGCGCGCTCTTTTTTTACGACCGCCGAACGAGGAGGACGTTTGCTTTTGACTCTTGCTAAACGGCGCCGAGCGCATTCGCGTATCCTCCGCGTCTCTCCACGCGTGAGGGAGGGCCTCGGCTAACGCAGACTCTCTGTACGATCTACAAATTCCATCCGTTTTCGATTTATGCTCTTCTATTTTCGTCAAGTGCGAATCCAATCGAACTTCGTGCGCCGGCGTGGTGGTTCGTAAAAGTTCCGCCGGATCGGCGACGAAATCTGAGGCGACGCGACGCCAGACGAGTTCACCACTTCTTGCGTTAAATGCGAGATATACAAAAGCCCCGTTTTGGGAGGCAAACGTATCGTTGTCGTCTTCAATGATATCTTCAACGCCTTCCTCTTTGAATTCGATCGTTTCGTCTCGTCTACCGCCTCGATGCATTGAAAGCATCTCGTCGTCCTTCAATTCTCGTTCGTACGCTTCCATGCCTCGCTCGTAATCTTCTCCCTCTTCTCCTTTTTCATTTTGATAATTCTCGTACTCCACGCGCCCACCGACGACGACTAACCCGTCTTCGTTCTCTCCTTTTGCAGAAACGACCGTCACGGCAATCTCTTCCACTCTCATCGAGTCTCCTCTTTCTCCTCTTCCTCCTAGATGATGATGATGATGATGATGCGCTTTACCGCTAAACAGCGCGTCCCTCGCCGACCGCTCCCACTTCTTCTTCGCGTTGTGATCAAACGTCATCACTTGCAACTCTTCCGTCACTACCACAAATATCGCTTTCCGTTTGATCACAACCGCACGGGGTTGTTTATTCCCTCTCCCACTCCCACTCCTCCTCCTCTTCGTCTCGCTCTCGCCTCGATTTCGTCGCCTCGCCTGCGGTCTCCCCGCCGCGAGTGCGATAACGCGCTTCCCGTGCTCTTCTCTCATCCGATGCGTTCTTTTCTTACTATTCTCGTTCGTTTCTCGCAAATCGACCATTTTTAGAAGTCTCAAGGTGTTCTCGTTCGCTACATCTTCATCTTCGTTCATTCCGTCGTTGTTCTTTTTCTTCTGTTGTTTTCCTCCTCTGACGCTTCCGTCGTAAATTCCAATTTTCGCGCTTTTGTACGCGATCAAGGTCTCTTGCCTTCCGTCTCCGTTTAAATCGAAGAAAATCACCGGTAAAAGCGGTTTTGGTCTTCTGCCGAAATTCTTCTTCGTGTTGATGACCACCGATGGAGAAGAAGAAGAAGACAAAGAAGAATCATCAGAAGTTAAAATCTCCCATTGCTTCACGAACGAAATCCCGTTAAGAGTAAAAGTAGTAAACGACCCCCCCGAAAGAGAACAACGAATGAGTGCGAGGAGGAAAAGAGAGAGAACGAGGACGTCTCTCGTTCTCAGCACGGGCGTGGACTTTGACTTTCTTCTTCCCATTCTCTCTCTTCTCACTCTTACTCTGAGGAAGATGCCAAAGGGAAAATTCAGAAGCTGGATATTTAGGGTGTTAAACCCTACCTGGCTGCCAATGCATTTGTCTCTCTCTTGGATCGAATTGTTGACACATTAGTGCGCGCTAAACGCGACACGCAGAGAGAGAGAGTAAGAGAGACGAGAGAGAACACACACGCACTTGCACATTACACAAGCGCAGAATAATAAAAAAAATGGCAGCTGCAGCTTCGAGCAGACGGACGACTCGTTCGAGGTCGAAGAGCCAATCGCCGATTCCAACAACTCTTCCCGAGGAGGATGAATTGGACGACGGCGACGACAAAGCGGCGGTGGCGACCAAAGAAGGAAAAAAGGAGAAGAAAAAGAGCGGTTTGAAGAACAACAACAACGGCAAGAAAAGAGAGAGCGCGGAAGGAAACGAAGGAGGAGGAGGAGGAAAAGAATCGCGGGAGAACAACGAGGAGGAGAACGAGAACAACAACAACAACAAGAAAGCGAAGAAAGCGAACGACGACGAGGTTAATGAAGAAGAGGCAGAGGAAGACCCGCTGCTGTCCGGAGGAGGTGGTGGGAGCCGACGAGTGAAAGTAGATTACGCGGCCGTCGCAACGGCGGCGACTGGCGGCGGCTTCGTGATGAAGAAGAGAACGACGACAACCGAGGAACCGACGACGACGACACCGACGCCGGCTACGAATGATGCCGCGGAAGAGAGGCACGTAACGAATGTTCCGCCGCCACCTTCAAGTGCCACGACTGCGAACGCCATCACTGGTGGTGGTGTTCCAGATCAAGCGTCGGTGAACGCGATGGTGGCGCAGGCGCAGGCGAAAGCGGCGGAGTTGGCGGCGATGGCGATGCGAGCAGCAGGAAGTGGTGGTGGTGGTGGTGGTGTCGGTGTTGGTGGTGGAGGAGATGCAGTTGGTGGTGGTGGTGGTGGAGTCAGAGGATCTGCCGCTGGAGCAAACGCGGCGCCCTTGAAAGTGGAATTTCGTAAATTCGACGCGTCTCAGCAAACGTTCGTGCCTCCGGGCGAAGCGCAGAATAACTCTTCCAATCGGTTCGGAACTGGACCTTCCGATAACGTTTACGAAGAAACTCGAACGGTGAAATTGGACTGCCCGCAGTCTTTAGTCGGTAAAATCATCGGTAAAGGTGGGGAAACTATTAAAGGGTTAGCATCGACAACTGGCGCGAAAGTTATCATCGACCAGATGTCCATGGCGGACGGCGAACCGAGGAAGATTGTCATCACCGGAACGAATACGCAAATTGAAAAAGTATCAAAAATGTGCGAAGATATCATGAATGGACCACACGGGACGGTCTCTGCGGTCCAAGCCGCGCAACCCGGGGCAATTGTCGTAAACGTAGAGTGTCCAAAAGAGTGCGTCGGAAGAGTCATCGGTCGAGGCGGAGAAACGATTAAAGGCATTCAGCTAGCTACCGGCGCTCGAGCGCAAATCGACCAGACGTGTACGCCATGTTTGGTCATTATTTCTGGCGACCCGCAATACGTAAACGCGTGTCAACAAGTTGTCGTAGAAATCATCAACGGAGGTTCCGTCGCGCAATTTAACGACCTCGCTCGACAACAAATGATGGGCGGCGGTGGAATGATGATGATGGGCGGCGGTGGCGGAGGTCAATCGCAGCAGCAACAGCAGTTGTACCAGCAACAACAATACGCCATGCAACAAGCGATGATTGCGCAGCAACAACAGTACTATCAACAACAACAACAACAGCAGCAACAACAACAACAACAACAGGCACAACCGATTCCTTTGCGCAAAGTTGGAGACTGGCAAGAGTTGGACGACGGTTCCGGGCGGATATATTATTATTCCTCGGCGACCGGAACATCCACCTGGGACAAACCCGACGGCTTTTAGAGAGAGAGAGAGAGAGTTGAAGAGAGAGAGACAGACAGAGAGAGAGAGATTATAAATTTACCATCGCACAACAACACATTAGTCAACATTTTATAGAGGTAAACAAAACACACAATAATACAATACAACTACGATAATACACAGCTATTCTAAGTTAACGCTCCTCACGCACGAACACCTCCACCCTTTCCGGAAGCATCTTCTCGTCGCACTCCACCTCCCCTCGCTCGCACTCGATCGGCGCCGGCGACGACAAATCCACCACGCCCCTATGCGTGGTCAAAACCAAACCCAGCGCGTACGCGAATACGGTGGCGAAGAGCAACGCTTTGCTCAACATCGATTGAACTCCCGCGTATTTCTGCTCGTTTTCTGTCTCCTCCTCGAAGCGCGTTCGGGCAAAATCGCCCAGAATCTCTCTCGCCTCTCTTCGAGGACTCTTTGAATCGTCTGAATCGTCATCCGATGACATCTTCATCTTTGGATACAAAGCATCTATTTTCTCTTGATTTTCTCTTACGACTTTTCTCTCCTCTAATTCCATTCCTTTTTTCCACACGTATATCATCTTCTTCTCATTATCTTCTTCATTTTCGTCCTCGTTTTCATCATCTAAATCTCCTTCATTTCCTCGTGGTCTGTTTCGTCCAATCTCTTCCATGGTTTCCTCCGCATCCTCCGGGTTGAAATCATTTATGAAATCGGGGAAAAAATTGGGAACCGAGTATCTCAAAATCTCTTTATCTTTGACGGTAACTTTCACCTCCCTTTTCCTTTTCCTTCGAGCATTTTTGTTGTTCTCGTTCTCTGAGGAGGAGGAACAACACGGACGTGCCCCGAAACGATGGATAAAAGCGCGGTGGTGAGAGCAGCAGCGCATGGTATTATTGTTTAGATATGAATTTCCTCCATTTTATGACGCTTCTGAGGACGAGACAGTCAACCTCGTCATCTTTCGTTTTCGACGTCGGTTGGAGGAGGAAAAGGAACAGGAGGAAAAGGAACGATGCGGTCCTCGCGTCGTCGTCTTTAGTATCGTCGTCATCATCATCAGCCGACGACCAACAACATCATCATCATCATCAACAACATGAGCAAAGACGATTACGGGGAAAGAATACAGTTAAGACTTCGAGTGACAACAAGGTCGAGGTGTTCGTGTTCATCGATTGCGATAACGTCCGGCCGAGATTTAGTACGAGTGACGAGGACGACGACGCAGCAGCGCAAAGGTTTTTGCACGCGTTCCATCGCGCGGCGAGCTTTTACGGCGACGTGGTCTCTCTTTCATTATACGGGAACGAGAAGACTTTTGGAGAGGAAGTTAAAGGCGTTGTAAAGCGAGGAGGAGAAGAAGACAAAGGAGAAGAAGAAGGAGGATGGACGCGTGCGACGACGAACGAGAGGAATACGAAGAAGACAAGAAAGAGTTTAGGAGAAGCGTTGGAATCCGTTCGGATTTTAGGCTCGCGCGTCCGCGTCGTGCGAACGCGAAGTGGACGAAAACAAAGCGCAGATATTCGATGCGTGTCGGACGTGGTCGACGCGATGAGGCGCGCTGATAATGAAACTACCACCACCACCGAAAAGCTTCGCCTCGCGTTTATCGTGTCGAAAGACGCCGGGTTGTTGAAAGAAGCGGCGTCTCCGTATGTTAGAAAAAGAGGGGACGTGGTTATCTGCGGTGACTTTATAAATAACGTAGGCATGAGGGAGATTGACTCTCACCCGATCGAGGACGCGTATCGCGAATTGGTAGAGAAGAAGATTGGCTGGTCGAGCGGCGTGAAAATAAAAGGCAAACCAGGATCTGAAGCACTCGCGATAGGCTCGCGATTGGTGTCGTGGAAAGACGAGAGCGTGTGGTTTTACGCGAGCAACAATGACGTTGAAAAAAGAAGGAGAAAAAGCAAACCGGCGGCGAGAAAACGGCGGGAGGACCCGTATTTATTCATGATTCCTGGACCTTCGTCGAGTGAAAAAGAAATGGAAGAGAAAGAGAAGGACGAACGGCTTTATCAAAACTGCGTTCGATACCTTCCCTCGTCCATACAAACTGAAATGCGCGACATCATCGACGCGTATTGTCGTCGTCCTCGAAACGTCGATACCGCCGCTAACGAAAACCTCTCCGACGAAAACAACAACACCGTTTTCCTCTCCAAACTCTTACGACGAGAAGCTAAAAGAAAACTTCTCCCGGTTCGCTCCAACGCCTGTTTCGCGTCCGCGTCCGACGTCCTCGTATACTTCGACGCCGGTCCGAAGTTAGGCGCGGTGTTCGGTAAGTGGCTCGAAAACGGCGACTTGGAGATGTTATGGTACTAGAATTTAGAGTAAATAGTCACTCGTAGTATAAATCATCATCATCATCATCATCATCAATTCATCCCGTCGTCGCGTCTCTCACTCTCTCTTATTTATAGGGGAAAAATTCGTCACTTCAGAAGCAAAAATGTTCGCATCTTCTCTCGCGCAGTTTTCGTCTTCGCTTCATCTCCGGCGCACTTCTTCGTCTTTGTCGTCGTCGTCTTCGTCAAAAGTCGTCGTTTTCGCCGCGAATAACAACAACGACGACGTTAAAGACAACAACTCTTCTTCGGATGATGAATCGATTGCCGCCATCGAGCGTCGATTAAAGAACTCCAAGAACAAAGTCAAACTGACCAGTAAAGAGAAGCAAGAGCGAGATTCTGGCTTTCCGAAGACAAACGATGCAAAGAAAGGTCGTCCGGCGACGTTGTTCGACGATTTAGGGATGAAACGATCGTTCCCCACACCCGGGGCGAACGGGATGTTGAGCATGTGGGAGGGAGATCCGGAGAATTGGGAGAAGATGGAACCTTTGAAAAAACTGTGGGTGGTGTGGTCGGGGGAGAAAGGATGGATGTATTGGATGAACCAAGGGAGCTTATACGGCGCGGCGTTTATCGCGTTCTTGTGGGTGTGCTTTAGATTCATCGGGCCGATTTTGGGATTGTACGAATTGAAGTAAAACCTTTGCGAAAGCCGTTATTCGTCGTCGTCGCTCCTATTACTACTCCTACTTCTACTCCTACTACTCCTACCGCTATCATCATCGCTGCTACTACGACTACTACTACCACTTCTTCTTCTGTTTGTGCTCTCTTCTTCTTCTTTTCCCTCCTCTGAGCTTCGTAAACATCGCTCTTCTCGTCTACACAAATCTTTGAACTCTTTCGTCAATTTTAAGTACTCTTTCCTCTTCTCGATGTGCTCGCGTTGGTCTTCTGCTAACAACTCTTCCGCGCGTTTTTCGTTCATTTTTTTCCTCTCCGCGTTGTCGGCGGTTTTCGAAACTGCGGAGGAGATGTCTCGCAACGAGTCTCGCAAGCTTTCCTTCCCGATTTTCGTGTCCAATAAGTGGAGCTGTTCTTTGACGGAAGTTAAGAGACTGATTTCCTTCGCCGCGTGTTCGCTTCGTTTCGCCAGGGAATTGTACAACGCAAATTGTCTTTTCGTTTCGCGAAGTTTACGCGTGACGGCGTTTTTGAGCTCTCGAAATCTCGTTTCGTACTGCGCGAGCTCGGCGGAGTGCGGGACATCGTCTAACCGTCTCGATAAGATGGCGTTTTTTTTGCTCCGTTTCGCGAGTTCGTTGACGCGCTTGTCGCGTTTTTCCTTTTCTTTCGCGTATTGGGCGGACGTTTCCGCGATTTTAGCGAGTTCGCCGGTCTGTTCGCGTTCTTCTTCGATGGATGTCACCTTCGCTTTCAAAACTTTCAATTCCTTCTTGCACGTCTTACGAAACGACGCCTCTTCCTTCTTCAGCGAGGCTCTGCGTCTGGCCATGTTCGCCAACGCGTCCACGAGTTGCTTTTGCGCCGGATCCGTGACGCTCTTTTCGAGTTCTACTCTTTTGGCAATTATTGTTTCGTTCTCTTTCCTTGCGTTTTCGTACGCGTCCTTCGCTTGTTTTGTTTCCAATTCCGCCTCGTCCATCTCTTCTCTCTTCGAGTCCAATTTGCGCTTTTCCGCCTCCAACCGTCTCGCGACGGCGCGCGTGGAGCGTTCAATGCGCAGTATTTTCCCAGCCGCACCAGATAACCCGGCGAAAGACATCGACGCACCATTAACATTACCACCACCTGAAGTATCAAAGTCGTCGCCGAACGCATTCATCGCTTTCGCAATCTCCCATCCTTTCATCTTCACCAACAACTCGGCCACCGAGTTTGAGGACACATTGCTGGCGTTTTCATCGTTTTCATCGTTCTTCACCAAATATTCCGAAAGCATACGTTTCAACTTGGCCTCTTCGCGTTGGGCAAGTTCCTCCTCGCTTAACACCGCATCTTCTTCCTCTGCTGTCATCGTCGTCGAACCAAATCCGTCCTTCTTCTCCTCGCCTCTGTTTTTCGCCACGGCGGCGGCGGCGGCGGCGCGCGTCGCCATCATCGACGACCCTCCTCCTCGAGCGTCGTACAACCTACTCTTCCCGTTCACGCGATGACCAAACTCCATGAGGCACCCGTTCCTAATCTTCTCCTCCCCTTCTCTCTCTAACTCTCTGTTCACGTTCGATTCCGCGGCTCTCCTAAACGTCCTCGTGTTGTTCTTCGTAACGCTCTCGCGTAATAACAAACTCTGCAATCGAGACCGCCTAATCCGCCCAGATTGACGACGCGTTTTGCCAAACAGACTACCACCACCACCGCGTTCCCATTCTCCCTCTTCTTCTTCTTTAACTACTACTTTTTCTCCCGCGAGTACCATCGCTCGTTTCGTCAGCCATTGCACCACCGGGAACACTTTCTCCGAATCCAGCCCGCAAATCTGGTGCGCTCTCAGAGGTAAAGGGCACCCGAGTTCACCAATCCCTCGTTCCACCTCTTCGCAGAGTTTCAGTTTTTCTCCCATCGTCATCGTTTTCTCCTCCTCTTTTCCTCGCTTAATCTTGCTCTTCTTGATCTTCATGCCGACGTCCCATCGACACCGTTGCAAGAGGAAAACGAATCCAAACAAGAGATGGTCAAAGCGAGTGTTTTTCTTCGCATTATTACTCTCATTGGTCCACTGAAAGTGCGAACCGATAGAGAGCAAGTCGAAGACGTCTTCGAGCGTCCGCTCTTCTTGGTCTTCTTCCAACACGTTCTCCTTCATGTCTTTAATGACATTGAAAATTCTGAAGCCAATTCGCCATTTTTACGCGCGCAAGAATACACAAATGCGCGAAGAGAATACTCCTAAAGAAGGAGAGGGAACCCTCCATTTCTCCTCTCTCGCGCACCGAAAAGTATTCGCACACATTTGTAAGCACCCGAATTCGGACGTTTCCGGGGCTTTACTTGTTCGCGAGGACGACAAAGACAACACGTTTATTGAAGATGCAATCCCGCTGTTCCATTCCGAGTCGGGCAACGTTTCCGTCTTGAATGAAATCGCGTTGACGCATATCCAGAAGTACGCGAATACGAGTCACCCGAACGGTACAATGCGCGTGGGAGGTTTATATTTCGCGAACGGGAATTTATACGCGGGGGTGTTGCCAGATCGCGCGCAAGGATTGGCCGAAGCGGTTGGGGGTGGTGCAAGAAACGAAATTCGATGTGTCCTCCTCGAACCGACCGCGTTTGACGCGGAGACGAAAAACGTTTCCACGAGCAAGAGTAGTAGCCCGTTCAAAGTCTTCAAGTCGAACAACAACAACGCGAACAACATGAACTTTGAATTGAAAGAGCAAGACAAAGGGAGCGTCAAAGTCGTTCTCGCGCCGCCGCTCGACCGCCTCGACGCCGCTTCGACGAATACGAAGGACGTCTTTGACTTTGACGACCATTTCGACGACGTCGGTAAAGACTGGAGGAACGCATCCTTTTCGTAGAGATATAGATATAGACTACCGCGCCGCGCTATAGATTTGTGTATATTTAGTTTATATATATAGTTTAGCTACTGTTCATTATACTTTGTTGGCTTTCTCGCTATCTCGCTCTTTCCATCTGGATGTGTTTTGCTCTTTCGATCAGAGACATTACACAGTCGCGTTTCTTCTCCTTCTTCTCTCTCTAATGCTCCCCAGATTGTTGCGCTTTGAAATGTCTATATTCCGTCGGCCAAACGGTCACGTACGCCGTCGCGAACACCGCCCCCATCGCGTGGTACACCGGCGCAATCGATCCCGTTTGGATGTACTTTTCCCGGTACTCCTTTGAATATCTCTGGAAATTCTCGATCGCGTTCTCTTTGGTGATTGTTTTTTTAAGGAACTCCGGGACCTCTTTCACTTTTAAAGAGCCGAGTTGACGGAAGAACGCGGACATTTTTACTGGTGTTGGTGTTGTCTCTTTCTTGGGAAAGAGAGCGAGACAACGCGTCGGAGTTTTGAGGATTAGTTCTATTTGTTGGGGGATTTTCGTTCAAAAAGAGTAAAGTATTGTGTGTTCGAGTGACGCGTGCGCTCTCTTTTTCTTATCTATGCGTAAGTAGTATCTAGTCGAGAGCGTTTTGCGTAAAATGCTCAAATCATCCTCACTTCTGTTTCTTCGCGGCTTCCTGTTTCTTTCTCTCTTTCCAACTCTGCGGACGAATTAAACTAGTCAGCGCTATCAACGCGATGGAAAAGACGTGAATGAACCAATACATTCCATTCCACGCTCGGACGCTTTCCTTGAACTCGACCAAATGAAACGCCGGGGTCAGATAGAGCAAACCAAGGTGCGTCTGCGCTAAGCTAAACAGTTTCCAATATTTTACGAATCTTTCGGACATGTAGTCGCGTTGCCATTTGTACGTTTTGCGCGCGCAGTAAATGATCAACGCCGTCGAGGAGAAGAACATCCAGTATCCGGCACTGAGACCGTGCCAGATGCCGGAGACTAATTGCGTCAGAAGAAGTTCGACTAACCCAGCCTTTCGATTTTTATTACCGCTTCTGCGCACTCGGAGTCGGTGGATGCGATCGTAGCAGTAATGTCGGAGCCAAATCCCGGTGCGAATGTTCCAATGCGCGGGAATTTCCGCAAACGTGTTTGCAAAATCCACACCAAACGGATGGACGTTCGTCATCGCATTCCACTCTTCCGGTCCTTCTCTGCCGGTGATTGATTTCTCCGCGTTGATCCCGTTATACGCCAACCCGCACGCGGCGGCTGAAGCGTCCGCAAACATCCACACGAAATAGTACTTATACTTCCCCGCCGCGCCCGCTACGTACACCGTCTTCAACTTTTCCCACAACGACATCATCTCCCACTCGTTTCCGTTGGCAAACACCTCTTGCAAGCTCACGATGTTGGCCAAATATAAGTGCAAACCCAAACATATCATCGCGCCTATAAATCTTTGCATCGTCAATACCATCCAAGTTCTCGGCCATCCTCTCGCGTAGTGCGTCAACTTATTCCTCGGCGAGTTCGGGTCAAAAATACCTTCCTCTCTTAACCACATTCTAAACGTTTTAAACTCCAACGTCGGTCCGGAAACCAACGTGCACGGAAACATGCACCACGCCAAATACTCCAGCGTCTTTGGCGCTTCGCGTAATTCGTGCGCTTTCATAAAAGACGATTTCTCCGCGTCTTTTAATTCGTAATCCTCGAAGTTCATCGCGCAACTCGTCGTCTTCAAACACAACACCATCAACAACCCGGTGATGTCGATGTTCCCTCGTTTCCACTCGCCGCCGCTATCCGCGCTGTAGTGGATGTACACGAGGTACCCGAACGACCAGAGAAACGTTACAAACCCGACGCCTTTTCTTCGCCTTTTCTCGCTCTTCTCACCCGAATCCGCTTTGCTGCTCCTCACGAGTTTAAGTAAAAGTAAACTCGGCACGGCGAGGTAAAACGCGTGCACGGTTGTTTTCCCGAACGTCATCAGAGAAATCATCGTTCCCGAGAGAAGGCTTAACAGTGCTTTTCGTTGAAACCAAGATCCTCTGTCTCCACCTTGAATCAGTCGAAACAGAACCCCGAGTGGTAATCCCGAGAACAACGCCACGGTGAAAAGAATCGTCCCGCGAGGTAATCCCGAGCGTAAGGAAAGATGGTGGAGCACGTACAGGCGAAGTTTGACGATTTGTGAGACGTGCGCTTCGACAGATGCGAGGATCTTCATCGAGATCGTCATCGTCGCATCAATCATCCTCCGATCGAGGAGGAGGGAATACTTACTCTCTCGGGAAAGAAATGGAGCAATTTGAGATACATTTTATCCTCATTTTTACCATCATCAGAACAAGATACGATGCATCATCAGGCGACTTTGACGACGTCTTCTTCAACTTTCACGAGGAGTATTAGCAGTAGCAGTAGTGGGAGGAGTTGCAGAAATAGACGACGTTCTTTTTTGGCTTTCTATGACAGTGTAAACGACGTAAACCAAAAGGGAGTATCGGGGAAATTCGTATCTTTTCGAACGGGGAGACGGATGAATATGAACAACACCAACGCCATCGGGAAGGGCACAAAGCGTATAAGAATAACCGCAAAACAAGAAAAAGACAAACTCGCTCGAGATACCATCGACTTATCGAAACGAAAAATCGGTCCCGGAAAAGAAGCTCCGGTGAAAGTCACATTTCTCGGAGCGAACGATTCCTCAGTCACCGTGGATTGCCCCACGGATCAGTACGTATTAGACGCCGCGCTCGAAGCCGGTTTGGAACTCCCATTTACCTGTCGAGGAGGAATCTGCGGCGCGTGCGTGGCAAAATGCGTCTCCGGAGCAACCAACCAATCGGATATCACGGACTTAGAGTTCACTTTAGACGAGGATGAACAGAAGGAAGGGTTGACGTTGTTATGCATGGCGTACCCCGTGGGCGATTGCGTCATCGAGACGCAAAGCGATTGGGGCATGCGAGTGGGCGAGTGGAAAGGCGCGACTGGGGAGATTTTAGGACGAGACCCGACCAAGTTAATGGACGATGATCCGAATAGGATTGGTTTGTAGTACTTTATTGAATAACAACACGATATATAAATGTTACATCTCGCTCTCGTACCCGCGCGTTAACTCTCGTTTTGCCTTTGAAAACGTCACAATTCGGCACTCGAAATCGCCCGCAAAAACAACAACACGTAACGCGACGCATGCAGAAAAAGCACTTTTTCTCGTCGTAAAAGATGTGGCCCTCTCGAGGAGGCGGAGGAGGAGGAAACAATAACGCCCCGTACTCTCCGTTCGAGGATGATTCCAACGAGAAATCCTACGCCGCGAAGTTGTACACCAAGAAGAAGAAGAAGAATTACACCAACAACGGTTTACTCTTTAACGGATATAATAATAACAAGAACAACAACAACAACAGAAAAGGAGTGAAAATCATCGGCGGTTTGTTACTCCTGATGACGATTTTGAGAGTGTTTTGGTCGTCGCGTTTGAGTGCGACGAATACTACGAATAGGACGAGTGGTTTTAGGCACGTGGATAAATACGACAGAGAAGGGAACGTGAAGTCGATGATGGACGGCGGAAACGGCGTCGTCGTCGATGGTAACAACGAGTATTACGATGTGAACAACGATTCAGACGATTTAGACGGGAAGAAGACAAAGAAGACAAAGAAGAATCTGTGGTCGCGAGCGACGAACGACGCTCCGCGCTCGTCTCGCGTATCTTCGCAAAAAGTAGCCGCGAATTTAGTCATCGATCATCTCGGACGCGCGTTAGCGCCGATGATATCGAAATACGTGGATATAGATGAAGACGGCGCGGTGGACGCGAACGAGTTGGAACGGTTCGCGGAGAGAGTCGGTGGGGTTGAAAATGTCGGGAAAGGGTTCACGAGCGCGGTTTTAGCGGCGTTGACGGCGACGTGGGGGGACGCGGATAGCGGTGGACAGCATAATCGGCCGATTGAGAAAACGCCGTGCGCGTTGGAGTTTAATCGAGGGTTGAGTACTGGGGCGGAGTTAGAGGTGACTTCGGACGTGCAGTTTAAAGGGGTGAAGCCGTTTTGCGTCGAGGCGTGGGTGAAACCGAGCGACGCGGAAACCACTCGGAATGGGTTTCAAGGGTACGGTGGCGCGATATTCGCGAAGAAGATGAGCGACGAGATGCACCCAGACGACGACGAAACCGACGTGTTGTTAATGGACGAAGACCAGAAAAAAGGAGGGAAGAACGTCGGACGAGGCCAGTTTACGTTTGCGTTGGACGACGCCGGAGGTTTAACGTTTATGAGAGAAACCGGCTTGACGACCGCGTTACGATCGAAAAGACACTTGAAACCAAACTCCTACACGCACGTCGCCGCCTCTTACGGGTTTGGCGACGCGTCCATATTCATAAACGGCACGTTAGACGCGACGAGGAAAGAAGGCGCGATTTTACGCGGCGACGACGTGACGCCGCTCACGATTGGAATGTTGTTAGATAGAAAAGGCCGCTCGAGGTTAGGTTTCACCGGAACCATCCAAGAAGTCCGCCTGTGGAACCGACCGTGCGACAAAGAGTCCATGAAACGGTACTACGAGCGTCGATTAGTCGGATGGGAACCTGGACTCACCGCATATTGGCCCATGAACGATTGTTTCGGTAAAATTTTAGCGGAGAAGCGAGGCGAATACCGAGGACGTGTGACCGGCAGAGCCGCGTGGAGAAGAAACGGACACCATTTAATGACCGACGACGACATCGAACTGTGCAAGCACCTCGCCAAAGGCGTCATCGATGAAAGCTTAGCTTGATTTTATTGAGAGAATAATGAGATTTTTGTTATTAGTATTACTACTCCTTCTACTATTATTGCTACTACTCCTTTGACGCTTTGATGAAACGACGACGCTTTCCTGTTTTTTTGAATAAATATCTAGTTCTAAAACCTAATTCAATTACACCTACACTTCTCCTTCAATGCGACGTGTCTATTCACCGCGACATAATCGCCGCGCATACGCGATGACGATGTCAATGTGAACAACAAAACGGCAACGACAGGTTGCTCCGTTCTCTCTCTTCTTGATAGAAGACAAGAACAAGTGGGTGCCTATTAACCCTAAACCATGTAAAATCCTCCTCTATCGTCCAACGTGCGACCGAATGGATTTACAACGACCAAAAAGTAACAACAAACAAAGAGCGAGAATAATAATAGTGTTATTATTAGTTTGCGCGCGACGCTCTACTGCAATAAACTCACGCGTGCACGCCGTAGTGTCACACACACACACGACGCGTTCAAACAACGCGTATGAGTATTACGAAGAAGGAAAGTCAATGGGCACGTATATATTTCAAGCCGAGGTGTTTCTCTCTCTGTGGTATGTGGATAAGAAGACTCTATGTCTTCTTCTCTCGCCGTGCACAGACACACGCGGGAGCGCGAGTAAGCGAAACGAGTCGGCGGGCGAAACGCCCTCTCGCACGAGCTACGCTACACCACAAATAAACGAGAGAGAGAGACGAAGAAACCGGGCAGCGATTGGATGCGAGATGTGCTTTTTTTTATATTACTCGTAGTACGCGCGCGATGAGCGCGTTTACGTTAACCAACTCGGATCGCCTTCAGGTATTATCCCGTACGGATTTAACGCGACGTGCGAGGTGAAATAATGCGTCTTAATGTCCCACATGTTGGTCGCTTGTCGAAACGCCGGCATCGCGTATAACCGTTTCACGTACGCGCTGATGTTCTCATACTCGCGAATGCACTTTTTGTTCGTTTTAAAGTACACGACGTACACCTCGTCGAATCGAACTAACGTTTGGAATACCCGAACGTCGATTTCGGTGACCTCGTCGTCGCTCACCAAAAACTTCATCTTCGAACGCTCGAGAACGCTTTCCAATCTCTCCAAACCTGCGAACAACTCTTCCACGGCTTCCTCGTACGCCTCTTGCGTCCGCGCGAACCCACACTTATAGACGCCGTTATTAATCGCGCGATACGTCCACTCGTTCATCTCGTCAATCTCTTTTCGCTTACTCTCCGGGTACAAATCTAACGTTGCGTTCTTCGCCAGCGGTTGAAACCGCGCGTTCAAATCTCGAATAATCTCGCTGCTCTCGTTGTTCACGATTCGCTTTTCAGTTTGATCGTATAAGATTGGTACCGTAAACGGACCTTTGTACGAATTGTCGTGCTCTTCGTAGAAATCTCGGATGGAATAAAACTCCTTCTTCTTTGGGTCCTTCCTCGTGTGATACTCTTGCACCTCGAATTTCGCGCTTTCAATCCCGGACAAATGTTGAATCCAAACAGAGTTCTCGTTGGGAAAAACCCACCCGGCGTGTCCATCATCTTCATCATCATCCTCCTCGTCATCTTTTCCTCTTTTTCTTCTCGTTTTCTGCCACGTCGGGTGTACGATTTCCACCTAGATTTCATCTTCCAATCCTTTCAGATAAAGCACGGAAAGGCATCGAGTCGCCCAAGGGCAGGCGTACGAAACGATGAGTTTATATCGGTTTTTTTCCGAAACGATATCTGAAATACGATCTCGGAAGGAAGACTCGTTTCGTGCGAACCTGCCTTTCGGGTCGACGGCGGCGACTGCCGTGTGTCGTTCTCCGTCGTTAGTCATTGAGATGTGACGAACACTCTCGAAAGTTTTCCAATTTCAACTGTATGACTCCCTCATTGTTGTGCGCGAAAGAGAGAACAACTCACTACTTCTGCGACAAAAACAACAACATGATGATGAGTGCTACACTTCTGAGAAGGATGACGACGATAAAAACGACCGCCACAATCACGGCCGCGCGGTATTGTTGTTCATGTTTTCTCAATGCGAACACCCATCACGGGAACAACAGTAAACGAAGTAAAAGAGGACGAAGAACGCTCACGTCCTCTATGTCGTCGGAATCTACGACGACGACGACTACTACGACTACTACTACGAGTAAACCGTTGCGAATTTTAAGCTGGAACGTCAACGGATTACGCGGAACGATGAAAAAGCACCCACAGTTCGTGAAAGATTTATACGAGAAGACGAGATTTGACATCTTGTGCGTGCAAGAGACAAAGATGCAAGAAGGTAACGTAGGGGAAATGTTAGCGGTAATCGAGGATGACGAGGATGAAAATGATGATGATAGGGGACCAGGAGGCCTGCGTAATCAAAAAGATCAATTAGCAGCGTACTTTTCATGTTCAACAGCGAGGAAAGGGTACTCGGGCGTGGCCATGATCACTCGTCCAGATGTGAAGTTTACGTCAAAACCGCGAGAAGGGTTTCACCAACGCGCGTTGGACGAGGCGGATTTCGAAAAGACGGAGGAAAACTTGGAGGCGTTTCATTTGTTCAATCGAGAAGGGCGGGTGATGACGTGCGAGCTCGAGAAAGCGGTGATTATAAACACGTACGTTCCGAACAGCGGCGAAGGGTTGAAACGGTTGAGGGAAAGAATCGAGGTTTGGGAACCGGCGATGAAAGCGCACGTCTCGTGTTTGAGGGAAGATATGAAAGAAGAAGAAGAAGAGAAAGCGATCGTTTGGGTGGGGGATTTTAACGCCGCGCACGAGAAGCGGGATTTATGGGGAAATTGGACGCAAAACGAAACGAGCGCCGGGTTCACGCCGGAGGAACGCCTCGCGTTCTCAAACCAACTCAAAGACTTACGTTTAACCGACTCGTTCCGATATAAACACCCAACCGCAAACGACAAGTTCACGTATTGGTCATACAGAGCCAAAAGCCGAGAGCGAAATCGCGGCTGGCGCATCGATTACGCCTTGGTCAGCGACACTATGAAAGAAAATATCGGAGACGCGTTCATCGTCTCCGACTTTCTCGGAAGCGACCATTGTCCGTTAGGCGTTGAACTTCGCGTGTGATGAAAATTGACGACGTGCGTTCAATAGTATTCAATCGTCGCGTCATCAATCATCGTCGTCGTTCGTTCGTTCGTTCGTTAAAAGAGAGTTTAGCTCGAAAGAGATATGACGAGATGATATAGACGCATTATTATTGCGTAGACTTATTTCATACATAGCCTTCTTCGCGTAGAATACATACAGTAGTCCTACTTTACGCGCAAGGAAAAATTTGAATTTTCCTCACTTTTGTCTGTCGTTGAAACTCCTCTTAACGCTCTTGTTTGTCTTCTTTTCTTTCTCGCTCTTCCTTTAAGAGAGCTACGACGAGGACGACGAAGAAGAGATGAGAAGCGATAATGATGACAACGAAAACGACAACAACGCGTCGTTTTTGTCTTCGGGAGAGACTTTGAAAACATCGACGACGACGACGCGGAAAGATGCGTTTTTGCATCATCGGAACAAAGAGCTGTTTGTTGTCGAATACGCGCGACGTTTTGTGAACGCGAAATCGACGAGTACTGCGAACAAAGATTCTACAAAAGACGACGATGATGCAAAGGTATCATCCACTTCGTCGTCTCGAGGAGGAGGAGATGGCGACGACGACGATATCTTCTTCTTCGACGCGCTTTATAGTTCTGTGCACGAATCGGTGCAAAGTTTGCTCGAGAGCGAGACGAGAGTGCAAAGTTTGCGAAGGAAACATCAGAGCGCGAGTAGCAGCAGCAACGACGATACCAGCAGATTTTGTGCGGCGTTCGCGTTGGAAACGACGACGCCACCTGTGAAAAAGAGAGGCGATGGGAAAAGGAGCATGCTTCCGCGAATCGACGACTGCGCGCAGTTTCCGAGCTTGAGTTCGTCGCCGGTTGTCGCGACGACGCCGTTGGCGAAGAAATTGGGCGGGATGAGTTTGAATGGCAGCAGTAATAACAACATGAACGGAGCGTCGCCGTCGCCGAGGAGAGTGACGCCGTCGCCCGTATCGAATGGTGGTCCCGGAAGTGTGGAACGAGCGGCTTCACCGCCGGTAGTTTCGCCTTCTTCTTCGCAACAGCAACAGCAACAACTTCCGAGGAGTCAAAGCGGCGGCGTCGTAGGTGCGCCGAGACGGATTCAACCGTCTCTGCTCTCTGGTTCATCAAATTCGAGTAATAGCAATACTTTCACGAATAAACAGCCGTCGCCGGTGCAGCAGCAGGAGCAGCAGCAGCAGCAGCAGCAACATCAACAACAACATCAACAGAAGCGGATTCAACCAACCGCTGCAAAAAGCAACAACAACAACAACATTAACAACGAAGCGTCAGTCGAAACTCCTGAATATATCTTGGACTTGGCAAAAGCGTACGCGTTTGCGCTCGAGTGGTTCCATAACGGTGATATTGAAAAGTCCATCGTAGATGTTCTCAAAATGCTCTCGATTTCTCCGGATGCGTTTCCGTTTGGCGTTAGCCCTGGCCAAGCAGAAGAAGAGTTTGAAATTTTCCCATCCGGCGTGTTCGTTCGTAAATTTGCCGCGCTCGTTTTAGCCAACGCCGGGACGCTTCCGTTTTCTCTCGGTCCAACAGCACTGGAGGCATTATCTGAATCTGAAGCGGTAAAAGCGCACGCGCCAATGTTGGCGCAAGAGTGCGCAAACTTTCTCTCGGCGCTGGCAGCGTCTGCAACAACCGTAACAAAAATATACGACGACGCGACACCTTCGGCTTCATCGCGAAAAAGAAACAATAAACGCGGAGAAACAGATAATGGCAGAGGGGGAGCCGTCGGTACACGCGCAGATGTAAGTTCGGTTCGTAATCCAAGCAATAAATTTGGATTAGTGTCCAGAGCGAACGCGCACGCTCGCGAGAAATGGCGCGACCAACTCGTCGCTTTGCTCTCCCCGGATGCCAAATTCAACGCGTCTTCGTTCATGGCATCGACTGGTGCAACTGGCGCGCCACCGTCTAAATATTATCACCAGAACGCCGCGAACGCGTTCGCGAGAAAGTGCAGAGAAGTTTTCGATTCGGCAAAATCTAAAGAAGACGCCAGATGGCTCGCGGATGTTTTCGTACGAAAAATGTTGAAAAGTGCCGGCGAAGGCGAAACTGAGGAAGATATCGGAGCCGCAGTGTCGGCGGCGAAACTATCGGCGTTGCGAGAGCGTTTGATGGGTGGAGGTGGAGTCAGTACTAGTGCTGGCGCGCAACATCAAAATCCTCAACGTCATAACAACACGCACGCGAATGGAAGAAGTAGTAGTAGTTTAGGTAGAGGTAGTAATAGTATTTTAGGCGGAGGTAGAGGAGTCCATCAAGGAAGAGGAGGAGGAGGAGCGGGTGGAAGAGGTGGAGGAAGAGGGAATCACCACGTTGCACCGACACCACTCGCTTTGCATCAGCAACAAAGTAACGAAACATCCTCATCGACGACGACGACGACAACTATGCAAGAATCGTCGTTCGCGGCAATGTTTCAGCCAGCTTTTCGACCGTACGTGTGCGTATTGGAAACGGCAGATTCCGCTCGTTTCTCCGCCGCGGTGTCTCGGTCACTCGCGGATGCGCTCAAAGCGCTCGATAACAATTACGCCGCGTCCGTGCGTAAAGGCAAAGGAGAAGATGGAGTGAGCGAAGGAGGTGAAGAAGTGGACGATATTTTGCGTTCGTTCGGAGTGAACCCGAAAGATTTCACCGCTCGCGCTCTCGCGGCAAAGTGTTGCGGCAAATTTCTCGGTCTTTTACGATTTTGCTTAGACGGTTACTCTTCGATCGTCGCTTTCGACGGATTACCTACAATAGAACTTTGCGTGGAGAGCTTGCGCATTGCAACTGCCGAAAACGAGCTCATGCTCACTCTCCCGTGGGTATCGGAGTACGTGAAATTCACGCCGTGGGAAGACACGGAAGAAGCGACTTTAGTGTTTTCTTCGAAAGGCTTCGTCGATTTAACGTCCTGGTTCCGTTCGGCTTCGAAAAGTGCAAAGCTATGCATAGTTAATACTAGTAATGGAAGTAATGGTGCAACTGATTCTGCGCCATCTCGGTCTCTTCGATCTGTCGAGGACGTTTCATTGATATCGGCGGTGAGCGTTCGCATGATTCGACATCTCGTTCGAGAAACGCTCCATTTCAAGGCGCCAACGACGACTGCGAAGTCGTTGGAGTACGCAAAGTTAGCTTCAACGTCGCAGTCGCATCCCGCGGGACCCGTGCCGAAAGCATTCGTCGCAAACGCTTTCGACAAAGTAAAACTTTCAGTGGAAGAGAATGACGTGCTCGCGGAGTGGGGGTCTAATTCCGCAGCGGGCGGACATGATTTTACGCCAAACGTCATCGACGATTCCTTGTTGCAAAAATTGATTGGCGTTGACGTCGAGAGATGCATCACGGCGTTGCGAAACGACGACGCGATATCAAATCGATGGAGCCAGGAAGAAATCGAATCCATTGAGAGTCAAATTAGTACGCATCAAGCGGCGGCAATTTTACCTTCGAAGCAAGAACAAGTACGCAAAGGAGAAGACGAAGGCGACCGACACCGGGTCGTTCCAGTTCCCGTTCGAAAGATTGCGCCCGTCTCGGCGACTGCACTTTCGTCTACTTCGCCTCCTACGAAGATTACATCCACAAAAATGGCGGCGCTCGAAACGTGTCGATCGTTGCCGTCCGTACCGTCCTCGTCGACGGCGAATCCAACTCGAAGTTTACAACGCGCGTTTCTCGCGGCGAATCCTCGACACAAAAATATCGTCGACTTTACCGTCGACGCCGCGGTATTAGCTTCGGTGGACCACGCGGTGCGACACGAAATACCAAACGCGTTGAAGTGCGTCTCGGAGACGCTCGATAACGCGTGCAGACTAGCTGCGACTGTTTCCGCGGCTGAACAGAAAAGATTATTTATGACGAATACGAATACGGAGCACATTACGCAGAAGAAGAAAATGGCCAAACCAACGCTGGAAGATGCGTGGAGTTCGGCATTTGAGACTGCAATTGAACGCGCGACGATGTTAGCTCTTCGAGAAATTGGAGGCGTCATCGAGAAAAGAGCTGCGGACGATGCGGCGAAAAGAGCCGGCGCGGCTGCAGCCGCGTTGTTACGCGAACCCTCGGACGACGACGACGACGACGACGACAAGAATGATGGCAAGATGAAAAAGAAGTCGAGAGCGCCTCTGTCTCCGGAAGCCTCTGCATCTGCAGCTGTCGCCAGAGATGCTGCCAGACAATCCGCCACGGAACGCTCTAGGTTATCGGCACCGTTCGAGCTTCGCAAAGCCATCGTTGATGATGCTTCGCGAAAATTGCGCGTGGCGCTGAAAAATCTCTCGAGCGATGAACGAGGAACAGACGGGGAAGACGAGGAGAAAGGAGAAAACAATTCGGTCCTTCAAAGAGAGAGGAAGAACACCACCCCACCATCGGCGATGATTATCAATACTAATGAAAAGGAGACATGCGACGAAAACGACGAAAACGACGAAAACTTAGTCACCGACGTCCAATCAGCGGCTTTGAGCGCCATCGCGAGAGCTTTATCCGAAGCGCAAGGTTGGGCGCCAGGATCGCTCTTGGCAGTATCGCGAGAACTTGCAAACGCTCGAAACCCAGGCGACGAAGTAGGTGCCAAAGAACTCGCGAGGATGTGCGAGAACTGTTCGAATTCAATTCGTTCCGTGTTGGCGTTGGATGAGAGTTGGAGAGACGCGCTGTTCGCGTCGCAGCAGCAACAAAAGCAAAACGCGGCAGCAGTCTTGTCTTCGTCGTCCGCTATGTCGCCATCAGACGCGGCACTCGGGCCGAACGCCTTATCGACTGCTGCGGCACTGCTCGCAAAACCGTCCGATGCGCCCGGAAAAGCGTTCAAGAAGAACGCAGAAGCTGGTCGACCGAGAGACGCGTTGGCGAGAGCCTTGTGCGCGCTCGCTCGCGCTTCCATGGCGCTCTTCTTAGCGCCTCCGCAACCGGCGTTGATTAAGCCCGATCGACACGGTGGCGTCTCTCTTTCGAGCGCGTTAGTTTCTTCTGCGGCTGCGAGCAGTGGTGCAGATAACAACAGCTCGAACAGTAACGCCGCATCGGGTGGTAACACGGACGGTACGAAGCAAAATATCGGGTGGGGCGTCTCTCGCGACGGCGTGTGCGAATCCGTTCGTTTGGCTGTCTTGAACGCCTTCGCGCTGGCGTCTCCGATTTTGGAAACTTTGGACGCCTTCGCTCCACCCGACGCGATTAGCGTCTGGAACGAAGTCTGCGGCGAACTCCTCTTCCCGAAGAACTGGATTCCAGTTCTGAGAGTGTTCCCGCATTCGCCATTCGCGCAACTTCGAATCGAAACCATCGTCTGCGACGTGTTCGCTTCGGTTCCCGACGGCAAAGCCGCGACGCTCCGTTTAAAAAAGTTTCTCGAGACGCAGTTTGCTTTCTCTTCCAGCGAAGCGCCGCCTTCGGCACCTAATAAAACGACAATCAACGCCATGGGCACCTCCCTCCTCCTCCGCTTCCTCGTCAAACTTCTCGACGCTCGAATCGAACGATACCGAGAGGAAGAAGACAAACAAGAAGAAGACAAAGAAGAAGACGAAGAAGAAGAAGAAAAAAAGGTATCCTTCGCGAGAAAAAGGGACAAACTTCGACGACTCGAAGACGAACTGAAAGGTTGGGAGAAAATTCTCCCTTCGGCGCGCTTCGTCTCTCGAGACGGCCCGAACGCTCGCGCGCCTCATTTCGCGAGTAAACTCGAACGAAGGATTTTCGAGTTTTCGAAAATTATTCTTTCGTTGCAATGACGTCCTCTTTGTTGTCTTCTTCTCTGATGAAACCATCGTCCAAATCGGCATCATATTCAGCATCCTCCGTCGATGAAAATCTTCATTGAAATAAAAATGTGAGTAAAGTATAGTCAAAATCGCCACAAAAAAGGTGACGTGTCATATATCCATAGACTTTACTACACAACTTATGTTTACCACGACGCCTTCGACCACACCAATCACCACGCATAAGACGACGAAAACGACGAGAAAACGAAACAGTCGCGTTGTCGTCGTGACGAAATCGTTTTGGAAGAAAGAAGCGCCTCCTCCTCCGCCTCCGCCTCCGGCAAAGAAGAAAGGATTGTTTGGGAATTTGGGAAAGCCATCGGGTAATGTTTCCCCAGCTAAAGGAAAGACCAACAACGTGAAAGACGTGGAATACGCGTACGAAGAGACCAAGACAGAAGCGTACGCAAGAATCCGGAAACAACGTGCCTTAAAAAAAGCCGAGTTCGAAGCGCGCGAGAAAGGCGGCATCTCGCAAGCGCTGTTTAAAGTCACCAGAGCGTTAGATTTCCAAGAAGATATCGCAGCTGACAGAGGCTTGTTGAGCGCGGCCAAGAGGATGAGGAAAGGCGAGTCGATGTCGACGGAGCAATACGGCGCGTTACGCAGGAAGGTTGGAGGGACGAAAGGAGGGTTTTTTGGGGAGTCCGTGGATGTGAAAGGTGAGTATACGGACAGCGGGTGGACGAAGCGAGACGAGGACACGACGACGAGCGAGGTTGCGTACGCGCCTTTGCTCGGATTAGTTCTCGCGGGCGTCGTGGCGACGCTCGTTTTGGTCGTGCAACAAGTGCCGTAGTAGGATGATGATGATGATGCTTTTAGTAGTGTTGTTGCGTGCTATTTATATCTGTACTATCTAGTATCTATCTATTTATTTATCTCTTAAAGTGCTTTTTATATTCGTCCGAGTTGTACCAGTTCGCGACGCTGGCAACACCCTCTTCCAAAGAAATTTTGGCCTCGAAATCGAGAAGATCCTTCGCTTTGGTCACATCCGCGAACGTTCCGCCGACGTCGCCGGGTCTTCTCGGTTCGACGATGATTTTGATATCGTCGTCTGATTCAGACGATGTTTTCGACGATGCTTTAAGCTCCTCAGATGCGGCTTTTTGCACCGAACTCACGAGCCGTCTTAAAGTCACCGCTTCGCCTCTCGAAACGTTGACCGTTTCGCACGTCGACCCGTTTTCCCTCCACAGCGCTTTCTCGATCCCCGAACACACGTCTGACACGTGACAGTAATCTCTCCAACTCTCGTCACCGTCGCCAAACATCGTCAGTTTCTTTTCGCGATTTTCATCGTCTAACAACGTTTGCATGAAGCGAGTAATCGCCATATCCGGTCGTCCGTAATTCCCAAAACAGGTGAATATTCTCGTTATCGTTATTTTCTTCTCAATCTCCGTAAACGCTCGCGCGTAACTCCTCACCACCGCCTCGGCTGCAATTTTTGAGAGCGCGTACGGACTTTGCGGCATAGACTTCCCGTCGTCGCCCATGATCCCTTCATCTTCTCTCGATGGTTTTTTTCTCTCAAAATTATCCCCATACGTCGCGCCACTACTCAAGAACACAAAGTTCGCTTCAGAGCGCTTCGCGAGTTCAATCATAATCGCCGTCGTTTCAACGTTCGCTCGAAACGCCAGGGAAGGGTCCTCGAGCGTATCTTTCACGCCCGAATACGCCGCGCAATGGATAATTCCATCGACCGTTTTACATATATTGTTCTCATCCTCTGCATCAAACTCGTCGTCAAAATCGTCCTTCTTCTTGTTTCTCTTTCGCAACTCTCTTTCAATCATCGAAAGATCAACCCCGAGCGAGATATCTCGATCGATGAATACAAACCTTCTCTTCCCAATGTGCATCAATCGATTCAAATTCGCTCTCTTATCTTCCTTTTTGTACGGACCTTTCTCCACGTCCAGAACGTCGATGCCAATAATAATCACGTTTTCGTGCACATCATCATCCTGGCTTCTATTATTTCTTCTTTCGAGCAAATGAGAGACGAGATTGGACCCGATGAATCCTAAACATCCCGTTACCACAACAACTGTTTCCCCAAAATTCCTCTGCATCTCTTTCTCATCCTCAGAAGCAGCAAAAGCAAAAGCAGCAAATCGAGGACATCGTTTACGTCTCTTTCTTTCCCTACACGCAGAGGAGCGTTTAGTATCACCACCGAAACGCAAAACACCCGGACTCAAAGGAATGCATTTGGAATGCATTTTTAGGGGAAAAATCGTCACTTCCCCTAACAACGCGCTTAATATTATGAAGAGAATGACGACCAGAAAAGGAAGACAAAGAAGAAAAGTCTCGGTGATAGTGGTGTTTGTGGTGGCGTGCCTTCTCTGTCGCGGAGAGTTGCTTCGAAACGAGGAGGAAAAGGAGGAGGAAAAGGTGGTAAACATCGGCGCGAAATCGGCAACTCGTTCCCTACTCGTGAGCGCTTTGATGACATCCGGGAACGGAATAAACGACACGAATACCACTCGTTTTCCTTCGACCAAAAGAGTAAAACGAAGGCAGATAAAAGAATACGAAAACGACGACAACTACCGATGGGGCCCTGTTGTTAGGGAGCACGATGATGTGAGAGATAAAGAAGGGAAATTGGAAGCTTTGAGGGAAGATATTCGCCTGGAGACGAAGAAGTTGGAAATCGCTCTGAAAGAAGAGCGAATACTGTTTTCCTCAAATGATGAAGAAACGTGGAGAAAACAAAAGGAAACGAACCAACTAGATGAACAAGAAGTGCAAGAACATGGAGGAGGTATTGAAAAGTGGCCACTTTTGAAACAACACGAGGAAATGTTCGAGAGGTTCTGCGGCGGCGAGGGAAGCGAGAGCGGCGCTGGATCGATGCGAGAGGCGATGGGAAAGTTACGGAAACAGGCGGAGTCGTACGACGAATCAGATTCGATCGGGAACTTGGTGATATTTGAGGCGTATAATCCGTTCTGGAACGGGTTTGGGAATAACATGAGGCGATGGTTGAATTTATTTGTGGTGGCGTCCAGATTTGACTCGTTCGCTTCGTATTTCGATTTCGGCGCGTGCGGGATGGAGGAGTACGGGAGAAACGCGGAGAACGACGGCGTCGAAGGGAAAATGTTTTATCGACGCGGGAAAGATGGGCAATCTGCGTGTCAGTTTGACCCCGGGATGTTTTTCAAAGGCGACGGTTTCGATTGGCAGTGGACGCCGAAACGGGCGAAAGAAAATCCAGAACGGTTAAGTCTGGCGAGCGTGACGAGAAACGCGACGATTTTGTGCGAAGAAGACGTGAGCGATGACGTGAGAGATTGTAAATTGTACAACGATAAGGATTTGGACCATCGCCGAAGACTTTACGACGACGGTGACGACGCAACGTATGTGGTGAAACCATTGGCGAGTTCTGGTCGAATGTCGAGAGAAGAGATTGATCGAGCGGAAGGCGCCGAGGCAAAAATTAAAGCCGCCAACGCCGATTGGCTCAGAGAGTGGTTCAAAGAGGAAGTCGCACGCGACGTGGATCGAAAAGGCGTTCGGGTGAAACTCACCATACACGACGTGTTTGTCATGCAACGCGAAGGAGAAGTACTTTTTAACGTCTATGGCATCGACGGGGACGAGCCTCCGCCAGATTTAGGCGACCCGGAGTTGCCGAAAGCGTGCTACAATCGACATTTTTTCCGACCTCGAGAACACATGCGAGAGGCGATCGAGGAGGTGTTTGAGAAATCTTCTTCAAACGGCGGCGGGGACATGGAAAAGTGGCGCTCGTGCGCGGCGATTCATTTAAGGACTGGGTTTGCCGATCACCAAGCGCAATGGGTGGCAAAGTATCGTATGCTCTCTGAAAACAAACGCAAGGAGTTGGAGGCAAAGTACCCGTGTCGTTCGACCGCCGGCGGGAGCGAGAGAACCGCCGAGCGATTCGTGGACGCTTTGGACGAAACCTTTCGCAAGTGCGAACCGGATTACTCAAACGAACGAATATGCACGCTGTGGCACCAGAAAAATGAAATCACGAAACATGTGAATTTGGATATTGAAAACGAGAGCAACGTATTGAACGGGCGGCTGAAAACGTTCGATGTCGTTCAGGATTGTTGCGGCAGTTCCTTTCGCGAGCCGGACGTTGCGGACGCGATGGAACGTTGCGGGTTTGTTCCGGAAGGGATGTATCCAGAGTTGGAAGTGAAGAAGAAAAATGATGACGCGTCAACCAGTCCAGTGAGAGCAGCGCTTACCTGCGCGTTGCGCGCGTCCAAATTTCACTTAGAGTCTCTCGTCGAGGAGGACAACGACAATTCAGACGACGGCGATTCAGACGACGAAGCGTTTGGCGTCTTCCTTTTAGGGGATTCGCCAACCTTCATCAAAGCCGTTCCAAAATTACCAAACATCGGTAAATATTTCGCGCATCAACAAGATCCAGACACAGTTGGCGTCACCATGGGAGATAGCGATTGTTCTGGAACCTCCTGCGTCGTTCGAAAAAAGGGCGAGAAACATTTGAGTTGGATGCGTTCCGTCGTCGACGCCTACGTCGCGAGTTTATGCGAGGTGACCGTACAGCTTCCCGGGAGTAGTTTTGCCAACGGCGCTATTCACCAACTTCGCGCGCCTGGAAGAAACCGAACGTCGTCGGCTTTTCTGTGGAGTGGGGAAGTCGTCTTGGGACAGCACTTAGCGACCCGAGACGAAACGACGAACGAGATTGCGAGAGAGACAAAAATCGGGTACGACGGGAACCTCGAAAATTACGTCGCGCTTGGCGCCGCGCATTGTAAAACAATAGATTGAGATTTAGAGAACTAATGAAAGTAGAGGTCAAATAGAAACACAACATAGCGTAAAAGTTAGATATATAATCATACAGATAGCAACAACAACAACATAAAAAAAACCTTCTTCCTAATCGATTGATTCCAAATCGCGATACGCAAACTCCCCCGCATTCTCTTCGTCCAACTCCTCGTCCTCGATTCTTCGATCCGGCAGACGCCCGATGGTAAAATCGTGCACCATCCTTTTCGGCGGACGTTTCGTGCTTTTCACCATGTACATCTTCGCGTCGTCGTTTTCTTTACCTTTTCGACGAACGGCAACTAAAGGCATATCCATGGCTCGTTCCGCGAGAGATGATGGAGTCATCGCCAGCGGATTCGCTTCGTCTTCGTCGTCGTCTAAAACGAACGTTTTCAACGCCTCTTCCAATTTCAATCGGTCTTCATCTCCGTCTTTGCTTCCCCCTCCTTTCTCGTCTAAAAAATACCTCGCGTTCTCCGGGTACGTCAAATACTTCTCCCCTTTCATCGTTTTCCCTCGCCTGTCTAACTCTTTAATGCGTTTCTGGACGTCTTTACCTCCGATTAAATCCGCGACTTGATCTCCGCAATCGATTTCTGCGTAAATTTTCGCCAAAGCGAGTTCGATGTCCTCCAACTCCCTTATGTGTTTATTCCGTTCGGAAACTTCGGTTTTATACCCGTGGTGTTTCGACGAAGACGTGGACGCGTACTCCTCGTAATCGACTTGCAAGTGCGCGTACATCTTGGTCGTTTACGTCGTCGGTCAAAGTGATCAGAGAATTGGAGTTTCTTTTTGTGGCATTTTGAAAAAAAAGCGTTTTCGTATTTATTAGTACAAATTATACAATGTACATACTACGCGTAAGAAGAGTAATCTTTAATCTCTCTCTCTCTCTAATTTCCTCTCTACTTCCGCGACCGTTTCTACGATCCGTCTGGCTTTCAGTTCAACTTCCCCCCACTCTTCGAGCGGGTCGCTCAAACGCGTGATGGCGCCGCCGGCGCCGATTTTCATTTCGCCGTCTTTATACGTGACCGAACGAATGACCACGTTCGCGTCGAAGGCTTTGTTGCGACAGGACCAAAAGCCGACGCTCCCGGAGTACATCTCGCGGGGTTGTTCGTTTTCGAGTTCGTGTATGATTTGCGTGGTTCTGTATTTCGGCGCGCCAGTCATGGAGCCGGGAGGAAAGGCGAACTGAAACGCGCGCATGGGCGAAATCCTTTTGTCGTTGTCGTCGGCGTTGCTGTCTGCATGATTTTCACCAGAGAACGTCGACGGTAACGTCCCGACCACCGTCGAGACGAGTTGGTGTACCGTTCGATAACTCTCAATCTTTAACAAACCCGGTACTTTCACCGTGCCCACCTCACACGCCAAGGACAAATCG
>Ga0257106_1000043_pt1 | contig 68719 bp, 42 predicted proteins | sample LP_taG_3_FD_190177 | JGI IMG/M metagenome (GOLD analysis project Ga0257106, IMG submission 190177) | Marine microbial communities from Northeast Subartic Pacific Ocean, Canada - LP_J_2011_P26_10m | ecosystem: Environmental > Aquatic > Marine > Oceanic | place: Canada: Northeast Subartic Pacific...
GCCAAATCTTTCGTCCCATCAATCTCTAAAATCACGTCGTTCGCTTTAAATCCAGCCTTCGCCGCCGGCCCGTCCGGCGACACTTTCACCACGTACAACTCCCCAAGTTCCGGATCAATCCTCACCTCTGCACCGATACCGTTTACCGTTTTCCTCTTCAAAGCCTTCGAGTACTCCGTCGGCAACTTCCCGTACGAGAACTGCATCGGTTCCGACACCGTCCTGTTCCCGCCCAACGTTCTCGCCGTCCTCGTCGAGAGGACGGTCAAACCTCTCAATTTCACGTCAAAGTGAATGGTCGCCAAAGACCCGGACTTTATCTCTTTCCCGTCTCCCACTCTTGAATCTCCAAACTGAACGCCCGTATGTTCCTCGCCCCGAAACTGAAACGGTGCGGACGTTTGTAAATTCAAATCGCTCAGCGACGCGCGTTTCGGCTTCAACTCTTTCTGAAAGCCAATCGCAGAGGCTGAGGGAGGGAAAGACAAAAAAGACGTCGTCGACGAGAACACGAAGGCCAAAGCTGACGACGATAAAACGGACGCTTCAAAAAAAGCTCGCCTCGACGTCTTGTTCAAACTGTATTCTTCTTCTTCTTCTTCTTCTTCTTCCGTGGCGGTCGTGTTCGTGTCGACAACAGAAAGAGTGATGTCGTCGTCGGGGAAACTTCTGAATGTCCATCGCTGACGAGAGCTAATGCTGCTCCTTCGTCGCGCAACGGCGGCGGTCGAAGGCGTGCAACCGACCACCGTAAAAGTCGTCATCATTCTCGTAATGGTAAAAGAGTAGCGAAAGTCTGATTCTAAAATGCCTCAAAGTAGTATTACGTCGCTTTATTATGTCGAGAGAGAGATTCGTGAGGAGCATTTTTCGTTATCCAAAGAGTGAAAGAGAGTCGAGTTATATTCCTTTACGGATGAAAAATTTTGAGCGGTGGTGCGTATACTTTAGTATTATTAATATTAGTATCATTACGTCGTCGTCGTGTGTTCCGTGATGATGACTGCGATGATGATCATGTGTTATATCGTGACGATGATTAAAAATCATCGACTCCGCTCGCGCGCTTGAAGGCGACGACGACGCTGGCGGCGACGAGGTTGGCGCAGACGCCGTATAAAATCGCGCTCGTTTTCGCGAACGGTTCTTCTAACGTTTTATCTTCCAAATTCAGTCGCTGCGCTCGGTTTTTTTCCTCGCCCGGTTTGAACTGGATGGAGGAGAATAACGGGCACAAACCGTAGTACGCGAGCAAGATGCCGGAGAGGAAACCGCCGAGATGATCCCAGTTGTTGACGACGTGGGTGGCGCCGTCGGAGGCGGTTTCGGAGGCTATGTAACAGAGCGCGATGGAGGAAGCGCCGATTCGAAACAGGCGCGTCGTAAAGCCGCGTTGGTTCCATCCGGATTCGAGGTTGAGGACAGTGTACGTTAATATCGCGCCGTAGAGTGCGAAAACGGCACCAGAACTTCCCGCGATTAATTTCGAGCTGTCGTCGAAGGCTAAAGTCGCGATGGCGCCTCCCGTGGCGCCGAGAAAGTACACCGCTAAAAACGAAGTCGTCCCGAGCAACGTTTCGATTTCTCTCCCAATCAGCCACAACGACACGTTCGTCGCCAAGACGTGCTCTAACCCAAAATCTGCCAAAGCAGCGGATGGTAACCGCCACCACTCGTTTTGCGTCTTCACCGCATCCGCGAACAACGCAAAATTACTAAAGAAAAACCCGCCCTCCATATTCGCTCCAGTTTTCACGGCGACGAAATCCGCCGCGAAAAAAAACAAGTGCAAAACAGCCAACCGTTCCGCCGCCGTCGGCTCTTCCGTCGGCACGTTGTATATGTTCGACAGAGGAGAAAAAAACGGACTCCAATACTTCGTCACGCCTTCCGCTCGTTGATAATTCGGTCGATTGAGCGGATTATTCGTAGTGCTTTTTTCTCCTTCTCCCGCTCGCGCCGGTCCGCGAAACCCTTTCTTAATCATCCGGAAAAGGACCGGAAGTTTCATATCATCTTCTCCTCCTTCTCCTTCCGTAGTACTGCTTGTTTTTCTCTGTGTCGTCTCATCTTCTTCTTTCGCATCTAAAACTGTTGCTTTTGCCTCTTCTTCGTCTTCTTTCGCTTCGGTGATTATTCCGAGCTGCTCTAAGCTCGACAACGCGTCTTCTGACGACGACGACGATGCAAACGCGTCCTCCTTTTCCTCCTCGTCTCCTTTTGCGGCTTTGAGTCCTCGCTTTCCTCGTTTTCCTCCTCGCAAAGGTGGTTTCATCAAAGTCTTTGAATGATAATTCCGCAAAGCTGTTGGTTTCGGTCTTTTTCTTCCCGTAACGGTGTGAGATGGATTACAACAAATCATCATCGAATAGAGACTTCTCTCTTTCTCTCTCTCTCAATTTGTATGTGCTGTTGTTCGCGATAAAGGCGTCTACTCTCTCTCTATATATATACCCAGGCACACTGCGCACAAAAGAGAGACACAACACCTACGCGCGTCAAACGTGTGAAGACGAATTGGAAAAATGTCTCCATAACAACACACGACAGTTGAGAGATCTCGTGTACACTCCCGGACTTTTCCGGGGCAAACGGGAGTAACACAAGATCGACGATGATCTCGCCGAAAGAGGACGATGCTCCTCCCTCTGCTGCGGACGACGACACGACGTGTAAGCGGCCAAGAGGAGAGGAGGAGGAGGAGGAGACGAAGAAGAGGACGAGAGTTGAGATGGTGGCGGCGGAGGAAGGGAAGGCGAAGCCTTCGTCGTCTTTGACTGAAAACAACAACGAAAACAACGACAAGGACGACAACAACAGATCCGGTGGCACCGCTTTAATTCGAGGCCTTCCCTCGCGATGGGACGAGAGACTCTTTCGCCTCGCTTTACACGAGATGGACGTGACGGGACACACGAAAGTTAAAAAGCGTTCGGGGTGGACGCACGCGTTCGTGACGTTTAACTTTCCCAGCGAGAGAGAATTGTGCTTGAGGAAGTTACAGGAACGAGCGAAGCAGCAAAGAGAGGAGGAGGAAAATGAGGAGGAGGAAGGAAAGAGCGCTGGTGCTTCTGGCGGCGGCGGAGCGATGAAAGGTGGTGTTTCGTCGAAAGGATGGAAGTTCGGGAAGAAAGTGACCATGAGCGAGGCGAGAGATAAAGGCGGTAAGAACAACAACAGCAACAACGATGAGAAGAAGGAGAAGAAGAAGCAAGCAAAAACGGAGGCGCGAGATGCGGTGTGTCCGTTGTGGAACGTGAAGTATTCGGAACAGTTGAAAGCGAAGAAGGAGAAGGTAAGGAAGGCGTTGGCGATGGTGACAGAACTCGTCGGGAAGGCGAACGGGAAGTTTAAGAGGAATAATAACAACAACGGGAAAGGAAGTGATGTTGGAGGAGAAGAGGAAACCGAGCGATGGTTGAAAGACGCCAGCGCGAGGAAAAATAAACGGTGTTGCGATTTAGTAGGCATCGTGCGTTCGCCGGTTCTCGAGGGATACAGAAACAAATCGGAGTTTACGATTGGAAATAATAACCAAGGTCAGCCGACGATTGGGTTTAACGTCGGTTTATTCAGAGAAGGAAACGTGGCGATTGGAGAACCCGTTGGATGTAGGAACATTTCAAAGGTGGCGATTTGCGTTCAAGAAGCCGCGCAAAAGTATCTCAGGGACGTCGCCGGTACAAAGGACGCGTTGCCGAGTTGGGATAAGCGAAACGGGAGTGGATTTTGGCGCTTGTTGATTGTTCGTGAAGGTGGATGCGCTCCGTCCATGTTAGGTGATAGTGATAGTAATAATGATATTAATAGTAATCAAAATTGCGCGGCTCCGGCGTGGCGCAAATGGCTTCGATTAGAAGGCGAGAGGGACGAGGATGAAGAAGATGTAAAAAAACCTGATGATGATGATGATGATGATGATGATGATGATAACGCTGAAGTGACTGTGAATGGCATCGACGACGCCGAAGACGCGTTATCGTTGGACGCTCCGACGCCAAAAGAAAACTCGGAAGTTATGGTCGTTGTACAAATTAATCCAGGTAAGGAATTCGAAGCGGCGAAAATGGAGAAAGCGCTGAAAGGTATTCGGGACGCCATGGAAACCGCGGCGAGCGCGTTCGAACCGGAACCGTTTTTGATCACCGTGCAATTACGTCAGCACAACGAACTCGTATCAAACATGGCTGCTGCGGATGCACACACGTCCGAGCTTGTCGTTGGTAACAGAAATACTGCGAACAACAAGCCGATGGTTATTTGTGAACGCATGTGCGGATTGAAGTTTTCCTTATCGCACTCTGCGTTTTTCCAAGTAAACACCGCCGCCGCGGAATTGCTGTACGCCTTAGCCGGCGAGTGGGCATCGCCGAACGGCAAATCGTTATTGCTCGACGTGTGTTGTGGTACTGGTACGATCGGGTTAACCCTCGCCAATTCGGTTGGGAAGGTTGTCGGATTAGACATTGTCGAAGACGCCATTCGCGACGCGGAGAAAAACTCAAAATTAAACGACAGAACGAATTGCGAATGGTTTGCGGGAAAAGCCGAGGATACTTTAGACGTCGTGCTGAAAAAGTACGGCGAGGACGTGAAAACAGTTGCCGGAAACACCAACGAGGAAGAGGGAAGCAAAGATGAACACGAAGAAGAACGACAACAACAACAAAAACGAGAGTTCCTCTACGACGACGTCGTGGCCATCGTCGACCCGCCTCGGTGCGGTTTACACAAAAAAGTTCTCAACGCGCTCCGCATGGAGACCAGACTCCGCAAAATAGTATACGTCTCTTGTAACCCCGAGTCCATGGCGCAAAACTGCGTCGAACTCTGCGCGTTGAGGACGAAAAATATGGGCCCTCCCTTCCGCCCGCGAAAAGCCGCAGCCGTCGATCTGTTCCCGCATACCGCGCACTGCGAAGCCGTTTTGGTCTTAGAACGTTGAAAAATGTTTTTATAATCTCGCGAGCTGATGAAAATTATTCTAAATCTCTCTTCTATGTAACCTCCTCCTCCTCACATCTACTTAATTCTTTCGAAATATCGATCGACGACGACGTCTTTCTTCCCCGGCGCTCGCAATATGTTCCTCTCGCGCAAATACTTCCCGCTTTCGTCCGCCAACGACCGTTCCGATATCGTCCACCATCCCGGTCCTCGAGATATCAATCTGCACGCGAACTGGTTCGTCCCGTCCATTTTCACGTCTCCGGAGAGCATGTACTCTTTCCTCCCGCCTTTCGTCTTGCATCTTGTCTCTTCTTTCCCGATGCCTCTCAGACCAGTTTCCGTGACATTTTCTTTCGTAAGAGGTGTTTTATCGACCACTCGTAATGTGTGTTCGTCGATACACGAAATAGTCAAGGTTGTTGTCAACCGGTCCACGATGCCGCACACGAACGCGGGCGCGCCTAAGCCAGATAACAAAGGGCAAAGCGAGTCCGTCGTTTTTTCATCATCAGAAACAGTCGAGGATGGAACGCGAGACACTTGCGTCCACGTGCCCGCGATGGATTGGTCGCACTTCTTCCCGTACAACACTCGAGCGAATTTCGCGATGAAAGAACTCTTCTGCTCGACAGTTTTCTCGGTGAATTTCTCCACGAAATCCGACACGGTTGGAATCTTCCCTTTTCCATCGCTAGTCGACATTTGCTCCCTCGCTCTTATTCCTTTTGTGTGTGCATTTCTGCGCGCGTGTACCTTTCACACATAAATGACGAAAATTCGTATCTAACAACACTTGAGAGTTTTTCCACTTCTCCGCACAAATACGTGCGCGTAAAACGTATCATGGCGACGCGAAAACTCTTCGACGCGACCGCTCGGTACTTGACCACCACGCACGACGATTCAGACGACGAAACGAAGAAGATGATGAAATCGATGCTGATGAAACAACATCATACGCAACAACAACAACAACAAAGCGTGAGAGCAAATTCAAAAATCAAATTGGAAATCAACAAACGGTTTCTCGTGTCGACTATCGCGAACTGCGCGCAAGCGAACAGATATCGCGACGCGAACAGTTTATATCGAGCGAAGGAAAAGGAAGACACGATGATGAAGACGCCTACAACGTGTAAAGGTGGGAGGAAAAAGCAACAACACCTAACGATGATGAAGACGCCCGGGACGAAGAAGCGAACACGAAGCGAAGACCAAGAGGAGGAAACAAACGAGAAGAGAAGACGCGCGGGAGGAGGAGGAGCTTCGACGTCGTCGTCGTCTTCATCTTCGAGCGACGAAAACGACGACGAAAACGAAAACGACGACATCGAAGATAAAATACGAAAGCTCTTGCTCCTGAGCAAAACGAAAAGAGGGAGAGGTTTAATCGGCGCTCGGATGGACGACGTCGTCAAAGAAGACTTTATCGAGAACGACGCTCGCGGTAGTACTCGTAAAAAGAAAAGTACGAAGAAGAAGAAAGAGAAGCGCCGTAAAAAAGAGAAGAAGAGAGAGAAGAAAGAAAAGAAGGAGAGGTCCAAAAGCTCAAAGACGAGAGAGATGGGAAACTGAGAATAGTTCGTAGTTGTATAGTGTATAGTAAAGTCGCGCGTATTTTTATCGTTTGTGTATCTTTGGCGATTCTTCACAATTAAGTTCGTTACTCTTAGGGGAATATTGAGAGGAAGATTCAGTTTTAACCGCCAGAATACACTTCTATTTCCGCCATATTTAAAGCACGAGTCATCGAAGCTGAGTTTCCACACCTGAACCGTATGGATTTTGCGCACGCATCATATCTTGATTCGAGTTTCGGTGCATCACCAGCTTCCTCTGATTGACGCGCAAAGCGAGATGTTGTTAAATTATTCCCCGTTGTTTCCTCCTCCTAGGGAACAACACCAACACGGAGGAAGACAAAGAAGACAAAGGAAACCGAATACTGCGAGTATGAATGACAACAACGAGTGCTCTTTTTCCTCCTCGTTTGCTCCTCCTTCTTTGCGTTGTTTATGTTGCTCTTGTTTTAGGAGGAGGAGGAGGATAAAGACCGTTACAACTGCATCCCTGCCGCCGCCGGTGACGAGGATGATGATGATATCCAATAATGTCAATACAAAGCGCGACTCCTCCATCATCATCGCCAGGGCTTCCTCCTCCTCTCCTTTCTCGTACGCGATGACCACCGCCGAGGGGTCCTCCTCGGAGGAGAATTGGAGGACGAACAGAAGGAGCGCGGACGACGAGACGGATGAGAAAGAAGGTATCTCCCTTGTTTGGCAGACTTTGGGGAAACCAACGTTGATGAAAATAATCAGCTCGGTCTATATACTCGGGGTGCCTGCGTTGCTGAGCGTTTTGTGCGAACCGGCGATTGGATGCACGGAAAGCTTACTGGTCGGAAGAGCCGGCATGGTGTACTTAGCTGCCATCGCGCCGTCGTCGGTGATGTTTTGGTTGATCGAGGAGGTGTGTTTCGCGTTGAGCGTTGGGGTGACGACGGCGGTGAGCGAAGCGAGCGCGGCGAGGAGTTTGATTTCGTTAGATGAGTTGGACGAGATAGGAGGAGAAAAAGAAGGAGAAAAAGAAAGAAAAATGAGAATGAGTCAACGACGACAACAAGGGAATCAAGAGTTCGTGGTCACCGAAGAGACGAGAGAAATTGTGCAAGCGAGCGTGTTAGCCGCGTTTGGGTTAGGCATCGCGTTCGCGCTCGCGATGCAATTCATGTACGCGCCGGCGATGCGAATATTAGGCGTATCTGGTGAAGCTTTGAGACTCGGGAGATTATACACGGCCATTCGATGTTTCGGGTTGCCTTTCTTCGCCGTCGGCGTGACCTTTGAGGGCGCGTACATGGGTGAACGAGACGGGATGACGCCATTATGCGCGTTTGGATTAGCCATGTTAGCGACGGTGGTTCTTCAAGTCGCGTTGATTCATCCCAGTTACGGAGGTTTGGCTTCTGTTATCGGTGCCGGTACCGCAATGAGTGTAGGACAACTCGTCGCGGCTGGATTTCTCTTGGTCAGCGCGAACAATCGAGGCTTCTTTAACATCTCCCAAACCGTTCGTCGAAGCTCCAAAGATTTACCGAAACTGCTGATGAAAGCGATTAACCTTCTCAACAAGTCCGACGTCACCGATTCCACCCTCTGGCTTTTCTGCGGTTCCGCCTCGCGAATGCTGGTCTATACTTTATGCACCGCGCTGGCGACGCAAATAGGTGTCATCGCCGCTGCGAGCAACAAATACGCGCTCGATATCTACTTCTTCGTCTGTTACCTCATCGAACCGTTGTTCACGCTCGGCACCGTACTCCTACCAAAAAAACTGAAAACGAACAAAATTGAAGCGTGTTGGATGCGCAGCATCCTCTTCTGCTTAGCCATTCTCGCCGCGATCATCCTGTGCTGCGTTGCCTCCATCGCCATCTCCGCCGCCGGTCATTTCAACCTCATCGAACCCGAACTGGTGAAATCCTTAGCCTCGGTCAAACCGTATGTCGTCGCCTCCGTCGGCGTCGGCTCCTTCACCTACGCCGCCGACGGCATCCGCATAGGCATGAGCGGCGCCAAATACGTCGGCAAAACCCAAATGTTCAATCTCCTCCTCACCGTCGCTTTAGCCGCGTGGATGAAACTATACTCGCCAGGAAGCGCGAGCATGACCTTGAATCACGTCTGGACGCTCATGGTCTCGTTTCACTTTCTGAGAGTCTGTCAGCACGTCTACGCGAGCGCGAAAAGCGACAAAGAGTTGTTAACGACGACGTAAGGAGAAGAAGGACTCGAAATAAAAGAACTCGAGGACAGAAGGGAGAAGAGTCAATGACGCTTTTATGCTTCTATTTATGCTTCTATTTAAGGAGGCGGTTGTAACGTCTACTAGTATATCCAGCGTATTTATTCACATCCACCAACAACACATCTCCTACCTCGGGAAAACCCCTCACAACTTTGTTACTTAAAGACGGCTTCTTTCGCGAAAGAAGAAGAAGAAGTTTACTCATCATGTCGCCATCAGCAACAACTTCGCGATCATCGTCACGGTTCGCGATTCGGAGATTGCTCGCCTCGGCGCGGGAGATGATGACAACGACGACGCTCGAAGGAGAACAACGAGAACAACATCACGCGCGTTCGATGATGATGATGTCTTCTCGCGCCGCATCGAATGTATTCGCGTCGTGTTCGAAACGCGGCGAAATAGGTGGTTTTTTGAACGGCACGAGCAACAGCAACAGCAACAACACCTTGAAGCGGTTTTGGTCCTCTCCTTTCTCTTCCTCTTCTTCTCATTTCTCTCCGCGAAAGGAGGCTTTGAGCGGCGGAGAGAAGATCAGATTCGGTCTCAAAGTGGACGGTTTTAGGAGTCAAACGAGGCGGAGCTTTCGCGGTATTTGTCGTTGGAGCGGCGGCGGCGGCGGCGCATCACTCGAGACGGCGAAAAGAGTCTGGCAGAAGGATACGTACTCCATCGCGCCGCGGACGATGTTTGGAGGCACTCAAGTCCGCACGTACGCCAAATCGCTCTCGCAAATGAAAGAAGCCGGTTTGAAAGCGTATAAACCAACCACGCCCGGGTTCCGCGGTCGCGTCATTACGGATCGATCGAAGTTATGGAAAGGCAAACCTTTGAAAGCGTTGACGAAAGGGTTAACGAAGAGTGGGGGGAGAAATAATCACGGACGAATCACGGTGTGGCATAAAGGTGGTGGTCACAAACGTTTGTATCGCGTGATTGATTTTAAGAGAGATTTGTTTGGCGTGGACGGAGTGATTAGAAGGATTGAATACGATCCCAACAGAACGACGAGAATCGCCTTGGTGGATTATCCGGACGGGATTAAACCGAGGTATATTTTAGCACCGGATGGAGCGAAAGCTGGGGACGTGATTTCTTCAAGAGGTGGTCAACCCGCGGACGGTCGTGATGCTTCCTCTGCTTCTTCTGCAATCGACGTTCGTCCGGGTAACGCCATGCCGCTCTCGGAAATGCCCATCGGCACCATCGTGCACAACGTCGAACTCGTCCCCGGTCGCGGCGGCGCTTTAGCGCGCTCCGCCGGTGCCTCAGCCACGTTGGTTAAAAAAGGCGCCGATGGCTATTGTGCCATCAAACTCCCCTCCGGTGAACTCCGCCTCGTCCCGTCCAAATGCGTCGCCACCGTCGGCGTCCTCTCCAACCGCGAGCACCAAAACACCAACATGGGCAAAGCCGGGGCGAAAAGATGGAAAGGCGTCCGTCCAACCGTCCGCGGTACCGCAATGAACCCGATCGACCATCCCCACGGTGGCGGCGAAGGCCGATCGAAAGGAGGCAATCAATCCGTCTCACCGTGGGGCGTAAACACCAAAGGTAAAAGGACCAGAAATAACAAACGCACCGACAACATGCGCCTGCAACGTCGCCCGATGAATAGGAAGCGCTACCCGCTTTTAGCTAAATAATAATTATGTCTGTAATTCGATGATTGAAGTAGTAAACGCGTTGAATAGTGTACATCATCGCGAAAACCATCCATCGTTGATTCCTTCTCCTCTTCCTCCTTTCCTCTTCGCTTTAGGAGATGGCGTTCGAACGCTTTTGCGTTTAGGCGTTTCTCTCTCGATTTTCTTCACTTTTTCTTCCTCACTGTAAAGAACTTGTTGGGCTTCTCGTTGAAACGAGAGCGTGCGAGTATCAAACTCCTAAAAAGACTGAGCAAAAGAAGACAAAGAAGACAAAGTCCTCTAGAAGATTAACGACGACTGAGAAAGGAAACACTAATACTAATAATGGCGGTTTTCGGGTTCCGCGCAAACGAGTTCTTCGCGCACACTTTGCGTCCGTTTTGGATCCCGTTTTCCCTTCTCTTACTCGTCCACCTCTTTTGGCACCGAGATGGTTTACAACTGAACCCGCGCTTAAATCTCACGGACAAACTCGGGAACGTGGCAGAGCCGGTGGCGCAGTGCGAAACCGGGTTGATCGCCGCGCAGATGTCCGGACACGTGACGGAGGAGAGTTTGCATAAGATTTTACCGAAATGTTACGCCTTGGCGGAGAAGTATCCGAAAAATCCAGCGAAAAGCGTGTACGACGCGATACGCATGGCGCACAAGATGGACGCGGGGAGTTCACCTTTGTTCGGTAAGATCGCACCTCCTATGCCACCGACGAGTCCACCAAGTCCAACCTGCGACCAGAGCATGAAACACGCGCAGTTGGAGTATTCCAGGAATAAGCACTGCGACTTTTTACCGTCGTTTGCGAAAGACTCCGGGGTGGTCTCGAAAGCGAATAAGAAAGGGAGAATCACGTTCGGAGCGAAGAAAGTGCCGGCGGATTTAGCGGTGCAAGCGTTCGCGAAGAGCAACACAATCGAGGGAGAGTGCAGGATTATCAGTTTGGTCGGGATGACGCCGGAAGGGAGAGCGTTCGCGGGTAGGGTGCACAGCGAGATGTTGGCGAGTAATAGGAAGGAGAATTGCGACGTGAGGTTGTACGAGACGGATAAACAGATGTTGATCGATAATCGACAGGCGAAGAAGGCGTACAATCACATGGGCGTTTTGATTGGGAAGAAGAAGAAGAAAGAGACGATAGATGTTGGGAAGAAGCAAACGCACGCGTACGGGGCGAAGGTTACGGAGTTTATTGATTTGGAGACGAAAACGCCGGACGGGGAGTGGTGCGCCAGCGAAGTCGGTTTGAAGTTGGGCTTTTGCATCAACCACGCGATTAGTTTAGTGCACGTGGATAAGGTGGCGGCGGATATTATGTTGGAAGGAGGGAAGACGATGTTGAAGACGAATAAGATTGCGAGTTTGGTGTTTGATGGTACGTTTCAAATCGCGAAAAGGTTTGAAGATTTGGGCTTTTACGTGTATTTGGTCGGCGATAGAGACCAGAGAGGAAAAGAGGCGGTGTTTTTGAGAATCGACGGGGAATGGTCCGCCAACGGAGCGTTTGCAAAGTACGTCAGAGGAAATGAGTTTACGTTCATGGCACTGTTACCCAGTCATGGGTTCCACGAGTACATGGTGGAGAATAACTTGATGGTATGCGACGCGTCTTGCGAGTGTAAAGTCGAAGCCGAGTGTTCCTGCAAAAACGACCAAGGTCAACCGGATTGCCAAGCGGTCTCGAGTGGATGATTGAGAAAAGCTGAGCAATGCAGTCACTATTATTATTATTATTATTATTGTTACAATCTTATACAAATCATCTTATACATCTATCTCTCTGGCGCGAAACCGGAGACGCACACGAGGTTGATGCAAAATCTCGGTCCTTTCTCGTCTGGAATGTTATGCCCGAGGTGTAAACCATCTCTCGTCACCACCTCGCCGTCGTCTAATATCCTCACGTTCTCCCACACGACGTCTTCCGCCCGAAACGATGGCCATCCGTGCTTGACGCTTTCCTCCAAAAATTGAGACAAAGGTCGGTTAAACACTTCAAACACCGGCCGGTTTAGCGCGGAGTCGTAAAACGTCACGTGACCTCCCCCCCCGTCCATCTCTGCGTTCAATTCCTCGATAAACCTATCCGCTCTGTTCAACAAGCCGCTCCATTCCGCTCCGTGTCTGTTTCTCGCACATATTTGTTTCGCCGTCGCGCTTCTCGAGTTCCAACGCAACTGTCGTTCTATTCTCGTTGCGAGGACGCGTTGGTTTCTCATGACGGATTCGCTCGCTTTCGCCTCCTCGGGTATGCCTTTTCCTCCTCCTCCGAAGTGTTGGTGGTGGAGTTGCGCCTTCGCCAAAGGTGCTAACGCAAAGAAGACGAAGAAGAGGAGGAGAAATACCGAGGAGAAAACAGGAGTGACGACCATATTCGCGCGCACGACCATTCGCACTCTTATGCCGTTTCACCGGCGTTTGTTTGAAAGAGTGAAGAAACGTACGAATTCCCCCCAAACGAAACACATCCGAGAGCGTTTGAGAGATGAACAGCGAGATCGACCGACTCGTCAAACGTCTCCAAACTGCTATAGAGGTACATTTGGGAGGACAGAAAGCTTGTCACCAGTACTCGCGGTACGAGATACGCAAACTGTGGCCGTATACCGATGGAGAGATTTCGTTTGAAATGACTACAAAGTTGCTGCGGGAAAGCTCTTCGGGAAGAGGAGAAGAGGAAAGAAAAGTGGACGTGGAGAAGCTGATGGCGAACGTCGAGAGCTATTTCCTTTCCCAGAAGAAGGAGGAGGAAGAGGAGAAGAATTTTATCGGCGGCGCGAGTATCTGCGCGCGAGACGTGTTCGATTCGCGAGAGAGTACTTTCGTTGCAGAGATGAGGAATAAAGTTGTCCACGAGCGAATGCTTTCGCAGACGTTGCGAGTGGAATTGAAGAAAGCGAAGAAAGAAAGCGAACGCGCGATGAAAGATATATCGAACAGAACGGAACAGAACGAGGCGTGCGTGAAGCAGGTGTATGACTCCGTGGAGACGTGGATGAGGAAAGCGACGGAGATGGAGGAGGAGCGGGATTCGCATCGCGAGCGGTGCGAAAAGCTGGAAAAGGAAAACCGAATGTTAAGGAATGGAGAACGATTCGAGTTGTTAAGGGAAAAGATGATTGTTAGGGAGAGAAAGTTAAAGGAACGACTGGAGGAAGCGCTAATGTTGGTGGAGGTTTTACGGTTAGAAGGTATAGAAAAGGACGCGGAGTTGATTCGTAATCGAGGCGAGAGAAGAGTAAAATAGGTGTTACGTACACACGGCATAATGTAATATTATATAGAACAGGCGGCAATTTAAAACTACTACTTTAATTTAGCAACTAATGCAAGCATCATCAAAATTCATCGTCAACTGTCACCTCTTCCAATGGCAACAGTTTTAAACTCTGCGTGATAGTCTCGAAGATTTCAACGTCTCCTGGCGTCATGCCGTCCTCCGGCATTTGACATTTCACCGAAATGACATCTCTCCTCCCTAACTTTCTCCCGGATCCTCTCATGCCCGGACCTAACACCGCCACCTCCCAAAAGTGGAAGTTCAACATCGCTTGACTCCTCCACTCGTAAAAATACAAACTGCCGTCTTCCTTTTCTTCCGCTTTGACTAAAAATGTCGCCGCTTTCGCGCCTCCCGTGGCGCCCTCCAACGGCGCAAAGTCGTTCGCTCTCGTCTTGCCCAACTTCTCCGCCGATGTGTATTCCTCCATCTCTAAGTCTCTCAGCTTTGGAATACCGTTCCCACCATCGCTCTTACTTTCCACTTTCCCAACTGGATTCACGATAACTGTGCACCGTCTTCCTCCGTACTCCGCTCTCGGATGAAACTCTCTCTCCAAAACACCGTTCGGTGTATCCATCAGCCAATCCTCGGGAACTTTCATCGAAAACCCGCGGTCGTAATCCACGTACTCTTTATAACTTACCGGTGGCATGTCCTCCGTTTGGTGCGCCGGGACTGTTTTCTCGTCCTCGTACGCCATCGCCGCTCCTTTATCGTCTTCTTTTAATGTCTTTGTTTTCGAGAGCGTAAACGCAGTGACGGCGGTGAACACAACCGTCCTCCTGCTCTGTCGAGAGTGATGATTAGCATCATCGGAACAGCACGAGAACGACGCATTTCTTCTGCTTCGGTGGTGTTTCTTGCTCATCGTCGAAAAAGGCTGCATTTGCTTTGTCTTTGGTGGTGCTGGTGGTGCTTTAGAGGCGATCATCGTCGTCGTCGTCGTATCGTTCGCGTTTGAGTCTTTGAAGACTTTTTCCCCAAATTCGCCATTTTTGTACGCAACTTTTGAAGAACAACACACACACAACCACAAACACACTCGCACGCACTGGTCGTGGTGACGTGCTCTCGATCTCAAAATGGCGAAACACCACCCAGACTTGATCATGTGCCGAAAAATGCCCGGCATCGCCATCGGTCGGCTCTGCGAAAAGTGCGACGGAAAATGCGTGATTTGCGATTCCTACGTCCGCCCTTCAACGCTCGTGAGAGTGTGCGACGAGTGCAATTACGGCTCCAATCAAGGAAGATGCGTCATATGCAGCGCAGTTGGGGTCTCGGACGCGTATTACTGTCAAGGGTGCGTGATACAGGAGAAGGACAGGGACGGGTGCCCGAAGATTATAAACTTAGGGAGCGCCAAGACGGACTTGTTTTACCACAAGAAAGCCGCCGGGGAGATAACGGGGGGAGGCGGGAGGACGTATTAATACTAATAGCGCGGCTGGGGGAGAGAAAGAGAGAGTTCGTCGTTTGTATATTATCATCATCGTTAGCAGTATTACTTTACACGCAGAGCAGCGGCTCTCTCTTTTCGAGATGCTAAATCCCATTTCTACTAGCCGTACACGCCGCGTTTGTTTGTTTCTTCTTCTTCTTCTATCTTCTATCTGTTGCTACCTCTTCTGAGTCGCGAGGAAGACCTTTGGGTCGTCGAAGGGAGCGAATCTCGAGGCGTCGTCGAAGCGTTCGCTCGAGTGGCTCGTCGCGCAGTCGGTTGTTCCGCGGCCGCTCCGATGCCGCGACGCGCGCCGGTCGAAGGAGGAGGAGGAAGAAGTGTTGGTACTTCTTCTTCTTCTTCTTCTTCTTCTTCTTTCTCCTCCTCTACTTTCGTTTCTTCCGAAATCATTCTCGCTCTGTCTTCATTCTCCATTGCTGTTTCTTCTTTTTCTTCGTTCTTCTTCTCTTTCTTAATGACGCCGTAACTCGGAAAGTTCAAATGAATTTCGTGCGTCTCTGCGACAAAGTCGTTTTCGTCGACGTCTTTCAACAGTTCGTCTCTGATTTCCTTCGCGACGGCTTCAAAGCTCGAGTTAAGACCGTGGAATAAGGCAGCGTTGGTCCATATCAACTCGGCGTCGGATTTGAACGCATCAAGTTGACGATAGTATCGACCTTTGAGTCGGTGTTTTATCCGTTCCAGGGACATCGGAAGCGGAACAATTTTGCAATAGTTTGCGTTTACGCCCAAACTCTCGCGAAGGTAAACGTCGTCGCACGAAGCGTCCGTAACGTACGCGAGGAACCTATCGTTGGCGATGAGTTTTTCAACTTTTTGCGTGAGCGCGCGAGTGACTTCGGTGGATAAAGGGGGTCCAAGAAGACAATCGCTCGCTCGATTGCGCTGTCTCGCTTCCGCTGCCCGACGCCAGCGCAATTTATCGTCCGCGTCAAATAGCTCCCAGAAACAGTGCGTGACGGTTTCATTCGCTTGGTTGGAATACGTGATGCGTGAATTGTTCCAAGGCGAGCCGCGCCATCGACCTTCGTTTTTCACAACCGAGGAGATTTCGCCGTGCCACCATGTGCCAAAATTACCCGGATGTTCCTCATCTTCAATCTCCCAATCCCAAAGACAGAAAACATTTTGATCGTTCGCTTTCCATTTCTGCTCGCGAGCATCTGTAAATCTGTCCACGCAAACGATAAAATCCGGGACGGACAACCTCGGAAATTTCAGTGAGAACGTTTCCCCGAAGTTTGCGCTTCGCGGGTCTGCGAATCGTAACGTTACTTCACAAATCGTCTCGTATGGGGCATCGGTAATTGTACTTCCGTTACCCGCGTTGATGATATACTTCAAATCTGAGACGACGCAAGGTTCGCAGAATCGAACATCCTCTTTCTCTTCCCAAACGCGGTATGAGAGAGTATCCTCCATTGCATCGAGGAACTCTTCGTGACCTTGGGGGATGTACATGACCGAGTCACCAAGTTGTGGAACGTAACAGCCATATCCCTGAAATTCACGTAATAACCAACTGAAGCATTGATCGGAACGTTTAGCAGGGCCCATGACGAACGTGAGGCGCCCTGGGCGACGGTCTTCTTCTTCTTCTGCTTCATTTTCCTCTGACTCTGAGTTGAGTTGTTGACTATTCTGACGTCGTCTCGTTCGCGGTCGTGCCTCTTCTTCCTCGTCTTCGGCATTTCCGTCACTTTCGTACTCTTCTTCCTCGTCGGTATCCGTCTCGGACTCGACGTACGATCTTCGGCCAGCTCTTCGCAAACGGCGTCTGTTTTCAGCCGCCTCAATGTGAACTCTATTATCGGCGCGGCGCCTTCGCGTTCTACGCCGAGTGGTTGTGCCCCAATCGTCGTCTTCGTCGTCGTCGGAGGCGTTTGCGTTCTCTGAATCTTCCAATCCTCTTAAATCGTCCATGGCATCGTCGTTCTCGTTTTCATCGTCTTCATCGTCGTCATCATCTGATATTATAATGTCCGGATCTCTCTCCACGTCGTCTGGATCGTCCACTTCGTCGTCGTTTTCTAATACCGGATCGTCCCCCAAAACGAATTCATTTAGGTTGTATCGATTCGATATCATCAACTGTACCATCGATGAGTGTTTACATCCGTCTCTTCGGTTCCACACACCTTCAAATTCGCGCTCAGACGGGTTTGGAGGAATAGCACAAAAATACTTCTCAAGATTTTCACCCTTCTTGAACGCATCCACGAAAGGAGCCGAGTACGGATCGCCCATTTGATCGCACAGGACTTCTGATCCGAAACTGTAGCGCTCAAAAAGGGTATCGCCATAAACCAGATTAGCGGGAGGATCCTGGTATACTCTCGCGACACCGTGTTCGTCTCGCGCGATGGCAGATTCTGGGACAAACTCGACGCTGAAAAACTGCTCTTTTTTCTGCGTTAAGTAGCGTTTGTTATCACCGACGCCAAACAGATAGCAATTACCAATTACATCTGAAGCTACAAACGATAACCCATCCGGATTCCAGTGCAACTCCACGATTTTAATGCCATTAAATTCTGGTCGGAACGTTCGCATGGGGTCCATGCTCGAACCACCGATACATTGCATCTCTATTTGACCGTCGTAACCTCCCGTTAAGTAGATTTCTGGATAAAAAGGATGCGGTTCAAGAGTGACAATGGTTTTCTCATGACTACATGTCCAACGATTCCTTCCCGACTCTCCAGAATGCGAATGAAAAAACTCTACCGTCGGGGATGCACCGTCGCCCTCAGCTGTACGCATCGCGTTGGCAAATGTAGCGATAACGTATTTATCATCTTTCGTCCACACCGCTTGAAGAACTTCAAATGGCCTTTGAATATCGACATTCCCAAACCCATCCAAACATCTGGATCTCCAAAATTCAGATAGCTTTTTCCAGACACATCGCACGCGTTTATCGACGCTCGCATTTTTCGTCGACAACGCTATCATCCCATCACCATCTGCGGGTTTCGGCGGCATTCGCCAACACATTACATATCCATCCGAGCTTCCCGATATGAAGGTGCGCGGGTCCGTGTTACTGAATTTTGTTACATCTACATCATGCGTGTGCGTAGCACGCGGCGATGTGCCATTACTTGGCATATCATAAGCGCGCATCGCGTGGATTGGAGGAGCTTCGCCTGCAGCTTCATAATTTATTTTACTCAAATCGAAGTCGTAACAAAACAGTCGAGAAGACGTGAAAGCACACGTATCTGTTCCGCCAATCAAAGCCGTTCCATCACAATTGAAGGAAAGAGTGGATACTCGTGTGAGACGAGTTCGTGGTCTTCCCCGACCGTGTACTTGTTGTTGCCGTTGCTGATGTTGATCTTCCGGAGGATTGTTGTTATTATTATTGTTGTTGTTGTTGTTGGTGGTGGTGGTGGTATCGTTCTCGTTATTCTCGTTCTCGTTCCCATTCCTATCGATGTCGTTGTCTGCCGCCGCTTGCGGTCCTGAAACCATACCGTGGACATCCAAAACGGCCGCATTTTGCTCTCCAGAGTGTTTATACGCGTGCCATAACCTCATCGTTCCATCTTCGCTCGCCGACGCGAGAATCCAAGGTTTTGCCGGATTGAACAATACCACTGTAATTGGCATAAAATGCCCTTTCAAAACAGACACCGGTTCTCCACTCTCTAATTTCCATGTTCTCACGTCTTTATCTAGAGACCCAGACGCGACTAAATAATCTCTCGGACAAACCTCAACGATCGTAATCGGCTCCGTGTGTCCTCGACAACTCGCGAGTAATCCCCCGTTCCTCGCGTTCCATATTTTCACCAACCAATCGTCCGCTCCCGTCACCAACTTATCCCCTTTCTTATTATACACCGCGCAATAACACGCGTCTCTGTGCGCGTGCAGCGTCCTCTGACACTCAAATCTTTCACCAAAATAAGTATCCGCGCATTTTCTCGTAAACGCAGTCTCCCCGTCGTCAAATCGCAAAAATATCTTCTCGTTCGCGTCCTTCTTCGGTCGACGCCCGCCTCTCGCGACCACCGCGAGCGGATTTTTCATCCTCCCCGCCGCCGCGTCGGCGCGCGGCGGCGTCACCGCGTACGGCGGCTTCACCCTTTCCGAACTATATCCCGTATCGTTTCTTATCGCATATCGTCTCTGCCGTCGTTTCTCGGTCGCGTCGTCGCCTTGAAGCGTCATCCCAAATTTCGCCTCCATCTCCCACACGCTCATCTCGCGTTCAAATCCGTTCGCATCCATTCGCGTCGGAAGTAGCATTTTCTCCCTCGCCTCTCGCAAAAACACCTCCGCACTTTCTCGAAACTCCAACTTTGAGCGTAAATGCGTCAAGATTTGCAGATTAAACACGTTCTCTTCGTCGAGACGTGAAGAACTTTCGAGCGCTTTCTCCAAGGTCGGAGATGTATGAGTGAAGGAAGGTTTGAACCATTCCGAAACGTTTGGGAGAGACATGATGATTGTTTGAAGACGAAGACTGTTATTATCGGTAGTATTAGTAGTATTCGGAAACGACCGAAACTCGGCGCCTTTCCCTCTCTCTTTGTCTCTCTTTAAGTCTCTCTCTGTCGTGCAGTCTTCGCGTGCAATAATGCGCACGTTTCTGAGGCAATTTGTCCAATTTGTTACCACAAAAATGAACGCTCGGCAAGCCCCCCCGGACGATTGGTCCGGCCTCCTCAAGAAAGAAGAGGAAGCCTTAATCACAATCATGAAAGAACAAGCCTTATCCTCCTGCTCTCAAATGCAAAAGAACTACTACGAGTGCGTCAAAGGACGTACACTATCGATCGTTTGGAAGTGTCGAGAGGAAGGGAACGAGCTGAACGAATGTTTGCACCGAGAAACGAGCGAGGAGAAATTGAACGACGTGAAACGGAAGTGGATTAAAGCTGGGAAGCCGAGAGTTGGGACCACGAATGGAGAGAGGATTCCCGTGGAGTTTTTGTAGAGTAGTAGGAGAAGAGTAGAGATGCGTGTGTGCGTGTAGCTTAGAGAGAGTCATCGATGTGTAAGCGATAGATAAAATGTACCATCGCCCCCCAAAGTGAAAGATATTTCCCCACACATTTACCCACACGTTTACGAGATGTCATCATCCATGAACGCAGTAAAGACGCTTTACTGTTCTTTTTCGAGCAGCGGTGAGACCAAAAGGTCCTCGACAAAGTCGCTTTTGCGCTCAAAATCGTGCAGAGCCAAAGCTTCTTCTTCTTCTCCCTCCCAAAATGGAAAAACCAAAGCAGCGGCGACGTCGACGGATGATGAGAAATCTTTACCTTTCCGAGCGATCCCAGGCGGAACCCCCGAGGACCCTGCGAACGAACGAAAAGGAAGAAACGACGGCCGACCAACCTATTGTCCCCCATCCTACGCGGCCATGTGCATGGACGCGTTCGGATCGGTCCAAGACGCTTTGAACGATGGAGAAAAACTTTTAGAGGTTGAGTTTCCAGCGGTGCCAGGGGAGGATGCGGATTACAAAGCGGCCTCGGACGTGTACATCGACGCGAACGTGCAGTACGCGTTAGTGATTGGCTCGAGCTTATACGAGAAACTCGGGAAGAGAGTGCAGATTTGTTTACCCGACGGGGTGGAGTTTCGAAGGGCGAAGAAGGTCTTTTCGAATTCGTTGATGATGTCCGAAGGCGTTACGCTGAACACGTTGGACGGGAAGAAGCAGGACGCGTCGATTACGGGGATGTTTCAAAAGATGAGCGCGGGGAGAGGGTTGAGGTCTGGGAGTGCGGACGACGAGATGGACGATGATTTTGAGAACGCGGACGTGTTTATCATCGTGAACGTGAGTTGCGGGGAGTTGCCAGATGTGGAACAATTCGTGAAGACGACGTCGGGAGGAAGGCCGATTATTATGTTGAACAATCAGTTGGACACGTTGAGAGCGGATTTGGGGTTGTTTTCGTTTCCTCCGAAGAGTTTGCACTACGATTTCTTGAGTTATTTCAAACCGGTATTTTATTTACGATCGAGAGCGTATTCGAGATCGATTACCGTGTCGCCGTTTGTGGTGAACTATTCCGGCGCGGTGTTTCGAGAGTACCCGGCGCCGTGGCAGGTGATGATTAAACAATCTAACGGGGTTTTGGCGTGCATCGCGGAAGACGAGGACAGATTTACTTTAGGCGAGGCGAAGGAGGAGATGTTGATTGCGCTTGGATTGAGCGATCCGGAGGGGAGTTTCATGAAAACGGCCAGAAGCGGGTTGGTGGTGAACACGTGGTGGGAAGAGGAAGACGACGCGGAAAAGAGCGACGCGTGGAGAACGTAATAAGACATTTAAAGCACTAATAGCAAAGCGGATTTTATTTCAACACAATTATCATATTTATGCGATAAGAATACTGTAGGTATTAATCTCGTTTATTCGCCTCGTCGGGATCGTCCAACGTGAACTCGTTCGCCTCGTTCGCTTGACTCGCCGACCCCGGATGAGTATTGCTCCCCGCCCTCGGTACGTCGCTCGAACTCATCTCTAAATCACTCAACAATCGCGACCCACTCGCAACCGCCCTCTCTCTATTCCTCTCGAACCAATTCACAAAGTCCGCCGCGCTGCCACTTCCAACGCTGCCCAATCTACTCCTTCGCGAAGTCGCGTTGTTCCCTACGCCCGGTCCGACGAACCGTTGCGCGCCTCGTCCAAACTCCCCGCGGAAGGACTGAAACGCCGCGCCGCACACTCCAAGCGTCGCCAACATCCCGATGATTAAAAATATCCCTAAGAAAATAACTCCAGCTATCCTTTTCGCCCCGTTATTGTTGTTGTTGTTGTTGTCGTGGTCTTTATCTAGCAACTGTCCTCCTCCTCCTTCTTTTCCTCCTCCTCCTTCTTTCCCTCCTCCTTGGTCTTCTTCTTCGCCGAGAAGACCAACGCCGCCGCGAGCGCCGGTCGTCGCGAGACTTGGCAAAACGACGTACTCGGCTTGGTTCTGCGTCCCGAATCGAGACCCGGTCGTACACACCGCTTTCACCACGTGCACGCCCTCTCTGCGTAAAATAACCGGTTTGTGTAGGTAATCGATCCTCGTTTTCTCCTCCTCCATATCCTCTCGCTCCTCCTCCTCCTCGGGCGGCTTCCCGTCCACCGTCACGACTATTTTCTCGCACTCGCTCTCTTCTGCCATCGTCGAAGTCGTCGTCGTTCTTTTCTTCCTCCTCGTCTGTCTCCCGGGGTCGACGCGCACGAACACCGGTCCTGGATACGCGCCCGAGGGTGGGTGGAACGTCGGCTTCGGTGGGATTACGGATTGGCGCTGAGCGGCAAAATCATCATCTTCCCCGGGGTCGTGTTGTTGTTGCGCCTGCGCGATCTTCGCGAAGAAGAAGAAAAAGACCAAGAAAACGAAGCAAAAATGACGACGACGACACGGGCGATGGAGCTGACCACAAATCGTCCTCGTCTTCATCGTTTTAAAGCGTTCGATGTGTGCTTTAAATCCGTGAGTTGGGGAAAAGTGTGGGAAGAGTCCATTAGGGAAAAGTTTTGCTTCATAATAACATGTATGAGTCGTAAACGGGAGATTGTGCGGGACTCCTACGTCGGCGACGTGACCTCTTTACTCTCGATTGATAAATTAGATGCGCATTATTTACCGAGACAAACTTTGTTAGTGGGAATCGGGAGCTCGGTCTTGTGGTACGATCCGTTCTTTGTCGCTGATGATGACGATGATGACAACGGGGGAAAACGGCGAAGCGAGAAAAAAGACGACTTTAGCGCCGGCGGCGGAGAAGAAGACAAAGCGCCGAAGAAGAAGTGCGATGAGAAAAATAAAAGGAGGAAAGATTGTTTACTCGCGTCGTGCCCTTTAGCGCTCCCGGAAGGCGCGAGAGTGCACGGGATGCGACGGGAACCGTCGTTGGACGACGCAGAGGATTTGAGCTTTGGGGTGGTGGTTTGGGGAGCGAATTTCGCCAGCGCGTTAGCGCTGAGGTTGCCGAAGAAGAAGACGAGAAGAAAGACAAAAGAGGAAGTAGGAGGTGCGGGTGGTGAGAGCGAAAGCGAGTCGTCGGATGTGACGTGGTATTCCGACGATGATGATGATGATGGGTTTAGGTGCGAATTCATTCTCTCCGTAGGAAGCGCGTTCTCGCATTGGGTGCACGACTGCAAAGTGTGCGCTCCGGACGCATCTGGGGACGGGTACGGGTACCATTCTTTAGCGGTCGCGCTTTCAGATAATTCCGTGGAAAGGTGGACGTTGCCGTGGAGTGTGAGCGAGTTTGATTGCGCGCCGCGGTGTTTAGATGTTTCTCGATGTGCGGCGGAAAGTTTGTTGTACTGCGCGGCTTTGAGAGGGGAGACGTGGAAGCGGATGCGAGTGTGCGCCGGGACAGCGTTCGGGGAATTATTGGTGTGGTTTTGCGGGAGAGAAAACAAGCAAGGTACGTATCCATACGCGAGTTTACAAGGGCACAACGGTGGTATAATGCGGTGTCGGTTTTCGGAGGATGGGAAGTTTGTCGTGAGCGCGAGCGAGGACAGAACGATTCGAGTTTTCGCGTTGCCGAATATTTCGAAAGAGACAAAACAGGGAGAAGAAGGGGAAGACAAATACGACGTCGTTTTTTTGAAATGCGTTCGCGCGTCTGAAGTTATATTCGGTCACAAAGCTAGATGTTGGGATTGCGAGCCGTTATCGTTGAATAAATACGGGAGAGGTAGTTTAGACGTCATCGCGACGACGTGCGAGGACAGAAACGTGCGCGTTTTCGAAGCGCCAAAGGACGAAAATGGTTTCCGGCAAGTTGTCACGAACGGCAAAGATAGATACGCGCTAGAGCCGTTCAATGACAACAACGTCAATGTAAAGAATGAGGAAAGAGCAATCGCCACTGAGGGGAAAGGAATTACCGGAGAAGATATAAAAGCGTCGATGTGTTTCAAAGGGTTTCGCGGGAAAGGCGCGTGGCGCACGTGTTGGATGCGAGACGAAAAGAACACGCTTTGGCTCATCGCCGGAGGTTCAGATGGTGGTGTCAAAATGTACGACTGTAGTCAAGTTGATACAGGTGTAGATGATGATTGCTTTGATGATAGTAATAGTGTAGATAAAACAATAGCGAAGACTGGTTCGCCAGAGAAAAACGCCCGAGATGGAATGTTTGAGGATTTTGAAACGCTCGTGCCGCCAGATTCAGGGGTCGCTCCGGACGAGATTGATCCAGAAAATCCAAACTATACCAAAATAAAGAAAGATAATGAACGCGAAGATTACGCCACAATAGTTCGGGTTTTGGAAAATCAAATGGATGGTACCGTATCTGTCGTTGCGGGAACGAATCATGGCGTGTTGTATCTTCTTCGAGTCGAATCGTCGAGCACCAACGGTGAGACGTGTAAAAAGAGCGCAAGGCTTGAAGTTTTGTACAAGCCTGAACGACGTTCAAAAATCATAACCATTGAATGTTTGAGAAATTCAAACACCGACGAGTTCATTTTTGGCGACGCGACTGGATATCTGCGTCTAGCGTTCCGTTCTTCGCAAACCACTTTCAGCGTCGCCGAAAAACTCTTGTTTGATTTTCCGGTGGCGAAGCCGCGTTTACTTTTACAAGTGTTCCACAGGCGTGAGAAGCTGTACACGCACGAAGCCGATGGGATGTTAAAACGTTGGGACGTGGTAACAGTTAGAACGGAAATTGCTGTCACGATGTACGATAATCGTCGAGTTGTGAGTTTAGAAGATGCGCTTGGTTTTCTCATCGTCGGCGATCAGAGGGGCGGCGTGTGGGTGTACGATTCGAAAACACTCTCTAAAGTCGCGTACGAAATGTCCGCACACGGGAACAATGCGGTGACGTATGTTGATATTCGCTCTACAAATGACAACGATACGTTTCAGTTTATTACCGGAGGAAGAGATGGTGTCATGCGTCGCTGGACAATCGCCGCCTCTGAAAATGGAGGCGTACGTTTGCGCGAGGATACCAAATGGACTTCGCCATCAAAGAATGCGTCTCAGTTTGTCATCACGACGAACACGAATACTGCAAACGATGGTGATCATATTACACACGTCGGTGGATTTCGACTTTCGTCGTTTGCAATGTATTCATTAGTATTAGATCGAGAGCTTTTTAGCTTCAATGTCGGCGCTTGGAAAACAGCGCATCATTTCTTAGCAACGAAAACGGGTAAAAATGCCGTATTCGCGCACTGCGCTAAAGCCGGGGTAGTTACCATCAAAGTATCAAAGCCTGGTATAATGAGTGTGAACGCAGAAGATTCCAAAACTGAAGAAGGTGTAGCGAAATCCCTACACACGTGGTCGCACGGTCGCGAAGCGCACGCGGTGGCGATACTTCCACCTGCAGAGTCTGATTTGGAGAGCATCAAGTACGGCGGCAACACATCGGTCGCCGCAGATACCGCAGATGATATATATTATCGCATGTACAAGGATTCGTACAATCCGTTGTGTTTAATAACATGCTCAGAAAGCGGCGCTATTCATCGTCTTTCATGGGACCGTTACCGTCCAATCGGTGCGCGTCTCTACGACGCTACGATTGTAGATACGCAAGGAGCCGGCGCTGCGGTCAAGTGTATATCCACGATACAAAAGTCGCGTAATAAGCACATCGTCGTAACCGGCGGCGCAAAAAACATGCTCGCTGCGTTCTTATTTGAATGGATTAAGCACGAAAACGACAGAAACGAAAACGAGTGGCGAATATCGACGAAACGACTAGTCTCGCAAAAGTACGTTGATTACGCGCACGGTAGAACCTGGTCGAAAGGTGTTGGATTCATTGAGCCGAAAAATACAGCCGATAAACGCGTGATGGATATATCCGCGTTCGTGCATAAGAGAGAGGACGGATGTGAAGTCGTTCGATGCGCAACCAGCGGTAGCGACGGCGAAATTGCCATAATCGAGCTCGATGAAGTGTCGCGCAAGTTTGAGAAGGTGTACGCTACGTGCTTAAACGACAAGCCTGTGCTTTCGGTATCAACCGTAACTATCGCAAACTGCTCATCCGCAAATACAACGACGACTTTCCTTGCGACGGGAAGTACTGATGGAACAGTTGCTGTTTGGAATGCGAATAATTTTAGCGATCCTTTACTCATTCTAAAAGAGACGCACCAATCCGGAGTGAACGGTATTTCTTTGAACGTATACGATGAGAAGCTGAAACTATTCTCACTCGTTACCGGCGGCGACGACCAGAAAGTTACGGTTTCAATTATCGACATCTTTTCGATGAAAGTATTGAAATGTCACCAAGTCACGCTCGCGCATGAATCTGCGATTCGCTCTCTTTGGTCCGACGGTACGAATATTGTCTCTACCGGTCTCGATCAACGCGTGCACTTTTGGGATGTATCCTTCGATAAGACTTCATCCGTATTAACGGTTTCGAAAGCGAGCACGACTCGAGCGGAGACGCCCGAAATTGAAAGCATCGACGGATACCGTCGGCCTCGCGATGGATTTATCGAGCTCGCCGTGTGCGGCCGAGGCGTCCAAACCTTCTCCTCGCACGTTCACTCTGACTTTGAGCACGCCATCGAAAATTTCACCAGTTTATCCACGAAAGAGTGGAACGCAAAATACGGGCCTGGATTCCCAAACGTCGCGGAACTTTTACTTCACGTAGACAAACGCGACGGCGAAGGACCAAAAATGGACTCGAGGCGAGCGAGGTTGTTCCCAGATGACCTCTTCAGAGAAGTAGATATTAAAGAAGAAGAGCGCGCGAATCAAAGAGCGTACGGACACAAAAACCGACCGAATGGAAAAGGTAGCAAATTCCCCTTCGCGCGGCCGACGCGCGAGAGCGCGCAAGTCTCTCCCCCATGAACTCCATGAACTCTGCGTCAACATGTGTTGTATTATTATTAAAAACTGCTACTGTAAATTCACTAAACGATCTGCTACAAATGATGCGAGAGAATAATGTGAATAGTATTCATTAACTCATCTTGTATTGATAAATCTTCGACATCGCGTGTAAGATGGTCACGAATCCGATGAAGCACACGGACATGACCAAAACCACCACCGGGGTGATTTTCAAACCGGGAGAATCGTCCGTGTAAAACTTAAGGATGGAACTGTTCGCCGCGCCGCCTTTGGCGGCGATGTTGGAGCCAGACCCAGTGCCTGGGCGTTTGCGTAAACCTAGTGATTTTGGGTGTAAGAGAAAGAAGAGGACATTGAGAGCGTAAGAAACACCGCGTCGGAGAATTGGAAAGAAACGGTCTCGATCGGATGCAATCGAGACGCGCGCGGCGAGAAAGAGAGAAGGAAACAGAATGAAAGACGATAGATCGCGCGAAAGCAGGAACGAGAGAAAGAGGGAGAGAGCGAATGGTCCGCCACGCGTCGAGATGATTAAGAAAGAAGAGCGTCGTACCTCCTGCAGATGGTCGGCCGGACATTGGTGTGAAATAATTAGTGCGCGTGAGTTTGTGAGGAAGAGAAAGAAACGAAAGAAAGTTTTATGAATGTCTCTATGATGATAATACCGCGAATTAAAATCCGCATATTACTATTCATTCAGCTAAAATCCGTCTCTCTACACCTACACTATTCTCGCGTGTTCTTACAGTGGTCTAAGCAGAAGCTCGTTCTCGGTCCCACGCGCTCCAATCCACGTTCGCGTTTAACGTTTGCGTCTCCTTCCAAGTCCAATTTTTGCCTCGGAGGTACCCGCTTCCGTCGCCGACGCAATCGACTTCACGACCTGCGAGAGGGTTGATTTTCGCGTATCGCGCCATTTCTTTCTGACCGAAGGTTAAGTAGCTTTTCACGGTTTCGAGAAAGGCGGATTGCGGTATCGAGGACGGGTTGATTTTGCGTTGGTCCGGGTGTTGGTACCGTTCCGCTTTGGTTAAGCGAGCCGAAGCGGAGAGGTCGTGGAGACGCAAGAGTGGACCGGTATCGGTGACGCCAGCGACTTCCCACTTGAAATTCCTTTTGATCCCATCGTCGTTTTCTAAAGCATTCAGAGTTTTCGCCAAATGCGTTAAATCGAGTCTCGGTTGCGTCTCTCGGCTTTGAACGTCCACGAAAGTCGTGTACTTGTGTTCGACTTCGTATCGGTTACCGTCGTAGATTGCGATGCACGTGTCTGTCCCAACCGTAGCTCCGAACAAAGCGTAATAGTGCACCGGTTTCGGTAACTTTATCACCGTCGTCGATACTTCCAACCACTTCGTGATGTCATTTTTATGTTCCCGAACCAATTTCGCGTCTCTCAACACCTTCGAAAACTCCTCCTCGCCTTCCATCGTCAACTCAAACTCTTCGTGGATTCTATCAACGTCGCACGTTCCGCACGCGACCACGTACCCTTTAAAATATTCTAGAAAGTGTTTGTACTTCAACAAACAGTTCTTTTTTTCGTCTCCAACGAACGGTAAATTAAACCTCTCCTTCTCCACTTGATTGAGATACGAACACAATCGCAACGCTTTCACGCTCGCCGGCGCGACGACGTTCACGTGTTCAAACTCTCTAAAATCCCCAATCCTCGCCGCTTCCACTAAAATCTCCTCGTATTTCACAGCATCGTTCGGATGTAACACGCTAAACACGGAAATCAACCCGTCGATATCGAAATGGTCGCACGTAACTCTCGACAACTTCCCTCTCTTGGTCGTAAATCGATGCCTCGTCTTTATCGCGTGTAAAACATTCTCCGTGCTCGTGTCCCCAACTTTCACCTCTCTCGGCGTCGAGGACCCTTTGTGATGCGTGATCGTTTTGTTCTTCGCGTGCGTGCAATCGACGACCAAAACATCTTCATTCTCGCCTGAGCCTGTCCACGGAACCCATCCTCGAATGACTCTTTTATACGGGTACTTCTTCTTATAAATAACGATCGTTTTCCCGATTTGGACGAACGCGTACACGCCGACGCATCGGACGAACGAGTGCCAGACGTACAAAGCTGACTTGAACAAGGATAAAAAAGACGACGAGGGTTGTTCGTTTAGTACTCCTCCTCCTCCTCGGTCGATTGACATGTTTTTCGTGATGAGGATGTGTTTTGAGGAACATTCGATTCGATTTCTCACAAAGTCGAAACCGCGCAACAAAAGAAAGGAATAACTACGAAGATGACGACGATCTCTTCTCTCACGCGTTACCTCTCCTTGGTGATCATCTCATTCTCCTCGTCAGTACACGGTTTCGCCCTGGACGTCGCGTTTAACAAAACCGAGTGCATCTTTAAAACGTACGACAAATCCCACGCGTTGAGCACGGAAAACGCGCAGACGATGCCGGTGTCCATCTTCAACCATTTCACGATTCCGAGCGGGAAACCGCACGTGTCCGTTTCCATATCCGACCCGTCCGGAGTGAAAAAAGAAATCGTCAGCGCGGCTGGACACGTGGAAGAAACCGTTGAAGGGAACGGGTTCGGGCTGTATTCCGCGTGCTTTACAAACAAAGGATACAACACCAACATCCACAACGACAAGTTGTTGGGAACGAACGCTGGGAAAGTGCAAGTGCACGTGCACTTCTTCCAGCCGCACCACGCCATCTCGGACGAAGAGTTAGAGAAAGAGCTAAAACTGTTAAAAAGACATCAACTACACATACCCGGGCAGAGTAAAGGTTTACACGCCGATCAGTTGCACGATTCGATCGCATTAGCGGAGTCTTTGATGGACGACGTGCAACGAATCAGAGGCGAGGTGCATTACTTGACGTGGAGGACGAAACGGCACAAGCAAACGGTGGACTCGAACGCGCTGAGGACGGCGTGGTTGACATTTTTAGAGGTGATCGTTTTGTGCTTTTGCGCGTGGATGCAGATCGACGCGGTGAAAGGGTATTTTGAGACGAGTCGTGGGGATTTAGTGGAAGGAGGGAGGAGTCAAGGGTTTGAATATCAAGGGAAGTACGAGTCGGTGAGGAAGGTGGAACCGGCGCCGGGTTTCGGGCCGGGAAATTCAAACTTTGAGATGCCACCAATGCCGCAAATGTTTCAATCGCAGCAGCAGCAGCAGCATCGTCATCAGCAGCAACAACAACCAGTGCCACCGCCACAAATCTACCAACAACAACAATATCATCAGCAACAGCAACCACCACCACCACCACCACAGATGTACGACGCGCACAAAACGCAATTCGGCAAGAACGAAGAGTTTCAGAGCGAGATCCCGTCGCAAGGTATTCTACCGAATCAATACGGCCGAGCTTCTGCACCGCAATCGAGGACGGGTAGACAGTATCAAGATAGATAGATTCTAATTAATTAAATACGCGGTATATACATTTATAATTATAAATTCTTTATTACTATGTGACAATCCTAAGAAAACTACTTACTCACTTACTCGGTTGCTCGGCGGCTAAAGTGAACGGCGGCACGTGCTTCTCCGCAGAAAATTCGTGCGCGGTTTCGATGATATGATTTGCCTCTGCGCACACTAACACAGAGCCACAATCGCGTCCTTTCGTTCCACACAAAACCGTGTGCCATCCCATCTTTTTCGCTATCTTTATGTTACTCGTCGAGTCGTCGATAAACACGCACCTCTCTCTCTCTTTCACTCCCGCTATCGCCATAGCTCTTTCGTACGCCTCCTCGTCGTGTTTCGTCGCCCACTCTACCGCTCTCACGTCGATAATATCTATGAACATATCTGAAATCCCTAACAGTTCTAAACATTTCTCCGCGTGGTGCCTCGCCGATGCCGTGAAAATATACATTGGAAACCCTTCCGCTTTCACTTTCAGGAGCACATCTCTCAGTTTTTCGTCTCTCCCGATGTGCTTTTCCAACGGCACGTCGTGCGCCCACAACAGATACTCGTCCACTGATTTCTCGTCCAGAATCTTCTCCACCATCATTCCTTTTAAACACGTGCCGTATTTTTTGTACAAGTCGTACGCGTATCCCGGTTTTAGACCGAGCTTTCCCACCGTGAATTCCTCTATTCTTTCTGTTAAGAGATTCGCGACGGTCCAATCGTTTTTGTACAAGCAATCGTCCAAATCCCAGAAGATGGTTGCGCAAGAAGGAGTATCACCACCATTACTCGTCGTCATCACCACTTTTACGCTCTTATTATTAGTACTGCTACTGATCCTTGTACTCCTTGTTCGTCTTTTTATTATCGTCCTAAACTCGTTCTTTGTATTCTTAATATTCGTTTTTAGGGGTGTTGCAATAGGTGTTTTGGTGGTGGTCCTTTGCGACATACAACAAAACGTATACGCCTGTTTGTGTGAGGTAAAAGGAAAGAAAAGTGAAGAATCTTTTCAAATTCTTTTTGTTTTCCATATCTCCCCATATCTTCTTTTTTCCCGAGCGTTACATATAAAACGCGCACATACAACACACACATAAAACGAACGCCAACTCGTTCCTTTTTAAACGAATTTGCCTCTCGTAAAACGAGTTTGGCGCGCTCTGTCTTTTGAATCATGCGGTTGTTGAACAGTCGTCGTCGTTTCTCCTCGTTTATCGTCACCGCAGAGAAACAAGACGTTGACGTGTACTTTGACCGTTTTCTTCAGTTTCCCGAACGACATCTCCTCCGACCGGGACGACGAACGACGACGGCTTTTGCCGATGGATACGATGATCACAGGAGGGTGATGATGAGGATAATGATGCAAAAAACGCGCAGCAGCAGTAGTAGTAGGAGTGGGGTTGGTTTCGTGTCCATCGTCGACGAGAACGAAAGGAGCAAAGAAGAGGAAGAGTTGGACCAACAACTTGAACGCGGGAAAGAGGAGGGAACGATAGACTTATCGCTTCAAAACCAAACGATGATAACGAAGAAAAGCGAGAAGAACAACACTTCCCCGGCACCGTTTTGCCGTTTTTGTTTAGAGGAGGAGACGAAAAGTTCAAAGTTAATCTCCCCGTGCGCCTGTAAAGGCTCGCAGCGATTCGTCCACGCGAGCTGTTTGAACCGCTGGCAACTGATGTCGCTGAAGAACGGCTGCGACCGAAACGGCGAAGAGTGTTCGGTGTGCAAGAAAAAGTTCGACAGACCGAAAGATCCGTTTTGGAAGCGAGTGGCGAAGTACGCGTACGTGCACTTGCACAAGAGACGGTGGTTTTACGGGTACGCGTTTTTTAAGTGGTTGAAAATGAGCGTCGATTTGATTCAGTGTTCCGGCGACCAGTTCCCTTTGGTGACTTTAGTCGTCAGCTCGTTGGCGCATTTAGTCGACGCCAACATGCGATATAAACGAATCATCGGATTGATGAACCAAGACACGACCGCGTTATCTATCCTCCAACTCGAACTCTCGGTGTACTTCAACCGAAGCCTCTTCTGGGCTTCCAACGACAACTCGGACTTAGCCAAGTGCGTCGAGGCGTTTGGTTTCATGCTCGCGTGGCCAACCACCGCGCTCACGTTACTCGGCGGCTGGTCCATAAACTTAAACGGCGACATCTGGGGATGGATAAAATCGATAAAAGGCTTCGCAGAGGAAAGTAAATACGCCGGAATTTCCAAGAAGACCGCCTTATCCATCGCGCTCGCCAATCTCTTAGTCTTGTTTCCCGTCTACTAATAACATACGCGCTTTCGGCGAGACGACGGAGGACGCAAAAGAGAAGATACTGTGCAGTACTCATAATACTCAAATTTAATACTAAAAGCAAAAAAGCGAGCAGAAAAGCGAGAAAGAAGAGCGCTTCTTTCGAAAGAGAGAGAGAGAGAGAGAACAGTTAGGCTTTCTCTCGTCGTATCGTCGTAAAAACATTTTTCTTTCCCACACTAAAGGCAACCTTTTGAATTTTCCGTTCAAAAACCACTTTCAAACCTACTTTCAAACACATACACACACTACCACGCGCAAAAACACGCGAATAGGCTTTTGAACTTTCATCAGAAACAGTTGTCACCATCGCTTCCTTTCGTCGCCTCGCTCGTGGTTTCTTGCAGCAGGCACACTCGCAACGCGTGAGCACAAGCACGACCGAGCTCGGGGCTTTCTTTCAACGAAGATCGTTTACGTCATTTCTCTCTTCTTCTTCTTCTTCTTCGTTTGAACGGCAAGAAGAGCGGGAGCGATTGAATCCGTCGAAGAGGAAGAAGTTTCACAACAGCAACAACGCCTCATCTTCATCCTCTGTGTTGAGCAGAAGACGCAATCATTCTCACAGTCGCTCGCCGGGAGATTTGTTCCGAGCACTCGAGAGACCAACGAAAGACGAAGGATTAGACCAAAGTAAAGAGGATTTTTCATTCTCCAAGATGGTGGAAGGCGGGGAGTCCCCGACCTCGCCGTTAGCGCAACACGGAAAGGATTACGATTTAGTCGTCATTGGTGGCGGATCCGGGGGGTTAGCGGCGGCGAAGGAAGCCGCGAAGCACGGGGCGAAAGTCGCGTGCTTTGATTTCGTGAAACCGAGCGAAAGAGGGACGACGTGGGGCTTAGGCGGGACGTGCGTGAACGTCGGTTGTATTCCGAAGAAGTTGATGCACCAGGCGGGGATTTTGGGAGAGTCGTTTTCCGATGCGAACGCGTTTGGGTGGACCGTGGACGAGAAGCAAAAGCACGATTGGGGGAAGATGGTGACCGGGATTCAAGATCACATCGGGTCTTTGAACTTTGGGTACCGAACGGCGTTGAGAGAGAAGAAGGTGGATTATAAGAACGAGTATTGCTCCTTCGTAGACGCGAATACCGTCAAAGGGGTGAACAAAAGAGGCGTGGAGAAGCAACACACGTTCGATAAGTGCGTCATCGCGGTTGGTGGACGACCGAGTTATTTGGACGTCCCGGGCGCTCGAGAGCTGTGCATCACTTCGGACGACGTCTTTTCGTTGGAGAATCCACCGGGGAAAACGTTGTGCGTCGGCGCGAGTTACATCTCGCTGGAAACGGCTGGTTTTTTGACCGCACTTGGTTACGATACGAGCGTTGTCGTGCGATCGGTGTTTTTGAGAGGTTTCGATGTGGAAATTGCGAAGCAAATCGTCGGCCACATGGAACGTCACGGGACTCGAATGATTCGAGACACGACGCCGCAAAAGTTTGAAAAGACGGAAGACGGGAAAATCAAAGTGGAGTTCAAAAACACCATGTTTGGGAATAAGTTCAAAGAAGAGTTCGACACGGTGGTCTTAGCAGTTGGGAGAGATGCAGTGACCGAAGGGTTGAACTTGCCGGCGGCAGGTGTGGAGTTTAACCCGAAGAACGGGAAAATCCCGTGCGTGGATGAACAAACGAACGTTTCCCACATTTACGCCATCGGCGACGTGCTCGATACGAGACAAGAGTTGACACCGGTCGCGATTAAAGCTGGCGTTCGATTGGCGCACAGAATCTTCGGCGACGACGGTAAACCGAAACTGAAAATGAACTACGACCTAGTGCCGACGACGGTGTTCACGCCGTTGGAGTACGGTTGCGTCGGTATGTCCGAAGAGTTGGCGAAGGAGACGTACGGCGAGGAGAACATCGAATCGTTCTTGTCGTACTTCAAACCGCTCGAGTGGACCGTGAACCACGCGGCGCACGATAATGGGAACATGCACAGAGAAGACAACGCGTGTTTCGCGAAAGTTGTCGTAAACAAAGCGGACAGCGATAGAGTTGTTGGTTTGCATTATCTTGGCCCGAATGCCGGCGAGGTGACGCAAGGCTACGCGGTGGCGATGAAAATGAACATGACGAAACAAGATTTGGACGATACGGTTGGGATTCACCCGACGGTCTCCGAGCAGTTCACGACCATGTCCATTACGCGTAGCAGCGGAGAGGATCCGCAATCTAAGGGTTGCTGAGGATAAGCGCGTCGCCTGTTCTCGAGATTTTATACATGCTCGAGCGGCGACGCGCAGAATTTTAGCGCTCACGTGGAACAAATATCCATTTTTACGATGTAAAGGTTACGGTGAGCGAAGAGCAAATCAAAATGTTTCAATTCGAGTGTAAATTCAATTTGCACTCTCGTGAGGACGCAAAGCTTGAACGTTATTTTATGACGCGGCTTTGCGACTGATAAGAAACTTTTGATGAAGAAGAGAGACGTGCACACACCCCCGCGGGGAAAGCCGTTTTTTTTTGTGAGCTCAACTATTACATATAGCGCTTTTAACGAAATGAAAACTATACACTATTTTTATATCATTCTAATTAATGCACTCAACGTCTACATCAGCGCGCGCAGCAAGGAGCTATAGTGGTACTTAATCAAAACAGACGAGCCAATCTCAATAAATTTTTCACCAAGTGCAACTTCATGCCGTAAGGCGGATACACGATGTTAGAGTCCGAAACTAAACCGAAATCGAACCAGCTCAACCATCTCGTTTTCTGTAACACTGGTTTCCATCGTCGAAAAGATTCCACGCCGGCTAAACCGTGGTGACTTCCATAACCGCTTTCCCCGACGCCACCAAACGGTAAGCCTTCGTGACCGGCTTGGTAAATCACCGAGTTGATGCATACGCCGCCGGATTTCGTGTTGTCTAAAATCAACCTTTGCGTTTTCGCAGATTTGGAAAAGATATACAAACTCAACGGGTTCGGATACTTGTCGTTGATGAACTCGATCGCTTCTTCCGTAGACTTCACAGCTAAAATCGACAAGATTGGCGCGAACGCTTCTTTGCGCATGCACACCGCCTCGTCCGCGTCTAAAACTTTCACTATCGTCGGTTCGGCCATTTTCAACACCTCTATCACTTTGCCGCCACATATAATCTTCTCCGCTTTCGAATTCTTCATCTCCTCGGCTTCCTTAGCCATCATCGCGATTCGCGCTTCCGGACCACCGAGTCTTCCCATGGCTTCTGGAACGTCATACCTCGGAAAGAAAGTCTTCACCCACTTTTCGCACTTCTCCGTAAATTCCTTCTCGATGGATTCGTGTACCAACACGTAATCCGGCGAAACACACTGCTGTCCACAATTCAACATTCTTCCCCAGACGCACTGTTTCGCGGCTAAATCCACGTTTCCACAATCCTCACTCACAATCACCGGATTCTTCCCACCCAGTTCTAACACGCACGGTGTCAAATGCTCCGCACATTTCTTCGCGACAATTCGTCCAACTCTACTCGACCCGGTGAAGAAAACCACGTCGAACTCTTTTTGGTCGAGAACTGCGTTCATGGTATCGATTCCATCCCCAGGATGGCCTACACCGACAACTCTGCACACGTCTGGGTCCATATACTGCGCGATCAGATCGTGCAACAACTTTGCGCTAAACTTCGCGTCGTTACTCGGTCTCACGACGACGGAACACCCGGCCGTAATCGCCGACACCACCGGTCCCAACGCTAACAAAAACGGGAAATTCCAAGGCGCTATCACCAGCGCCAACCCAAACGGCTGCGACTCTAACCACTGTGTGCTCGGTTGGCTTATTTGTGCCAACGAATGCTCGTTCGCTTTTTTGTACTTTGGATTCCACCTGCGACAATGTTTCAAACTCTGCTCGATCGAACGCAACGGTATAAACACGTCGTAGATGAACGCTTCCAATCGAGGCCTACCCATATCGTAATACAACGCGTCGCATATCGCTTCCTCGTTTTCTTTCACCAGTCGTTTCAACTGCGTCAACTGTTCGATTCTTTTCTCAATCGGAACGTTCGCGTTTCGTTTCACTTTCTCCTTCATCTCCTTCACCACCGCCGGGATCTCTTTCGGGCCAACGACGATTCGTTTCTCATCGCCTTCCTCGTCGTCTGAATCCGAGGAGAAATCGCCCGCGTATTCCTCGCCAAACTCTTTCGATTCTTTCGAAAACTTCTTCGGTTTCACGAATCGAGGTTTTGGACGCCATTTTCTCTCTGTCTCGTTACTCGTAGACGCCGGGACGATAAACTTTCTCGGTAAACGTTTCGCCGATTTCGGCCAGAAAATGAAGACGAAAATCATCGCGAACAAAAACGATGAAACAACACTCGCAACGGATGATGATGCTAATATGCCGTCTGGGAGAACAACTTTGACCGATTGAAGAAAGGCGTTAAAGAAGAGTGGTGGTGGTTTGGACGCCATGGGGGCAGAGGTGAAGCGCGAGAACAATCCGTCCATTTTTATTATTTTCGTCGTGTTTGTGAGAAGTGATTTGTGAAGCAGAAGGAGAGTTTTAAAAGAAATCAAATATAACTTTGCGTGTGTTGCGATCGATTACCAAGACGCTCTACGTATGCCCAATCTCTCTTTTTCTCTCGTTTTACACACACACACACACGTGCAGAGTGTACGTGTGTATATTTATATACAAATTCATTCTTTTTTTATATCGCTGTGCTACCGCTGCTACCTACTCTTTCCTGCGTACTCTCGCGTGCTCTCTCATTTTAGTAAAGCGTCCGGCGTCAAAGGACGACGACATTTACTTGTTCACCGGATTCCCGACAATCTTCGAAAACTCCTTCACCATGATCCCTTCCTTCTCCAGATTCTGGACGAAAATCGCCTCGTCGAGCTTGGGAAATTCCGCGACTCCGGTGGGCATGTGCGCGATACCTTCCATGATGATGTCCTTTCCGCTGCGATACTGGTCGAGGTGCGATATCGTGACGCCTTGTTTGCACATCAAATCCGTAATCTTCATCTCGATCGCCTTCGTGTACGGCGCTCTGAGTTGAATCCTCCTGACGAACGGTAACAGCGGCGACGTTTCGCAGTACGGTCCTTTGATATCTTGCATCGTATCTCTCGCCTTTTCGACTTCCACGTATGAAAATTCCATGGAGTCGAGCGCCTTCTTCAAATCCGCCTCCGTCGCCCCGACGGTTAAAAACATCTTCACCTCCTTCCCGCCCAAACGAAGCTGACGAGACTCTTTAATCTCCGCGTTGATTTGCGATAATCTTTGGAAACATTCCGCCAGGGACGTTGTTCTCGATCCAACCGCGGTTGATATCAACGGAACGGAAGATTCCCCGGAAGCCGCATACGCTCTTACGGGAAAGTTGTTAACGCTGGTACGTTGTGTGTTGACGCCGATGACAAAGCTGCTTCTCAAAGAAATCGCCGCTCTGCGAACGTAATTCTGCATCTCGTCTCCTGTCGAGCGTAAAGTGTTTGTGTCGATCCGGATGTGCGTTTACGCGCGAGAAAAAGTGTCGAGAGAATCTCGAATGGAAAATTCTCGTTATCCGTATCTTTGGGAAGAACTCGTCACTTCGTATTAACGTGCTTACACGAAACGGAGTAAACCTTACTTAAACGGGTAGAAAATGATGCGCGCTCTTCTCAAAAGGGGTTTGCAAAGATACCAACAACATTGTCATCATCATCAGCGGTGTTCTTTCGTGTTGTTGGATCGAACGTCTGCTTCCTCGTTCTCTTTAACGTCGTCGTTTACGTCGTCGTCGACACCTAAATCGAACGAAGAAAAGAGCGCTTCTCTCGACGAAACGAAGAAACGACCGGAAGAAGAGAAAGAAAAAGAGGACCAGGCATCGTTCGGGTACAAATCCGTGCCGAAAACGAAGAAGGAAAGTTTAGTGCGAGACGTGTTCGAGTCCGTGGCGCCGAGTTACGACGTCATGAACGATTTGATGTCCGTAGGAATGCATCGACTTTGGAAGGATTACTTCGTGCATAAACTCGCGTCGTTCCCCGGGATGACGCATTTAGACGTCGCCGGTGGGACCGGGGACGTGTCGTTTCGAGTTTTGAAAAAGTTACGGAAAGTGGACAGAGAAGGGAACGGGAAAGAAGCGAAGAGTCGGGTGATTGTGAGCGATATTAATCCGGCGATGTTGAAAGTCGGCGAGGAGAGAGCGGCGACGAAAGGATTGAAGAATCCAGGTTTCGAGACGAAGACGGATGCGGAATTGGAATTTGTGGAAGCGAACGCGGAGAAGTTACCGTTTGAAGACGAGAGTATAGATCAGTACACGATTGCGTTTGGGTTGCGGAACGTGACGAACATTGATATCGCGTTGAGAGAAGCGCGTCGTGTGTTGAAGAAAGGCGGGAGGATTTCAATTTTAGAGTTTTCGCACGTGGAGGAAGAGCCTTTGAAATCTTTGTATAACTTTTACTCTTTTGCTGCGATTCCGACGATGGGTCAGATTGTCGCCAACGATCGAAAGTCGTACCAGTATTTAGTGGAGTCGATCAGGAAGTTTCCGAAACAAGAGCGGTTGTGCGATATCATGAGGGAGGAAGGATTTTCGAGCGTGGATTTTGAAAATATAACCGGCGGCATCGTGGCGATTCATAACGGATATAAACTGTAGAGGTATATGTGAATAGATTTAAAGGAGAAATTATGTACAGTGTAGTAGTATTAGTTGGTATTGTGGTATACGGTAAAAGTAGTTTAATAACAATCATGTTCAGATGGTTATGTATAAATGAGTACTCGTTCAAAAATATCGTATCGACTGCGTTCTTTCTTTTTTTCATTTAATCATCCGCAAACGCAAAGGGATCGAGGCCCTCGAGACCATCGTCGTCGACGGCGTCGTCAGCGCTGGAATCGTCGTCGTTGTGCGCATTTTGCAAAATCTTTGCGCGTAAAAGTGCGTTTTTTGCGGGAGACTTCTTCGTCTTGAGCGTAGCTTTGCGTTGTTGGTGCGATAGCAACGACGCCGGCGGAGGCGTCGGTGTTTTCTTCTTCAGCACCGCCACAGATGGAGCGTGTTGGTTATTTCGGGAAACTCCCGTCATCGACTTACGAACGCGGCCTCTTGAAACGTGCGTCGCTAGTTCCACCAGTGTTGTCGCCGATGGTTTGCTCTTTGTAGGAGCTTCGGATTTCTTCTTCGTCTTCCTCGCCGTCGCAGTCGCCGTTCTCTCCATGGATTGTGTCTCGACGTCGTTTTCGTTCGCGTGGCCTTCCTCCATATCATGACTTTGGATCGTGACGCGTCGACGACGAGAACTTTTCGACGCTGGAGGTTTTTCAACTGTTGGTTTATCGCCGTAAAAATTATCTGCGGCTGGATCGAGAGTAAACTTGGTCGATTTCGTCGATTTCGACGTGGATTTTTGTTGATCTCGTTGTTTGAGAGCGCTCTTCTGCGGTGGAGCCGGTGCTTTTCTTCTCAGCTGATCAATGCCATCGTTGAAATTCTCTTCATCCTCGTCCGAGCTGTTGTTGTTTTCGTCCGTTGCTTTCGTGGCAGTCGCTTTACTTTGTTTTTGCAAATTCTCGAGTTGCGCCTCGTACGCCGTCTGGCGAAGCTTTGCGTCTCTTTTCAACTCAGCAACCTCGCTCTCCAGCTTCTCGCACTCTTCTTCCTTCGCGATTAAGTTTGCGTTCGCGCGATCGATGTCTTTTCTCGCGCTTTCTTTTACCCTCTCAATCTCCTCGCGATTCTGCACCGCTTTCGTGCTTATATACTCCGCGTTTTTCTCCGTCAACTGTTTCCTCGTCTTTTCCACGGTTCGATTTTGCTCTTCTCGGATCTCCCTCTTCTCCTTTTCGTACTTCTCCTCCAAATCGTCCAACTTCTCCGCGTGTTCCTTTTCCAGCCGTTTTTTCTCGTTTTCGCGCTCTGACAATGCATCTTTTGCTTTGTTTCGTTCAAGTTCGAACTCGAACAACTCCTCCTCTTTCTCGCGAAGCGTCGCGTTCACCGCTTCGAGCTGCCTCGTCTCCGTCTCCAACGCCTTTGAAACCTTTTCCAACGCATCTTTCGTCTTTTGCACCTCCAAACGCTCCATGTCCACAGATTCGCACCATTTTAGCTTATCGTTTTCGTACGTTTCCTTTAACTTCGTCAACTCTCCACTTAGCTTCTTCAGTTCCCCTTCGTTCTTCGTCGTCGCTTTCTCCTTCTCCTTTCGTAGAGCGATAAGGGCCTCGTCTTTTTCCACATTTACTTTCAACAACGCCTCAAAGCTGTCTTTCAGATCCATCGCTTTCTTCTCCGAGCCCGTTGCGCGGTGCAATAAGTCCTTCTCGTGTTCCGCTTTCTTCCGTAAATGTGCCAACGCGCCTTCCTTCTCCTCGAGAATTTCCTTCACCTTCTCCTCTTTCTTCTCGACTTTCTCGAACAACTCGCGCTCGCTCACCGTCAACGCTTCGACTCGCTTCACCAACTCCTCGTTCGCAGCGAACAGCCCGTCTCTCTCTTTGATGGAATTTTTCAACGCTTTCAAATACTTCTCGTCGCATTCCAACCGGTCCGTCAACGCGTCTTGCGCGAACGTCAAATTCTCATCGCACGTCTTTTCCGCCTTCTCCGCGCGCGCCAACAGGTCGCGTATTTCCTCGTGCGCGCCTTCCACCGCTTTGAATTTCTCGCTCAACTCGCGAATCCTCCTGTTCGCGGAGTTCAAACTCGCTCGTAATTTCGACGTCATCTCTCGTTCGCTCTCTAAATTTTTCCCCATCGTTACCTCCGTCTTTTCGTATTCCTCCATTTTTTGCGTCATCAAAAGTAACTCTTGCCTCGCTTTCTTCCTGTCCTGCTCGAGCTTTTCCGCCGCGTCTTTGATCGAGCACATGGAGCTGCTCGGCTGCCCGAACGTCGTCACGCGAGGCCTTCCTCCTCCAGATAAACCCAAACCCCAGGTTTGTGTCGTTCGAAGTTCCAAGTTGACGTCGCCGCGGATCGAGTCGAACACGTTGTTTGCCGTCGTCGCGTTGCTCGTATTTTTTCGCTTTTGAAGCTCGTTGGCCGCTCGCTGAGAAGACGAAGACACGAGCGCGACTTTGTTGTTGTTGTTGTTCGTCGTTTTCGCGCCTCCTCCTCCTCTTCCTCTTTCTCCGGTCGTCGAGGTGATTAAATTGAACATGATAAGCTTTCCTGCGTTTGATTCTTTCGCGTCGAGCGCGTTTAAAACTTCGCGCGAATGGCGTTTGTCTTCTTCTTCTTCTTCTTTGTCTTCTCCGCTTTTTTGCGCTTTTTGCGCTTATTTTTTGTGAGGGAAACGAGATGCAAATTCTCCTCATTTATATCTATTATCCGCCAAAACATCATGGACGTGATCGTAAACTCCGAACAACAACACCAAGAAGAAGAACAAAAACGTGGTGGTGGTGGTTTGTACGAGACGAGGAGGGAGAGTGGTGGAGCAGTCGCGTCATCGTCATCGTCTCGACATGGTAACGGTTGTTATTTTTTAGGTAATTTCTTCACCATGGGGAAAGCAACGAACGTGGTGCGGCAAAATTGGCGCGACATGAGAGACCAATTTTCCACTCGAGAGGCGAACGGGAGCCTCGGTGATTTAGGGACGTTTTTACCGCTTTTGTTAGGTTTGTCCATCACGCAAGGGTTGGATTTAGGGACGACGTTGATTTTTACCGGCGTGTATAACGTTTTCACCGGGTTTCTGTTTGGTATTCCGATGCCTTTGCAGCCGATGAAGACCATCGCGGCGGTGGCGTTGTCGGAAAAACCGTTGACCTTGAATGAAGTCATCGCCGCGGGGATATTTGTGTCGATTATTGTGTTCATAGTCGGAGCGAGTGGGATGATTGACCAATTTAATCGCGTGACGCCGGTGGCGACTATCAGCGGAATGCAGCTCGGCCTCGGTTTGAGTTTAGCGAAGAAAGGATTTACGTTGGCGGCGTATACGTCGAGCTCGATGGGGAGTTTACGGCCTTGGTTTGAACGAGATGGGTTGTTTTTAGCGATTACGAGTGGATTGATTGTGTTGTGGACGAGTGCGCCAAAGCCGCAAAGCGTAGCTGCGATGACGACGAACGCGAAGAAACGCAGCTTACCTCGCGTCCCGGCGGCTTTAGTTTTAGTCGTTTTAGGCTTTATTCTCGCGTTGAGCGTCCCAAACGCGACGAGAAGTTTAAAGTTTGGCCCGACCAAGCCGAAGTTGTTAAGCTTAAACTGGGAGGAATCGAAAACCGGGATTGTTCGAGCTGGTATTCCGCAATTACCGCTGACCATGTTGAACTCAGTCATCTCTGTGTGCGCGGTGTCGAGAGAGTTGTTTCCGAACCATCCGACGAAGCCAAGAGACGTGGCGACATCGGTCGGGTTGATGAATTTAATGTCGTGCTGGTTTGGCGCGATGCCGACCTGTCACGGCGCGGGTGGGTTAGCCGCGCACTACCATTTTGGCGCGAGAACAGGTGGTGCGATCTGTTTTCTCGGCGCTTGGAAAGTCTTGCTAGGTATTCTCTTCGGGAGCAGTTTACTTGAACTTCTCGCCAACTTTCCGGAAAGTGTACTCGGCGTGATGCTTTTTTCCGCTAGCTGTGAGCTGATGGCGACGGGTTTGCGAGGATCGCCGAAGCAAGCCACCGAGGCGAGCGAGAAGTTCGTGTTGTTGGTCACGGCGAGCGTCACGGTGGCGGCGAAATCAACGTGGGTGGGTTTCGTGTTTGGATTAGGGACGCACGCGCTCTTGCTCGCGCGAGCAAAGATTGAAGATTGGTTGAACGATCGTGTTGCGTGCGGTGGCGACGACGCGAATGATATTAACGCAGTTGAAGCGAAAGTACAAGTCGCCACGAGTTGTTAGATGTTGAAAGATATATAGGTACCAGATAGTTCAAGTGTTATATAGAAAGACAAGTTGCACATAGTATATTAGCTACACCGGTAAAACATCATTTCATTTTTTTCGTTTTAAGAAGTTATTTCCTTTACTATTGTTTCTTTTCTTGGTCCGGTGGCGGCGGCTGCTTCGGCGGCGCCGGTGCTGCCGCCCATGCCGCGCGTTGGGTACCTCCGTATTTGCCTCCGCCACCACCGAAACTTCTACCTCCACCGCCACCGATGTATCCGCCGCCGCCTGCGCCGCCGCCGTAGCCGCCGCGATGGCTTGCGCCGCTGCCGCGGTACCCGCCGTGACTCCCACTACTCCCACTCGAATATGACCCTTGGTGAGGAGCAGAGCGATTAAATCCCATGACCATCGCGGGATGTCCGCTACTTCTGCCACCACCGTGAGGATGCGACTGTGGAAACGCAGTTTTCGGCATACCGCCACCAGCGCCGCCACCGCTTCCTCCGCCACCCCCAACGCTCGTTTGTCCAGGCATTCTCGCTTGTTTACTCAACGGCTGCGGCCTCGCCACGTTCGCCGTCGTTCCACTTTCCATCCGTTGTCGCTTTCTAACCTCCTCCTGTTTCGCCTCTTCTCTTCTTTTCTTCGTTTGAAACTCGTGCGACGGTTCATACTGAGGCAGTTTCGCCGGATCGCACGGCAACGGTTTATCCCACATGTAATCGGAATCCATAGCTTTTTCCGCCGTCAAGCGCTTCTCCGGATCCAACGTCAGTAACTGCTCTATCAACTTTAACGCGTTCGGAGACGCGTGCCTAAAAAACTCCCTCAAACGTCTCGGATGTTTGTTGAACTCCACCACCTTTGACCCGGGTAAATTTTTGCAGTCCGGCCACGTCTCCGGCGTCGGCGTTCCGCACAACTCGAAAATCAACTTCAACTGGTCCATTTCATTCTTCCCGGGCATAATCGGTCTCCCGTGGACTAACTCTGCAAATATACACCCCGCAGACCACATGTCCACGGCTGGTGTATACTTTCTCGCCCCCAACAACAACTCTGGCGGACGGTACCACAACGTAATCACTCTATTCGTCAACGGATTCGCGCCTTCCGCGGTATACGACCGCGCCAAACCAAAATCCGCCAGCTTTAATATCCCTCGGTTATTAATCAACAAATTCGACCCTTTAATATCCCGATGCAAAATATTATTCGCGTGGCAATAATGCAATCCTTGAAATAACTGTTTCATGTAACATTTGATCTGCTCTTCGCTAAATTTCATCCCCGGTCTATCGGCGAGACCGGCTAAATCGTGGTCCATGTACTCAAACACCAGATATATCGATCCTTTCATATCGTTCGCTTTCTGCGCTTTCGAAGTCACGATCTCCTTCAAATTCACCACGTTTTTATGCTTTAACTTTTGTAAAATTTTAATCTCGCGAATCGCGGTAATGGGAAAACCTTCCTTTTCGTTGTCCATGCGGACTTTTTTCAACGCGACGATTTCGTGCGTTGAACGCTCTTTCGCCATGAAGACCATGCCGTACGTGCCTTCTCCAACCTGTGTTATTCGTAGTAAAGAAGAATAAGGATTGAAGAGAACGCGATTGTCAGCGAAAACAAACTCGAATGAGGAGAAGACAAGAAGAATACAAAGTAGAAGCGCAAAAATTGGATCCAAAACACTTACCTGCTCTAACTTCTCGTACGCCTCGACGCTCCTCGTCCTTGATCTGTGCATAGATTCCCGGTCTTTGTTCGTTCGCACCCACTCGTCTTTTTGTTTCCTGGCAGTTTGAGCGACTAAATTCATATCCTCCTCGCTTTGTTTCGGGGGATTCTTCGAACTCATCATCATCGTCGTCATCGGCTTCGCTTTCTCCGTCTTTTGCGGCGCGGTAACATTTGCGCCGCTGGTCACCGCATTCGTATTCTGGATTTCAGACGTTTGCGCGACAGACGATGCGGCCGTCGTGGTGAGGGTTGTTTCCGCCGGTTTCGCAGCGCCGGATCCTCTTCCGTCGTCTTCGCCGCTCATTTTGATGAGCAGTTTGAGAGTGAAGTTTTGAAGTTGGTTTTTAGTGTAACTACTGCTACACGGTCTACACGCTACGGGAGATGTTCTATGTTCTCTCTCTGAAGTGCTACTCTTTTACTGCGATCTATTGAAAACTATCATCTCTCTAACTATGCGCTAATTTCTTCCCCCAGTCGAGCAATCCTTCTCGAAACGCGTCGCATTCAAACGGCGCGTTCGCCGCGTACCCCGCTTTGCCAGATCCGCGCTTTAAAACGCCGTCCACGTAAAGCGTTTGGTGGATTTTCACACGCAGGTGTTCGTGTAAATCCGCGCACCCGGGTTCGGTGATGAGCAGTAATCGTAATCCAGTTTTCGTTTCGTAAAAGTGGAACTTGTAGTTGTTCGTGCGGAAGGCGCGGAAGTGGTTGTCGCCGAGCGCTCCTCTGCGTTTTGTTTGGGAAAGACAAAAGTGAGAGAGAGAGAAAGCTTAAGGTGAGCTTAGAAACAAATTACAAGAATAAAACGTACTTCATCGGGTCCATTTTCATCGCGAACTGATTCATCGTAAAGAATAGCCCGAACAACGTTTTCGTCTCTTCGTGGACGTTTACGTTTCGAGGGTACGGTCGCGACCACTCGTGGTAGTAGACGATTTCGCCCTGGATAGTTGTTGGGGAAAGAGAGAGAGGAAATGTCAGCGTCAGAGAGAGTTAGAAAAGAGAGGTTTGTTTTGATACGAAAACTCGAACCGCGAGGAGGGAGAAGAGAGACAGACACACTTTTTTGTTAAACATGTGAAACGTGTACAGCTTTACCATGGCGTCGCGCACGCGGGAAAAGGTGCTGCACGCGAAAGGTAATTTGCGCTTTTGGAATGAGGAATTTGGAGAGTTGAGAGAAGGAAAGAGTCGTGCGACGAAACAGCGAAGGACAAATGTTGTCGCGGACTTCTCTTCTTTCACGTCTTTTGCGATATTCTCGCTCAATTATGGGATGTTATTACACTATACAATTTCTATTTTCCAAACTCTCTTATGTACATATATTTTCTCTCTCTCTCTCTCTCTCTCTCTCTCTATTTTCTTCCCGCGGTCTTCTCGACGAGTTATCATATCAAACAACTCTCGGAACTATTTTATTCGCCGGTTGAAATCCAGTCAACACCTTCGTCGTTTCCTCTTTCGATTTATCTCCGTTTTGGTATCTCGTGCCGTTCTTTCCGACGCCCTTTTTCGTGTACTGAGGGTATTGACTCCATCTTTCTTTCTCTTTTCTTTTCTTCTCTTGCGCTTCGGTGTACGAAACGCCGACGAGGTAGCTTTCGAAATTCTCCGTGTTGTAAGTGGTAGAACCGTCTGAGTTGGTAGTTGGTGGCAGTTGAGGTTCAGGCGATCGACTCGGGGAGTACACTCGAACGTTAATGTCTTGATCGCTGACAGACTTTCGAGGCGCGTGCATGGTTTGACCGTCGTCGCCACGGAAACGGTGGCGTTGTTGCCTTCCCTTGATAGCATCTTGAGTGCTCAAATCAGAAAAGTCATCCATGCTGTCGCGTTTACTCGCATTCGAGTTTTCAAAGTTCTTTCTGCCTTGGTCGTCGGAAAGTTTGTACCACTCAGAGAGCATGACGGTATCGAGCTCGAGTTTCTGGAGCATTTCTGCGGCTGAGGCGGCGTTTAAGGTGGAGTGGATACGCTTTAAGCCATCTTGGTCTTCTTCGATGATAGTTGGGACGCCTTGGAACGTTTGCGAGGATCCATGTTTTGGTAGGAATGTCGCAACAACATCATCTTTCTCGTCGAGATTCGTCTCAGACGGTTTGAACTTTGGTTGTCGTCTCGTCAAGTTGCGAGTCTTCTCGTCGTTTCTTTCGACGTACACACCACCGACGCGGTCGGTTATGATACCACTCGCGCCCCATTCAACTTGGCGACCTACTAACGATTCGTCGTTCGCGGAACCGTAAGATGCGAGCAACAATCCAGAATCTTTCACCAATTCGGCAGATTTTGGGTTCTCAACGAGTCTGGCTACATCAGCAACGACGCCGCACAAGCCTCCTTTCAAAGCAACTTTCATCGCCGCTTCCACAGAGCGTCGTCGTGGATCGTCGTGATTTTCTTCGCCGTCCGTTAAAATCATCACTGGATACGTACCTTGTAAGGCGCGCATGAGTGTAGCCGCATCTGGATCGAACGACGAAAACACGATGCGTCTATCGTTATGCTCGGAACACGCCGCGAGAATGGACCGTAGCTCGGCTACGAGTCTCGGAGCCTCACACGAGTTGTGCTCGTCGTATTTCAGCTCAATGTTAAATCCAAGTTCTTCGGGAGTATTCGCAAGCACTTCCGATAACGTTGGTATAACGTCCTCGTCTTCCATGATCCACGGTAACGATTTGGAAATGTCGTCGATGGAATGCGCGTGATCAAAGACTCTGTAAAAGACAACTGGATCTAAATCATCCTCGTCGTCATCTTCGTCGTCATCTAGCTCGTCGTATGACTCGTCGTCTTCCAACTCCGCGCTTTTTTTCCTGGGTCTGGGCATTGGCAATTTTCCTGTCAGGCGCTCGGAGGTAATCTTTGCCGCCATGGAAAGTTCTTTGAGATCCGCCCATTCGATTTCGCGCACGGAAAAGGAATCAATCGGTCCGTCCCCGCGTTTTACCAGCACAACGTCATCGTGCCAGACCACAGGGACACCATCCGAAGTTACTTGCACGTCAAATTCGCACCATTCCGCACCGTCTTTGTGCGCTTGCGTGAAACTCAAAAGTGTGTTTTCGCGAATACCTGGACCAGAAGCGTCATTCATGGCGACGCCGCGATGTCCAATCACTGCGCAACCAATTGGATCATATAAACCGGGGATATTCTCCACGAACGGTTTTGGCGATTGAGTTCTCGAGCGTGATTTCGATTTGTTGCTGCCGTGATGTCCGTGGCCTGGAGTCGTCCTAGAGCGCGCTCGTGGGTGCCGAGCACCAAAATCCTCATCAGGCTCGTCGCCGTTCTCCGAGAGTTGCTCCGAGTCTCGCATCATATTCGTGATAAACTCGGCGCGACGAATGTTCAACATATCTCCTCCGTCCATTTTCCACTCTTTACGAGAGACGACACCAAAGTGTTCAAGAATAGTTGGTGAAATATCCGTATCTTGCGGAGACGGTAAGATCTCCCCAGTCAACTTGCACTCGATGCCAGATTCGATCAAAACCCATCCACTGGCGTGTTGAGAGACTTCTTGCATTCCGGAAACGCCATTCGCACGTAACTGTCTCCCGCCACCTTGACTCCAATCGCTCGCATCGTGCATAGCCTGCATCGATGCTGGCATATCGTTTCGACACGTGCCTCCAGATGGCGACGTAACCATGACGAGCCAATCTTCGTTTTTTATCGTCTCTTGACGCTTTCGCAAAGCCTCGAGGACAGCCGAGACGCGTTTATCCGCGTTCTCAATCGCGTGAAGATATTCTTCTACGTGTGGGCCGAAACCGTGCACGTGTCCTGCAGTTTGAACGTCTGCCATGTGCAGAAATAATGCATCCGGAGTCGTTTCGTCTTTACCATCGTCGAGCGCCTTTTCCGGGACTGCGAGTTGCTGAATGATCGCTCTCGTCGCTTCCGAATCCGTCGCGCCTACCGACACGAGCGCGATGGCTTCTTTCGCTATGATTTTGTGCAAATCCTTCGCGCCGCCAACGGCGGAAGCACAGTTTGCCCACGGACGCGCGAGATGTAATCGCGCGAATACGCCTGTTAACGTGGCGTCATGATCTTCAACAATATCCTTCAAAACCGAAACGGATTGACCAGTCAAAGCAGGTAACATTGCAGACGATGGCGACTTGGACGCGCGCATTGCGGAAACGGTCATATCGAGCGAAAAGCATCCATTTTTATTTCCACGAATAAATGATTTGAACGTCGGAGTATTTGCAATCATCATCGCGTCGGAGCGACATCCCGCGATGGCAATCACTAGCACTTTACGCAGTAGCTTCTTTTTCTTCGGCATCTGTGCGCTATCGGAATCGGGGTGATGCCGATGATGCCTATGGTGACCGGTGTTGTTGTTATTGTTGCTGTTGTTGTGTTTATTCAAGCGCGATGATGGTCGACCATTTCCATTAGACAAAGACCCTGAAATGGACTCCCTTTCCAACTTGGAACGATCGGATTCCCATGAATCCACGCGACGGTGTAGACCTGCTTTTCTGTTCGGACTCGAGCGCGCTACGAACGGTTTCTGCTGCGGAGAAGTCGACATTGTTGTCGGCATTTCTACTATCAAAATATCACCTCCTTCGTCGCTCATAGAGCATCGATTCGGTGCGAGTTCAGAGTAGTCGACCGAGTTTCTCTTCGACTCTTCATCCGAGGAAAGAGAATTATGATTCGCTGTTGATGTTGTTTGCGCCGTCAAATTTCCCGCAGCTACCGCCGCAACAAGGCTTTCTGCTGGCTTTGTATTACCATCACCAGTACTTTTTTGCATCACTTCATCAACAATCGTAGCATATGGCGACCCGTCTTCCTCGTCCGGGAAATTCATCGCTATGAAATCATCCAAATACGAATCGACATTAATCAAATTCGCCTTCTTCGCGTTTCTCGCCTTACATAACGGACATGCATCCGGCACAAAGCACACTCTTTGTGTCGCTTTATACGCGCTCGTTAACGCACTCAACGTATTCGAGGACTCTTTCGTCGTCAACCCGTGATTGAACGACTCCGGCTGTCTCGCGTCTGACGAAACGACGCACTTAAAACAAAACCGATGCCTACACGCTAACCTCACCGGGTTCGTCATCACGTCATCGCACACCGAACAAATCCTATCCTCAATCTGTCTCGCCTCCGCAGGTGCCGCCCTCGCAGCTAACAGCTCTGTCCTCGTCACCACCTCCGCCAACGACGTATCCACGAACATCGGCACGTCGCGGATAATCTCCACCGCGTTCTCTCTTTTGTTACAATTCTTATTATACTTCTTCACCGCTTTCACCACCGCGGTGTAATTCAAAATAACAAACGATCTCAATTCGCTCAACTCCGGCGCGAAGTGTTTCACGATTTGCTTCTTCGCCGACTTGAACCGCTCGACGTCGGTTTTTTCGTGCTTTATCTCCTCTTCAAGGATATCCAACTGCCCCCGAAGTCTCGTTTCGGTTTTGACGTAGAAGTCGTTCGCCTGCGTAGTAAACAGTGAAGAAGGAGCAAAAAAGGTGAGTCGCGGACGAGGACGACGAGAGAAAGGAGAGAAAGCGCCGCGTTCGCGCTCTTTAAACATCGTCGTCTCGACAAAGGTGATGCGCAAATTTTGGAATAATGTCGAGTCCCCAGCGGGAAATTATTCCCTCGGAAGAAGAAAAAGAAACGAATAGATAACGAGAACAACAACGAAACAACACTCGAAGAAGAACACGTACCTTCATAATTTCCGCCTGTAACGTCTTCACGAACAACCCGCTCTTTTCGCCTCCCTCGATGTCTTCTCTTTCCGCGTACAAAGCGTTCTTCAACTCCTTGTACCGAATGTAAAACTCTCGCCATTCCGGGTACCGTTCTTCCACTAAACGGCGTCCAAACTGTACCATTTTATAAAACGCGTACGTATTATGCTCTTTATATATAATATATCTTCCTCTTTCAGAAGTACACACGAAGGGAATGGAGTGAACGAATGAGATTCCGTTATGCGCCGAAGCGCCAGAGTGCGCGGGGGGTGATAAACACTCTCTTCAAAAGAGAAGATTGTGCGGTTTTCACAAGGTTTTCAAACAAAACAAACACCTAGGATTTAGGGTGTTCGTGACTCAGCACCGGACAGCAAGAAGAAGGGAAGGTGAAAGAAGTAATAAATAATAATAAAAGATTCTTCGAGATGAATAAAAACTAAAACTTTTCTTCGCGAACTTTAAAACTTTCGACGTCTTCTATCGCCCTCTGCGATTTTCTCCTCGCGCGTTTCTCATTGAACTACTCTTTCTCGACTCGTCTCGCTTCCGCTTGAAGAACAACTAGAGACGGTTTCGCGAGCGCCGGCGCCGGAGGCGAAGGCGGTTCTCGCGAAGAGAAAGAGAAGGAGAGAGAGGGAGAGAGATACATCTGAACGACGCGTCGTCACGCGAAGACGATGATGCACTGGGTCTCTCACTCGCTCCCAAACTCCTCTCGGAATGAGAACAGAAACGCGGGTGTTGAAAAGAGCGCAAACGCCTTCGCCGAGCTCCTCCTTCTAAAACTTCTTCCTAAATAAAATAAAATAAAATAAATAAACCGTTTCTCGCGATAAAATAGTAGCGTCGCTTGTTTTTTAGAAAGCGGCTTCGCCGTCTTCCTTCTCTTCGTCGTCGTACTCCGCTTCTTCTTCGGCTGTGGCGTCTTGGTACTGCTGGTACTCGCTGACCAAGTCGTTCATGTTCGACTCGGCTTCGGTGAACTCCATCTCGTCCATGCCTTCGCCGGTGTACCAGTGCAAAAACGCTTTGCGCCGGAACATGGAGGTGAACTGTTCGGAGACGCGTTTGAACATTTCTTGAACCGCGGTAGAGTTGCCGATGAACGTCGCGGACATTTTCAACCCTTTTGGAGGAATATCGCAGACGGATGATTTGACGTTGTTCGGGATCCATTCGACGAAGTACGACGAGTTTTTGTTCTGGACGTTTAAGAGTTGTTCGTCGACTTCTTTGGTGGACATGCGACCGCGGAACAAAGCGGAGGCGGTGAGGTAACGACCGTGTCTCGGGTCGGCGGCGCACATCATGTTTTTCGCGTCCCACATTTGTTGCGTGAGTTCCGGAACGGTCAAAGCGCGGTACTGTTGCGATCCTCGAGAGGTGAGCGGCGTGAAACCAACCATGAAAAAGTGCAACCTCGGGAACGGCACCAAGTTCACCGCCAACTTTCTCAAATCCGCGTTCAATTGACCCGGGAATCTCAAGCAGCACGTGATGCCGCTCATGACCGCGGAAATCAAGTGGTTCAAATCACCAAACGTCGGCGTCGTCAACTTCAACGTTCTGAAGCAAATGTCGTACAACGCTTCGTTGTCCAAAACCATGCACTCGTCGGCGTTTTCGACCAACTGGTGCACGGACAACGTCGCGTTGTACGGCTCGACGACGGTATCGGAAACTTTCGGCGATGGGACGACGGAAAAAGTCATCATCATGCGGTCCGGGTATTCCTCGCGAATCTTGGAAATCATGAGCGTCCCCATGCCTGAACCAGTACCACCACCCAAAGAGTGACAAACTTGGAAGCCTTGCAAGCAATCGCACGACTCGGCTTCTTTACGCACGACGTCCAACACCGAGTCAATCAACTCAGCACCTTCCGTGTAGTGGCCTTTGGCCCAGTTGTTACCAGCGCCAGTTTGTCCAAACGTAAAGTTATCCGGACGGAAAATTTGTCCGTACGGACCAGACCTGACCGAGTCCATCGTCCCGGGTTCCAAATCGACCAAACACGCTCTCGGAACGTATCGACCGCCGGAGGCTTCGTTGAAGTACACGTTGACGCGCTCGAGTTGTAAGTCCGAATCGCCGGGGTACGACCCAGTCGGATCGATCCCGTGTTCATCGCAAATGACCTTTTGAAATGTAAAGAATGAAGAAACGTATGTACCGTCAGCGTTTGCGCGCGTTGAAGATGAAACGTTTGTTGAGAAAAAAAGAGTTGACCGCCCACTCTTCTTCGAACGAGAAAAAAGAGTTGATTGGAAAAAAATCTAAAAAAAGGTCTTCCTTTTCTCACGTACCTCCCAAAACTTGGCGCCGATCTGGTTACCGCACTGACCGGCTTGAATGTGGACGATTTCACTGTTGTTGTTTGATTAAAGAGCATAATGCAATCGTCAGTGATGAGAGCAGCGAGAGCAACGCGTCGTCGTTGCGCGCGTGTATTGGAAAAAAACAGAGGCGGTGGTCCATCTCGCATGTGAAATGCAAAGAGAAAGGTAGTTGACCAAAACCAAAAACCGATATGCGCGCAAAAAGCCGCGCGCGTGCGCGAGCGACGAGAGAATCACGAATGTGCTGCATCATCACTCTCATCTTCTCTCTCGCGCTTTGATGAAAACGAATGATGATGAAAGTACTTACCGCATGGTTGATTGTATGTATCTTTTGTGTGTGTTTGAGGTGTTCTTGTCTGCCGCCTTGGGAAAGAAAAAGTGAAGAAGACTTCAGGGAAAAAGAGACCGAAAAAAAGAGTTCTCAAAGTTGTTATTTTGTGGACCGAAACCGGTTAAAACAGTCGTCTTTCCTTGCGAGAGTGTGGCTATTTTTGGCATCCTTTCTTCTCGTGTTAGATAATTAGGTATTTTGCTCACATCGTCTCTGCTGTTTCACACACTACACACTTATTCACACACAGACGAAACGGGCCACACCACCCCTCATCATGCGAACGCTCCAGCTCTCTCCTTCGCGACAAAGCGCAGCCGCGGCGAACAATAATAATAACAGCGCGACGAAGCGACCATGGCCGAGAATACGACGACAAAAACGACGCTCTGTCGTCGTCGTTGAAGGGGGCGAAGACGATGGGATGATGACGATGTCCACCCTCCCACTCATAGATATCCAATTTGAAGGGTTCAACTCCCCACACATTCCCGCTTCGCCAGGGATCTACGCCATTTATAACGACAAGAAAGAACTTCAATACGTTGGTTTGTCTCGCAAAATATCCGCCTCGATTAAGATGCACTGCTTTGAGCTACCGGCGGAGTGCGGGTTTGCAAAGGTTTTGCCCATGGAGGAGGCGACGAAGGTGGATTTGCAAGACGGGTGGAAGCGATGGGTGATGTCGCACGTTTCAGAGAGCGGAGGGAGTTTGCCTCCTGGGAATACTCCAACGAATGAGTTGTGGGCGGATAGAAAGAAACGCGGTCCTTCAAAACCGAGTTTACGATTGACAAATGGTATGACTCCGGACATGTCGTTCGACGCGTTGAAACCGAAGATTCAAGAGGCGATTGACGAGCACAAGATTGTAGCGTTTATTAAAGGGACGAGAGAGGAACCGGAATGTGGTTATTCACACAGAGTAGTCAACGCGTTGAATTCATTGTTGCTTGATTTCGAGACCGTGAATGTATTAGACGATAAGTATAATCCGAACTTGTTGTACGTGATGAAAGAGTTTAGCGATTGGCCGACGATTCCGCAAGTGTACGCGAATAAGGAATTTTTGGGAGGCCACGATATAATCATGAAGATGTGTGAGAAAGGCGAGTTAAAAGATGCTGTTAAATAACGAGACAGCGAGTAGATGATGTGTAGTAATGTATTATTATTTGTAGATTTTTAGCAAGAACGATGTACTATATAGGTAGTAAAAACAATATTGAGTGACGTTCTTCTTCTTTTTACGTTTTACGCAACTTTCCCACCGGTTCCGGGAACGTTGAAAAGCACGTAAGGAGTGCTATCTTCCACGCCAATCTTGTCGATGATGTAAAAGCCTTTGTTCTTCAATTCAACGATTTGGCCTAACTGGTACGTGCGCAAGTTACAATCGCCGTGGCACATGGTAACTTTGTCCGAGTCCAAGTTCACGAGGTCTTTGAAATCGTCGCCGTCTTCCGGTTGTTTCTTCGTTATCAAGTACCCGAAATCGTGTAATTCGAGGGCAACGAGCTCGTCGTAAGCTGGGAGCCAGTTCACTTTTACTTTTGTGCTTTTCACGTCACCGTCTGGGTTCAAAGTAGCGTCGATCGTCTCGATGGTTTTTCCGTCTTCCGCCACGTGAATCTTCTTCGGAATGGCGTTGCCCCACATGGTAAATGTCGCCTCTTCGCCTTCTTTGAGTTTCAAAGCTTCTTCTTGTTCTAACCAAACTTCTTTCTTTCGCAAAACAACATTAACACCGAGTTCTTTATTCTTTGGGTTTTTCGGTTTGGTGACCCACTTGTCGCCGTCCTCGCAGTTGTCAAAAATCACTTTCACGCGTCCTTCGTCGTTGACCGCGACGTGCATGGGCGTTTCCGGGGCGATGAGTTTCTTGTTCACCGCCCAAATTTTGTCCCATTCCATGGTGTTCATGTTTTTAGACGCGCCTTGCGACAAAATAAACTCTTTCAACGCTTCGATGCGCATGCCTCTTCGAACGACGCCTTGGACGGTGGGAAACCTCGGGTCGGTCCAATCAGCCGCGTGTTTGTTATCGACGAACCATTGCAACTTTCGTTTACTCAACGTCGTATACGTGAAGTTCATTCTCGAATAATCCCACAAGTTCACTTCGCGTTGTCCTTGTGCCTTTTGAATAAACTGGTACTGTTCTTCTCGGTCTTTATACTCGGACGTTCTCAACGCGTGCGTGACGCCTTCGATGGCGTCCACAAACGGACACGCGAAATCGTACGTCGGATACACCTTGTATTTATCCCCTGTTCTATGATGCGGGGTTTCGATGTTACATCTAAAGCACACCGGATCTCTCATGCACCCGTTATCCGATTGCATGTTAATTTTAATGCGCACGCAACACTCTACGCCGACGGCCGAACCTTTCTTCATCTCCTCCCAAAGTTTCATATTTTCCTCCACCGATTGTGTGCGACACGCAGATTCAGTCTTGCTCATGCGCTCTTCGCGCATTTTGTCCACTGGCGTTGTATCCACGTATAATTTACCCTCTTTCATCATCGTATCTCCCAACTTTAAAATTTGTGGAAACGAATCCGAGGTATACGTCAACTTATCGTAATCCAATCCCAACGTCGCGCAGTCCTTCAAAATGTTATCGACGAAATTTTGCTTCTCCTTGGCTGGATTAGTATCATCGAATCGCAAAATTAGCGTTCCTTTGTACTTCCTCGCGAAGTAATGGTTCAATAAAGCCGCTTTGGCGTGACCGATGTGTAAATATCCCGACGGTTCCGGCGGAAATCTCGTGCACACTTTGCCTTCCTCGGCGTCTTTCAAGTCAATCTCAAACGAGCCTGACGTTGGTTTCTTCCCGCCGCCGTCGTTGCTCTTATTCGCCTCTTTCGCCGCTTTTTTCGCCGCCTTCGCCGCGTCTTTCTTCGCTTGACCTTTGGAAATCTTCCCCGGCTCGCCGCCACCGACGGCCATCTTTTCCACCCGCTTCCCCAAAGCCTCGACCGCCGCGTCGTCGTCTCCCTCTTCTACAGCGGGGGCCAAAACCCCCGCATCGTTCGTCTGCGTCATCAACTCCACGAACCTCTTAATCTCCGCGTACTTCTCCACCACCCCATCTTTCACCCCGTACAACGCTTTGCACATCGCGACGTCCGCCTCCGTCTGCATCCTATCCGTCGCGAAATACGTCCTCGTTTGCAGGTACGAATCGATCGTCTTCAACTGCTTCTCGAGCGTTTTCATCACATTATCGCCGCCGCCGTTTTTACTCGCTTTCGCCGCCGTCTTCGCGACCTCTTTCGCCTCCTCCAAAAACGCCTTTACCGATCGCGCTTCCTCTTTCGAGAGCAAAGAAGATGTCGTTGATGCACTTTTCGAAGATGATTCTGATGATTTCGAAACACCAACACCAGCAGCAGCATCACTGGTCGCTTTTGACGACGAAGCGCCAACACCTCTCCCACCACCACTACCACTCGCGCCTTCCTCGCTCGAGGAGGAAGAGTCCATCGAAGTGCTCGCTTTTGCGCCCATTATTATTAGTAGTAGTATTGAATTCCTTCTAATTTTTTGTGAGGGCTTTCACCCCTTGGAGCTCCTCTTGCGGAGAATTGCCAAAAATTGCCAAAAATTGCCAAAAATTGCCAAAACACTTTCTGACTTTCATCTGAAAATTTTCCTCAAAAGAAATCATATAAACGCACTTTGCGTGATGATGTGTAAGTTCAGGACACCAGACGACGACGACTTTAGCATATAAAAGCGATACTACTGTGCGATTAAAAGTGATTTTGAAATGATGATGTTTGGGAAGGAGGAGAAAGAGGCGTCTTTGTGGACGATCGTCGGCGAGGGAAACGCGCACCGGATGTACGGGAAGAAACGGAACGGGAAAACAGTTACGAATAAGAGCGATGGGGAAGAGGAAGAAGAAGAAGAAGAACGCTTTCTCCTGAGACGACGAAAACGACGAAAACAAGAAGATTCGTGTACTACTTCTCTCTCTTTGTCTTCTTCTTTCGATCGGTTCGTGTGGTCGAACGGACGGGAAAGAGACGCGGACGACGAAAAGTCGGTGCTCCAACGAGACGTACGTTTTGCGCTGGGACAGCTCTGCGCGGGGTGCGCGGGAGGGACGATTCAGACGAAGGAATCTCCAGGGAACATTTTGTTCAGCGAGCAGCAACGATTGCGCGTGAAATGGAACACGAGTTTGGTGCGAGCAGAGAGTGGGTTTTTTGAGCGCATAGACGCGAGAGAGAAGGAAGAGAAGCGACGGTTGATGAGAAGCGACGAAGAAGAAGAAGAAGTCGCCGACGACGGCGAGAAGAGCGGCGGAGAAGAGAAGGCGCCACGATTCGCCATTCGCGAGCGCGACTACGATTGGATTCCGTTTTATTTTGCGAGGAGGAGATCATCGACGACGACATCAAAGAGGAAGCGGTCGTTGAATGTCGGTCGAACGATACGCGCGTTGGCGATTGAAATAAAGCCAAAGTGCGGATTTACGTTTCGGGAAGATGGGAAATTGAGGTACGACGTGAAGACGAACGCAGAAGATGGAAAAAGATGGGAAAAGTCCGCGTACGACCCGCGAAAGTTTTTCGAACACTGCGAAATCTGGTCCTTCGCCGACGGCGTGGATTACGAGGCGTTGAAGAAACAGCTGGTGAGAGAGTTAGAGAACATGATTGAAACGCCGAGGAATACGTTTCGAGTGAGAGAGGCAAAGACTGGGGAAGTGCTGTGGGACGCAACAAAAGGCGGTTCGAACGCGAAGCGGCGTTTTTCAAACGTCGTTTCCGAGGCGTTTGCCGGTAAAGTGTCTCTGAAAGAGCTCCTCGAACTCATCGTCACCGCTATACAGCAAGACGGCGCGCTTAAAAGGCTCATTCGCGCGCAAAAATACGGTCGCATGGCCAACGCGTACGATTATTTCGGCCCAGACGAGGAAGAAATCGCCATGCGGCGTTTAGCACCGACGAGCATTCGCCGAGCGCACGACGCCGTCCTCGAAAGCTACAAAAACGATACCGACGACACCACCACCACGATCACCAAGCAAAAACAACTCAAAGACGCCTTTGAAATATGCCAAGACGCCATCCTCTCCGCAATCGCCAAAGACGCGTCCATCATACTCGCCGTCCGTCTCATCCCGGGCGGCGGTATCCATCGAAGCCTTTCTCCTCCTCCTCCTCCTCGTCGAAAAAGTGCATCATCTTCATCGCTCGACGTCGCGCAAGAACAAAAAAAATACGACGCCTACGACCGCTCGATGGATATCCCGAGAGGTTCGGGAGAGATGAAAGACGGCGTGCCTACGTTTGCCGTTTCCGTGAACATCTGCGACGTGGGGTTGAAATCCGCGTGGAAAATTCCCCAATGGGCCGAGTTAGACTCGTGACAGCAAAAGCACGCAGCAAAAGTTCCTTAGGGTTGTTGTCTTGACATTATAATGTTTATAGTTATAAAGCGTATTTTTGTTTCACTTGAAGGAAAACACCTCAGACGCCGCCAAAACTGGGGAATTCCTCATAGTTTCCCTCTGCGGTTCCCGCGAGTAAACACACACACACACATAAACACACATCTCAACACAACTTAATAATATCGCATAATCAAAATGGGCAAATCTGCGCGCGCGAATTGTCGCCGCTCTGTCCGCGCCGAGCGGCGAGATATCGTCTTCAACTCCGAGAAAGAAATCAAGCAATTCGCCGCCAAACAGTCCGCGCTGGAAAAAGCGCTCAACTGCGGGAAAGCGCCGATAACGGATTCTTTAAGACGCAAAGAGCAACAGCAACAACAACTTGGCGACGACGACAAAATGATGACTGACGACGAGAACAACAACAACAGTAACGGTGGTGAACAACGTTTAAAGCTGCAAGAATTCGACGAAGACGTGTACGATAAGATGAAGCTGCACGAAAAAATGTACGACGAAGCGAACGCGTGGGGTGTCTCGCTCGGGATCAACAAGAAAGTGCTGCGCGTGAAAGGTGGCGGCGTCCGCCGAGGGAAAGAAAAAGGAGTGATATCGGCGAAGCAGATGGCGTACGCGCAATTTTTCGCCGATCCGAAACTGAAGAAGAAGCAGAAGCGGGCGATGAAGAACGTGGAGAGAGGCGTGCGGCGGGGAACGAGTAGCAGTACAAGTCGGAAAATGATGATGACGGAGTAGAAAGTTAGAGAGAGCGCGTTGTAAATATATAGAGTTGCGCGCGTTTTTATACGCGTGGTAAAGTTTGCGAATAAAAGTTGTGTATCGATGGCGCGGCATATTTCTGCGCCGCTGCGATTACCCAGAGAGCCAGTCGTAGCCGATGTTTCCTCCGTCGTCGCTTTTGTTTGTTTCCACGTCGATATTTTCGAAGAAGTGTTGGTTATCGTCGTCTCCTGTTGGCGCCGTTTCGGCGGCTTCAGGCGGCTCTTCTTCCTTTTCTTCCACATCTTCCTCCTCCTTTTGGATGGGAGACGCACTCGCTTCCACGACGTAGGCATCCAAGCCGCGCGCGGGTCCAGGCGCATCTTCCCCACCTCGAAAAAATGACGCCGGTTCCACCGCAGCAGAAAGCTTAACAAACTCACGCACTTCTTCTTCTTCTTTTTCTTTTTCTGTTTCTTTTCCTTCATCTTCTTCTTCTTGTTTGACCTCCATCATCGGCGCCTCTTTTTGTTCTTTCGCTTCTTCTGATGCGCAAGAGTTGACTTTTTCGTTGTCTCCTTCTTTCTCTTCTTCTTCTTCTTCTTTTTGTTCAGTTTCTTCCAGTTTAACAACAGCGTTTTCGACGCTTCCCAACGCCGGCACGTGTGTTCCTCCATCTTCTATTTTCTCTGGTACAAGTGGTTCAGGTGGTTTCGGAGGATCCAAATCGGGAGAAAATCCGCTACATTTGGGCAAAACGTCCTTCTCCGGGTCAATCGGGAATGCAAAATCTGGGCCGAAATTGAACGACACTCTCGCCCGTTGCGACTGATCTTGCAACGGCGTCGTGTATAATGCCGCCGTGGGAAAGTATCCGGACAACTCCAAGGGTTTCTTTGGATGCACGCACGACCGCAAGGACTCGAACGCGATGCCTTGACACTTCCCATTTTTATAAAATACTATTTTCCCTTCGTTCGGCGAATTTTGATTCTCCTCGAACGCTTTCGCTTTCAAGCGTTCTTCTCCTTTCCTATTTTTCTTGTTACGTTCTGGCGTCGAGGGTGTTTGCTTTTTCTTCGCCTCCTCGTTCTTGATGCCATCATCATCGCCACCACCACTCGTTTCTTGCGCATCTACCTGTTCCTTCTTTTCCACTATTTTCTCGTCTAAATACAAATAACAACCAACCACGTCGCCTTCGCCGTATGGTTCGCCGTACGTCTTCAACCTCGCCTCGTGATATTTCGACCCAGTCTCCGCGTGATAACCGTACCCTTTGTTATCGAATCCAACTGGTGCGTTCATTTCTCCTCGTTTGGTCATCCACCCTACTCGAACGCACCCGCTCCCTCCTAAATGTTCTATTTTAACCTCAAAGTATCTCGCCGTCGTCGTCGTCGTCGTCTCCTTCGTTTCGTCATCCTCTTTCATCCCCTCCTCCTTCTCCTCCTCCTCGCAAACAACCACCGGCTCTACTCCTCGCGTCCCTTGCACGCACCTGTACCCTTTCTGCGAGCTCGCCACCATCCTCCCGTCGTCCATCAACTCGATTCCTTTCGCCATCGTCGGTCTCGATAAACACACCGGCCTCCACTTCGCGTCGTCCTTCTCCCTCCGCTCGATCTCCTCCTCCTCTTTCCTCAACGCCTCTCGCTTCCGTTTCTGCTGCAGAGACATCATCATCGCGTTGGTCGTCGCGGCGTCTTCTTTGTTCGCGTCGTCGCTCTTCGTCGTCGTTGTAATTGTTGTTGTTGTCTCTCCTCCTCCTCCTCCGTCTCCTCCTCCTCCTCCTCCTCCTCCTCCTGTCGCGTGCGTATTAGTAGTCGTCGTAAGCGTCGTCGGCGGCGGCGTCGGCGTTCCCGCTCTCCCCCCCTCGTTTGAAGTGTTCTCTTTCTTCCCCACCACGTCGCATTCTCTCCACGCCTCTTCTTCCCCGTCTTCGTTTTCTTCTTCGTTACACTTCTTCGCGTTGTTGTTGTTGCACTCCTCTTCCTCTTTTCCTCCTAATCCTCCTCCTCCTCCGTTGTTAAACATCACCCCCCGAGAAGAATTATTCGTATTATTATTATTATAGCTCTGATGTTGTTCTCTCATTTCCTTAAACTTCGGCGCGATGGTCGCTTTTAATATGTGCGACGGTGGGCCGTATCGTTTCTGTTTCTTCGTCTTTGATTTCGGGAGGTTCCGGAACTCTTTTTTCCGTCGGTCGATTTTTTTCCCATTCATCATAACCCCCGTTGTTTTGTTCTTGGATGAAACTGGTGGTGCATCTTTGCGAGGACGGCCCATATTGAGAATACCAACACTGAGTTCTTCTTTCTGCGCGCGAAAACAAAACACAGAAACAACAACAACAACAACTGCGCGTGGTGTGTGAATTTTGTGTGATGAATTCGTGAAGGAGCTTTTCCCCTACTTCCATTCTAAACCCTAATACGAAATACAACCCTAAACACATTTTGTCTCTCTTTTCTCTTTCCTCTTTTGCAACCGTCACTTTTCTTTTCTCGCATTTGTCTGTCCTCTTTCCGTTGTTGTTGTTGTTGGGAAAGAGCGGGGAAAGAGAGAGTGAGAGAGTAAGAGGAGGACGAGAACAACAACAACAATGGCGCGAGGAGGACCATCACGAGCAGCAAAAGCAGAAACCGCGTGGTTTATTACCAAAGACGAATCATCATCCGAAGAAAACGGATTCCCCGACGAAACGACTTTGACGACCTTTATTCCCGAGAAGAAGAAGAAGAAGATGAAGAAGAAGACTACGAACGAGGACGAGGACATCCAAGAAGAAGAGATGACGAGGACGACGACGAAAACGAGGTCTTTGGCTCGACGCGCGGCGGAGAAGCAGCGAAAAGCTTTGCTTTTACACAACACGAGAGAGAAAAAGAAAGAGGAGGAAGAGGAGGAAGAGAAGACGAAGACAAAGAATACGTATTCGTCTACGTCTTCAATGTCGGAAAAGAAACAGTTGTTATTGCGAGCGTACGCGTTGGAAAACGCGCAGTTGCGAGAGTCTTTGCGTAAATCTTTAGCCCTCGCGAATTCGTTGGAAACCGAATTGGAAGAGACGACGGAAACTTTATCGCGGAGCGAACGCGCTTTGAAAGACGCTTTGATATCGCATCGAGCGTTGCAAAACGAGAGCAAAGAGAGTCGAAAAAGAGATCGGGACGCGTTGAATGGTTTGAGGAAAACGTTGGAGGAAAGGGAAAGGATTTCGAGAGGAGAGCGAGGGAGGTGTGGGAGAGCGTTGCGGTACGCGATGGATTGTTTGAGAGCGCACGCGCCGCTTGCGAAGGACGAGAGGAACGCGGGCGGTTCCGTTCTCGGGAGCGTGGTGGCGGAGCTGGCGAGATTGACGGAGATTGCGGTGAGTGCTGGTGATGCTAGGTTCAAAGAGTACGCGGAAGGAAACGGTGTGGAAGACACGCATCATCGCGTGCGAAGAAAGGACGACGATTCAGACGACGACGACGAGCGTGCTCTTTTTCAGCGACAAGCAGACGCCGCGAGAGAAGCGAAAACGAAAATCACGCTACTCGAAGACGAACGAAAACATCTTTTGCGCGCGTTAGAAGCCGCGACAAACCCGAGCAAAGAGTACATCACCAGAGAAAACTTCTCCTTTTTCTCCGCAAAACCAACCATTCGTGACGAGTATCTCTTCGAGAACGACTTCGTCGCGCCGAGCCGAGCCGGCGCCGCGACCGCCTTTGCGTCCTCGTCTGAATCGTTTGCGCTCCCGGGCGCCGACGCGCTCGCTCGCGACATAGACGCCTTAGATTCTGAGTTGAAAAAGTTAGCCACCGCCTTCGAAGGTGGTCGTATGTAGATGTATTACGCGTAGTTGTAGTTTGATATAGCAGTTATAGTCCCGATTAAAAGTGTGACCCCGCCCCTGGGGGATCGTCCTGGGTACACTCCAACCGCTTGGTCTTCTTCTTCTCAAAACTTTCACCCTTGTGTCAAATCCGCACAACTTTAACTCCCCTCTCCGCTTTTGCGCGACTGCGGCCAAAAGACGAAAGGATTGGTCGATATTATTCACGCTCGACCAGAACGAGAATACTCATACACGTAGTCGTACTCACGACGACGACGATTCAGACGAAAAATGAACGCTTTACTCGGAAGTCGGCGAAGTCTTTTTTCCTCCCCGATGGGGAAATCCATCTTCGATCGGATGTCCTCTCTCGATATCACCGGCGGTTTTGTCGTCCCACACGCGGTGATGGACCACGCTTCGTCGTCGTCGTCGACGAAAACGATTCATTCGCAGACGACGAATGATATGCATCGTTTTTCGATGATGAAAAGCAGTTTTAAACGCGAGTACTCGAAATCTCTCGGCACCGAGGGCGGCTTGAAACCGGACCAAGTTTTAGTCCCGGAAAGCTACGTGGTTTTAGACCGGAATTCGAGAAACCAAAACGAAGGCGACGAGGAGGATCAACAGCCTGTTGGAGAAACGAAAGTGAAAATTAGCACGAAGAACGTCTTCGCGGTCGTCTCGATCGGGTCGCATCAGCACAAAGTATCTCCGGATGATTTGTTCTTCGTAGAAAAGCTCCGCGGCGCGAACGTGAACGACGTGGTGGAACTGCCGAGAGTGTTGATGGTCGGGAGCAAAACGAAGACGATTGTGGGGAGACCGGTGGTGGAGAACGCGCGGGTGACGTGCTTAGTGGAAGAGGTTTTGCGAGACGAGAAGACGATTATATTTAAAAAGAGAAGGAGAAAGTATTCGAGACGATGGAACGGCGCGAGGCAAACGATGACTGGTTTAAGAGTGTTAGACGTAGAAGGCATCGACGAATAGTAAGTAAGTATTTAGTATTTCAATTCAGTATTTCAACATCATCAAACAGATCTCTCTCTCGCTTCTTCTCCTTCTTCTTCTTATTTGTGTACACGTTCCGCTCGACTTCAAAAGTTTATATTTTAAATGGCAAACTTTCTCTTCAAATCCATCGCAAAGTGAGACCCGGAAAACTTATCGGCGTTTTGTGACTGTTCAAACCACTCCGTCTTTTCAAAGTTTGTTCGCAACGGCGTGAACGTATCCTTGACCCGTTTTGCCAGCGGGTCCAAAGTGCGCTTCATCACGTCGTTGACGTCTTGTAAACTATTAATCCCGAGGAACTTGCACGAGGTCAACACGACGGCGCCGGTGCCCCAAAGAGCCAACGTCCCGCCCCACGCCAACGCTCTTCCCGGCGTCGGATCCGGCAACAACTTCACTTTTTTCTTTCCAATCATAACGAACGTTTCATCTCGCATGTGCTTCGCCGCTCGACTCTCGACGCCGTTAAATCTTTCCGGCGCCGACTCCATCAACTCCATCGCCTTGTGCACCGAGAAAATCGAAGTGCCTTCCACCGCCTGCGTCGAACCGCTCCATTTGGACTTCCCCAAAGACACTCGCGAACCGAGCGTCGCGTGTCCAATAAACACCGGATTCCCCGTGCACGCTCCCGAAATCGAATGGTTCTTGATAAAATCTCGATCCAGCTTTTTCGAATGTACCTCTTCCTTCATCCTAAATTTTTTGTCGAACAACCTCACCGAATGTGCCAACACTTGCGGTAAGGCACCACTACCACGAGAAGAAGAAGAAGAAGACAAAGAAGAAGACACGCGTCGCATCGCTTCCTCGTACCTCCCTTCGCTTTTCAGTTTCAAAATATACTCCGCGATTTCTCGCTCTTGCTCTTTGATGAAATACTCGTTCTCGCGAGCGCGTTTCATCACGTTCAACGCGTCCGACATTTTTCCAATTTGTCAAAGAATTGAAGATACGGTTGTTGTTGCTGACGTGGAATCTTTGTTTACTACTCTCGATGGTAAGAAGAAAACGAAGAAGATCAAAGAAGAATAACGCGACTACCGTAGCACTATTACTATTCGAGCGTGTTATGTGTGATCTGATGATAAAGGGGGTGGGTGTATCGTGTGCGAAAGTGAAGACTGTTTTTCTTAATAAATTGTCGTTATCCAAAACGAGGACATTTTGTGTCTTACACACAGCGAGCGCAAGAGAGGGCATTTTTACTATTAGTATCTAGGTCTAGAGGACGCGTCGTTTACGTACCGAGCGAAGTCGTCGACGTCTATTTCTTCTCCTTCTTCTTTTGCGTCCAGTTTTTCTCTGCTTTGGCGAAGAAGAAGAAGACGTCGTCCAAACGCGAAGCGGCGCGGGGGGCGCAAACCTGCGGACGAAGATGAAGACGAAGACGAAGATCGAGGGAGGGCTTTTTCCTTCTCCTTGTTCTTCTTCATTTTCCAAAGTACCACGTTATTTTCTGCGTCTCGGCCGACGAAATCAAATCGAGCTATTTTTCTCCGACCGCGTTCCATGGCGTCCCAACACGACTCGATTCGAGGCGATCGATGGAAAATTTTAGAATCTTCGAAAATGGAGACGGCGTTGCGAGCCGCGAAGGCGACAAAGTTGGACGGTTGGACAAGAAGATGTTCCGAGTCGCAAAAGTCAATCGACGGCGTCGCGTCGCTCTCTCCTTTTGTGTCTTCCTTTTTAATCAGCGCAAATTCAAACCACGCAGCTCCATCATCAGCAGCATCATCAGCACGATAGACATCATCGGCGACGGCGGTATCCTCTCGCTCCTCTTCGCACAACGCGTGGCCGACGTAACATCCGCGTTGGAACCCGTCGCGATGCCATCCAGTATTCGTCCCATTCATTGGACAGAAAATCTCGCACGTGCCATCGATTCTGAATAATTTTTCGTTGTCCTCGCTGAACTGCTTGAAAATGCACTCCGTGACGTACTTCTTCGCGCTTTCGGAAAGCGAGTAAGAAGCGCTTTCTCCTTCCCTTTCGGGAGTAAATATGCAAGCAATTTTTCTTGACGATTTAGACGAGTGTACTTTCGATACGGTAAATTTGGTCGTCCCAGTGTTGTTCAAATTGGCACCACTCGTTGTAGCTCTTAACGGTTCGTTCGCCACGATCGAGACGAGCGCGATCGAGGCGGGTTCATCATCGTTATCATCATCATCCGTTCGGTTGCGAAAGTAGTTTACTTGCGTGACAGTTGGAGAATTTCCAATTCCGACTTTTACGACGTGCTTTTCGATGTCGGAACCGTACAAACTCGACTCGTCGCAGGTGAAAAGAGAAGGAGACGGCATTCGATTCAGCGGTAATGCGTTTGCTTTCTCGCGTCAGTCACCGTTTAATGCGCATTATTGCAGAGTAGTACATGAGATGAAAAGTGTTGAATTTTGTACAAGTCTTCTTAGTGTTACAACTTCACGCAGACAACGGTCGCCGAAAGCTCGATCGAGCTCTACAGTTTTGGTCTTCGTCGTCTACGCGCGCGCGCGCGGCTAGTACTGCTACAGCTCCTCTTTTTTGACGTCTTGTCCTTCTTCTTTTTCTTTTTGTTTTTCTTCTCTCGCTCGGTTCTCTCCGGTCTTTTCTCTCAAAACGTCTCGCACCGCGTCTTCTTCGACGAGCGCGTCGACGACGTCGAGCGGCGGTTTGATCTTCGCATTATCCGGCATTCCGAGCTCGTAAAATTGTTCTTCGGAAAGCCACACGACGTTTGGATCCTCTTCTTCTCCTTTGTTCGATGCCGTCGATTTATCCGCCGAGCGCTTCTCGAAAAAGTCGACGATATCTTGCCTCGATTCAAACACGTGCACCGATTCCACCTCGATGTTTACATCTTCGCTCTTCTCGTTCGTAAGAATTTGGTGAATGTGCTCTCTCGCGACTCTTAGCAGCACCTCCTTTTCTTCCTGAGTTAACTCGTCGCCAATTTGAGCGTTGTTCGCCAGGGAAAGTTTTCGATTCAACTCTTTCCTCTTGATGTACGCTTCCGAAGATTCCTCCTCCTCTTCCTCCATCACAAACGTCACCTCCTCGTGCTCATCTTCACTAATCTCAAAATACTGTTTCTTTAGCGTCGGGTATCGGTCGTCTACGATAAAAAAACAAATCGGGTCGCCGATGTAGTTCTTTGCCAACCATTTGTGTTTCGTAAACGTGCTCAACGTCGTGCTCGCCCCGGGCGCTAAATCCGCGTATTTGACTTCCTTGCCGTCAAAATCTAACCACGCTAATTCAACGTGCGATTCCATCGAGTTATAAAACTCCGCGCGGACGCTTTGCCTTCCTTGACCTGACTTAAAATAGTTGTTATCTCTATTTGACTTTTTAATCTCCTCCATAGACGCTATTTTTCTCCCTCGATTCCTTCGATGATCTCTCGCGTCTTCATCTCGAAACTGTTTATCACTCTCGTCGCCAGAACCAGCGGTCAAGAACGTCATGTGGTCGTACGTTGCCCTCTCCTGTTCGCTCACTTGATCGTCCAGCAATGATTTCTTCATCATTTGTACCATTTCATTCACGGACATGCGAATCGCGTCTATTTTTTTCCTACTCTTTTTCTGCGACTCGATGAGTCCTTTGATTTTCGCAAGCATCCCGGTGTTCCCGAAATACTTCCCGACGTCTGAGCTCATATCTACGTTGAACACGGCCACTCTGCGACCACCTAAAATATCATCCTCTTCTTCTTCGTCAATCAAGAAAGATATTTCTTCCTTCGTCTTCGCGGCGTCTTCAACGGCGTCTCGTCCTTCCGTCGCCCTCTTCTTCTTCGCGGCGGCGGTCACAAACTCGAGCAACGTGAACCGCTTTTTCGCCTTCTCATTCCCTTCCTCTTCGTCGTCGTTAAACTCGATCGGTTTCATCGCATTCTCTGCTCCAAAAATGCTCACAGAGTCGAATCCTTCGCTCGCTAACTTTTGCCCGAAAAACTGTTTTTTTTCCATCTCTTTCCTTCCAATCTCTTCCAAAATTCGTTTCTTGCTAAAACCGACGTGTTTGCCGTTCAAAATCGTCGCCGGG
>Ga0257106_1000044_pt1 | contig 67925 bp, 76 predicted proteins | sample LP_taG_3_FD_190177 | JGI IMG/M metagenome (GOLD analysis project Ga0257106, IMG submission 190177) | Marine microbial communities from Northeast Subartic Pacific Ocean, Canada - LP_J_2011_P26_10m | ecosystem: Environmental > Aquatic > Marine > Oceanic | place: Canada: Northeast Subartic Pacific...
GTAATGTTTTTATTAATAGAAAGTTTTTCATCTTCTATTAATAAATCCCATTTATTCATTATTAATACAGGTGTTACCTTATTTTCAACACACTCACTGATAAGTCTCATATCTTCGAAATTAATCCCTTGGGTTGCATCAACAACTAAAAAGGCAATTACGGAGTTTTCAAGTTGTCCAACCGCTAAAGATGATGCATATCTATCTATTTGATTTTTTTGCTTTTTACGTGGAACTCCTGCTGTGTCAATAATATTATAGGAATCTGAATCAAACTGAATTGTTTCCTCAAGTTTATCCCGGGTTGTACCTGAAATACTAGAAACTATAGCCCGCTCTTCGTTAAGTAGCTTATTAAATAATGTAGATTTACCAGAGTTAGGTTTACCTATTATCGCAATAGATTTATATGTATTTTTAATTGAGGTAGTGTTTGAAGACATATTTTTAGTTAATGAGTCCAACAGTTCTTCGGTTCCTAATTTATGAATAGAAGATACATAATAATCCGCATCATAGATATATTTATATAGTTGAGTATTGAGTTCAAACTTTTTAAAATTTTCACACTTATTAAATACCGTTATGATTTTCTGATCTTCTTTTAGAGTTGTTTGAAGTAAATTGTGAATTTTATCAAGTCCTGTAAAATTTGTTGTATTGACATCAATAACGAACATAATCATTGAAGCACTGTTTAAATAACCTTTTAATTTTTTTTGAAATTTTTCATTAAGCTCATCGGGATCTTCGAGGTATCCAGGAAGGTCTGAGATATTAAATGTTTTTTCATTTCTTTTAATAGTCGATGAAACCTTGTCTCGTGTTGTATTAGGTGTTGATCCAATAATAGAGACTTTCTTTCTACATAGAGCATTTACTAAAGAAGACTTACCCGAGTTTGGTAGCCCAATCAATAAAACTTCATTCATATTGTTTTTAGTCATAATTTAAATATAGCTATCCTACTGTTATGGTAAACAATCTTTATATAGTTACTCCTAGAGGTTTCTGTGCTGGTGTTGAAATGGCTATAAAAGCTCTCACCTGGATGTTAAAAATTTATGATGAAACCATCTATTGTTACCACGAGATTGTCCATAATGACTGGATCGTCGAAAGGTTTAAGAATAAAAATATACAATTTATTGAATCGACTGATGAATTACCAAAAAATGCAGTTTTAATGTTATCAGCTCATGGAACAGCACCAGTTATTGAGTCTGAATTTAATACAATCTCCTCCGTTCAAGTAAATGCTGTATGTCCACTTGTAACTAAGGTACACCATGAAGCTAAAAAATTTACAGAATCAGGTCAAAAAATAATTTACGTGGGACATAAAAATCACGATGAGGCAATAGGAGCATTGGGAGTTGCACCAAGTTCAATGTTTTTAGTTGAAAAAGAAGAAGATTTAGAGCAAATAAATATAGCTAATGAAGGTGTTGCCTTGTTAGCGCAAACAACATTAGCTATGTCCGAATGGAAGCCAATAATGGACTCTGCGATTAAAAAGTTTCCTAACCTAAATATGCCACGGAAAAGTGATCTTTGTTACGCTACGACTAATAGGCAAGAAGCTGTTATAAACGTTTCCTCTCTTGTTGATGTAGTTCTTGTTGTGGGTTCCGATACATCTAGTAATACGAAAGCACTCGTTTCAACTATAAAAAGTTTGGGCAAAGAGAGCTACAGAGTGAACACAACAAGTGAAATTGATAAATTAAAACTTAGTGGCAAAAATGTTGCAGTGACTGCTGGAGCGTCTGCCCCAGATCATATAGTTCAAGAAATTATAAAAAAACTTGAACCTAAAAATACTGAATTTTTTGAAAATACTAATGAAACAGAATACTTTCCATTGCCCAAAGAGCTTAGGTCTAACATCACAACATTAAGTAACTTTCTACTTGAGATATTTCCAAATAATAAGGTAGATCCTATTAGGAGCGTGAATAAAGATAAGCAGTGGACAGCTACAGAAGCTTTAAGCTCTCTCTGACAATATTAAGAACATCTTCCATATCCATATGAGTATTATCAATATAAAGTGCATCATCTGGAACTTTTAATGGGGACTCACTTCTATTTTTATCATTTTCATCTCTTTTTAATAAATCAGATTTTGTTTCAGATTCATTTGATTGCTTAAGTCTTCGGTCGGATCTTATATCAATATCAGCATCAAGGTATATCTTAAGATCAGCATGTGGAAAGACAACTGTACCCATATCTCTCCCTTCTATAATCAGTCCATTTTTTAAATTATTAGAAAGTAGTAATAAGGAATCTGATACAAGTTTCCGTATTTCTCTTAATTTTGCAATTTCTGAACTTTTTAAATTAATAACTTTTGTATATAACTTGGAATCCTCATATAAAATATTATTCAAAGTTATATTTAAGTTTTCGTCTATGCTTAAAAAAATATCATTTACATTTTCCTGGGGATTGTCGATTAAATATTTAGCAATTATCCTATATAATTTCCCGCTTGAAAAAAAATTAGATTCTAATTCCTTAGCTAATAAACTACCGAGGGTAGTTTTTCCAACACCAGAAGGTCCATCAATAGTTAAAAGATAACTCATTACTAACTATCATGATTAATCTTTTTTAACTGACCAATTTTCATTTTTCCAATTTTAAAATCATCCACTTGAATCCTCTTAAGGTTTTTTATTGGGATATTATTAACTTCAAAAATTCTTCTAATTTCTCTATTTTTTCCTGTTTTGAGTATGATCTCATAAGTTAATTTTTTAATCTCTATTAAGTTATGAATTTTTAATTGTTCATCATTATCTTTAATTGCTTTTCTAAAAGTTTCAAAATTAATCTCTTTTCCTGTCGTAACAAGATACTTCTTAGCAATATTACTTTTCGGGTGAGAGTATTTATTAAGCCATATCCCATCTGTGCTCAAGAGCATTAATCCCTCTGAATCTTTATCTAATCTACCGCCAAATTTTAATGATTTATTGTGGATGAGGTCATAAATTATTTTTGTATCCCCTTGTCTCTTATGTGAAGCAACATATCCATAGGGTTTATAAAATAGATAATATTCATGTTCTTTTATAGCCTGAATAACTTGATTTTTATGCATAACTATATCATCTTCGCTAACAAGATCTCCATGTTGAGCTATTGTTCCATTAATCTTTATTGTTTTGTTTTCGACAAGAGTATCGCTATCTCTACGTGAGACGTTAAGATTAAGCGCTAGAAATCGATTAATTCTCAAAGATTACTCTTCTTCTGATCTGTTAAAGTATTCACCTATAGTAGGTAAATTATTTATTGAAACTAAATCAATTTTTTGTAGAAATAGTTCTGTTGTCGTATAAAGAATAGGATTACCAGGGACATCTAATTCTCCACTTTTTTCAATTAGCCCTCTTGACTCTAAAGTTTTGATAGAAGATTCGGACTCCACTCCCCTTATCTCAGAAATTTTCATTTTTGTAACTGGTTGTTCATATGCAATTATAGCCAGCGTCTCTAAAGCAGGTGTTGAGAGACCTCTTAAGATAGGCGGAGGCTTGACATCACCTAGTAAATCTGAAATCTCGGGACTTGTTACTATATCAGCTTTTAATGTATCGTGTTTTATATAGAAACCGATTTCACTATTTTTAAGATCTTCATTCAACTCGTCCAATAACTGTATCAATTCTTCTTTGTTTAATTCCAATAAATTCTGAAAATATTCGTGCTCTACTGGCCCATCGCTTACTAGAAGAACTGCAGAGATTACTTTTTTATTATTCATAGTTTTTCTCAATAATAATCTCTTTATTTACATTTGTTTGTTCTGCTTTTATAAAGCCCCACCTAACTGCTTCAAGTAAGGCTAAAAAAAATGCAACAGCTTCCTGAGAAGAGTTAACTGATGAAACGAGTTCTTCGAAAGTTGTATTTAATCTTTTATCGACAATCTTTAGTAAGTCATCTATTGCAGCCTGTAGGTCCGGGAGTTCCTTATCTATATGTGAAAACCCTTGAATTGTTTTATACCTACTAAAAACTTCAATTGCTGTGTCATTAAATTTATTAATATCAAGTTGATACTCAATTTCAGGTTTAACAGTCAATGAATTTGTTTGATAATATTTAAAAGCAGGTATTTGTCTTTCAGTTTCTCTTACCTTAACGGCCATAGCTAAACCAACTTCTGTAAATGCCTTAAATTGGAGGAGTCTTGCAAATGCAAGATCTTTATCTTTTATTAACTCAACTTCATCAAGCCAATCAACTTCTTCTTCTTGAGGTAGCAACCTTTTGGCTTTTAGCTCAAATAAGGATGCGCCAAGGAGTACGAATTCAGCATAATTATCTATATCTTCCTTTAATGATTTGCTTTCAAAACTTTGAAAAATCATTGTTAAGTTGTCAACAATTTGCATTTCGGTGTTTGAGGTATACTCAACAAGAAGATTTTTAAGATTTTCAATAACTTGTATGTTTTGCATTAGTAATCTGTTTTATCAAGTATTTGATGACGTTCTTTAAGAAGATCTTGTTCGTAAAAATTAATAAGATCTTCAATATTATCTATTTTCTTTAAAACATTTAATCCAAGTAATTCATGATCTACATACATTTTGGCTTTTGAGGATGTCAATATTTTAAGTTCAGCAAATATTCTTAAAATCCATGAATAGTGACTTATATTTTTACCAATATCATGGATTAGTGCTAGTTGTAATAATTCATTTTTCTCAGTAATTTTATTTGTTCTAACCATAACTTCAATAGAGTGATGCCTATCAGCTTTATTAAGTAACCAATATTGTTTTATTAAATCTCCATTATTTAGAGTATCAGAGATAGTTATTTGCTCACTTATTGATAGATGTCTATAAAATAGAAATCTTACTGCTCTTTTAGATTTTAAATAGATTTGAATCATGCTCTTGGGTGGCTTTCATTAAATACTTCATTTAGAAATTCTTTTGTTAGCTTAGTATATATTTGTGTGGTGGATACAGAAGAGTGACCTAAATATTCTTGTAAAGTACGTAAATCACAACCAGCCTCAAGCATATGCGTTGCGGAACTATGCCTCAGTGTGTGTGGATGAACATTCACATCAATAAATGTATTTAAAGCTGTCAATTTAATTAGTCGAAAAATAGCGGTTCTTTCTAATCTATTATTTGATTTAGAAATAAACAAAAATGGGTTATTTGATGAATCATTAAGTAATTTTGAATTAAGGTAATCAAGTAAATTAAGTTTTAACTTAGATCCTATAGGTACAATTCTCTGTTTGGACCCTTTTCCTGTAAGTTGAATATAATCTTCATCAAAATCAATATCAGAAATCTTTACATCACATAATTCGCTTACGCGACAACTAGTAGAATACATAAAATCAATAATTGTTTTATTTCTTTTACTTATGAATGTTTCTTTATCGTGAAAATCAATCATCGATTCAATCTGATAAATTGATAATGTTTCTGGAAGCTTCTGACCAGATTTTATTGTAAGATCTTCTAAAATTATAGAACTAGTATTTTCAATTATGTTATGCCATTTAACAAATTGTTTTAATACTGATAATTTTCTCTTTTTAGTATTAGGACTAAAGGGCTTACTGGAGATATGTTTAACTAACTTATTCACTTCGTTACTAGAGATAGTTGTAACATTATTTTCACTAAAGAGATTTGATATATCGCCTAAATAAGCATAAACAGAGTTTTTTGATAGCCCTTTTGTATATAGTAAATAATCTTGGTATTCATCGAGAAGATTTTTAATAGAATTATTAATCTTTTACTTTCGTCTTAGATGAAGTTGGTTTAGTTTTGTTTTGCATTGCAGAAGAGCTTTCTATAAACTTGCTAAACATTGGAGCTGGGTCCCATGGTCGTGATTTAAATTCTGGATGAAATTGCGAGGCGACAAAGAATGGATGATCTTTTAACTCAATCATTTCAACAAGATTATTGTCTGGAGATAAGCCACTAAAAATAAGGCCATTATTTTCAAGTACTTCTCTATATTTATTATTAACTTCATATCTATGCCTATGTCGCTCATAGATAACTTCATCCTTATAGATCTCTGAAGTAGAAGTTCCTTTTGTAATTTTGCAAGGAAATGTACCTAATCTCATAGATCCGCCTACATTATCCTTACTCAAATCTTGATTTGGAAGCAGGTCAATAACAAAATCTTTTGTATTTTGGGAGAATTCTGAAGAATTAGCTTCAGTAATACCACATACGTTACGCGCATACTCAATAACGGCACACTGTAATCCAAGACAGATTCCAAGAAATGGAATTTTATTCTCTCTTAAATACTGAATTGCAGAAATTTTCCCCTCAATCCCTCTAACTCCAAAACCACCTGGGACTACAACTCCGTCAAGGTTAGCTATATCTTCGGTTTCATAACTGTCAGCATCTATCCATTGAAGGTTGAGATTTACCTTATTTTGTAAACATGCATGCTTTAGAGACTCAACAACTGACATATAACTATCTGGTAAACCAAAATATTTTCCAAGTATGGCTATTTTAACTTCTTTCGTTGCTTCACTTTTTAAAGAAAGCATAGACTTCCAATCTTGTAAATCTGGATTTTCGGTATTGAGATTTAACCTTTTATCAACAGCATTATCAAGACCTTCAGAATGCATTTTCAATGGAACATCATATATATCATTCAAATCAGGTGCATTAATCACATTTTCATAACTTACATCACAAAAAGATGAAACTTTATTTTTTATATCATCATCAAGTGCTCTGTCTGAGCGAAGGACAATAATATCAGGGCTAATACCATAACCCCTTAACATTGAAACAGAGTGCTGAGTGGGTTTAGTTTTTAATTCCGTACTTGGTCCAATAAAAGGAACTAGCGTTACGTGTATGAACATTACATTTTCTTGACCAAGTTCTTTTCGCATTTGTCTAGCAGCTTCTAGAAAAGGGAGAATTTCTATATCACCAACAGTTCCTCCAATTTCAGTAATCTGAACATCCACATCATTAGATATACCTTTAATTCTTCTTTTTATTTCATCAGTTATATGGGGAATTACCTGTACTGTTGCTCCTAGATAATCACCTTTACGTTCTCTTTCTATAACTTTTCTATAAATACTTCCTGTTGTGACATTTGCATCTTTACGTAAGTTGACTCCTGTGAAACGTTCGTAATGTCCCAAATCGAGATCGGTTGTAGCACCATCTTCTGTAACGAAAACTTCCCCATGTTGAAAAGGATTCATTGTATCTGGATCAACATTTATATAAGGATCTAACTTTTGATTAACAATTGAAAGACCTCGAGATTTTAGAAGGTTTCCAAGAGATGCAGAGGTAATCCCTTTACCAAGACCAGAGACTACACCACCAGTTACAAATATGTATTTGGTCACAAAAAAGATTTTAACATGAATAATCCTTATTAAAAGGTTTATCTAAGTATTTGATTAAGGAATAAATCTAATCGTGGTGCATTATCTGTACCAATTATATTTAATGACTTTTTAGATAGTGTGTAATTAAGCATCACATCTTTATCGTTATTGAACTCAGACTCTACAACTCCATCAAACTGAATAGCATAATTTTGCTTTTTTTTAATTTCAATTTCTATTAGTGAATTCTGGTCTAAAACGATAGATCTAGGAAATTTAGAGAATGGTGATATGGGTGTAACAATAATTGAGTTAAGGCTATTTTGAACTATTGGTCCGCCTGCTGAATAGTTATATGCTGTTGAACCAAGAGAAGTTGAAATAATTATTCCGTCTGCTCTGAGCTTTACTGTTTGATCGTAAGTCTTAACTACTATATCAAGAATTCTGGTTGGTGAATTTTTGATTAAGACAATTTCATTAAATGCTGGCAAACCTAGGTTGTTGTCTTGGATTATGGCATGTCTTTTATCAACTTTGTTAATTCCAGATATCCAATCATCAAGCATAAATTTTATATTTTCTGAATTATTTACAAGATAACCAACGCGGCCAGTTCCTAATGGCATGAATAATAAATCATGTGTCCAAGAGACTTTCATAGCCTTAAGGGCGGTTCCATCACCACCAAAACTTATTACAAGTGTTTCAGAAGATACATGATCACTGTAGGTTTCATTATCTTCTACATAAGACGTATGGTATTTTAATTTTTTAAGATTGATTAAATCTATAAGATCTGTATAGTTTTTTAATTTTGTATATTTCTTTGACGAAATAATTAATATATTCTTCACTAGGATATATTATACGCTAAATGGAGTCAGTACAAAATGATACCTATATCAGATATTAACCCAGCAAAGAACACGCCATATGTAACTAGGGTTTTTATTTTATTTACTGCTGCTGTTTATCTCTTGGTACAACCCAAAACTAGTAGTGATTTATTTAACTTCTTTTATGAATTCTCAGCCATACCATGCGAAATACAAAAAGGTTACCCTCTGAGCGCTAATCAGTTTTATAAAAACAACTGCTTTGCAAGTATTGATGGTGTAATATTTAATGAAAAAAATTTATTAATGAGCCTTATTACTGCTAATTTTCTTCATGCTAATTTACTTCACTTGGTTGGAAACCTGTGGAGTTTTTGGATTTTTGGTAACAATATTGAAGATAAATTGGGTATTTTTAAATTTAATATATTTTTGATACTTGCTGCTGGTGGAAGTATTGGCACTCATATCTTTTTAAATTTTTCAGATTTAAACCCGATTGTAGGTGCATCAGGAATAGTCTCGGCTTTAATGGGAGCATATCTGTATAGATTCCCAAATGCAAAACTATTAGTTTTAGTTCCCTTTGGTATAATTTTTCCAACAACTATAAAAGCAAAATATTTTATGGCTTTTTGGTTTATTTCTCAAGTATTAATTGCACTACAAAATAATAATATTTCCTGGGAAGCTCATATTGGTGGATTTATAGTTGGTTATATATCAATGGCCCTATTAAATAATAGATGAAACAAATGATGGAAAATCTTTAAATCTTTCATCTGCAATTGTTGTACTCATATGATTTTCAATACTTGATTCAACTAAAATAGATTTGGCACCTACATTATTACCAAAAATAATATCTGTGTCTACCCTGTCTCCAACAACGTAATCAAGTTTTATCTTTCTGTCAAAAAAATATTGACTATACAAATGACCCTCTTTACCCAAAGAATCAAGTATTTGACTTGATTTAGATTCTACATATTTAGCAATTTGGCCGTTACCGGGTTTAAGTTCAGTTTTACTAATTGGATATGTTAAATCTTTATTTAAGGTAATGCATTTAGTCCCAGATTTTATAGCTTCACAAATGATGTCGAGTTTTTCATATGATGGTGAGTCAACTCTTCCAATAATTATTAAATCACAATTATTAATATCAGAAACGGTATCTGAAATATTGCTAATAAAGTTTTTGACTTCACTTGATCCAAATACGTAAATTGAATTGTTTTTATTAATTAAGAAATTTTCTAAAATTGTTAATGGTGTTATGATACTCGAAATATCAATATCCATATTGAGTAGATTTTGGAGCTTGCTACATATTAGATCGGTTGACTGAGAACTATTGTTAGTTGTATGGAAAAGTGTAAAATTGTTTAAAATTAAGGAGTTGTACGCTGACTTAACACCATCAATTAAAACAGTATCGAGATAAAGAGTGCCATCAAGGTCTGTAGCGAGAATTTTCACGTTTTTCCTCCATAATTAATGCACGTGCAGTAATTAAATTGCTTTCATAAAAGTTTTTACCAGTTCTGTCACTCGGTAATGTTATTGACCTAATCTTAAGATCTAGAGAGTTTGAAAATTCTTTAATCTGATTAAAAATTTTTGTCCCAAAACCTAGTTCCCTATATTTAGGTAAAATAAATAATTCGTAAACTGTTAAGAATCCATTTTCTTCAACTGTTTTACCATATCCAATTTTTAGTTCATCTTGAGCTAAGATAAAATAGCTAATATTTATAAGTTTCAATTCTAAATAATGGCTTATGAGAACCTTGTCAACGAGAGACATTTCATTGATAAACTCCTCATGAAGATTTTGAGGTTTTAAATCAGATTGTCTTATAGAAAATTTATAATTTAAATCTTCAAACTCATGCACAGTCTGCACACACCTTAGATCTTGGTTTAGCGAGTTGAGTGTTCTTTAACACTAAGAAACACACAGAACATGTAAATTCATCTTCTTCTTTATCAGCTGCAGCTTCATCTAACTTGAGGTCAGATTTTTTTACATTTCTTTTTTCTGCAGCATCAACACTCATGAATGAACCCTCTGCATCATCTGGTTCCTCTACAGTTTTCTTTTCACTTTCCACACGAGCTTCCAAAGATTCGGTTTCTACCTCATCTTTTTCTTCTTCTTCATCTGAAGAATCTTCTGAATCTTCTAGATCCTCTTCTTCAAGGTCTTCTAAATTAGGTTCTTTTATCTCTTCTACATCTTTATCTGACATTGCTCTCCTTAAAGTGCTTTTAAAATAATACTAAATTTTTAGCTGTATGGAGCCTTTTTTAACAAAAATCTCCGCAGGTCCTTTATCAAAATAATCGCCATCAATCTCAATAGATTGACTAGTTAAAAGTTTAATGTGTCCACTTCTTTTTAATAACACATCTGATTCTGTTAAATGAAGACCTTTTTTTGCAAGAAAGAATAATTTCATAGCCTTTCTTTTTGTAACTTTAAATATTTGTATATTTAAAAGACCATCTTGAAGGCTTGATTTAGGTGATATATTCCAACCACCACCAAAAAATTGTGCATTACAAATTGATATAACAAAAGCATTAGAATTAAATTCATAATTATGAGTCTGAAGGCCCATAAGGCTTGATTTGGAAGGTAATAGTTTCAACCAAAAACTAATAGGATATCTAAATCTTTTAACAATTTTTGGCAATTTTTCACTCATCTGAACAGTGTCTGCAAGAAAACCAAAATTTAGTACGTTAACAAAGTGCTTTTTTTTATTAGCTGAAGTAACAATTGCAGTATCGATGAGATAAGTTGAATCTCCTTTAAGGTGTTGAATTGCTTTTTCTATATTTTGGGGTATTGCAAATGTTCTTAAAAAATCTGATCCACTACCGGACGGGAGGCATGCAACTATTGGTTGGTTCACTTCTTTTTTTAATAACATATCAATCAAAGAATTAATTGTTCCATCTCCACCAATAGCACAGTAGCTATATAGTTTTTCGTCTTTATGTTGTTCAATGATTTCATCAAGTTCATTAGCACTTCTTGTCATGAATATTTTGCACTCCAAATCGTGCTTTTGAAAAAGTTGTGTTATGTACTCTTTAGTAAGGTTTTTACCTCGTGAATTAACATTATAAATTACTATATATTTTTTCATCGCATAGATTTTTGTATTAATTCATCATTGAATAAGTCACTAATCATTTTGAATTCACTTACTTTATATATGTTAAATAGTTTAGTTGAAAGTTCAGATGCTTCTTTGCCAGCTCTAATAAAGTCTCCAATACTAATATTAAATTTTACTAAAACAGATTCTATATCTTCAGAGTGCAGATATTCATTAAATATACTAAACCAACCAATTTCAATTGATGTTGTATTTTTTACTCCAGCAAATGATTCAATTTTATTAATTTTTTCTTCCATAATTTGGAATTTGATGAAAGTATCCATATATATATCATTTAAAGATAAATCATGTCTTGTGGTGGAGAGACCAGAACATACAAACATTAGATAAAAATTCATATCTTTATCGATATCACTTTCAAGCAACTCAAGTCCAACAATTAATTTGTCTCTGTAGGTTTCTGTAAGAACTTTAGATTTTTTGTTGCTGTCTTTAAAATTTAATATATCGAGAACTTCAAGTCTTGATGTAAATGTTTTTTGTAGTTTCTTAATATGGAAATTATTCTGATAAGCAAAAAAACTTTGCTGAAGTAACTCTACTGATTCATCCAAAGAATATTTATTTAACATATTCAAAATCGAAGAATAAGATACTGAGTATGCAGATTTTAAAGTACTAGCTTTTAAGGTAAATAGATTGTTGTACCAAAAATTTTCAATATTTCTATCATAATTTACAAAAGCAAACCCTTTTGTATCAATCCCTCTTCTACCCGCTCTTCCAGTTAGTTGAAGGAATTCAGATTGATTAATTAGGCGTGTTTTCACTCCATCATATTTATATAGACGATCAATAACTATTGATTTAGCAGGTAGGTTTAACCCTAGTGAAAGGGTTTCAGTTGCAAATAAATATTTAATATATCGATTTAAAAACAAATATTCAATGAATTCTTTTACGATAGGAGCAAGACCAGCATGATGATACCCCACACCCCTTATCCACATCCAAAGTAACTCATCTAGATTAAGAAGATCATATTGATTTGAGTCTAAAGTTTGAAAAACTTCATTAAATACATGTCTAATCTCATCTGATTGTTTAATTTTTTTTCTATTAGTAGCTGCTTGTCGAGCCTTTGTTTCTACTCGATCTCTTGAAAAATAAAAAAAGATAGACGGTGTAAGATTCTTACTTTCTAAATAATCCAATTGAAAACCTAGATGAGGACGTTTGTACTTACGATATTGTTTTTCAAATTTAAATATTTTATTATTACGTTTATCTTTTGAGGATTTAATTATCTTTAATTGCTCATTATGAGGATTAACTCCGACGAGTGATATTTCTAGGGGTACAGGTCTGATATTAGATTGTACTAAGCTAGTTTTTCCTCTTAAGGATACAATCCAATTATGAAATTCTTCTTTATTTCTAATTGTTGCGGATAAAAAGAGAAACTTAATATTTTTAGGTGCATGAATAATAATTTCTTCCCAAGTAGTTCCCCTTTCAGTATCTGATAAGTAGTGAACTTCGTCAAGGACAATCAAACCAATTTTTTTTAATCTTGCATCATTTGAATAAATCATATTTCTAAGAATTTCAGTGGTTGCTACTATCAACTCAGAATCAGGATTTACAGTCCTATCTCCTGTTAGTAATCCAGTATTAATATCTAGGTTTGTAAAATCATTAAATTTTTGATTTGATAATGCTTTGATTGGTGTTGTATAGATTACATGTTGATTTTGATTAGTGTATTTTTCAATAGCTTTTTCAGCTATTAGTGTTTTACCGGAGCCAGTAGGTGCAACAACCAAAACATTAAAATCTTTATTAATAGAGTCAATTGCTTGAACTTGAAAACTATCTAAATTAATTGTCACGATTACTTTTTTTATGGATGAAGATCATTATTTCAATTAACAAATACATTGGTAATGTAAATATAAATAATGAAACTGGATCGCCAGTTGGTGTTATAACTGCTGAAAAAATGAGAATAAGAATAAACATTTCAGGCCTTTTTTTAGTTAAATTAGTTACCTTTATAATTTCTTTATTAAGAAGAAAAAGAACTATCAGTGGTAATTGAAAAGATACTCCAAAGAGTAAAGATATTCTTGTAATAAACTGAAAATAATTTTGAGACCTTAAAATTACTTCATTTTCATTAAAGGAAAGAAGAAACTCAATACCTACATGGACAATACTTAATGAAGATAAAATACCAACATAAAATAAAATAGTAAAAAAAATAAAATAAAGTGTAAAAGAAACTGTGCTTATATCTAATGCTGGTTTAATAAAAAAGCCGATTATCAAAAGAACTAATGGGAAAGTTAGAATTAAAGCGATCCAAAAAGTGTTCTGTAACTTAACTTGAAAACCTTCATAAATAGTTAAGGCAAATATATTTGTCTCATCGTAACCAGCATTAATAAGTGGATTAAGAAGAAGATTAACAAAATAGGAATACTGCGTATAAACAAAAATTGCAACGCAGGTAACTATAGTAAATGAAATTAAAACTCTGCTGTTCAGTTCCTGGAGGTGTTCTAAAAAGGGTTTTTTCATACTATTCCTCCTCGCTTTCTTCGAGCCACACCCATTTTTCATCAATAGAAACATCACCGATTATTTGACGATCCTGTCCATTTTTGTACTTTTGAAACTTATTAAAATAAAATAATAATTTGGTCTTATCGAAAATACCTAATGAAATAAGTAATATAACAAAAAATTCTATCAAACTCATTTCGTTAGACCATTTATCAAATTATTTTTTCTCTTTTCAATTTCAACTTTAATGGAGTTTGGTGCAATAACATTTTGTGAATCTATATTTTTAATAAAATGTTCTATAGCTATCTCCTCTGAGCGAAAACTCAATTTAAACTCAATAGAAACATTATCAGTATAAGTTACCATTACTGAATGGACTTTTTTTATAAAAGTAGATTTGGAAATACTATCGTCTGGCATATTTATAATTCTTTCAATTAAAAATGTTTTAATTTTCGCATCTTCATAATCATAAGCTTCTAAAACGTCTCCATCTGAAGCTACGTTAAAAGAAAGAGGTTTAATTTTATATGTATTTACTATATTCTGACCGAGCTTTATGTATTCTATATAAAGTTCATCTGAATTCAATAAATCTGAAAAATCTACATTCGAAGTACGTGATGCGGATTGTTGTGATTTAAAGTAATCTCCTAGAGTGCTGTGTAAGAAATTTAAATCTGATTTATTATCAAATAAGTTCTCAATATTTATTTTAGGATTATTTAAAAGTGTATATATTTTAAATAGTTCTAAATCTGTAATTGTCTGAATATTTAATAGTGATTGATCGAAATCAAAAGTAATAAGATTTTTTTCATTGTTTATCTCAAAATCAACAAAGCTGTTGCCGTCAACCGCATAAACTTCAGATAAAATAGTTAAAGAATATAACAGCTTTTCTAAATTTAAATTTACATTAGTAGCTAATTCATCGAGATTATATGTCTTATCTTTCTTGATAAAAGAGAGAATATTAACAATATTGCCAAAGTTAACTTTAGAATCCATTTAGTACTCCGTGTAAAAGATTTTTATCCTCATTTGAAATTTTCAAAATCTGAGGCTCAGCTAATAGCAGGTATTTTATCAATCCAAAATGGTCATTTGTTTTTAATGATATGTTTAGCTTGTTATCTTCTTTAATCAGTTTTTCATCATAATAATTGAAAATATTATTATGAATTTTATGTAAATCTGGATCAATTAAAAATTCAATAGTGACTTCAGGTGAATTCTCTTCCCAGGAGAAATCAAATTTAGATATTGTATTTTCATGAAGATTAGCTTTTGTTCCAATTTTTAAATTTAATATATCTTTTATCAAGAAAGTTTTAATATTCTTTTGATCTTCTGCGCCCAAATACCATTTCCCTCCATAAAATCTAAGACCCAAAGGGTACAACTTTCTTAATTTACCTTTATAAGTAAACGATACTCTCCTCTTGTCTCGAATAGCTTCGTTAAGTTTAGGTATAATTTTTAATTCTTCATTAAGGAAAAAATATGGAGAAAGATATTTTTTAATAACAAAAAATGTATTTATGAAGGTATCGATATCAAAATTTTTTTGTTTCTCTAAATCTTTTATTATATTTGTACCTTTAAGTGTGTATCCGTCTTCAAGGTTCCATTTGTCATTTTCATATTCTAAGTTAAATCCGATTTCTTTTAATATTGATTTATCTCTTTCGAAAGATCTTTTAAAGGCGGAATCTGAAAGATTTCGATAATCAGAAATATTATCTTTTATGTAATTACTATCTAAATTAACTGTGTTTGAACTATCAAAGAGAGACACCAATTTTATACATCTTTTAAATACATTTTTCATAATTAGTTTTAGCTTTATAAGTATCCTACAAAACTTTCAATATAATTTTTATATTCGAAGATTTGTGTATATCTCTAACAAGGTAAAATATGAACTATGAAAGTATGGATTGATCAAGACTTATGTACAGGAGATGGGCTATGTGAAGAAATAGCTCCAGATGTTTTTGTTGGATTAGATGATGGCCTTTTTTACGTTAAAGAAGGGGATAAAGTTTTTTCTGAAGAAAATGGTAACGTTGGTGGAGCAGAGGGCCTAGCTGTAGTACCTAAAGGTCAAGAAGATGCAGTTGTAGAGTCAGCAGAAGAGTGTCCTGGCGAATGCATCATGATTGAACCATAAGTCATAAAATATTTCTAGCGCTTACAATAAATCCAGTATGACCAACCATTGAATGTTTTGGTCTGGATATTTTTCCTCTAACTGTCCATTCTCTTTCGATCACTTCTTTTATCTCGATATCCTGAAATTGATTTTCTTCAAGAGTATCTGTAATTCTAGATACCTGTGATATGGATGGTAGATATGATACCCAATGTAAGTCATTATTAATCTGATTACTATCAAAAAATAACCAAGGTTCAGGTACATCTGTGATAATAGAATCAAAATTAATTGGTATAGTATCTATTTGAAAACCAGAAAGATCTTGATTTATAAAATTTATATCTTTTATAAAATCATTTGAATAATTTGATAAATATCGTGATATAGTTTTTTTTGCACGATACTGATTTTTTTTATTAACATCAAGTGAATAAAATTTAGCATCATGTCCTAATATTGTTGATAAAAAAAGAGTTAGAGCACCAGAACCAGTTCCAATCTCCAACACTTTGCTTTTTGAATTAATATTTGCAGAAACTATTATTGAGCCAACATCTTTAGGATATATAATTTGAGGTCCACGTTTCATAAGTAGTATAAATTCTTTATAAGATGGTGCGTATATTGAGAAAATTACGCCTGTAGAAGATTCAATACTCGAAGGTATTGATTTAATCTGGTCAAATTCGATTTTACCTTCATTGGTTATAAAGTTTTGACCTTGGGTTACTACACTTAGATATTTTTTATTTCCAGTAGAAATAACTATTAGTCTATTTTCAAAATCCACAATTTAAATTAGAAGTAAAAAATAAGCTATTGTAGAAAATACAACTCCTGCAGCAAGAACTACAGCAACAAACTTTTGTAAAGATTTATTCAAGAAGACCTCTTAAATATTGTCTTTTTTAATTTTCGATATTTTTCAAAAACTCTTCCTATTAAAATACCAAAGAAAAGGAAAGTAATTAATTTAGAGTTATCCTTATCTATATCATTTTTTAATTTCCTATATGATTCTCTGTAATCTGTCATTTCAATATCCTCCAGATAATAATTCCGAATGAAACTAAGCACAATAAAGCCATAGAGAAATAAGTCATAGCTTGTAGGAAAAAATTTCCAGTGAACATTTGAGTTAAAATAGAAGTGATCCCAATAATTATAAATAAGGTTGCAATAGCTAAATAGTTTCCTGCTTTAAAATTTCTTTTTAATGACTTAAAAGAATTTTCAACTTCATCTACTGTTTCTTCCCTGAAGTGTTGAAGTAATTGGTCAACTGATTTCAAAGCATTAATAGGTATGTTAAACATGCTACTTATTTTTTTGATTTTCAATAATAGTGCCGGCAACTCCCTGAATTGTAGCTGCAACAGGTAATGCTAAAATTGCTCCTACGGCACCTACCGTATAAGCGCCAAAAATAGTTGAAAATACAGCTACAGCAGGGTGAATCTCCATTGTTGATTGAGTAATTTTAGGACTTATAAAGTAGTTTTCAATTAATTGATATATAGATAGAACTAACAAAGTATATAAAACTGAATTAGCACCAAGAGAAATAGAAGCTAGTACAGGAACGATACCTCCAATAAAAGTGCCAATTACAGGTACCAACTGTGACAATACACCGGCTGCAATTCCAAGGGCTACTGCTGAAGGAAGCCCAATTATTAGAAAAGATATTGTAAAAACTACACTGGCCAATATTCCAAGGATTACTCTTGCAACAATAAATCCACCAGCTTTAGAAACACCTATTGTCCAAACTTGATCAATAAGATTTGAATACTTTGAAGAGATATTTTGTTTTAAATTTTCTCTCCAATGTTCACCCTCGCTAATCAAATAGAATGAAAAGAAAAATATTATAACAAAGTGACCCAATGCACTTAAAACACCTTGACCAGCAAAAACTACTGTTTCTCCTACAGTTTCGCCGTAAGACTTTATAAATGAACTAAATTGAGTTTCAAGATCAAGGGACTCACTAGATATTGTAAAACCCTCACTATTAAAGTATTCGAGGATATTGTCTAAATATGTAGGAAGCTGAGTTGAGAGGAAATATATTTCTTGAACCATTATTGGTATGAGAGAAAATATAATTCCAAAAATAAGAAGTAGTAAAATTGCAACAGAAATTAACGCTGAAATATTTCTACCAAATTTTTTAGAAAGTCTGTAAACGACAGGCTCTGCTAGTGCAGCTAAAACAATTGCTACAAATAAATCAAAAAGTAATGGTTTAACTCTTAAAAAAATTATGACCGATATGCCAATGAACAAAATATATATAAATGCTCTATTTAATAACTCTTGTCTAGATTCATCTTTTTTCATATTCATATATTATGACTCATGCCATTGATTTATAGTTACGATTATTAAATATCAGAATAAGAAAAAATGATATTAAAAATATGCTCATGTATAGCTCTAGGGGCGTAACGATGTCATAAAGTTGAATCCTTACACCTAAGGTAATAATCTGTGAAGTAATTCCAATTATAAGTAATTGATTTTTAAGATCTTTTCTACGAATAGTTACATTTAAGAGTATTAGTCCAAGAACTATGCGAATAAATGCCTCAAAAGTATTCCCAGAAAAAATATATAATTGCCTTAAAGAAAAGAAACCTGACAAGCCTACCCCACCAAGTGTTATTTGAAAAATCCCGATCAATACAAGAATTGACGATATCCATGCTAATAGAAAATTACTATACGATAATCGAGCTTTAATTGGAGTTGGCCAAGGTTGTAAGGGGTTTACTCTTTTAATAAGTTCACGAGATAATCTGAATGTTTTTCGTTCATAGTTACCAAACAAGAAAACAATAAGAAATACTATAAGTGGGTAATAGATTAATTGGACATTAAAGTAACTCATGAAAAAAAATAAAGCAATATGCCATAAAAATAGCGTATAAATATTGGCGTGGATGATAGAAAAAATAGACCAAACCAATCGATTGGTCAATAAGTTTTCAAGTTGCGAACGAAAAAATAAAATTAATGACAAAAGACCTATAGATGAAATTAAATATACAGTTGTTGGTGGATCTTCATTCGTTAATGATAATAAACGATAATTTGTAACAGATAAAAACTGATCGGTAGTGATGTGGAGATAACCTAAGTAACTGTATGCAACAAAAGAGATAGCAGCAAAAAGTGATTTTCTATATGAAAAAATTTTTCCATCAGCCAAAAAATAACCTAATTGGTGAATTGTTAACCAAAAAATTAGATAGTTAAAAAGCTTTATATAGGAAAGAGATATTGATAATTCAATATTATCTATTAAAACTAGTGAAAATATTAAAAATGAAAGAGTAAGGTACGGATTTTTTTTATGAAAATATATCGTTAATGGGCAAAACAATACGACTACAAGGTAAATAGAAACCAACCATAGGGGCCACATTATAAATTCAGTCACTGTAATAATGCCATCTTCTTGGTTTGTTATGAACAGTGGGAAAAAAACTAATTTTGATATTACGTTTAGTGATAAAGTTATAAAAAATACCCACACCAATACAGAGCCCATTAGCCCATTTACTCTATCTGATAAAAACTTCCATTGACTTCCATCTCTACCTACATTTGAGTACCACGCTATTTTATTAGTAAATCCAGTCGAGAAAAAGAAGAGTGCCATTCCTGCAGTTATCCAAGTAATTGGAGTCAATGAATTATCTAAAAGCGTTCGATTATAAATTATAAACTCACCACTTGATTGTTTGAAGTCTAGAAAAAAGCTTGTATTAAAAATAATGAGCATGAGGCCAGTAACTTTCAAAAAGTCAATAAATCTTACTCTGGAAATAGAAGTTTTAGGTATCTCACTCACAATTTTTCTAAAGCTGCCCAATGATGGAAAGAAAAGACTTATAAACTGTTTCATAGTAAATATTTTACATACTATATGGTTCTTGAATAGGAATATAATTACATTGTGGAAATTGTACTGTATCAACCAGAAATTGCAGGAAATGTTGGAGCGTGTATAAGGCTATCAGCAAATACTGGTATAGCGCTCAATATCATAAAACCCTATGGATTCAGCTTTCAAGAGAATAAAATTCGACGTGCAGGTCTTGACTATCATGATTTAGCATCTGTAAGTACTTATGAAAACTGGGAAGAATTCATATCTGTAAATAATAATAAAAATATTGCATACCTTTCAGCAAAGGGAACAAAGAGTTACTGGGATAGAAACCTTTCAGAATTTGATTACTTGATTTTTGGTCCTGAATCTGTTGGTTTACCCGAGGAAATTATTTATGAAAATAAGAATTTACTCACAATTCCGATGGATGATAAATCGAGAAGTCTAAATTTAGCTAATTCAGTAGCAATTGTAGGTTATGAATATTTAAGACAACATAATGTACAGTAAAATTTTATTTGTTTTCATTGGAGGTGGAATTGGGACGGTTGCTAGATTTTTGATGAATTATCTAATAAATTTTACAATGCTAACTCAAATATCAACACTTCTGGTAAACGTATCAGGTTCTTTCTTATTTGGGGTAATTTACTCAATAGTTTCAAGAAATAGCATAGTAAGTTTATTTTTACTTACTGGAATACTTGGTGGGTTCACAACTTACTCTCAATTTACATTTGATATAATAGAATTAAGCAAGAATTCACAACTCACTACCCTTGCGTATTTTTTTGGAACTGTAATATTGTCATTACTAGCAGCATTATTAGGGGTATACATAGGAAGTAAACTGGTAAATTAGATTATGGAAAATATATTTTGGGTTGGTCTACTAGTAATAATAGTTTTTTTACTATTGAGGTATAGAACATTAGAAAAGAAACTTAAAATATATGAAGACTTTGATAAAGTTGAAGAAATCCAGTCCTTAAAAAAAAGTCTCAATAAAATTGAGTCTGAGCTTAATTACATTAATGAAAAATATAGGAGTTAGTTATGCCAAGTTTTGATATCAATTCAGAGTTCGACAAACAAGAAGTATTGAATGCTATTGATCAAAGTAAAAGAGAAATAACAAATAGATACGATTTTAAGAATACAAACACTTCAATAAATAGTTCTGAAACATCAATAAGTATAAATAGTTCAACTAAGGATCGACTTTTAGCTGCAGATCAAGTAGTAAGAGAAAAATTTGCAAAAAGAAATATATCTATAAAGTTTTTATCTGATTTTCTTGATGAAGAAACGCCTTCTGAGAATAAAAGAGTTTATACGTTAAAAACAGGAATTGAAACTTCTGATGCGAAAGAAATAGTTAAATTCATAAAGGAGAATGATAAAAAGTTACAATCATCAATTCAAGATGGTTCTATTCGAGTAACCTCTAAGAAAAGAGATTCATTACAGTCAATTATGAATGCAATTAAAGAAAAAAATTACGATATCCATTTATCATTTGGTAACTTCAGAGATTAAATCTGATTTTTACTTTTTTAAAGAGTTGCCTAGATACGACTATAGAGATTAATAAATATAAAAGATAAATTTCAATTCCAACATTTGCCTTGTATCCAAAGTAGTAAAAAAATATAACAACAATAAAACCATGAATAGCCCTGAATATAGAAAAGTAAAAAAACGTCTTGAATATTTTATTCTCAAAAATTTTATTTAATTTATTTATAAAAAAACCTTTTTCTATTTTTTGAGATAATTTTATAGACGCTATCTCTAATAATCTTAGGCACAAGATAAAATATTTTAATTAGCTTATACAGTCCTCCAAGATCAGCAATAGACTCAATTACTGCTTCAGAAGCATAAAACTTCTTTTTATTATTAACGTAGACCAACTCATCCCTTTCTATATCTTCTAGCTTAAGTTCAAGTTGATTTGATACTTTCACGTTATGATTTCTTTTATTTAAAAATTCGCCATATGAACTACAAACAGTACAGTTATTGTCAACGAAGATTTCACTCATTTGAGTAGAACTCTAAACTCAAACTATTAACGCAGTATCTGTTCCCAGTAGGTTTCGGCCCATCTGGAAATACGTGACCAAGGTGGGATTCACAATTTTTACAAAGTATCTCAGTTCTTACCATTCCAAGTGTTTTATCTTCTTTTGATTTAATTTTTTCCTCTATCGCATCAAAGAAACTTGGCCATCCCGATCCAGACTCATATTTTGTAGAGGAATCAAATAACACCTCCTTACAAACAGCACATTTATAGATTCCATTACGCTTTTCATTAAGAAGTTTTCCAGAAAAAGGTGGTTCTGTTCCACAAAATTGTGTAACTTGAATTTGCTCTTCAGTTAAATGCTCTTTATTAATCTCCATAAAATCATTTTATCTTATTGGGGATTAAAGTAAATTTCTGTAATTGTAGGTTCAGTTTCTTTTATATTATTTTTTAACATAGTATTTATTTCTACTATTTGGTTATCACTTAAGGAATCTTCGTAATCCAACATTATGAGTGCTAAGTATTCCTTACTTCCAATAGGTAGTATTTTAAGATTTAATAATGTAGAAATATTTTCGTTTGATTTTATTACTTTATCAACTTTCTTTAGTTTATCTTCTGAAATACTTTCACCTGTAATTAAATGTTTCATCTCATAACCTAAGAATAGGCCTGATACCATGAGTAGAATACCTATAGAAATTGCTGAGATTGAATCATATATAGAATTCTGAGTGAGAGATGATAGTATCGTTCCAATCAAAGCTATAAACAGCCCCAATGTTGCTGCAAAGTCCTCAACGACTATTGCGATTAAGGGACCATCTGTAGATTCTCTAAGTAAACCTACAACACCCTTGTCATTATTTTGACCTCTTTTAAGTTCTGAAATAGCTTTTTTTAGCACATACGATTCAAGGATTATTGAAATAACTAGCAAGGTAACCGAAATACCAAGGTTTTCAAGTTTTTTAGGGTGGGATAATGATTCTATTCCATGTTCTAAAGAAACTAAGCCACCTATAGTGAATATTAAAACTGCTACTACAAGTGTCCAGAAATACTCTTCTCTTCCTCTTCCTAAAGGATATATTTTTGGATTTATTTTTTTTGACTGTTTAATTCCAAACCATAAAAGAAATTGATTTCCGGTATCAACAAAAGAGTGAATAGCTTCAGAAAACATAGCACTGGACATAGTTATTGTTGCTATCACAGATTTTGCTATACCTATTGAAAAGTTGACAGACATAGCAAGAAATACTGTCTTAGAAGATTCGTTAGATGCCATTTGAAAACCAGGTAACGAGTTCTTGATAGCCTCCAATACGTTTACCCTCAATAAACACCTGAGGAACTGTTTTAACACCCTCTCCTACGTTTGAATAAAATTCAGACCTAGCAACATCATTTGATATGTCAATTTCAGTAAATTTTAGGTCTTTTGATTCCAATAAAGCTTTTGCTCTATCACACCAGATACAAAAATCTTTTGTGTATATTTCTATATTCAATTGTTTTCAGATCCTGTATAAATCTCATTAGTTGTTTGTGTAACTCTTATAAAAGTTGTACTTTTTGGCAAATCCTTGATTGATTTAGCACCTACATATGAACATGCAGACCTTATCCCACCTAGAATAGACTTTACAGTTGTGTCAATATCACCTTTGTACTTAAGCCTCACTTTTTTTCCCTCAGGTGCGCGATGTTCAGCTAAATCTCCGTAGTATGTTTCCTGAGCTTTTCTAGAGGACATTCCATAAAAATCTTTATATTGAATACCCTTTTCATCAGTTACAAGATCTCCACCAGATTCTTTATGGCCTGCAAATATCCCTCCGAGCATAACATAGTCAGCACCTGCTCCAAAAGCTTTAGATACATCTCCTGGATATTTACATCCACCATCCGCAATAACATGGCCTCCTAAGCCATGAGCAGCATCTGAACATTCGGATATGGAGGAAAGTTGAGGATAGCCTACTCCAGCAACTTTTCTAGTAGTGCAAACTGAGCCAGGGCCAATACCAATTTTTACAATATCAGCACCAGCTAATATCAATGCTTCAGTCATTTCTCTTGTAGCTACATTGCCAGCAATAATAATTTTGTTTGGAAATGTTTCTCGATATTTCTTAACAGCTACTACAAAATCTTCACGATATCCATTTGCAACATCTAGACATAGGAATTTAATTTTGTTTTCTAATTTATATATATCTACAGCTTTTTGAAAATCCTCTTCAGAAGTGCCTACTGTTACTGCAAGAAATTCTGGATTTAAATCCTTTATATTCTCTTCCCATTCTTTTAAAGTGTAAAATTTATGTACTGCTGTAAGCATATTGTGACCCTGTAAAGCTTTAGCTGTTTCAAACGTACCAGTTGTGTCCATATTGGCAGAAAAAATAGGTACACCGGTCCATTTTTGGTCAGAGTGTCGAAATTTAAATTCTCTATTTAACTCAACATCTGATCTGGAAACAAGGGTGCTTCTTTTTGGTCTTATTAATACGTCATCAAAAGTTAACTTTATTTCATCTTCTATTCTCATAATGTTTTAAACCACTTATCCTAAATAACACGAGTTATGATAATAGAATTTCCTTTGTTTGGTGCTGGTATTAATTATTTTCCTTATGAGATATCTGTTTTAAGAATATTTGAACCTCGATATCTTCTTCTTATAGGAGACTGTATAAAAAATAACAATACATTTTGTGTTGGAAATTCTATAGATACTATTGGAGAAGTTGTGTCAGAAGTTAAAATTCTTGACCACAAAGATATTTCTAATGCTGAACAAGTTGTTGTGGTCGAGTGTATAAATCTTATGAAAATTACAAATATAAATCTTGATGATGAGTATCCAAAAGCTAATTGTGAGAATGTTGTTGATGTTGGATTACCTCCTACAGAAGAAGAATTATTACAACTTCAAAATAATATCAAAAGGAGTATGGGAAAAATGGTAGAGCAAGGATTAGATATAGATTTACCTATATTTGAAAATGATACTTCAAATAGGATTTTAAAACTATGGGAGTTAACTGCTAAAGTTCCTATGATTGATGAGCTAAGAAAAAGCTTAATAGAAGAAAAAGAAATTATTAAACGATACGAAATACTTGTTAATTACATTAAAAGTATTAACGATATGAGTTTTTAAGTTTTACTCCATTTTTTATAAAATATATTCACTTCTTCATTTAGGTCAGTTGCATTTTTAACTAGGTAATTAGATGTTGCCAATGTGTCAAAATTAGCTAACTCTTGTCGACTAACCTCACTGTCATACCAGTTATCAAAAAGTGATTTTGTAACTTCTGGGTGGAACTGTAAAGCATAGGAATTGTTAATTTTAAAAATTTGTGGATACTTTGTAGAGGCAATCAGCTGAGCAGATGGTGGAATATTAAATGTATCTCTGTGCCAAAGAAATACTTTAGAGTCTTTAAAGCCTGTAAACAATTCGGAATCAGTATGAAAATTTAACTTCTTAAAACCAAATTCTATCTCATTAGAGAGAAAAGCTTTGCCTCCCATTGCATCTGCTATAAGTTGAGCTCCTAAACATATGCCTAAAACTTTAGATCCCCTAGATATTACCCTATTGAGCCATTTCTTTTCTTTAATAAGGTATGGATATTTATCAATGTCATAAGCTCCCATATGACCACCGAGAATAATATATTTATTATTCTCTGAAAGTGAGTCCCAATCAACCTCCCAAGCATTTTTTTCTTTGATTTTATTGTGTGATAAAGATCCCAGTGTTACGTTTGGATCATTAATTATTGCAATTGTTTTGTTAGTTTCCATACTTGTGCGCGGAAGAGGACTCGAACCTCCACGGGTTTTACCCCACAGGATCCTTAATCCTGCGCGTCTACCAGTTCCGCCACCCGCGCTAAATCAATCAAGAAACCAAAATAATAATAATGTTGTTATAGAAAACAAAAGAGCTACCGCTGCAGTAATTCTACTTAGATTTCTTTCTGCTAATGTCTGACCAATATTACCTGATGCTCCTGGTCCACCCAGCATGTCTGAAAGACCACCGCCTTTTCCACTATTCAAAAGTACAAGTCCAATAAGGGCTATTGAAATAACAATATGTACCGCTACTAAACTTGCTGTTAATGTATCCATAAATCTTACTCTTTCAATCTAGATTGCAGTTTAACTTCTTTTTCTAGTTCTTTTATCTTTTCTACATTTCCAAGATAACCAATTCTTGTTATTTTATCATCATTAATGTTAAATGCGAGAGGAATTCCAGTCGGAATATTTATATCTACGATATCTTTATCTGGGATACCTTCTAGTATTTTTATCATTGCCCTTATGCTATTGCCATGTGCAACAACTAATACATTTCCTTCTTTGGTTGAAGCTTTAATTATATCCAACGTCTTTTTGACTCTTAAAACTACGTCTTCTAAAGATTCACCTAAAGGGAGTTTTTCATGAATATCTTCATACATTAGATCATTGTTTGGATTATATTTGGATTCCTCTTTGACTAAAGGGGGCTGTGTCTTGTATCCCCTCCTCCATGAATGTACCTGCTCTTCACCAAATTCATTTGCGGTCTGTAGTTTATCAAGCCCTTGAAGTGCTCCATAATGACGTTCATTAAGCTGCCAAAGCTCTTTTTTTGTATACGTTGCATCTTCACTAGTAAATATTTCACTTAATACAAGCAACGCTGTTTCTTTAGATCTAGTTAAAAAGGATGTGTAGCAAATATTTGGGATAAAATCTATATCAGACAATAACTTGCCAGCTTCAATTGCTTCGGTATTACCTCTTTGTGAAAGACCAACATCAACCCATCCTGTAAATTTATTTTCTTTATTCCAAATACTTTGACCATGGCGAACAAATACTAAGTTCATAATTTAATTGACTTGATAATCTGAACAAATTTATCTGTATCCAAAGAAGCACCTCCAACAAGTACCCCGTCGATAATTTTAGTATTAAGTAATTCTGAAGCATTTGTTGGGGAAACACTTCCACCATAGATAAATCTTGTTTTCTCTTCGTCGTAAAATGGTTTATTAGAAATTTCTTTCTTAACTGTTGATAGAACTTCTATAGTATTTTCTACTGAGGCCACTTTACCTGTTCCAATTGCCCAGATTGGTTCATAAGCAAATATGATCTCATTTACTTTATCTTTTCTTAAACCTTTAATTGCTAAGTTAACTTGATTTAATAGGTACGGTAAGTAATTGTTACTATTTCTATTTTCTTCTGGCTCACCAAAACAAACTATAGGAACAAGATTATTATTTACAGCATTATGTACTTTGAGGTTAATTAACTCATCAGATTCTCCAAAAACTAGCCTTCTCTCTGAATGGCCAATAATAGAATATGTAATATTAAGTTTTTGCAATTGCATTGCTGAAACCTCACCTGTGTACGCCCCTTCCGAATAAGCTGAAACATCTTGTGATGAAATTTGTATTTTCAAACTATCTGCATCAACAATAGTTTGAAGTGAACGTAGAGATGTGTGAGAGGGTGCTAATAAAATATCAATTTTATCTTCAATGTTTACATCTAGTGAATAATTAAGTTTTTGTAAAAGCTGTATTGCTTCCAAATGGTCTAAATTCAGTTTCCAGTTTCCAATAACAATTTTCTTCATGTTTTCAAAGTATAAGTGGTTTATAAATATTTACACCTGGCAATTCATTACCTTGTAGATATTTTAGGGATGCCCCACCACCTGTTGAAATATGATTAAATTTAGATGGATCTGAAAATTTTCTAATTGCACTTACTGAATCTCCACCACCAACAACAGTGTAAGCATTCAGATTAGAAACTATTTCAGTTACCGATTGAGTACCCATTTTAAAATTATCTTTTTCGAATATTCCCATAGGCCCATTCCAGAAAACAGTGTTAGAGTTTTTTAATATAGTTTTGAAAGAATTTATACTTTTATCAGAAATATCAATACCAATATCATCATTGGAAAATTCTGTTATATATTTATCTTTTCTTAAGCCTGAATCTATAGATTTAGTTACTCCAAAATCTGATGGTAAGTGTATTTTGTGACCATTTTCTGATTCCAGTAACTCTTTTGCTGTATTTAAGTAATCATCTTCACATAGAGAGCTTCCAATATTATTTCCAAGAGCTTTCAGAAAAGTAAAACACATGCCTCCTCCAATAAGTAGATTATCAACAATTGGTAGAAGTTTATTAATTAATTCAAGCTTATCAGAAACCTTTGCTCCACCAAGCATGACCGTAAAGGGTTTTTGAGGTGACTTAACAAGAAGCTGAAGATTTTCAACTTCATTTGTCATCAGTTTACCTTGATATGATTCAATAAATTTGCCAAAAGAAACAATAGACGAGTGCCTTCTATGAGCTGCGCCAAAGGCATCTAAGATAAATGTATCAAAGTTCTGTGTTACTCTTTTAGCAAAACTTTCGCTATTTTCTAATTCTTCTTTATGAAATCTTAAATTCTCTAGAAGGAAAATCTTACCGGGTTGATTGTTGATTTTATTTCCAACCTCCGACCCATAAACAGAGTTGATAAATATAACTTCCTCATTTAGGATTTTAGACATTTCCCTTGCTAAGGGTTCAAGGGAGAATTCTGATTCTACTCCATGCGGTCTTCCTAGGTGACTCAGGAATGTAACTGTTCTTGATTTTTTTCGAATTTCTTCTAAATGTTCTACAGCCTTTATGATCCTAAAATTATCTAAAATAATTTTATTTTCAATTGGTACGTTTAAATCAGCACGTATAAGTGTATTTCCAAGTTTTATTTCGGAAGACAAATTTATTCTTTCATATCTCGATGGAGAATTACAGCATCTTTGCCTTCATTAATTAGCCAACCACCAACTTCTTCTGTCATCACAACGCTTCGATGCTTACCTCCAGTGCAACCTATTGCTATACCTACATAGGACTTCCCTTCAGATGTAAATCTTGGTAGTAAGAAGTCAATTAGATCTTTTGTTTTCTCAAGAAAGATTTCAGCATCTTCAAAAGAAAGTACGTAGTTTCTTACCATAGGAGATTGACCTGTTGAAGCTCTTAGCTCCTCTCTCCAGTGAGGATTGGGTAGAAACCTCACATCTAATACAATATCTGCATCTCTAGGTGCACCATTTTTAAATCCAAATGAAGTTACTGATATTTTAAGCTCTTGATTTGTGGCCTCCCCTTGAAAACCCTCTATTATTCTTTTACGTAATTCATGAACATTCATGTCAGTGGTATCAATGACAAGGTCAGCAAGTTCTTTTATAGGTTTTAATTGTTCTCTTTCATTCTTAACAGATTGAGAAAGAGAATCCATACCCATTGGATGGGGTCTTCTATTTTCTTCATAACGCTCAATGAGTGTTTCATTATTAGCATCTAGAAATATCATTCTTGTTAATACACCTGATTGGCTTAATCTTTCAAGACTTCTGTTTAAGGCATTTTGTGCTGAACCATCTCTAGCATCAATAGTTAAAACTAGTTGTTTATTAGATTCGGCAACATCATTAGATTCTACAACTGACTCTACTAACTCAGGGGGCAAGTTTTCAATTACGTAGTAACCAAGATCTTCAAATACATTGGAGCTAGCAGACCTCCCTGCTCCAGACATACCAAGGAGTAATAATACTTCGGGTCTTTTAGTTACCATATTTATTTATTGTAGTTCCCAACTACTAAGATGGAAGTTTTTTTTCCGGAGGTGTACTTTTATGTGCCGTTAAAATGTCTATATATTTTTCTGGCAATGTTGGGACTAACTATCTCTTCAAGTTCTTCGTAAGTCGCATTAGAAAGCTTTTCCATTGTTTTAAATTTATCTAATACTTTTTTTGAACTTACTGTTCCGACACCTTCGATAGTTAACAATGTTTGTTTATCAAAGTTTTTAATTCTTAATCTTCTATTTTCATTAATTGCAAACCTGTGTGCCTCATCCCTTATGTTTTGTAAAGTAAATAAAGCTTCAGAATTTTTATTTAATAATATGGATTCCTTATTAAAAGGTTTAAATATTTCTTCTTCTCTTTTTGCAAGTCCTACAATGTCAATATCAAGTTGTAGATGGTCTATAACCCCCTTAGCAGATGAAAGTTGACCTTTTCCTCCATCAATAAGTATTAGATCGGGTTTTCTTCTAAAACTTGGATCATTTTCAGAATCTTTTGTTAATCTTTTAAGCCTTCGAAATATAACTTCTTCCATTGATTTAAAATCATCTTGTCCTTGAAATGACTTGATATGAAATTTTCTATACATTGATGGTTTTGATAATCCATCTTCCATGACAACCATTGATCCTACTCTATAGTCAGGACCTAAATTAGAGATATCATATGCTTCAATACGATAAGGAATACTAATAAGGTTTAATTTATTTTTAAGTTGTTCTAAAGACCTTGTTCTGAACTCTAGATCAGTTCTTCTTCTGAAGTTAACCACTCTACGAAGTTCTTTAGCATCAATAATCGCTGTATCTAAAAGCTCTTTTTTCCATCCCTGCTTTGGGGTCTTTAATGTTATTTTACGACCCCATTTTTTTGTAAGCTCCTCTTGTATAAGATCTATATATGGAAAACTATGGCTAACAAGTATCTCTTCGGATGGCTGATTTTCTGAAAAAATTGATAAGATTATTTGAGGTAAGTACTCATCATGTTTTTTAGTATCAATGGGTTCAAATGTTTTCTTTACCTCTCCAATGATTCTTCCACTACGAATTAACAAACAAGAAATTACGACATCCAGATTACTCACGTCAATGCCTATAACATCAACAGATTTAGTGTTGGAAACCATTAGTGTTTGTGTTGAACGTGCATTCTCTAAATGGTCAATAAGTTTCTTGGCCTCATTAGCTTTTTCATATTCTTGATTCTCTGAGAATGATTTCATTTCTGATATTTTATTATCAACATAAATATCAGATTTACCAGAATAAAAATTTTTAATATTTTTCAACATTTTTACATAATTATCTTTTGGAGCAGCATCAATACAGGGGCCACAACATTTATTGATATCATAAAGTAAACATGGTTTATTAAGTTTTTGATGACGTTCAAATACATTCTTTGAACATGTTCTAACTGGAAAGATATTTATTAGGTGATCGAGTGATCTCCTTGCTGCTCCTATAAAGGGAAATGGTCCAAAGTTAATATTATTAGAATTAATTTTTCGAGAGACGTATGCTCTCGGCCATTCCTCATTTGTCAGAGTTACATATGGGTAAGATTTATCATCTTTAAGGCGAACATTATATTTTGGTTTATATTGTTGTATAAATGAATACTCAGCTAAAAGAGCATCTGCTTCATTTTTTGAGGTTACAAAGCTGATTTCTACTGCTTCAGTTGTTAATCGTTTTATTTTCCAAGTTGTATTTTCACGAAAGTATGAAGGGACTCTCTTCCTTAAATTTTTTGCTTTTCCTACATAGAGAGGGTCATTGTATTTATCTTTAAATATATAGATACCAGGATTTTCTGGAATTTCATTTGTCTTGATTTTATCCATTTACAGTAAACTTTTTAGATACTTACCTGTAAGGGAATGTTTATCATTTACGATACTTTCTGGCGTGCCAGAAGCTACAATTTTTCCTCCATTTTCTCCACCTTCTGGCCCAAGGTCAATAACCCAGTCTGAATTTTTAACAACATCTAAATTATGCTCAATAACAACCACGGTATTTCCTTTATCAACCAACATATGAAGAACTTCAAGTAATTTTTGAACATCTGCAAAATGTAACCCTGTTGTTGGCTCATCTAATATATACATCGTTTTTCCTGTGGAACGTTTACTCAACTCTTTAGCTAACTTAACTCTTTGAGCTTCACCGCCAGAAAGTGTTGTTGCAGCTTGTCCTAATGTAATATATGAAAGTCCTACATCATCTAATGTTTTAAGAATTTTGAATATTGAAGGTTGGTTTTCAAATATTTTTAAAGCATTTTCAATAGTTGAATTTAAAATATCAGAAATACTATACCCTTTCCATTTTATACTCAATGTCTCAGGATTATATCTTGAACCGTCACAGTCTTCACACTTAACATAAACATCTGGAAGAAAATACATTTCAACCTTTATCGTTCCATCTCCCCTACATACTTCACATCTTCCTCCGGGTACATTAAAGGAAAATCTTCCAGGTTTGTAACCTCTAATTTTTGATTCTTCAGTCATTGAATACAACTTACGAATCATGTCAAATACTCCTGAATAAGTTGCTGGATTAGATCTAGGTGTTCTACCAATTGGTGATTGATCAATTTCAATTAACTTATCTAGATAATTAAGTCCAGAAATACTTTTATGTATTCCCGGTGGAATCCAATTTTTCCTGGTGAACTCATTTTGTATAGCTTTTGATAAGATTCCTGTAACAAGTGTTGATTTACCACTACCGGATACGCCTGTTACTGAAATAAATTTTCCGAGAGGGAATTCGACGGTTAAGTTTTTAAGATTATTTTCTTGAGCTCCTCTGAGAACAATTTTTGAATTATTACCCGATCTTCTTACTTTTGGATAGGATACTTTTAACTTACCTGATAGATATCTTCCTGTAATTGATTTTTTAACCCGTGATACCTCTTCCCACGTTCCTGAAGCAACAATATTTCCACCCTGTTCTCCTGCTCCCCACCCGATATCAATTAAGTGATCAGATTGTTTCATTGTTTCTTCATCGTGCTCCACAACCAACACAGTATTTCCAAGATTTCTTAATCGTATAAGTGTTTCGATAAGTTTATTATTGTCAGATTGATGTAACCCAATAGATGGCTCGTCAAGTACATACAATACACCAGTTAACCCTGAACCTATTTGTGTTGCTAGTCTAATTCTTTGAGCTTCTCCACCAGAAAGTGTTGCTGCACCTCTATTCAATTGCAGATACCCTAAACCGACTTCATTTAGGAAATTTAGTCTTTCTTTTATTTCCCTTAAAATTGCTTCTGCTATTTCTTTAGAGTTCCCAGTTAGTTTCAACTTACCAACAACGTCATAAGCTTTTATTATGGAAAGTTTATTAAATTGTCCAAGAGTTAAAGATTTAACTTGGACCATCCTAGATCTTTCATTCAATCTCTCTCCATCGCATCCTCCACATGCAAGTTCTCGCATAAATTGCATATAGTAATCACGTGCATGGTCAGAAGTTGTTTCTTCATATAATCTTTTAAACATTGGAATTATACCAGGGAAAGATCTCTCCCAAGTTCTCGAATTTCCAAATCTATTTGTATATCTAATTGGAGTCTTTATTCCATCACTACCGTTAAGTAAAATATGTTTGTCATTTTCACTCAATTCTTTATATGGAATTTCCATGGGTATTTCAAAAAACTCACAAACACCGTAAATCTGTGCTCTAAAATATTTTCTGGTCGACATATCAGGAAATACATTTTCACTAATTGATATCTCTCTATTTTTAATTAGGAGCTTTTCGTCGATTTCATAATTGATTCCCAAGCCGTTACATGTATTGCATGCACCGAAAGGTGAGTTAAATGAAAAATCTCTTGGTTCAAGTTTGTCATAGGATGTCCCACATTCAAGACACCCTAAATTCTGACTATAGTTCTGGATATTCTCATTAAATTTTATATCGAGAGTACCGCCAGTAAGCTTTAAGGCTGTTTCAACAGATTGAGGTAATCTTCTTCCAGCTGTTTTTTTTATTTTTAACCTGTCAACAAGAACTGAAATATCATGATTGAAATATTTATCTAATCTTTTGGCTTCATCAAGTCTAATGAGTTCTCCATCAATGTATGCTCTAGTAAACCCATCCTTTAATAAATCTTTAAAAAGTGATTCGAATTCACCTTTTCTAGATTTAACAACTGGAGCTAGAATCTCAATATCGACATTTTCACCTAGAGACATGACTTGATTAACAATAAAATCTACAGATTGTTTTTCAATCTTAGAACCACATATGGGACAATAACTTATCCCAATTCTGGCCCATAGTAAACGAAGATAATCATGAATCTCTGTTACTGTTCCGACTGTTGACCTTGGACTCCTAGATGAAGTTTTCTGATCAATCGCTATGGCAGGAGATAGTCCTTCAATGCTTTCGACATCTGGTTTCTCCATCTGACCCAAGAATTGTCTAGCGTAAGCAGATAAGCTTTCAACATACCTTCGTTGTCCTTCTGCATAAATAGTATCAAAAGCAAGGGAAGATTTGCCAGAACCTGATAAACCTGTGATAACAATAAACTTATTCTTTGGAATATCAAGAGAGATATTTTTTAGATTATGTTCTTTAGCGCCTTTTACTTTTAAATAATCTTGAGACATTAACTCGGTAACTCCATAATTTCTTTTTTAATTTCTTTAAGTTCGTCTCTTAATCTAGCAGCTAATTCGAACTCTAATAGATCTGCTGCAACCTTCATTTCCTTTTCTATGTTTTTAGAAATTTTGTATAAGTCTTGTTTAGAAGCATTACTTAAGTCTATATTTGATTTGAAGTCCATTTCACGTTTAGATGGTCTGTTTTTTTCAACCATCTCTAGAATATCTGTTATCTCTTTTGATATGGTTGTTGGAGTAATTCCATATTTTTTATTATGAGCTATCTGTATTTCTCTTCGACGCTCTGTTTCATAAACTGCCTTAGAGATAGAATCCGTTTTTCTATCTGCATACATGATTACATAACCATCTTTATTACGAGCAGCTCGGCCAATTGTTTGTATCAAACTGGTCTCTGATCTTAAAAATCCCTCTTTATCTGCATCCATAATTGCAACAAGTTCTACTTCTGGTAGATCTAAACCTTCACGTAATAAATTGATACCTACTAGAACATCAAACTCCCCTTTTCTTAAGTCACGCAAAATTTCAATCCTTTCAAGAGTATCTATACCTGAATGGAGATACCTAGTCTTGATACCCATCTTTAAAAAATAATCGCTCAAAGCCTCACTCATTTTTTTTGTAAGTGTAGTTACAAGGATTCGATTTCCTTTTGCGATAACTTGATTTATTTCCTTTAAGAGATCTTCTATTTGGTTTTCAGTTGGTCTAATAATAATATTTGGATCAATAAGTCCTGTTGGCCTAATTATTTGTTCAACAAAATTTTGTGAATTAGCATTTTCCCATTTACCTGGTGTTGCAGTCACGAGTACAGTATTTTTAACCTTACCTTGCCATTCTTCAAATTTTAATGGTCTATTGTCTAGCGCAGCAGGTAGTCGAAATCCATAATCAACAAGTGTGGTCTTTCTTGATTTATCACCTGCAAACTGTCCCCTTATCTGAGGAATGGCAATATGACTTTCATCAACAACCATTAAAAATTCTTCTTGGAAAAAATCTAATAGCGTATAAGGTGCGTCACCTGGTTTTCTTCCATCAAAATACCTTGAGTAATTTTCAATTCCAGAGCATACTCCAAGCTCTTTAAGCATTTCTAGATCAAATAATGTTCTTTGTTTGATTCTTTGTGCCTCCAATAGCTTATCTTCCTTTTCAAATTTTTTGATTTGTTTATTCATATCATTTTCGATTTTTTCTAATGCATTATTCATTACATCCTCAGATGTTACATAATGAGAAGCTGGAAGAATTGCCAGTTCAGTTAGTTTCTCTAGTATTTCACCGGTTACAGGGTCTATTCTTAATATATTTTCAATTTCATCGCCAAAATATTCAATCCTAAATATTGTTTCTTCGTAAACAGGAAAAATATCTAAAGTGTCCCCTTTTAATCTAAAAGTTCCTCGTGTGACTACAAGATCATTCCTTACGTATTGTTGGCGAATAAGTTCCTCTAATAACTGATCAAGCTCAAATTCCTCTCCTTTAAAAAGTGGTATTATCTTATTTTTATATTCTTGTGGAGACCCTAAACCATATATGCACGAAACTGAGGAAACTACAATCACATCTTTTCTCAGGAGTAGCGCGCTTGTAGCTGAATGTCGCAACCTATCTATCTCTTCATTTATATTCGAATCTTTCTCTATGAATGTATCTGTTCTTGGAACATAAGCTTCTGGTTGGTAATAATCGTAATAAGAAACAAAGTACTCAACTCTATTTTCAGGGAAAAACTGTTTAAACTCATTTGCAAGTTGTGCAGCTAAAGCTTTATTGGGTGCTAATACTAAAGAGGGCATTTGTAACTCCTCTATAAGCCAAGCTATTGTCGCAGATTTTCCTGAACCAGTAATACCCATTAGTGTCTGATAGTCTAAATTATTTTCAACTCCATTTTTAAGATTTTGGATTGCTTTTGGCTGGTCACCCTGAGGGGTGAAATCAGATATAACTTTAAATTTGTTCATATTCGGAATTAATAAGATTTTGAATTTGTACTTGTAGATCAGAGAAAGAAGTATTTTCAATAACTGTGCCGATAGATTTCCACCATGACTCCTCGGGTTGTGTATTTATCCTGTTGTCTATGTCTTCTAAAGACATCCCTCTACTTTGAAGCCTTATTCTACGTATTTTTTCATTGGCAAAAATTACAATTGTTGGGTAAAGCTTATATATATTTTTAGGAGCAGAAGCCTCAATAAACAAATCTCCATCGGTTTCCTGTATCAGAGTAGCTACCTTATCTGTAACTAGTGGATGTAAAAAACTCTCTAGTATTTTCAATTTATCTAGATTCGTAAAAACTATCTCTGCAAGCAACTTTCTATCAACTTTGTTTTGATTAATGCATTCCGCAAAATTTGTATTCAGAAAATCTAAGGAAATTTCACTATTCAATATATTATTTGAAACAATATCTAAGTCTGCGGTTGCTATACCTTTTTCTTGGATATAGTTACATGCAGTAGACTTTCCACTCCCTATTGGTCCTGTGATAATGGTTACTCTAGAATTCATAAGGTTAAGGATAAAGAGTATCAGGAATTATTAGGAGTTTCCTATTCCTCTTTCTTTTAGTTCCTTAAGAATATTTTCTAACGACTCATCAACACCTTCAACGGTTTGACGTTCCTGTTTTTGTTCCTTTTTTTCCTCAGATTGTGAAGAATGAGTTTTAGGAGCATTTTTCTTTACTTCAACATCTTTCCAGTCAGGATCAGCTTGTTTGATTGAAAGGTTTACTCTTCTTTTTGGAATGTCTAACTCTGTTATTTTAATTTTAACTTTTTGTCCAATTGCAAGAGCTAATTCAGGTGAATCTACTTTATCTACTGAAATCTCAGAGACATGAACTAAACCTTCTACACCATTACCAATCGTAACAAATGCACCAAAAGGTACCACTTTTGTCACATTACCATCAACTACGTCATTTTCTTTATATTGATGTTCAAAATCAAGCCAAGGATCTTCTGTAACTTGTTTTATAGAAAGAGAAATTCTTTCTTTATCATTATCTATTTCAAGAACTTTAACTGTTACTGTGTCTCCAACTTTAACAACTTCATTTGGATTTTCTACATGTCTCCAAGATAATTCAGATACATGAACTAATCCATCCATACCACCTATATCAACGAATGCCCCAAAATTTACGATTGAAGATACTTTTCCTTCTTTTATATTTCCAACCTCAAGATTTTCGAGGAAACTCTTTCTTTCTCCTGATTGCTCTTGTTCAAGGTGTGCTTTCCTTGAAAGAACGATATTGTTTCTCTGTCTATCAAGTTCTAAAATTTTTGCTTCAATTTCTTCACCAATATAAGAAGTTAACTCTTTTACTCTTCTTACGTCGATAAGTGATGCTGGAAGGAATCCTCTAACCCCAATATCAACAATTAGTCCGCCTTTAACGCTTTCAATTACAGTACCTTTAACAGATTTGTCATTGTCTGATATTTCTTGTATATCTCCCCAAGCTTTTTCATAAATTGCTCTTTTAACTGAGAGAATAAGTCTCCCCTCATCGTCTTCTTTATCTAATACAAGAGCTTGAATTTTATCACCTTCATTTACAAGATCTTTCGGATTTACTGATTTTCTAACAGACAGTTCTCTGGAGGGTATAACACCTTCTGATTTGTAACCTACATCAACCATAACCTCATTCCTGTCAATGCGAACAATAGTACCTTCAATAACATCACCGTCATTAAATGTAATAAGTGTTTGCTCGAGTAAGTCTGGAAAGTCTTCTGGTTTTATGTCATCTGGTAGTTCAACAACATTTGAAGGTTCGATTACCTTCTTTTGATTATCTGTCATATAGGTTTGTATTTCCATTCATAATATTTTCGTCTTTTAGCATAACATATCTATGGATTTTACAAACGAATATTAATTATTTGCTAAATCCTTATTATTTTTTATATTTACAAATAGTGGAACTTTGAGCTTTGTGGCTGATTCCATTTCAGTGCTGACAATCCTTGTAACCTCTTCAATATTTAAAACTGGTGTCTGCACAATAATTTCATCATGTATTTGTAGCAATAAATCAGTAGATTTTATTCCTGATATTTTAGTTTGAACTTTAAGCATTGCTATTTTCATAATATCTGCTGCTGTACCTTGTATGGGAGCATTCATTGCAATTCTCTTACCCATAGCTTTTATCTGAAAGTTAGAAGAGCTGAGTTCTTTTATATTTCTTTTTCTTCCATACAGTGTTTTTGTAAAGCCCTCCTTTTCAGCATCTGTGACAATATGATCTAAAAAACCTTTAATTTTTGGAAACTGTGAAAAGTATGCATCTATAAGGTCTTGTGATTCATTTTTTGAAATACTTAAACTTTTTGATAAACCAAATGCTTCCATTCCATAAATGAGACCAAAATTAACTTCTTTTGCCTTTCTTCTCATATCTTTAGTTACTGAATCAATACCAACATCAAAAATTCTAGAAGCTGTTTCAGTGTGTATATCAGAATCTTCAGAACTTAAAATATCAATCATGTTCTTGTCGGAACTGAGATGAGCTAAAACTCGTAATTCAATTTGAGAATAGTCAGAAATAACAAATTCGTGATTTGTATCAGCAATAAAAAATTCACGTATTTTTTGACCTACATCAGTTTTGTTTGGAATATTTTGTAGATTTGGCTTTTCAGAAGAAAGTCTGCCAGTTGTTGTTCCAAAAAGGTTATAAGTGGTGTGAATTCTATTTTTATCAGTTATTTCAGTTTTAAGACCATCAATATAAGTTGATCGAATTTTCTCATACTCTCTATATTTTAAAATAAATTTAGGGAGTTCATATTCCTTTGATAGTTCCTCTAAAACAGATCCATCTGTTGAAGGTGCCCCCTTTGGTGTTTTTTTTATGACAGGAAGGTCCATATCTTCAAAAAGTACCTTCGCTAATTGTTTTGGAGAATTTAAATTAAAGTCCTGCTGAGTAATATCGTGAATTTTTTGTTTATAATTTTGGATTTCTTGATTAATAAATTTAGAAAGTTTTTCTATTTTATTATTAGATACTTTTACACCTTTTTTTTGCATTGAATTTAATACAGATACTATTGGAAGATCTAATTCTTCATAAATTTTTAATAACGACTTATCAGATTTAAAATCTTTGATTTCTAATTGTATAAAGTCATAATTTGAAATAAAGAATTTTACGAATTCTTGTAGAGACGATTTCTTATTTAGTAAGTTCGCCTGTTCTATGTGTTTACAAATATTCAATAAATTGTCTGGTCTTATGTTTGGATCATATAAAAATATCATACAGTCATATGCAGTAATTAAATTATTATCGAAATTTGGATGAACCGTATAGATTTTCTGTGTTGTAAGAGATATGAATTCTTTATCTAATACTTCACCTTCTTTTAGTTTCCAAGCAGATTCTTTATTAACTAAATAAATTGCACCTTCAAATACAAATACAATCGGCTTACTTGGCAAGTTTTCGGTTTCAATCTCTTTTATAACGATTTGTCCTTCATCTGTAGCTTCATCTTCTTGTTGTGATTTATATTTTCTTATATATTTATTCAGTTCAAGTTCGGTGACTTGTACTTGTGAATCTTTAAGAATTTTTTCTGATGCAAATATCGTATCTGAAATTTTAATATCTGGTATTTCAAGTTCTAAATCAATTCGTATCGTAGCAAGATCTTTACTCATAAAAAGTATATCTTTATTAGTTTCAAATGAATTCTTAATTCTGGGTGTCAAATCATCAAGATTTTTGTAAATATTTTCTATATCTTTATATTTTTGTAATAAATTAATCGCAGTTTTTTCACCCACACCTGGTAGCCCCGGAATATTATCAGATGGATCACCTTTCAAAGCCAAATATTCAACATATTGTTTAGTACTTATTCCGAATTTATCAGCAAAAAATTTTTCATCAACTAAATCAACATCAGAAATACCACGTTTCGTATATAGTATTTTTGTTTTATTACTTATAAGTTGATACGTATCTCTATCTCCGGTGACAATCAGGACTTTTTTATTTTTTTTGTTTAATGCTACTGATAAAGATCCTAGAACATCGTCCGCTTCAAAGCCTTCTTTTGAAACTTGTGGGATATTAAATGTTTCTAAAAGTTTATGTAGCAATGGTATTTGGATATTGAAATTATCAGGTGCCGATGATCTGTTTGCTTTATATTCTTTATAAATTTCATTTCTAAATGTTTGACCAGGTAGATCCCAAGTGATAATTAATTGATCTAATTTATAGTCAGTTGTTATTTTATTAAGCATAGACAAAAAACCGTGAATAACATTTGTTGGAGTTCCTTTTGATGTCATCAATGTTTCAGGTAACGCATAGAAAGCTCTAAAAGCAATACTGAAGCCATCAACAAGAACAATCATTATTTCATTGTAAACTTAAATTATTTTTCTCTCTTTGGAATAAATATGAAATATAATCAAAGGTGAAAAGCCCGGGTGGCGGAATTGGCAGACGCGCTGGATTCAAAATCCAGTATCTTCGGATGTGGGGGTTCGACTCCCCCTCCGGGTACTTTTTTAAACAAAATTAACCGCTTGTATAGAATGGTTACTTGAAGAAAATACCTATTTTCAGTTTTGCTATCTTTTTAGTATTGATTGTTTCTTTTATTGTTATTTTCAATATCAATAATGATCCTTACGGTAAATCTTTTGTTGATCAGGTAAGGATTGCTGATAGCAACAGTACTTTAATTAAGTTATCAAATGACGAACTTGTTGCTGTGGGAAAAGCTATTTGTGAGTCCAGTAGTGACTGGATAGATGAAAAGAACTCCTTAGATGTAATACAAAACGTTGTTTCTGGTTCTGAAATAGTTATTTTTATAGACGATAGGATTATTCCAATCTTAAGATTTCAGTCAACATATGAACTATGCCCAGAATATGTAGATAGATTAGAGGGACTTTTTATTGAAAAATAGAAAAAAAATATTTAATAGACTACCTCAACTACTCTTTGGACTTTTCCTTTGTGGATTTGGATTGGCCTTCACCATCGAAGCGAATTTAGGTCTCAATTCCTGGGATGTTTTTCATGATGGCTTTAGTAAGTTAATTAATGTAAAGATTGGCTTTGCAGGTGTTATAACTGGTTTTGTACTACTGCTTGGATGGATACCACTAAAGCAGTTACCTTTTATAGGTACAATCATAAACATATTAACTATTGGAAATGTAATCGACTTGACCATGATTTACCTTCCATCGCCTGAACTCACATACATGAAACATATTTATCTTTATTTTGGAACATTCGTATTTGCCATAGGAGTAGGTGTTTATATTGGATCTGGACTCGGGCCAGGACCCAGAGATGGAATAATGACTGGAATTTCTAAATTAGGCCCGAGTATTAGGGTTACTCGAATTGGTATTGACTTTACAGCATTCATGCTGGGAGTTTTGCTTGGAGGCTCTTACGGATATGGAACGGTTGTCATGGTACTTTCTGTTGGACCAATTGTTCAATATTCATTAAAAAAATTTGATAAAGGTGCTATTTTTACTTTATAAAAAGTAAAGACTTAAGATTTAATTCAGTACTAGTTTTTAAATAAATTTTTTTTTCTTGGTAGGTTAACCTCCTAACTGCACTGACAATATCAAATTTTTCATATTGTAATTTAGAAACTATATCTGAAACTTTAATGCCATTTTTTATTTCAGAAAAAACAACTAATTCTAATTCTCTAATTAATTTTTTATTTTTAAATTTGCTTTTACACTTAGCGGAACAAATGTTGTATTTTCCTGAGACATTTTTATAAAGAATTCTCCCACAATAGTCACATCGGAACATTCTAAATTTTTAAGAATTCTTGAGTATTATTATTAGATATTAGAAGTCTTCTTGGCCTTCCTCTAAACTTTACCCTGGATGCTTGCTCTTGGCCTAAAAAACATCCTTTATTAAAGTCAACCATAAAATCTAACCATTTAGTTTCGTTAGGAAGAAGGCCAACTGCAGAAATTTCGGGTAAAGGTAAATCTAAAATCATAGACAGATTACTCCAGTTAATAAAATTATTTCCTTCATTTGACTCGATAAATTCAAAACCAATTTCTTCAATTTTCAAAGATAGATCCTTTTCGAGATGAATAACCTCCATTGTGCATTTAGTTCTTATTTTATAAAAATCTAAGCTTTTCTTTATATTAGTTAATTCTTGTTCGCTTTGAAAAAGGAACAAATCTGTTCCATCTCTTAAGATGATGAACCAATGTGCAATTTTTCCATCAGGTTTAAGTAAAAATGAACTTTTATACATTTTATCTACAGGATCGACTGAGATAAGAGACTCGATAAATTTAATAGCATCTTCGCCTTCAATTTTTAGTGAATGAGTAGTTTTTAAAATATGCATATTTAAATTGTACTCAACCAATCAAGATTTATAAAAATAAGTAAATCCTGAAATAAAGATGCCAATATGTACATTTTGTCGGTAAAAATTAATATGCCTAAGGTAATTAAAACTAAACCTGAAATTTTTGAAGAATATTTTTGGAATGTTATGAATAACTTACTCTTCATATTAAATTTACCAGCTAAAACAGATATGAGTATAAAAGGGATAGTTAGACCAATTGAAAAACTTACTAGTAACCCAATACCTCTATTGAGTGTGTCAGAATTTGAAGTCAGGGTTAAAAGAGCTCCCAATACGGGACCTATGCATGGAGTGAAACCAAATGCAAAGGTGAGGCCTAGAACAAAGTTTTTGAATGTAGAAAATTTTTTTAAATCTACATAATTAGCGGAATAAAAATATTTCATATTAACTGTAGGAAAAAGTAGCAAAGTTCCAAAAAAAATAATTATTAGCCCACTCACCATTCCTAGTGATGATGAATTCCTGGTGAAAAAAGAACCAACAGAAGATGCAATTGCTGCGAGTGATATGAAAACAATTGAAAACCCTAGACAAAATTCTAAAGAACCTCTCAATCTGTTTTGAGTAGTATTTTCAGTTCCAGAAAATATTGTTAAGTATCCGGGTACTAGTGGCAATACACACGGGGAGAAAAATGACAAGATTCCGAAAAAGAATGCTAAAAATATGTTTACTTCCATAGTTTAAATATATATTACATTAGTTATTAATAGAAAAATAATACTTGCATGAATTATTAAATTTACAAACATTACACAATGGTTTTTTTGCATTACATATATCTCTACCGAATTGGACAAAACTCATAGAAAGATAACGCCAGAAACTTTTAGGAAATAGCATTTTTAACTCTTTTTCAGTTTGTACAGGGTCTAATCTTTTTGTACTAAGACCTAAACGATGAGAAACCCTCAATACATGGGTGTCTACAGCAATAGTTGGTTGGTTGTAAGTTTCGGCCAAAAATACAGAGGCTGTTTTTCGACCTACTCCCGGAAGCTTAACTAATTGTTCTATCGTTTTAGGAATTCTGGAATTATGCTCATTAACTAAAACCTTTGCTAAGCCATGTATATTTTTTGACTTTACCTTATAAAAACCAGTTGAAAAGACCAGCTTTTCAATTTGTGAAATTCTGGCAGATGCAAGTGATTTTGCATTTGGAAATTTTTGAAATAACCCTTTAGTAGCCTTATTCACATTCTCATCAGTAGTTTGTGCCGATAAAACAATTGAAACCAATAATTGAAACTGAGTTTTATATTTTAATATTGTTTTAATATCTGAATATTCTTTACGTAGGTATTTTTGAAAATTATTGGCTAACTTTTTTATTTCATCGCTCATGTATCTATTTTAATCTGGATATTAATCTTCATAAGATTACATGATTAAAAATAAAAAAACATTGGCTATATCTTCATTAGTATTATCTGCCATATTTTTTGGTGGAACTTTTATTGTTGTCAAAAATTTACTTGATGATTTTTCTCCTATAAATATAGTTTTTCTAAGATATGCAGTTGCTACGATACTTTTTTTATTTTCAGGAGGTATCCCAACTAAAAAAACTGTTAAACCAGGACTTCTTATGGGAGTATTTCTGTGGGTTGGATATGTTACTCAGACTCAAGGTTTATTAACAACATCAACAATTAATTCAGGTGTCGTAACAGGGTTTTATATAGTTTTAACACCTATTTTTTCAAAAATAATCAATAAAACATCCCTTTCAGGTAAGAGTTATTTATTTTCCTTAACTGGTTTTCTTGGTATTTTTTTAATTGCTAGTAACAGCTATGACCAATTATTTGGAAATCTTTTTACGCTTATTTGTGCAACAGGATATGCTCTTCATATTGTTATGGTTGAAAGATACATTAAAAATCAAAACATATCTCAATTGATGTTTGTTCAATCATTGATTGGAACTTTGCTATGTGTGCCATTTTTAAATCTTGAACAATTTTCTTTTAAAATACAGTATGTAATGCCTATTCTATTTCTGGGATTTGTAGTTAATTTCGCAGCATTTTATTTACAACTATACGGACAGAAAATTATCAACGCATCTACAGCTGCGCTATTGTTAAGTCTTGAAGCTATTTTTGCACTAATTATAGGTATTTTATACGTTGGGGAAGTTTTAAACATAACCAATTGGGCAGGAGTGTTTCTTGTATTATTGTCTATTTTTCTTGTAATTAAAGAATAGAATTTTTATTTTGTAGTGAGTTCATATATTTCATTATTAACCTCAAAAGAAAGACAAGAAAAAAGAAAATACCTATCAAGAAAACTAAAAGTTTAGGTCCCTCTGTTATTGGGATATTACAAGTTGTCAGTTCATTACATAGGCCAAATCCGTCTCCACCTGTAGCAATATCAAAAACTATAAGAAGCGGATAAGCAAGAATTAGAATGAGTGAAAAAATTATAATAAAAACTATTGTCCGTAATAAAAACATATTTTTTTTATTTTAATATAGTTACATAAATGAAAGTTAAATTAATAAGTTATTCTAAACCCACTGAAGAATTTTTTTCTGAAGGTATAACAGATGCACAAGAGTTGGTGGCTTTCTGTGCAAGAGTCTCAAATCCCTCAAACCAACTAAATACAGAAACTAGTGAAAAACTTATAAACTATTTGATAAAAAACGCCCACTGGTCTCCTCTTGAAATGGTTAGTGCATGTTTAGAGATAGAAACAACAAGAGATATAGCTAGACAAATTTTAAGGCATAGATCATTTAGTTTTCAAGAATTTAGTCAACGTTATGCAAATCCTGTTAAAGATTTAGAATTCGAAATTCGTGAAGCTAGATTACAAGATAAGGAAAACCGGCAAAATTCCATTGAAACCAATAATGAAGATATAATTTCAACATGGAATAACCTGCAAGAAGAAGTAATTAATACTTCCAAAAAAGCATATAATTGGGCTATTGAGGCTGGTATTGCTAAAGAGCAAGCCAGATCCGTATTACCTGAGGGAAATACAGTAAGCAGATTGTATATGAATGGGACATTAAGAAGTTGGATACACTACATTCAACTCAGAGCTTCAAATGGTACCCAAAAAGAACACATGGAAATAGCAAAAGCATGTGCAGAGGTAATAAATATAATATTTCCTATGAGTAGAGATTTAAACTAAGAATCTAATTTATATTTAAATACTAAATATTCATCAGTAATTTCAAATTCTGAATCAGAAATAATCATATAATCTTGATAATCTTTTTCTGCTTGTTTTATGAAAGCTAATCTTTCATCACCACCAATTGGTGGCATCGGTCGGCTTTTTACGGCTTCAGCTCTTTCTGTATATCTCTTCTGGAATTCTTCAATATTAAATGTCATGATTGAATTTTAATCAATTTGATAACAATGTGTTAATTTCATTCCTTAGCTTGGTAGTTTTTTTTACTTTTATATTTTTGAGTTCAAGAAGTTTGACACCTTGTTCGTTATTAACTTCTAATTCAACTTTTGAACTACCTGGATACCTTTCGAGTAATTCCTTTAACAAGATCAGATTATTTTTATCCATAATTTCTTCTTGTACCGAGATTTTAAGTGGTGTTCTGTCTAAATCAGTTAAAAGTTTAGATGGTTCTATTAATTCAAAATCTCTCGCACGGATATTATTTTCTGTGCCACCAACATATGTTCCTGAGACCTTTAAATATAATTCTCCATCTAATTGCGCATTATATTTATCTACGAGCTTATTGAAAACAAGAACTCCTAAAGATCCTGTAGATTCTTGAAGGTCAAACTGAATCCATGCATTACCCCTTCTGGAAACTCGTTTTTGTACATTTGAAACTAAGCCAGTTATTGCAACGTTTACCTCTTCATCTTCCTCTGTATCCATAAGTTCAATGATGGAGTGTGTTGATTCAGATCTAAATATTTCACCATAACCTTCAAGCGGGTCTTCACTAACAAAAAACCCTAGCATTTCTCGTTCTCTATCGAGTAGTTCTTTCTTATCCCATTCTATATTTTTAATACTTGTAAGTTCATTTGAATGCTCTTCTAAAGAAAATAAAGAAGTTTGGGAATTGTCTTTTTCCTTCTTCAAGCCTTTTGCATCTTCTATAAGGTCAATTATTGATTCATATAAGCCCCTTCTTGGAAAACCAAATTGATCAAAAGCCCCACCCTGAATCATGGCTTCTACGCCTCTTTTATTCAATGATCTGGAATCTGTACGAGATAGAAAATCTTGAATGGTTTCATATGCTCCATTTTCTCTTTCAAGTACAATTTTTTCAGCAGTAATGTCTCCAACATTTCTTATTGCAGAAAGTCCAAAAAGAATTTCACCATTAGCAACAGAAAAATCTTCTATACTTAAATTAATATTAGGAGTTTTTACATTAACTCCTAACTCTCTAGCTTCAGAAAGAAATATAGCTGTTCTATCCTTGTCTCTTTTAACTGCAGTTAAACATGCAGATAAATACTCTGCCGGATAATTTGCCTTCAAATATGCTGTTTGATAAGCGATAAGGGCGTAAGGTACCGAGTGACTTTTATTAAAACCATAACCAGCAAAAAATGCTATCTGATCAAAAAGTTCGATCGAGAATTGTTCAGAGTACCCATTAGTAACTGCTCCATCAGTAAATTTTTTCCTCTGTTGCTCCATTACTTTAGGAATCTTTTTTCCCATTGCCTTTCTAAGATCATCCGCTTCATCTAGTTGAAATCCAGAAATTCTTTGAGCAATCTGCATAACCTGTTCCTGGTATAAAATAACACCATAAGTTTCTTCTAGAATTTCTTTCAAATCCTCATGGAGAAATTCAATTTCTTTCTTCCCTCTCGCTCTATCTGCAAACTCAATATGCATGTTTGCTCCTAAAGGGCCAGGTCTAATTAGCGCTACAAGTGCAACAATGTCTTCAAACCTACTTGGTTTTAGGCTTCTTGCTGTGATTTGAGCAATTCTACTTTCGAGTTGAAAAACACCAATCATTCTTCCGGATGAAAATAATTCAAAAGTTTTATCGTCGTTAAGGGGCACGTCATCAATATTAAAATCATCTTTATTTATAAGTTTGACTGTCCTGTCTATGATTGACAAATTTCTAAGACCTAAGAAATCCATTTTTAATAATCCTAATTGTTCAACGGTATGCATTTCATACTGGGTAACTAACTCTGCATCTTTACCTTTCTTTTGGACTGGTAAAAAGTTAGTAATAGCTTCAGGAGATATGACTACAGCAGCTGCGTGTATACCATCCTGTCTTCTTAGGCCTTCAAGCCCAAGAGCAATATCAATAATCTTTTTAACTTCTTGATCATTTTTATATTGCGTCCTTAATTCAGCAGAAGCAGAATAAAACTCTTTGCTGTATCCACTATTGTTTTCTTCATCTAAAGCCAAGCATTCAGAAAGGGTTGCTGTGTTACCAAGGATCATTGGTGGCATAAGTTTGGCTACTTTATCCCCTGCTGAAAAAGGTAGTCCTAAGACTCTTGAAGAATCTCGAATTGCTTGTTTAGCTTTTATTGTTGCAAAAGTTACGATGTGGGCGACTTTGTCTTCCCCATATTTGTTTATGACGTAATCAATAACATCTTTACGGTAACGCTCATCAATATCCATGTCAATATCTGGTAATTCTTTACGTCCTTTATTTAAGAATCTCTCAAAAAGTAAGCCATATTTTAGAGGTTCAATTCCTGTTATACCAAGACAGTACGAAACAATCGACCCTGCTGCAGAACCTCTCCCAGCACCTGTTCTTATATTGTTATCTTTTGCATATTTAATAAGATCACCAACTATTAAAAAATAAGAAGCGAATCCCATTGAATTTATAACATCGAGTTCATATTCTATTCTTTGAGTGACTTGATCAGTTAATTCTTCATATACTGACGCTGCCCCATCGTAGACAAGATTTTTAAGGTACTCTTCGACTGTTAAGTTTGGATCATCAATTGGAAAAGCTGGTAAATAATATTTTCCCGACTCAAAGCTATAGCTAACTCTATCAGCTATTTTTAATGTATTATCACATGCATCTGGGTATTCCTCGTCATTAAATAGTTCACGCATCTCTTCTGAAGATTTAACATAATATCCTCCACCTTCAAATTTAAACCTAGACTCATCATCAATCGTTGCATTCGTTTGAACGCATAGTAATGCATCATGTGCAGAAGAATCCTCTGGATTAACATAATGAGAATCATTTGTTGCTACTAATGGAGCTGAAAGTTCATTTGATATTTTTAATAAGTCTGGAAGTATCAATTCTTGTTGTTTAATTCCGTGTTTATGGAGTTCTATATAAAAATTTTCTATACCAAAAATTTCTTGATATAAAGTCGCCTTTTCAAGAGCCTTTTTATAACTTCTTTCACCTTCATCATTACCCTCTTCAGTCGAACCGTCTGGAGCTAAGTGCTGAGCTATTTCTCCTCCAAGGCAACCAGATAATGCTATTACTCCTTTTGAATGTTCTCTCATTAAGTCGTAATCAAGTCTTGGTTTGTAGTAATAACCATCAGTAAATGCCTTACTGGCTAGGTTTACAAGGTTCCAATAACCTTCATTATTTTCTGCTAAAAGTGTCAGGTGATAACGTTTATTTTTATTCCTATCAGGACGATCAAATCTTGATTCTGTAGTTACATATGCTTCATATCCAATAATTGGTTTTACTCCACTTTTCTTTGCTAAATTGTAAAACTCCAAAGCACCATAAAGATTTCCATGGTCAGTGATAGCAGCTGCGGGTTGATTGAGTTCCTTTACTCTATCTATATATGTTTGTATTTTTGCCGCTCCATCAAGCATTGAGTACTCAGTATGTGCGTGCAGGTGTACAAAAGATTTACTCATAGAAACATATTAAAAGTATTTTTAAATAATTACACTTCTAAGACTTGATTAAAAAAATTAGGAGGCTCAGCACTAAATGAGTGAACTTTATCATTAAGCTTAAATTTTAAGAATCCAGAGTGTAGAGCTATTGAATTAGTTGGGATAAGATTATTCCTGCCCGCACTATAAAGTGTGTCACTAAGGATTGGTGTCTTCATATATTCCATATGTGCCCTTATTTGGTGATTCCTACCGGTTATTAACGCTAACTCTATTTTTGAAATATTTAAATTTTCATAAATTTTTATTACTTCATAGTTGGTGATTGAATCACGACCTGTTTCACTAACTGTCCGTTTACTCCGATTTTGTATAGACCTAGCAAGAGGAAGTTTTAAAGTTCCAGATTCAGATGGTAAGGAACCTTCGATTAAGGCAATATATTTTTTTTGAATATTTCTATTTTTGAATTTATCTTTCAATTCCATATATGAATCTAATTTTAATGCACATACAATCAATCCCGAAGTAACTCTATCTAGCCTGTGAACAATCCCTTCTCTACCATCCTCTCCCCAAGTTAAAATAGTTGGATATTGATTAATAAGATAATCACGTAAGGTTATCTCTGTTGACTTATTGGTTGGGTGGGTAAGCAAACCATTCGGTTTGTTAAAGATAATGAAACTTTCATTTTTATAAACTATTTCTATATTATCTATTTTTAAACTCCGAAAACAATAGCAACGATATACCAATACTTATCAATGAATCTGCAAAATTAAAACTAGGAATAAATAGAAGTTCTATAAAGTCAGTTACTTTTCCTCCATTATCTGTGATCAGATTCCAACCTCTTTCAGATAGGTTTCCAACGGCTCCTCCAAGTATTAATGTGAAAGAATATAATTCTATGGAACTACCCTGAGAATCTTTTATTTGAAAAACTAGCCAAATTAGGACTAAAAGTGAAACAGTATAGGTCGTGTTTGTATAGTCGCTCAGAAAACCGAAAGCTATTCCGGTGTTGTAGGTTAAGTCAATCGTTAGAAAATTTTCGATTATTACTAATTCTTGAATATTCTCAACTCTTACATAATATTTAGTCAAATTATCAATCAACGCTAAAGAAATTACTGTGACTATTGGTAATAAATATTTTTTAAGAATCAATTAAAAGGGCGCAATCTTTACAGTTTGATGAATATGGTAATGCTTCAAGTCTTGCTAAAGGTATTGCATTCCCACAATTTTCACAAATACCGTATTTCTTTTTCTTTATCAGGAATAAGGCATGCTCAATTTGGTTTAAAAGGTATTTTGTATTTTCATCAAGTGTTAACTCTTTTTCTAATTCGAAAGCCATAGATCCTCCATCAGCTTCGGATGGATCAGGACTTCTTTCGGCTGAACCCTCGGAAAGTCTAACTTTTTCACGCTCTTCTTGATGTCTTTCAAGTAGAGTTATAAGATTATCTCTCTCTTCTTCAAGTTTTTTCTTGAATTTATTTACTGTATTAACTGATAATTTTCTTGTCATATATATTTCCTATTAATTTAAATATCTTAGTAAAATTCTGCGAAAAGTTAAGTATTTTATAAATTATTAAATAATCTTTATAATCTGTATATTTATTTTAAAAAGCTTTAAAATTTTAAAGATATGTTCAAAAGAATTAGTAATAATATAAATCTTGCAACTCAAGAACAAAGTATTTCCTCTTACTGGGATGAAATAAATGCATTTGATAACTCAATGCAAAAAAGGAAAAATGGTAAAGTTTTTAGATTTTATGATGGCCCGCCATTTCCTACGGGTAGTCCTCATTATGGGAACCTGCTAGCTGGAGTTCTAAAAGATATTGTCCCAAGGTACTGGACAATGCGGGGTTATTACGTTGAAAGACGCTTTGGTTGGGATGTTCATGGACTTCCAATTGAAATGGAAGTACAAAAACAACTTGGATTAGAGGACCCTCAACAAATAAACGACTTCGGCATCGGTAAATTTAATGAAGCATGCAGAAGTCAAGTTCAAACAAATACCGAAAACTGGGAGCGAGTTACAAGAAAAATTGGTAGGTGGGTTGATTTTGAAAATGACTACAACACTATGGATATTGACTTCATGGAAAGTGTTTGGTGGGTATTTAAAAACTTATGGGAAAATGATTTAATCTATAAAGATTACAAAGTGTTACCTTACTCCTGGTCTGCTGCTACTCCCTTATCTAATTTTGAAGCAAATATGGATTACAGAGATGTTGAAGACCCCTCAATTTTCTTTACCTTAGATGCGCGAAGTGATTTTAATAAAATAAAAGAATCTGATAAATTCTTGGTCTGGACAACTACACCTTGGTGTATACCTGGAAATTTGGCAGTCGCTGTAGGTAAAGATATTACGTATTTACGCGTTCAAATTGAAAATGATTTCTTTTGGATAGCAAAAGATTTGATTACTGAATTAAAAGACTATGAATTTAATATTTTGGACGAATCACTCGGTGCTGAGATGATAGGAGCAGAATATATACCAGCTTATAGTGAGTATGAATACGAACACTCGAACGGTGCATTTAGATTAATTCATAGTGATGATACCAATACTGAATCTGGATCTGGGTTGGTTTCGCAAGCCCCTGCTTATGGTGAAAGTGATTTTTATGCACTTAAAAAAGCAGGTATCGATGTAATAGTTGATCCAGTAACCCTATCAGGTAAATTTGATAATTCTGTTGAAGGAATAGAAGGATTAAATGTAAAAGATGCTGATAAGGTCATAATGAAACAGTTAAAAGAACGTGGTTCTTTATTCAGTCAAAAGACAGAAATGCATTCATATCCCTTCTGCTGGAGAACAGGAACACCTTTAATATATAAGGCAATTCCTACCTGGTTTGTAAGGGTTGAAAAAATAAGAGATCGGATGGTTGAGTTAAATGAAGAAACCCATTGGGTGCCAGGTTTCATTGGAGAAAAACGATTCTCAAATTGGCTAGGTAATGCCCGTGATTGGGCTATAAGTAGAAATAGGTATTGGGGTAGCTGTATTCCAGTATGGATTAATACAGAAGATCCTACAGATCAGATTTGCATTGGCTCGATTGAAGAACTTGAAGAATTGAGTGGTGTTAAGGTAGACGATCTCCACAAACATTATTTAGATGATATTGAAATAGAGATAAAAGGTAAAAAATATGTAAGAACATCTGAAGTTCTAGATTGTTGGTTTGAATCAGGGTCTATGCCTTATGGGCAGCAACATTACCCTTTTGAAAATAAGGATGAATTTTTAGATGGTTTTCCTGCAGATTTTGTAGCTGAAGGTCTCGATCAAACAAGAGGTTGGTTTTACACTCTTACAATACTATCTGTAGCACTTTTTGACTCAGTAGCTTTTAAAAATTGTATAACTACAGGAATGATCCTCGCTGAAGATGGTAGGAAAATGAGTAAGAGTCTAAAAAACTATCCCGATCCAGAGGAATTACTGAATAATTACGGCGGTGATAGCTTAAGAGCATACCTAATAAATTCTCCTGTTGTAAGAGGTGAACCTTTAAAATTCTCAGAAGAAGGAGTACAACAAGTAACTAGAAATGTAATTTTGCCACTGTGGAACAGTTTTACATTTTTTTCTAATTATGCAAATGCTGATGAAATAACAATGGAAGATTTAAATAAAGCTGATCCAGTTCAAGATAGACCCTTAATGGACCAGTGGATAATTTCCACCCTCCAGTCATTGATTAAAACAGTAAATGAAAAAATGGAAAACTACTATTTATATGAAGTAATACCACCATTAATAAGTTTTATAGAAGAACTAACCAATTGGTATGTTCGGTCTAACAGGAAAAGGTTTTGGAAAGAAAAAGGTGTAGATGACCTTGATAAAATTAATGCTTTTAAAACATTACATGAAGTTTTGTTAGAGTTCTCTAAAACAATGGCTCCTGTACTACCGTTTATATGTGAACAGATTTATCAGGGATTAGTAGATGAAGAAAATACAAGTATACATTATGAAAACTATCCGGTTGCAAATGATGAATTAATAAATACAGAATTAGAAAAAGAAATAAAGATCGCTAAGAATATAATACGCTCAACGAGAAATATAAGACTTAACGTAGAGCTACCTAATAAGCAACCATTAAGAAGTTTGAAAATTGTGACATCCGATAAAAGACTCCAATCTCAGATAAAAAATGTTGAAAAAATAATTCTTAACGAATTAAATATTAAAAATATGACCTTTGAAAATAATATATCTGAGTGGGTTAGGTACATATGTAAACCCAATTATCAAAAATTAGGTCCAAAGTTAGGAAAAGAAGTAAATAATCTTAAATCTAACCTAGATTCACTTCAGCAGGAAGAAATTGCAAAAATAATTGAACAGGGTTTTTTCAACTACAATAATCAGAAGATTGAATTAGACAGTTTAGATTTACAACTTGTTGCAATTTCAGATTCTCCAAATCAGGATATTGTTGATGATTTTCTTGTTTCTCTTGATGTAGACATAGATGATGAATTACTCGAAGAAAGAATTTCAAGAGAAATTGTTTCTTTGATTCAAAAAATGCGTAAAGATAATGGATATGATATAACAGATCGTATAACAACAACAATTTTTTCTTCGGATGGATTACTACTATCAGCAATAAAGTGTCATCAAAACTATATTAAAAATGAAACACTTTCAATTAATTTTTCTTCAGTGAGTGAACCTGGTGAATCAAGTTTATTGGACTACTCAATAACTATAAAAATAGAAAAAGCTTAACAAACAGCTCTAAGTAAATAAGGCTGTAATAAATTAACACCAAAAATTAAAATTAGTGGGGATAAATCTAAGCCAGCCATACCTATTCTTAAAGTTGGTATTCTTGAACGAATTGGCTCAAGTATTCTTGTAAATCCTTTATCAAGCACACTTTTTAATTGCCCTAAGGGATGGTCTGGTGAAACTTGGACCCAACTTAAAATTATCCATGCAAATAGAGCGTATGAAAAGAATCTAAAGAATAGTATGAGTAAACTACACATTGATATTATAAAGACCCAAGTTTTGAAGTCTTTCTCTTTCGCTTGAAGGAAGTGAAGATGAAGCTGGGAGAATTAAGTAAACACCATCTTTATTAATTGACCTTATTTTTGCATCGCTAATAAAAGCCATGCCAGTTACAAAATCTATAATTCTTCTACGGTCAGTTTGATCAGTAATATCCCTGATATCCATAGCAACAATAAAGTCTTCTTTAACGACACTTCCTAGGTTGTGTATGTCACTAAAAGACTTTAGAACTTTAATCTCTACCTCATCTTTTGGATTATGTATTCTTACGTCACCAACTTGCTCGTCAGTAGAGAATCTATTTTCAGTAGACGGTCTGACCGTTTTATTTTCTTGGGTTAAAGCTCCAATATTTATATTTTCTGGTTGCTTGAGTCCAATTGCTATTAAGAATTTTTCTAACATTATAAAAATATTTTACTACCTATACGAATTATCGTAGCACCATAATCCAGTGCAATTTCATAGTCATTAGACATCCCCATTGACAGGCCGCCAGGATAATCAGAGAAATTCTTTTTTAAATCATCATTTATTTTCTGCATTTCAGAAAAAACAAACTTTCTATCTGACTCTATGTTTGGGATACACATTAAACCTGAAGGATATATTCCCTTAGTTTGTGCATGGTTAATAAAAGTATTTAAATCATTTTTATCTATGCCACTCTTGTTGGGATCATTGTCAATGTTTACCTGTATAAAAATAAATTGATTTGAATAATAATTAGCTATAAGATCTAACTCCTTCAATCTGGATACAGAATGTAAACTCGTACATTTACCCATGATTTCGGGGATTTTTCTTGATTGCAAAGGTGCAATGAAGTGGTAACTCAAATTTGGGAAATATTCTTTATGTGAATCAAGTTCATTCAATCTGTTTTCACCAAGGTCTTTTATTCCAAAATCAACTAATTTCTGAATATTTTTTATATCTTGATTTTTTACAACAGGTAGAACTTTACAGTCGAATTCTGATACTGTATTTACTATTTTTTCAAGGTTCTTTATATCCATATTAATGAATACTGTCTTTCTGATGTTTTGTTTTCCCTGTAAGACCAAAATTCATTATTACAAATAGTACAAATATCAGAAACTTGAAAGTTGATGTTATTAAGTTGGCAATATTCAATTATTTTATTTGATAAAATTAAATATAATTTACCTTTCCTATTAATAATTTCATTAGGAAAAAATTTAGCTAAATCTTTTTGTACTTCATAACAACAGCTTTGAGCATGAGGTCCAATTGAAACTGACATGTTCTGTCCAGTTAATTTTTGTATAGCTAAGTCAAAAATATTATTCTTAAGACCCTTCCAGCCTATATGAAGTGCTGCAATGCATTTATCTGTTTCAATAAGTACGGGCATACAATCAGCTGTTTGAACTACTAACGAAACATTTTTTTTTGATGTAATTATACCGTCAGAGAAATAGATCCCCTCCGCTTCAATTTGCTCAATATGACTACTATGTGTCTGTTCCATTTGAGCAACATTAAGGAGTATTGACTCTGATGAGTTAACACTCCTTACAATGTCATTTAAATTGGTGCCATCATTTTTGTTACTAAAGTAACTTTTTTTGATAAGTGAAGATTCAATCATCCCTTGATAAAGTCGGGAAGACCGTCACCTCCAGTATCTTGATTTTCATCAAAATCTTTTGGCTTTCTACTTGGTCTTGGACCAAATCCAGCTGCTACTACTGTCACTTCCACTGCGTCACCTAAAGTTTCATCTACTGTATGGCCAAATATAATTTCAGCATTGTCGTCAGCACGTTCTGTAATTACTCTTGCAGCTTCGTTAACCTCTTGTAATCTTAGGTCTTCAGATCCAGCTATAGTAATCAAAACTCCTTCTGCACCATCCATATTTGCTTCTAATAATGGTGACGATATTGCAGCTTGTGCTGCATTAGGAGCTCTTTGCTCTCCAGTTGATCTACCTATACCAAGTACTGCATTTCCTGCATCTTTAAGAATTGTCTTTACATCAGCAAAGTCAACATTTATAACACCTGGGTTTGTAATCAAACCAGTAATACCTTTAACACCATTAGCTAATATTTCATCAGATTTTATATACGCTTCACTGACTTTTATATCTTTATCACTAATCTGCAATAATCTGTCATTTGGAATAACTATTAATGTGTCAACTACATCTCTTAATGCTTGGATTCCTTCTTCTGCTTGTACAGATCTTCGTCTTCCTTCAAATCCGAAAGGTCTTGTTACAACACCAACAGTAAGTGCACCTAAATCATGAGCAATGTTTGCAATAACAGGTGAGGCACCAGTTCCAGTTCCTCCACCTTCTCCAGCAGCAATAAAAACCATGTCGGAGCCTTTTAGTGCTTCAACAATTAGTTCCTCTGAGTCTATAGCTGCTTGTCTGCCAACTTCGGGATTAGCACCAGCACCAAGACCTCTTGTTGATTTTCTACCTAGGTCTAATTTTAAATCCGCTTTAGAACCTAGTAAACTTTGTGCATCTGTGTTACAAGCTACAAAATCGACACCACCAATATTCATTTTCATCATTCGATTTACAGCATTAGTACCACCGCCACCGACACCCATAACTTTGATTACAGCTGTGTAATTTTTTGGTTTCATATTCAAATTTACTCCTTTTTGCTTAGAACTTTTTTTTGTTTTTTTCATTTAAATCCTTTTTCAAAAAAAGAATATCATTAATACAACATTATACAAATAAATTTATTATATTTTATCTCGACCTATACTTTAGGTATAGATTATTTACATTTCTCTATAGTAGATTCTGAAGTGATAAATCTAACTATACCTTCACAGCTATTCTCACTTAGATACTTACCAAGCACTGAAGCCTTTCTACCAAGGTCTAAAGCATCTCCAAGTTCGTAGATTGTTTTATCATAAGCAGCATTCAAGTTGACGCCGTCATATGAAATTTTTAATAAATTGTTTTTATATTCATATTTATCAAGGGTTTTAAAGAAAGATATTATTTCTCCGTTAAAGCCATCACCTACTGGCCCATTTAGAATTTCCACTACTGGTAGATAATTCCTAATTTCCTTTGTCTCGACTGTATAGTTATTTTCGTACAGTATTAGTACCCCTTTTATTGACGATCTTAAATCGATAATGTTTGTTAACTCTTCATATAACTGAACGGATAAAAATAGGTTAGTTGGTAATTGTTTTGTTATAGATAAATTCTTGATTTCCGGATTATCGTTATAGACATCTTCAAATGAATTTTCATCAACAAACCATATAGAATCACCATATAATGTATCAATACTTTGAAAATTTAGATTGATGTTAGAATCAAAATCTATTTGAGAAATACGATACTTCTGTGAAGTAGTAACAACAAAAGTTAAGGATACAACTAAAACTAACAATGAAAAAACTAAGAATGATTTAAATGTTCTCAGTTGAATTTGAGTAAATTCATTCATAATTACGAAAAATTACCAACAAATATAATTTCTTCTTCAAGTGTAATATCAAATTTATTGAATACTTCGTTTTTTACATAGTTAGTTAATTCAAAAAGAGATTGAGCTTTAGAACCTTTCCTGGCAACAAAAAAGTTTGCATGTTTTTGGCTTACTTCAACCCCTTCAATGCTAAATCCTTTTAGTCCAGCATTTTCTATAAAAAATCCTGCTGAACCTTCTTTAGGGTTTTTAAAAACGCTACCAGCGTTGTAAACACCTGCTGGTTGAGTATCTTTTCTACGCTTTAAGTTTTCAGAAATTTGCTTTTGAATTTCTTGAGAGTTACCTTTTTCTACATGAAGATCTACTGAGAGTATAATTTTATTGTCTAGGTTTTTTGCTGTTCGGTATGAAAATTCAAAATAATCTTTATCTTTAATCTCAATTTTATTAGATTTAATATCATATATTTTCACTGACTTTATATGGTCAGCAAATTCATATCCATAAGCGCCTGCGTTCATACTAACGGCACCCCCAACAGATCCTGGAATACCGATTAACCACTCAAGACTAGCTATTGAATTATTCTTGGAGAATCTTGCAATATCTGGTAGATACGTCGATGCACCCAAGCTTAATATTGAGTTTGAATCCTTTAATTTAATAAAATTTATATTCGGCTTTACAATTGTGCCCTTATAGCCTTCATCAGAAAAAACTAAGTTAGATCCTTTTCCAAGAACAAGTAACTCTTGATCTTTGATATTAAAATTTACTTCTGAATTGATTGATTCGTCATCCACATCAAAGAAATTATCACAGTAACCTCCAAATTTGTAGGTTGTAACTTCAGATAGTTTTATACTATTTTTTTTCATCTAAATATTTTAATATCTGTGGGCCCAATAAAGTAATATCTCCTGCTCCTATTGTCAGAATTGTATCCCCACTGATAACACGATTACTTAAATAACTCGGTACAGATCTCATAGATTTTATATACTTTATATTCTCACCAGCAAGATTTTTACTTGAAACTCCTGGAATTGGCTTCTCGCCAGATGGATATATGTCTACAACGATTGATTCCTCAGCTTTTGACAATGAAGATCTAAATTTATCGAGGTGCTGTAGTGTTCTGGTGTATCTGTGGGGCTGGAATACAACATATAATCTACCAGTAGTGTAATCTTTTAAAGCTGCAATGGTTGCTTCAATTTCTGTTGGGTGGTGGCCATAGTCATCGTACACGCTTATTCCTGTGCTAGTTCCAAGAAATTCTGCTCTTCTTCTAACTCCTGGAAAGTGTTTAATAGCTAAAAGAGAATCTTGAATAGAGATACCATTTAAATAAGCTACATAGATTGCACCAACAATATTAGATTTAAAGTGATCCCCAATCATATTTGTTTCTATCTTGAATTCAACACCATCGTGTAAAATAGTTTCAGAATCTTTAATAGTTATATCGGATTCATCTAGCGAAGAGTAGCTGTATGATTTTTTTGATAGCACCATTTTCTTTAACTCTGAATTGTCTAGATTTAGCACTATGTTATTTCTTGTATTTTCAATAACAGTTTTGAATGAATCAACTAAATTTTCGTAAGTTATGTAATAGTCTAAATGATCTTCATCAATATTAGTTACCAGTAAATCATCTATATGCAGGCTTTTAAAAGTTTCAAAAGCCTCATCTGCTTCCAAAATAAGTAAGTTACTATTTTTTCCGTAATGTCCACCAATTCCGCTGAAAGAAGTTACACCTCCATATATATAAGATACATTTTGATTGTTGTAATGAAATATATGTGAAAGTAGTGCTGTTGTAGAAGTTTTTCCGTGTGTTCCAGTAATGCATATCACATGTTTATCCTTAGTTAGCTGATTAAGAAACTCTGGACGGGAAATTATGTTTGAGCTTTCAGAATGCGGCTCAAGATTTGTTTTAGATATATCAAAAGCTGTTGAGTATATAAATAGAGTATCTTCCCTATAAGTTATATCATCAAGTATAAAATCTATTATTACGTCATCTTGTTCAAGAGCATTTGTAATGTATGAATTTCTTTGATCGTAGCCTTTTACAGTTAACCCAGATTGTGAAAGATACTTTGCAATGGAACTCATTCCTGTTCCGCCAATGCCTAATATGTATATCTTTTTGTATTTATCCATGACTACCTGATGTAATAATTTTAAATATATCATCATTGCCAACTTTGATCTCTTTGAAGATAAAGTTTTCTTGTAAGTAGCCATTTTTAAAATCACAAAGATTATTCAATATTTCAACAAATTGTTCATATTCATTTACGATTTTTGCATTTCCGATCTCTGTAAGATATTTAGCATTAAGGGTTTGATGCCTTGCAGTTGTTCCAAATTGAAATGGAATTAACAATTGAGGTATTTGAAGAAATGCAGCTTCCAAAATACCGCCACCAGCTCTTGAGATTTGAAAGTCTATAGAATGATAATATTCATTCATATCGTCTATGAATTCAACTTCACGATAAAAAGATTTGTTTATTTTTTCTACATTACTTTTTTCTGGACCAGTAATGTGTATAAAGTTAACTTCAGACTCCTTTAAATTATTAATAAACCTAAAGATAAATTTATTAATTTGCTGAGACCCTTGGCTTCCACCCTGTATTCCAATAGTAAACTTTGTACTCTCTTTTTTTTGTTTTTTATAATTTAGATCTAAATTCAAAATTGGTCCTGTATAAATACTGTTTGTATTATTAATATTTTTTGTGTTCGGAAACGATTCAAATACAGTACTTGGAAAATATGATGCTATTTTATTGCCCAATCCAGCATACTGATTTTGTTCTTGTATGAAAAGTTCCGATCTAATCAGCAAGCTTATAAATGCAGCATACGGAGCAATATACGCACCTGTAGTGAATATAGAATTAATCTTTTTTGATTTAAGTTCTGTGTAAAGGTCCCACACAGTTCTAATAAACCTACCAATGTTTACAACGTAACCAGAGATTCCCCTATTTGAAATATAAAAATTTTTTTTGATTGTATGAAGATTTAAATCTTCGAAATACCTTAAGCCCCTATTATCACTTACAACAATAATATCATCTTCACTCACTCCAGATTCTATCAACATTAATACCATGTTTTTAGCTGGAAAAACATGTCCACCTGTACCAACACAAAAAAAACAATACCTTTTACTCATTTTTAGATGTCTCATTATGAGCTAAGGATAATCCTATAAATATTGAAACCATTGCTGTACCTCCGTACGAAATAAAAGGGAGAACTATTCCCGTAATTGGCAGAAGACCAACAGCTCCACCTAAGTTTAAAATTGTTTGTATACCGACCCATGTAGCTAGTCCAGCTAGTATTAATTTTTTAAAATTATCATCAGTTGTTAATGCCATTCCGTAAAAGGAGATTATCAGAAGTAAAAATATAATGGTAAGTATTAAAATACCAATAAATCCATACTCTTCACCCGTAATGGAAACAATAAAGTCTGTATAGGCATTAGGTAGCATTCCCCACCTTGCTCTAGATGTACCTGGTCCGAGTCCTGTTAACCCACCTGAACTAATTGCAATCCAACTTTGGTTCAATTGGAAACAATCTCCCAGCAAATCTACACCTTCTTGACATTTTCCAGTCAAAAATGTTTCAATCCTTTCTCTCCTATAGTCGGAAGCATTAGCAAACAGATAAAGTGGGAATAAAGATATTGAGAAAATAGTTGCTGGATATCTAAATTTAATATCAGAAAATACTATTTGAATAAAAAATATTCCCAATATTGTCAATGTTGTTCCGTAATCAGGCTCTAAGTAAATTAAAAAGCAACAAATTAACGGAAGTAATATTGCTCTTTGCAAATAGTATCTTTGAGAATGCTCATTCTTTAATTCAGAAAGTCTATGAGCTACCCACAAAATAATTATGGGTTTAGCAAATTCGCTAGGTTGGAAATATACAGGACCTAGGTCAATCCACCTTCGACTACCACCAGCAACAACTCCATAAGCTAATACAAGGATTAGTGAAATTGTTATACCCACTATGAGAATATTTGAAAACTTTAAAATAAATTCATACGTGATACTTTTTATTAGATTAAAAATTATTATCCCTATTACCAAAGATGCGATGTGCCTTCTTATAAAGTAGAAATTATCATTATATTGATTGAGTCCCTGGACGGATGACGCCGAAATTTGTAAAAGAATTCCAAAAGTAACTAAGAACCAAATCGAATACAAATTCATTTTTTTAAAGAACGTGTTGCTAATATTAAGCATCTTCAATGTCCATACTTAATACTATTTTTTTAAAATAATTGCCCCTATCTTGATAGTTTTCAAAGTCATTAAAACTTGAGCCTCCACATGAAAATAAAACTATTTGATTATTACTAAGAAGATTCTGCAATGTAACTTTTATATCATATATATTTTCTATATAGGTTATGTTTGCATTATTAGTACCTAGATTTATATTCATATCTTTTGGAATGACAATGTGATTAACTATTGAATCTATATTTAACTCATTTTTATTAGTTTCTTTGGTTATTCCGTGAAGAATTAGAATACAATCTCTTTCCTGAGAACTAAATAATTTTGTAGCTTCACTTACGGCATGATAATTAGTAGCTTTTGAATCATTAAAGAAAGATATATTTTTATTTTTAAGATTTAAGAATTGTTCCATTCTGTGAGGGTAATTAATATTGTTGACTTCTATGTATTTAATATAGGAATTAAAAAGATCTTCTCCTCCAATTAATTTTGCAGCCTCACCCAAAGATAATAAGAGCTCTTCATGTACATTTTTATTTATAGGACTATTCAGATTAGAGTTTTTTGGTAGATTATTTTCAATAACTCCTGTATTAGACCCAATTATTTTTCTATCTTCTTTTTCTTTGTCTAAAAAGGTGAGTATTTTTAATTTTGAATTAACATAATTTTCAAATTTATCGTGCCAATCAATATGATCTGGAAAAATATTTAAAATAACAGCAATGTCAAGATTTAATTTCGTAGTGTAATGTAATTGATAACTTGAAAGTTCTAAAACTACATACTCATAATCCTTACCAATAATATCTAGTGGTGAAACACCGATATTGCCTAAAGCAATGGAAGGTATCATATTTAAATTTAAAAATTTAGTAAGTTCATTTACAAATGTAGTTTTTCCATTGGTTCCTGTTACTCCAATTATCTTTCCGGAATAATTATTTGAAAAAATATCTATATCAGTTTTTATGGAGACCCTTTTAGATATAAATTCTTGTAGAAGCTCGTGATTTGGTATTATTCCCGGTGAAATAATTACTTCATCTATCTCATTTATTTTATTTTTAACAAATAGTTTTGATTCTTCGATATTTTTGAGTTTTTTTTCATCGTCATCATAAATAAAATACACTTCACCCTTTGAAGATAAATATTTTTCTACTGATTTACCAGTTACGCCGTATCCAAAAATTAAATATTTCAATTAGTTACCAAATAAAACCCAGTCACCATAAAAGAGGCCGAGTGCTATTACGACAAATATTCCATTAATAATCCAGAATCTTACAATTATTGTTGTTTCGGCCCAATTATTCATTTCAAAATGATGATGCAATGGTGCCATTTTAAAAACTCTAGTTCCACGAAGTTTAAATGAGCCTACTTGAATAATTACGGATAAAGCTTCAACAACATACAGCATACAGACAAAGAAAATGAGACCTTCTGCACCAATTGCAAAGAAGATTATCGGAAACATTGCTCCTATAAAATGTGAACCTACATCTCCCATTATTATTTTTGCTGGATTAGTATTCCACCATAAAAATCCCAAGCAGGATCCTGCAATTGAAGAAACCAAAATTGATAAATCTAGAGATAAAAATGAATCATTCATAAAGTTCGAGTAATACCCTTGATGTCTAAATATCCAGAAGGTCATTACTAAAATTCCTCCAAATGAAACTGTAGAAGTACCTGCAACTAAACCATCTAATCCATCAGTTAGATTAACTGCATTTGTGAAGCCAACAATGAACAAGACTATTAAAAACCATTTAATGATTCCTACATCTATTCCAAACCCACTAAAGAGGTAGAACGTAGTGCTCAAATTCAATGTATAAAAATAGTAGCTTATGAAAGAGGCAACTATTATTTGAAGTATCAGTTTAGTTATTGCACTAAGACCAAGGTTTCTTCCTTTCTGAACTTTTAAAAAATCGTCTATAAATCCTACTGATGCCATTAATGTTGCGAATAATAAGAGACTTAGAACTTCTGGAACTATATAATCAATCTCTACCTTAAAGCCTTGTCCTATTGTCCAAAAGTTAATATGAGCAATTAAAAAACCAAAAAAAGTCCCAGCGGCAATAAATACTCCACCCATAGTTGGTGTGCCTTTTTTATGCTCATGAAAGTTCAATTCTTCCTGTATAGTCTGACCAATGTTTTTCGACTTGAATAAGTTGGTGCCAATAGCAGTAAATAATATTACAAATAAGAAGCTTATTCCTCCAGAAACTATTGTTGCTATCATTTCATATCTTTAATTATTTTTTTTACTATTTCTGAATCATTAAATTCTACAGAACCGCTTTCAAGTTCTTGCACTTTTTCATGACCTTTACCTAATACTAATAGAACAGAATTTCCTCGAAGTGATTCGAGTCCTTTCTTTATTGCTTTTTTTCTATCTAATATAATTTCTACTTTTTTGTTCAAATCAACACCTGACAAAATCTCTTTTGCAATGAACATAGGGTCCTCTTTTCTCGGGTTATCGTTTGTTATTATTATTTCATCAGCTTTATTAGCTGCATTACCCATAAGCTTTCTTTTTTGAATATCCCTATTTCCCCCAGCTCCAATAATTACGACAACTTTATCATATTTATCACTAACGACCTGAATAGCCTCATTTACTGCTGCTGGAGTGTGCGCATAATCTATAAATATTTTATTTTCTTCATAAGGAATCATCTCAAACCGACCCTTGGGGTTAGTTATATTTTGAGTATTTGAAATTATTTGCTTAATTGATAATTTATCCGAGTAATAAGCCATTCCGAATGCTAATAAATAATTTAATTCAGCATTGGGACCTATAAATGGAAGTTCTACTATATATTCATTTCTTTCAATAGTAAATGTGATACTGGTTTTATTATTTTTTTTGGCAATTTCACTAATACTCACATCATTGTCTTTATCAAATCCAATACTATGAGATTTATTGTCTACCTCCTGATTTATTCGCTTGCCCCATTCGTTGTTAAGATATACATATTTCATTGAAAGTTTTTTATTAAATAGTTTTTTCTTAGCTTTAAAATAATTTTCAATATTTTTATGATAATCAAAATGATCTTGTGAAAGATTTGTAAATCCTGAAACTAAAAACTTGATATTTCCGACTCTATTTTGATCCAAGGCATGGGATGAAACTTCCAAAACAATATCATTTATATTGGAATATTCTTTGCTTCTTAATAATTTAAATATATTAAATAATTTTGGAGTTGTTAAATGTTCTTCCTTCGTAACACTTTTAAATAAATTACTCTCTGTTGTTCCTATAAATAATGCTTTCTTGCCAAGTAGTTGCTTTAAATAATGTCCAGTTGTAGTTTTCCCATTAGTCCCAGTAAGCCCATAAAAATTTTTTGAAATATATTCAGGATACATTTTTTTTAATGCATGATTAAATATATCATCATAATTTTCAAACTTAATTATATTTTTTGCCTCAATATCACAATTCGTAGATGTTATAACAATTTTCGGTTCTTTAACAAGACTCTGCTTTATATATTCATTGAGTTTTTCTTTATTATTCATATTAATAATCAAAATACAATCTTCGAACACATCTAAGCTACTGTTTACCAAATTATCAAAATTTATATTTAGTTCATCAAAAATTTGTACTTCTCTAGAACTTTCCATTACTCACCTGGAACTAGGTAACTTACAATAGTTTTAAAAATTGGAGCTGCTGTAGAACCCCCTGTTACGTATTCAGAACGTTGTGATACTGATGCTCCCCATAGCAAAACCGAGCCAACTACAGGACCTTCATCCGTCTCTATAAAACCGGTGAAAGATGTGTTGAACCTTGAGTCTGAATAACCAACTCCTTCAATATGTGTTCTACTCGTACCAGTTTTACCACCGATTGTATAGTTATCCATTCTAAGAGATTTACCTGTCCCATTTTTTCCCTCAACTACATTAATTAACAACTCTTTTAGTTGGTTTGATGTAGTATCTGAGATTATTTGATTTTTATTTTCTATTCCTATAATTCCTCTTGTTAATGTTAAATCTATATCTCTGCCACCATTTGCAATAATGCTGTAAGCTTTAACCATTTGATATTGAGAAACATCGATTGAATAACCAATCGAAAGAGAGCTCAAACATGTTTTGCAAGTATTATATTCTGTAAATTTACCTCTTGTTTCACCCGATAACTCAACTCCTGTTTTTTCAGAAAACCCAAACTTTTTTAAAAAATCTTCTACATCGTCAATTTTTGAAGTTTGTGTTGCAAGAATGGTTCCAACGTTAGATGATCTTTCTATTATTTCCTTTACAGATAAGGTGTACCTTTCATGTTTAAGAAAATCGTGGAAGCAACCCTTATCCTTACCTTTGTAATTTTTATTACAAGAACCTTCAATTATTTCAATCTCATCATTAACTTCAAATTTCGTCGTTGGTTTTATCAATTTATTTTCTATTGCTGAACCTATTGTAAATATTTTTAGTGCAGAACCTGGTTCATAGTTTGCCCTTCCACTAATTAAATTTATGTTAAATTTTTCAGTTTCAGCTGCTTTTTTTTCAGCAGAAATTATTATTTCGCCAGTCCGAGCATTAGCAAATACAACTGAACAGTTGTAGGCTTTTGTTTCAACCAAGGCCTGTTCACAAAGATTCTCGGTTAGGTATTGTAAATCTCCATCAATAGTGAGTATGATATCTTCACCATGAATGGGTTGTTTTGTAGTTATTTCACCTTGGGGTATCAATGAACCATCAGGTGCTGATTCATATCTAAGCTCACCATTTGTACCTGTTAATAGAGAATCATAATAGAGTTCAAGACCCTCTATACCATTATTGTCTGGATCTACTCTTCCTACAATATTACTTAATGAATTTGAATGAAGAATTCTTTTTGAAGATATCTCTGCATATACACCTTTATAATTCCAGCTTTTAATTTCTTTTCCTATGTCAAAATCAACATTTCTTTTGAGATAAAAATACGAATTTCTGGATGTAAGTTCTTCCAGTATCTCAGTTTCATCAATATTTAAAAATAGTGAAAGTACTTCGGAAAGTTGTTTTTGATCTATTACCTCACTAGGTCTTATGCCTATGTTGAAAGACTGGACGCTACTTGAAATAACATTAAGATTTCTGTCATAAATTGATCCCCTTGATGCTTCTAGTACCTCAACTTTTTCCCTATAAGAAAGAGCCTGATTTTGAAAGTAATCAGATTGTGAGAATTGTAGGTCATGAACTGTAGATAGAAACAAAGATGCTCCAGTAAAAAAAGTTGCATTCACTAAAACAAACAAGAGAACTTCTTTAACTTTTTTATATTTCATTTACT
>Ga0257106_1000045_pt1 | contig 67401 bp, 45 predicted proteins | sample LP_taG_3_FD_190177 | JGI IMG/M metagenome (GOLD analysis project Ga0257106, IMG submission 190177) | Marine microbial communities from Northeast Subartic Pacific Ocean, Canada - LP_J_2011_P26_10m | ecosystem: Environmental > Aquatic > Marine > Oceanic | place: Canada: Northeast Subartic Pacific...
TTCCTTCTCTCTTTGCTTCTCTGACAAAAAAGGAAAAAAGCGACAGTCGTCCACAAACGACGCTTAAACCATCATCGGACTCTCTCTCTCTCTCTCTCTCTCTCTCTCTCTCTCTCTTGCCGCTCACGACACGCAGACGCGCGCACAAAAGGAAGAAAACAAAAATCACATCGTTCAATCTCTTTTGCACGTAAAACTGCGCGTAAAAGAGACAAAACTCGTTCGCGTTTATCGTCCTCGTCGTCGTCTTCTTTAAGCGGCGATTTTGCTTTTTTTTTGAGCGGCTGTGAGACGACGACGACGACGCTTTTTCGTTCGTCCCATTTTTGTACGATGGCTTTTGTTGTGTCGTTTGCTCTTTTCCGCGACGCGCTCGAAAGACGAGAGAGAGAAAGACAGGCAGAAAGAGAGACGCATCTTCATCCTTCCGCGATGATGCGCTTTGTCTTCTCAAAACGCGCGGGGGGTTAAAAATATCATCATCATCATCCAAAAGATGATGCGATGAGAAAAAGATGATCGAGAGCGCGAGACGGACGGCCCGGCCCCTCTCCCCGATGGAATATAATTATCCATCTCGCGTTTGTGTCAAAAAGAGATCGAGAGACAGAGAGACAGAAGTCATAATCGTCGCAAAAAGAGAACTATTCATTCGTACCTTGTATTCGCGGGCGCCAGTCGTCTCGATGACGCACATTTCAGTTGGTTTAGAAGCCATTTTGTTTGTGTTTAGATGTGTTTAGGTGTGTGTAAGGTGTAGTTGCGGTAAAGTGAGGAAAAGTGTGTGAGAGACGCTTTCTTGAGAGACGCTTGCAGCCGTTGATTTTTGCATTGATACCCTAAATATTTGTTGTTGGTTCTTTAAAATTAAAACTCTCTTCCTGTAAATATAAATAACGCTCGTATCCTTCTCTCTGTATTCCTTCTTTCTCCCGTCGTAATAATAATAATATATAATATATAATGTGTTTTGTGTTCAGTTTTGTTCTTGTTCTTGTTGTCTTGTTCTTCTGTTGTTGTTACGTTTAAGCTATGTCGACGCCGATGGCGGAGCGCACGTTTTGAACCGTCAAATGTCGGCAATAGTTTGGACTTCCTTTCCCCCATTGCATGGCACCGTTCAACCCGTGACCTTTGACGAGGATGTTCTCGACGCTAAACTCGCAGTGCGAGTTAAAGTTTGGTTCGTTTTCGTCCACGCCCAAGGTGGGAACTTCGCCCATGCACCCGTGGTAACTCCGGTCGCCGCCGACGCCGTTCCAAACGTCGGAGAGTAAAGTCCACTCGCAGTTGGCGCCTTCGGCGCAGCCACCGGAACCGTAGATGTTCAATTGCGTTTGGTTCGGGTCTTCGTTGCACCAGCAGGCGTACTCTTTGTCCGGCCCGCGTTCGCCAAATTCGCAATCTTTGCAGTCTTTATATTTCGGTTTGAAACATTCGCCGCCGTTGGCTTCCGCCTCGGACGCTTTGCAAGTGGTCACGGTGATGATTCCGGCGTCGTCTTTACGAATAGTCGTGTGTCCCCAGGCTTCGTCGATGTTGTACGGATCGAGTTCGACTTCGTGGCCTCCGCCGGCGAAGTTCATTTGCATTTTTTTGCGCATACAAAATTCAGAGCCGTCGATTTCCCCAGAGCCGGGGCCCCACTGCCAGGTGTCCGGACTCATCCACAAAGGCGCCGCCCAGACGCCTTGGCATCGAGAGGTCGTCCAATCGTAATTTAACGATTTGAAATCGTGCATGGGGATTTTGCACTCTTTCGCGTGCGCTAGCATGCACTCGGCTTTTCCTTGAGAGACGCCAAATCTCACCGAAGCTAAATCGTCTTCACACATCTCCGGTTCGGTTCCCATATCATTCACGCCTCCATTTTGCGACTGACACGAAGGGTGCGTCATGTTCCCGACAAAAAAAGGCCATTCGAGGTCTTTCCATTTCGAGGCTTGACATACCTTTCGCGCTCGTTTACCCGGGGCCTTGGCGAGGCGTGATTCACCAAACCGGGACTCATCGTTTAAATGGTTCACTTTTTGCCGCGCGATGTACGCTTGCGCGGCTTTCTTCTCCTCCTTCTTTTCCGAAGTCTTGACCGCTTTCATGGCGTCTTCGTACGCTTTCTTCAAAGCCTCGGCGACTTTTTCGGCTTCAATGCGACTATTCTTAGCTTTCTCAGCTGCATCTACTGCTTTTTGCTTCTTGCTTATCGCCGTTGCGTATTCCTTCGTGGAAGAAGGACTGGAAGGCGTTTCGATATCCTCCTTCTCCGTCGATTTCTTCGAAGAAGACGATTTTTTCGAAGAAGAGGCAGAATCGACGACATCTTCAGCGTGATGTCTGCTTTTGTGATCTTTCTTCTCCGCCACGAAGTCATACGATGTCGTCGCCAATTCTTCCTCGACTTCTTCTTTCGGCGCCTCGCGTTCGTCGACGTCTTTTTGCGAAAAGTACAGATCCGATGAATCTTGCGCGGGGCGTTTTTTAGAGGCCAAAGGATAATCGTACGCTCGATGATCTCCAGAACTGTCCTCTTTCTCGTCTTCGTCTTCGTCGTCGTCGTCGTATCGCTCGTAGCGGTGCTTACGAGAGGGTTCGTCGGAGGAAGCTTTTTCTTTTTCTTTTTCTTCCTCCTCCTCCTCATCGCCAACTTTCGGTGCTTCTTCTTTATCGACGAGTTCCTCCGGGCAGCACCCGACACCTGGAATCGGCACACCAGCGATACACGTCGGCGATGGATTACACGCGACGTTTTTGTACGGATCCAACTTAAACGTGTGCGGAACTTTGACATTTTGGATGACAATCATGCCTCTCTCGTGATACGGTTTTGGCGCGTTGGCTTTCGCCTCTGCCTCAGCCTTTGCCGCGGCGATCGCGGCAGCTTTCGCTTCCGCTTTCTTTCGCTTCACTTCCTTTTCGTCAACGTTGATATTCGCGATGAGATCCATCTCTTCCTTCGTCATACCGTTCGTTTCGATGCCTTTTGGCATGTACTGCGCGGCGATGGGATCAATTGACGATGACGTCTCCTCTCCTACTTCTGTTGCAACTTCAGGCGTCACCGCGGCAGTAGCCATCACAGCTTGCTCCGGAAGTTCTCCAGATTCTAATTGTCGCATTCGTTCTTCCAGACTCGCTTTCGCGTCATTGTCTTCACTCGCTCCGAGTTTGGTCAAAGCTCTCGCTTGTTGCGCAGCCATTTCAAACTTGCTCGCGACCGTCGCCTCGCCTAAATTCGCCATTGCTTCGTTGTACATTCTATTTCTGTTTATCTGCGCCAAAGCTCGCGGGCTCACACCGAGCATAGCTACTTCTTCTTCCTCAATTGGCGCGTCAAAAGTCTTGCGTTCCCCAAGCGCAGCCTCTCCGGCTTCATCACTACCGTTCGCGAAGGAGTCATCCTCCGCCGGGGAATTAAAGTTTAAAGAATCGATCAACTTTTGTTCTTCCTTTGTTAAACCAGTTTCCGGGTCAACCTTGTTTCTGAGCTTTTCTTGGTGTTTCTGCTTGGCTAACTTGGCCTTCATGGCGCCCGTGTCCGTGCCTTCGGATAAAGGCACCGTCGTTGCAACTTTCTTCCACTTGCGCGGCTTCAAGCTCATCGGGTCCATGTTCGACGCAGGAACTTCGTACGAACTTTCGAGCGAGCCTTCGAGAGTACCGTCGGAAGAGGCATTTTCAGACTCGTCGACGGCGGGTTCACCGGCTCCTTGTTCTTGTTCTTGTTCTTGTTCTTGTTCTTGTTCTTGTTCTTGTTCTTCGTCGTCGTCATTGGAGGCAAAGACGGAGTCGTCAAAGTCAACGGACGCCAAGGCATCCGCAGCTTCCTTCGCGCTTTCGTCGTCCATGGATCCGTTCAATTGGTCCAGCATGATCTGCTCTTCCGGCGAGACGCCAATGGCCCCCGTGTTCTTGTTTGCTTTTCCCGCCTTTCGTTTAGACTTGGCTTCCTCTTCGCCAATCTGCGCGCTCATCTCATCCAAAGCGTCCATGCGTTTCATCAACTCAATCTCCTCCGGAGTTTTGCCCGCGAATCGAATGGCGTCAGCCTTCGCCTTTGCTCTGGCAGCTCTCCTTTCTCGAGCTTCTCGCTCCTTTTTAGCTTTAGCGGCTTCGAAAGCTTCCTTTTCTTCTTCGAGCTGTCGCTGCACGGCTCTCTTGTGCTCTTCAATCTTTGCCGCCTTGGCCAATTCCTTCTTCGCCGCCTTGAAGTCAATCTCTTCGCCTTCCTCCGAAGAAGAGGAGGAAGAAGATTTCTTCTTCGCGGCTTCTTTTTGCTCTTCCTCAAAAACATTTGCGTCGTCCGCGTGCGCCAAGATCTCATCAATCTCGTCGCGTTGCGCGTTGGCCGAGGCTTCTTCTTCCTCGGTCAACGGTTCCGGTTGGTCCGGGATGTTTTCGCGCTCTTCCGATTCTTCAACAACAACTTCCTCGTCTTGTTGCGGCGGCACTTCCAACTCTACGACCACGTTGTGCTCCTCGCCGTCGGCGTCAGCGATAAACTTTCGCGCCTTGCTCTTGTGTGAGGATTTTTTACCGGTCGGGTGCAACGCGTTCTTCGCCGCCCTGATTTCACCTTTCTCGAGACGCGTTTGGCGATCGATTTGCGTTTGACTTTCTGCTTGGATTCTCGCAATTTCCGCCTTGCGGTCTGTTTCTTCTTGAATCTTCGCGTTCACGGCATCAATCTTAGCCTGCTTTACAGCGTTGGCGGTTTGCTCCTCCGCTTCTTTAGCTTTGCGCGTTGCCTCCTCTTGCTCTCTTATGGCGGCTTGTTGCGCGGCGATGATTTCTTCGAGCGGGCACCCGTCGTAGTTGCACGGTCCGTCCGTTCCGCCTTCCTTTTCCGCTTGAAGCGTTACGGCGGCATCGTTCGTCCATCCACCGCCTGCAGTGGTAGTGGTGGTGGTAGCAGATGCTTCTTCCGCAGAACCAGTCGTCGCTTCCGGAGTTGCAATCGCGGTGGCGTCAGCTCTCATCTGCGCCGCCAAGTCCGTTGGTTGTTGTGTTTCTTGAGATTGCGATTGCAAATCATTCAACTGATCCACGGTCGGGGTAGTCACTGCTTGCGTTTGCTCAGCTTGCGCTTGCGCTGCGGCATCAGTCGTCGCCGCCGCCGAAGGCGCCGGTTGTTCCTCTTGCGCTTCCTGGGTCGAAACTTCATCGTTTGCCTTCTTCTCCTCCTCCGCTGCATTTTCGGCGTCCCTTTGCGCTTTTTCGCTCGCCAACTTGAGTTCTTTTTGCAATCTTTCAATCTTTTGCGCCGGAGTTTCGTTTTCCGGAATAGCTTCAGAGGCCGTACTTTCCGCCGGTTCCGGAACGACTTCTTCAACTTTTTCTTCCTCCTCCTGGTCAGCGGCGCCCTTCAAATCGGCTTTATCCATGGCCAAAATTTCCTCTGGCGTCATCTCATTTGCCGCCTGCGCGGATGCAACTGACGCTTTCGTGTGTTCCGAGTTCGTAATCGCCGGAACGAACACTTTTCGCGCGGACATGGCCGTGTTCAAAAGACCGCTCATGCTCCCGTCCGACGGTTCGTCGTCGTCCTCCGAGGCGCCGCCGACTTCGGCTTGCTGCGGCTGTCCATCGTCCGCTTGCTGTTGCGCGTCCAATTCGCACAACGCCAGCTCTGACTGCACGGAAAACGCGCAATCCGAGTGGCAACTCCCCCAAACGAACGACCTCCCGTCGCTCTCTTTGTACACGCGATCGTAAAACGTCTTGGTCGAATCCGAAAACGTCGACGCCGTGCACTCGTTCATGTTAAACATGTAGTTCGGGCTTCGTCCCAAGTTATTCTCCGGCATGCACGAATCCGGATTACTCGCAGTCGATATGCACCCGGCATCTTTTCGAAGCGCTGGTCCGTTCGGCCCGTTCTTTTCGTACAGCGCGAACGTAAATTCATCCCCTGGTGCCAACACGGACGCGTCGACTTCAAACGCGCCGCAGTGCGTCGCCGTCATCTCAATCCCGCGATCGAACGCTAATTCTGGATTTTGTTGCGATCGAACAATCACTCGCGCGCCCATATTTTTCTTCCACGACGTCGGGTCCGGGTGGAAATCGAGAACGTGTAAGGGCGCGCACGCCGTGTGGAGTTTGATGGTTTTGGACGCGTGCGATTGTACCGACGCGGCTTCTCCTTCCCCGAGATGCGATCGAGTTCCGCTCGTCGTCAAAGAAGAAGAACTGTTGCTCTTGTTCCCGCTCAGAGCGAGGGTCGTGGCCAAGACTATAACGCCAGAACCGGCGAGGACTTTCGTCCACGTCTTTGAAGACGACGACGACGCGAAGCGATGAGACGACGCATCGTTCTCTTCACGCGGCCTCAGCAACGATTGGTGCTCGGCCATTTTGTGTGCTTGTAATGTGTGTATATAAAAAGCAACTCTCTCACTTTCTCTCCTAGTAAAAGCGCTGCTAAAAAAAGGTAAGCCTCAGAAGCGTTGTTTGGATGTCAACAAAGTGTTCAAACTCTTCTTCTTCTTCTTCTTAGCGCGCGCGTTCTTTTATGTTGTATCTTGCAAAATGCAGAGAGACTTTTCCCTCTAGTATGTTTAGGGTGTTACAATAAAAATTTCTACCTTTTTTTCATCTGAAAAAGTAAGTCACAACAACATTCCCATACCATTCGCCTTTGCGCTCTTAGCGTAGTATTTTTCTTCTTATAAATACATGTAAAATACGGATGATAGAGCTTTGTTGTATTGAAGACTATTACATCTCTCTCACGTCGTCTAGTCTATTCACTTTTACTTAAAAGCTTCTTCTCGAACAAAATCAAGTGCTCTTTCCTGGCCCCGTTATAGACGGTTCCGGTACTTTCCATGGTTCGTAACAAAGCGAGCGAACAACTGGCGAGAAGCGTAAAACCGAGTTGCTCGGCGCAAACGACGGTGCTTTTTAAAGCGTCCACGTTGGCGCCGTCGCCAATCATGACAAGCATTCGACCGGACGGTTTTAACGTTTTATAGGCGTTCTTAAGCCATTGCGTTTGGGATTGGGTCCATTTGTCGTTGAACGCGGACGGGTCTTTCCGTAACTCTCGCTTGGCGCCGAATTCGTTGGCGGAGCTGAAATCGTCGCTCCACGGCGCGCGGTTGCCATTTTCGTCCAATTCGTTCGAGTCGGGGACTTTTCCGTCGACGTAGTACGACGTCGGTGGTTTTAGGGATTCAGTTTCTTCACTTGTCGTCGTTATCGCGCTACCGTTACCGGCAATACTCCCGACGCGAAATCTCGACCTTTGTTTTCTCGCGAACGAGACGTAGTCGTACACTCCCGGGTACGGCGGACTCGTCAGTATTCCCGAAACTGTTCCAATTTTATCTTTAGGAACTAAATCATCAAACCGGGCGTCGCCTTTACGGATGACCACGTCTGCTGTTCCACCTACCGCGTCGTGTAAATCCTTCACGCGAAATATGTACTCGTCGACGCACCTTTGGTAAAAGCTCAACGGCGAGTAATACGAGTCGTCTCGATCGCTTTTGCTACCATTGCTCGTCGCGCGTCGCTTTCCGAACCGTTTTTTTCTCTTATTTCTTTTCTGTCGCACGAAATGTCTTCGTTCTGCTTCGGCTAAACAGAAGAAAAGCGCCGTTTTCCTCGTCGTCGAGTCTATGCTATTGCTATTACTCTCGTTACCGCTACTACTACTATTACTCTCGTCGTCCTCGCTCTCTACTAAAATCGCCTTCTCCACCGCCACGGCAATGCTCGCAAAGCTCCCTAACGGATTGACGTTTTCGTCTGCGTCTTTTTCATCCGCAATAATCGCCTCAATCTTCTTCATCCGTTCTCTCAACCACGTCTCTTCCTCGTCCACGTTTTCCGGCACCCAAACGCGGTGGCCGCAAACGTGTAGCGCCAACGGACTGACATCCGTCCCGTACGCGATTAAACCGTTCGTCATCGCCACGACCGGTACTGTTCCGCCGCCACAAAACGGGTCCAAAACGCTTTCTTCGTTCTTCGTCTTACTATTATCGTGATCGTCGTCCTCCGCCTCTCCCCTCCTCAACAAAAGCTCCACGCACCTCTCGGCCGCCGCTGGTTGCATGCCGGCTAAGATTTCCCCAAACCCGTGCGTGACTCTGCGAAAACCACTCGGAACGTGCGTAAACCCGTGCTTCCACTGCATTCGCATCGCGTGGAGAAGAATAGAGGTGTACTCCTCCGGTCCGTGGCACGTTTCCGTGAACTCTGTGCTCGGGATTTTCGTGTGTTCGTAATACTCTAAGGGTGGTGATTCTGTCGTTTTTGTCGCGATATTGCTGGCGATGGCGCATCGATTTCGTCTCCTCCTCCTCTCGTACGCGTGTTGTTGTTGTTGTTGTTGACGATGATGCTGTTTTCTCTGCAACTCTTGCTGCCGAAAAGCGAAGAGAGAGGAAGCGACGACGCGCATATGGATTTGCTTTCTTTTCCCAAAGAAACAGTTAAAAAAGTGTGGTTATCACATGTAGTAAATAGTAAAATTTCAATGGTTTGGTCTTCTATACGCACACATTTTTACGTGTTTATCATTTGCGCATTCTTTTGTGCCTGATGTTGTTGTCTTTATTACGTGTTGTTCTTTTCGGCTTTCTCGAACGCTCTTTTCAAGTCGTTTAACAAATCCTCGGCGTCTTCGATGCCGCAACTGATGCGAACCAAATCGTCCGGCAAGCCTCGAGCGGCTCTGACTTCTGCTGGAATACTCGCGTGCGACATGAAGCACGGCAAGGAAATTAAACTCGTCACGCCACCGAAAGAGACGGTAATTTTAAACAGTTTCGTTTCTTCGACTATAGTTTTGGAAAAGTTGACGTCTCCCGTGGTGAAGGAGAGAATGCTTCCCGCGCCGGTGGCTTGGGAGAAGTGCACGTCGTGGAACGGGTTGGATTTCAATCCCGGGTAGTTTACTTTTTGGACCTTCGGGTGATTGTCGATCCATTCGGCTAATTTCATCGCGTTTTCTTGCTGTCTTTTCATTCGCAAGTCCATGGTTTTGATGCCTCTCAAAGCTAACCAACAATCGAACGGGCCTAAAAGCGTGCCGCAGGCGTTTTGGAAAAAGTACACGCGTTTTGCTAACTCTTCACCTTTGACCGCGAGTAAACCTCCGGTAACATCCGAATGCCCGGCGATGAACTTTGTCGCGGAAACCATGCTAATATCTGCTCCTAACTCTAACGGGTTTTGAAACGTCGCGGTCATGATGGAGTTATCCACGCACACCAAAGCGCCTTTCTTCTTGGCCATCTCGCAAATTTTGCGCACGTCGATGCATTGCAATCTCGGATTGGTCGGCGACTCGAGCATAATCATCGTCGTCGGTCCACCGTTAATGGCTTCTTCCACTGCTTTCAAATCCGTGCAGTCCACGTTCACGACTTCAATCCCAACTTCCGGAACGACTTGCGCTAACAACCGACTCGTCCCGCCGTAAATATCGTCGCCGGTGACGATGCGCTCACCATTCTTCACCAATCTCGTCACCGTCGCTAACGCGCTCATCCCCGAGCTAAACGCGAACGCTCTCGTCGCGCCTTCAATGTCTGCGAATTGATCCTCCAACTGGTCTCTCGTCGGGTTACCACTTCTCGTGTAATCGTACCTCCCGTTTTCTGTCGCGTTCGGTTGCGCGAACGTGGCGGTTTGGTACAGCGGTGGCGCCGACGCGGAATACGGGTCCTCGACGGACGTTTTCGGGTGCACCAATTTTGTCGCGATAGATAAACTCTTCCTGAGTTCCTTTTCGTCCTCGTTTGAAGAAGAAGACTCGTCAGACGAAGCCGCCATGACGACACTACTCCTTCCCAATTTTAAGCTTTTCCCGGTTTTGGATAAAAGTACAGAAACAGACGATGATTTTTTACTCCTTCGCTCCTGCTGCTGCTTCGAGAATAACGTTTTAGGCGACGATACAAATCGAAAAGAAGAAGAAGAAGAAGAAGAAGAACGAGTCGTCGTTTTCGTCCTCCTCGTCGTCGTCGAAACGAACGAAGGTGCCGTTAACCCTGCTCCTCCACCGAACAACAAACACAACGACATTTGGTCGGGAAAGTAGTGAAGCGCTTTTTCCCTTGTAACCGGTTTTAACAAAAAGCACCAAAACCCTAAATGAGGGGACGTAAAAAGTTCTTTGGAAAAAGAGAGAAAAATTTTCAAAATCCGAGAGAGATATAAGCGCTAATAAAACACACGCGGAGGAGGAGGAGGAGGTTGCTCTCTCGGCTGCTGCACACTTTACGACGCGCTCTGACGACGAGGAGGACGACGTGTTGCCCAAACGAGTAAAATGTCCTCGTCTTATGAGAAGAGCACCAACAAAACCAACATCAAAGAAAACAATGACAACAACAAAATTCGCTTCTTTAGCCGAAACGCGAACGTGATAAAAGAGGACGTGGAAAAAGGCACCAAAGAATGGTCCAACGTCCCTTCGGCGGTGAGACGAGCGTTTTTACGCCTAGGTCTCATCTCTGAACGAGAAAACGGAAACAACGAAATCAGAGACTCGCGGTTAGAGGCGACGGAAAAACGATTAGGGGACGTGGAAAAACGATGCCAAATCTTGCTCAACGGTTTAGACTGCGAGCGAGAGGAAAACGCGCGATTAATGGAACGAGTGTCGAGTTTAGAGAAGGAACACGCGACGTTTCGAAACGAGTGCGAAACAATCGTCGGTGGTTTGGAGAAGCACGTTTTGAATGTCACGACGGAAACGAGCCAAATGAAAGCGACCGTGGCGAAGTCGGCGCAGATGGAAGCTATCGTCAAGGCGAACGAAATAGCGTTGAACACGGTGGCGAGTTCTGTTGATGACGCGGTCGCCGTGTCGCGAGTAGCGAAAGACGAGGCAAAGAGATGCGTGAAAATGATGGAGAGAGGTTTCGATGTGAATGAAATTCGGAACGACGTGAACGTTTTGACAGCGCAGATGACTCGCGTGGAAAGCGAGAGGCGAGAGTGCGAGAAGTTTGCTCAAGCGAGTCGAAAGGCGGCGAGCAAAGCCGAGGAAGAGGCACGGAAAGCGGACGTGGAGAGGACGAAAACGCAAAGTTTCGCGGAGATTGTGGGACAATTCAATCGCGAGGTGGATAGAAAAATGCAGGCGTTGAAAGTTGGTTTACAAGCGTGCGACGAGGCGGAAGGGTTGATCAAAGATCGCGTCCGAGAAGCCAAGGCGGAAAGCGATCGAAACCGAGACGCGATGGAGATGTTTGCAGAGAAAGCGAGAGGGAAGTTGATGGAGTCGTGTTCGCACGTGGAGAGAGTTGCGCGAACGTGCGCGAACGTGGCGGACGCGAGCACGAGAGAAATGCACGAGGCGGTGGAAAATGAAAAGGAGACGCTGAGGACGTTGGAGGAGGAGATGGAGTTGAGATTTCGAGACGAGTGCGATCGATTTGAACGCGCGGCGAAGAGCGCGAGGAAAGAGGTGGAGGACGTCGCGGAAGCGGTAAAAGGTCAAGTCGTCGATGAGTGCGGTCAAGTCTGCGACGTGGTCATCGCAAAGTTTGTTCAAGAACGCGCGAGTGAGTTGTCCGAAACGGTCGTTTCGGCGATCAAAATGAAAGCCAGCGACGCCGCCGCGGACGCGAGACGGTGCGCGGAGATGTGTTCGGACGTTTCAAAAGTAGCCAGAGATGCCGAACAACAGTTTCAAAGAAAAGTAGACGATGGGTTCAGGTCCGTAGATATTGCCATTGCGAGAGCGGAAGCGGCACAGGAAGACATCTCGACGCAAAAGGATACTATTTTGCGCGCGGTGGACGAAGCGTTGGACGCGTTGCGCCAACGGGAGGCGAGTTGCTCGAAACGTATGCACGACGAAAGCGAAGAACGAATGCGCGCTTTTAGACGAACCATAGACGAATTGAAACAATCGGTTGGGAACATCGACGCAGCGGATGTTGTCGCGTTCAAAAAACGGTGCGACGGCTTGGAAGCGAGAGTTTTAGAGTGCGAAAAGAACGGACGTGTTTCGTTCGGTACGCTTGAACACGTCAACAGAGAGCTGGAAAGGTTAACGTTAGATTTTAACGACGTCCGTGTGGACGTCGCCGAACGCTTGCGCAGAGACGAGGAAGTGTGCAAAGAGCTCGAACGGTTAGAAAAACGCGTGAAAGAGGAGATTGTTGCCGCCACGGAACGCGCGCAATCCTTCGCGCAAATGGAAATCGAACCGCTTCGATTGGAAAACGTGGAGAAAATCGAAGGCATTTGCGAGGCGTTGTTTGGGTTGGAAAATGGAAAGATGGCCGGTAAAGACGCGCAAACGATTAAAGCGATGACGCGAACGATGTTTTTAGAATCTAGCACCTCGGCGATGGAAATGTATTTAGGTGGTGGTGGTAGCATGGAAATGTCCTCGTCGTCGACGTTGGTGCCGACGACAGAGCACGGAGATGGCGACAGCGCTTCCGTATTTGCCAAAATCAGACGCCTAGAAGCGCTCGCAAAAAGCTTCGAAAAGAGAAGCGAAGTCGAGAAACTCGCGAACGAGATCGCGTCGAGACAGACGGAACACTCGCAGGTTTTGAAATCGTTACACGATGGCGTGCAATTTGCCATGCGAGAACGCCCGACGAGAGAGGCGGTGGAACATCTCGTCAACGACATTTCCGAAAGAGTTTTAGACTTAGAAACCGATAAAGAGGTGAATAAAACTCGATTGCGACAAGTTACGGAATCTGCAAAGGAGATCATCGACAGGAGGTGCGAAGCTTTAGAAGCCGCCCATCGAGCGCAGTTGAGGAAACTCGCCAATCAACGCATCTCGACGACGACGCAAACGACTACGGAAAATGAAGTCTCCTCGCGCTCTACCTTCACCAACAACGACGATGGCGAAAATAGATTAGAAGCTATACTTCTGCACGAGTACCCTAAAAGGACAGAGATGAACGCCGCGATTGCGGGAGTAGAAAATCAAATTCGAAGAGTCGAAGAGAGAACTCGATTGAAATTGGATTTGAAAGCAGATAAGAAAGACGTCGTCGCGTTGGCCGAGCGCGTGGTGAATAAATGATAAAAGCACTATTCCAGCGGTAACTATGTAAATCTATATAATTCTACACGTATGTAAACTATCTCCATCACAATCTCTCTATGATCTCTTTCCGAATCTTCTCAAAATATGTCAACTCAACAATCGCCTTCCTCGCTTTCTCCGCGTCGAATTCCACTTCATCGTCCAACGCCTCTCCCACTCGCCTTTCCGCCTCTTCCATCCTCTCCTCGTTCTCTTCTTTCAACTTTATCAACTCCTCCCCGTCCTCGTCCGCGTCTTCAATCGCCTCTCGAACTTCCATGACCAAAAAAAGTAACTCTGGCGGCACCTCTTCTCTCGCTTCTTCCTCTCCTCCGTTCTTCTCCTTCTCCTCCGTACCGTCGTACGCCGCTCCCGTTTTCAATCCGAACAAATACTTCGCCCGTAAAAGTGGATCCCTTAACTTCCCGTACGCCTCGTTCACTCTCGCGCTGATCTCTTCCGAGTACTCTTTCTCTCGCTTCATCTGTCCCGCGCTCGAAAACTTATCCGGATGGAGTATTTTTTGTAAATTTTTCATCGAAAGTTCCACTTGTTTTTTATCGACTGAAAACCGTTCCGGGACGCTTAAAAGTCTGTAATGGGAGACTTTGTTAAACGTGTCCGGGTGCGCAATCGCGTCGCATTTTTTGCAAAAGAACGATATCTCTTCTCTGTCTTCTTCTTTGCCCCGTTTTGGTTCTTGTTGTTCGGTAAAACAGGACCAACATTCAAACTTTGCTGCTTGTTCGGGAAACGAGGACGCAGAGGAGGAAAAGAAATCTCTTTTCCTCCTCTGCGTACTAAAGAGTTCTTTCTCGCTCGGAAAGAAAGCTCGTCTCGCCGAAACCACCGTTTTGCGCATCGCGCGATGAGAGAGCATGAGTTACGTAGCGTTTTTGCGTGATATTCCTCGTCGTTTCCCCGCGTAAGAGTCCGGAATTTAATGAAGTTTGGCTTCACATTTTGTAACTGTTTTGAGGGAAATGAAATGATCATTAGACGCGCGCTTTAGAGTGAACGCCTTGCTCACGCGAAGATGGATACAACGAGAAGAGGAGAGGAAGTACACGAAAAAGAACAAGTGATGAAGGTAATGCCTTCTTTACCCTTCTTCAGCGCGTGCGTGTCTTCCTCAAAGAGTGCCGCTCGAAAACAACAACGACAACGGTTCAAGAATGTGTCGACGTCGTCGTCGTTCCCGTCGGGAAAGAAGAGAGGAGGAGATGATGACGACGGAGTCATCGCGGCGGCGTGCTCTGAAAAACTCGTCGGCGAAGAGTTTTCGTCCTCGTCGTCGATGAGGATGATTTATTGCGATTACAACGGGTGTCCTCCGGTCAGTTCTCGATTGATTCAAAACTGCACTCGACAACAAATAGAGTCGTTGGTTTTGGGCAATCCGCACAGCAAAAACGCATCCGCCTCGATTGCAGAAAAGGCGATTCGCGAAAGCAGAAGTTTAGTTCTGAAACATTTCAACGCGCCGGAATTTGGGGAATATCACTGCGTGTTTGTGAACGGAGGGGCGACGAACGCGGTGCAGTTAGTCGGGGACGCGTTCTTTTCAGTCGGGAAGAAAGACGCGTTGAGTTACGCGATGGATAATCACACGAGCGTGGTCGGGTTGAGGAATTTAGTTTGGAGCAGAGGCGGGGACGTGTTCGTGTTGGTCGAGAACGAAGAGGAGGAGTGGACGTCGGTGAAGGTGAACGATTGCGGCGCGAAAATAAAGACGAAGAAGAAATGGTTCAAGGGCAAAAGTAACCCCCGCGGTAGAAAACATTTGTTGGCGTACGCGGACGAGTCGAATTTCCACGGGCAAGGCGTTCGCGAGGCATGCGTGAAGAGGAAAATGGAGGAGATTTGTCGAGAAGGATCGGAATGCTTTACGTTATTAGACGCGTCTAAATCCGCGGCAATGCGTCCAGTGATGTTAAAAGATATGGAGAAGGAGTTGAGGCCCGACTTTATCGTCGCTTCGGCGTATAAAATGTTCGGGTACCCAACTGGTGTTGGATTTTTGCTCGTTTCCAATAGAGCAATGGAATTGATCGAGAGGAACGAGAACATGAACCGAAAGTATTTTGGAGGCGGAACGGCGAAAGCGATCGATGCGAAGACAAACTTTTTCATCGCCAAGGAAAACGCGTCTGGTTTGGAACGAGGTACGTTGCCGTTTCAGCAAATAGCCGCGTTGCCAAAATGCTTCGAGTGGTATCATTCGATTGGAGGATCCGAGATGATTCGCATCAACGCCGGTCATGTCGGGGAAGTCTTAGCGAGTAGATTGTGGAACTTGAGACACGCGAATGGTAAACCCGTTGTGGAAATATACGGATCACAGTGGCGTCATTTAGCGGAACATTTGAAGAATCAAAGCGATTACGACGACCGGTACGAGAAATTGACGTACGACGGACGAAAAATTGCATCATTATCTACCGTAGCTTTCAACGTACTCAACGACGACGGAACACACGTTGGATACTCAAAAGTAGAGCGCGCGTTAGCTTCGCAAAATATAGTCGTTCGTACCGGGTGTTGTTGTAACCCAGGCGCGTGCGAAAGCATCCGGAAGAAGAAAATCGGAAATCGGGTGAAAAAATTATACGAAACGAAAGGCAAAGTGTGCGGAGATGATATGGGTGTGGACGATACGGATGGGGAACCTTTAGGGTGCGTTCGGGCATCGTTTGGGTATGCCAGTCGAGTGAGCGACGCGAAGGCTATTATTGAAACCATTGAGCGCGAGTTTGTGTGTCATGCGCGAATGACGGATAGAGCAAACGAAGCGCCGGAAACGCCTTCATCGCCTTCATCATCTTCTTCCTCGCTCGTTACAATTTCGAAAATAAACGTGTTCCCGATCAAGTCATGCGCTCCATTTAGTGTAGAAAAATGGTACTTGCTCCAATCTGGCTTGCTTTTTGATCGGAAATACGTGCTCATTGAGAAACAGTCCGGGATACCGTTGACGCAAAAATCGTACCCGCAAATGGTGTGTATCACGCCTTCTGTGGAGACGATTGATTTAGAGGATGTAAACGGCTACGCGTTCACGTATTTGGTTCTGACGTGTGGTGGTATAAAGGAAACTCTTCGGATAGATTTGAACGAAGATGAAAAGGAATTTGATTCGTCTCGAGAGGGTAACGTTTCCGTCTCCATTCGCGGTAGCACGCGAGAGGCGAGACTGGTTCGAGATCCCGCGGCGCACGAGTGGTTCTCAAAAGTTCTCAACGTTGAATGTTGCCTCGCACTTTTAAAAGAAGAGACGAAGTGCACGTTTGCGAATACTTCGCCGATTTTGATCGCCTCGGAACGATCGGCGAAAAGTTTAGGATGTGACATTTCTCGCTTTCGAGCAAACATTATTGTGAGTGAAAAGGAGAACGAGGACGTTGAAAAGAAGAAGAGCAAGAAAAAAACTTCTTCCAATGACAACGACCTTTTCTTGCTCGAGAAAAGTTGGATATCGACTTCCATTTCGAACGAAAATGTAGGCATCAAAATACGTGACACAGTTACGTTAGGAAACGGACGTTTTTGCCACCGTTGCGAATCTGTCGCCATCGACCAAACTACCGGGAAACGCGACGAGAAAACGTGGGAGATTATCATGCGCAAAGCGGCAAACACATTCGGCGTATCGTTCGACGTTTTGCCGAACGGTCAAGAAGAAGGGTTCATGAGTAACACAATCGCCGTTGGTGACGAGATTCATTCTGTTCATTCAACTTATAGCGCGCCGCTTACATAGATATTGCAATTACAAATAGAAAATAAATTATGTCGTAAAAGCTACAGTAGAACGTTTTCAATAGATTTACCAAAACAACGTGGGAAGGGATAAGCACCTTTTGAACTCATATCTCGGGCCGCCTTCTAACATTTCTTCCGTCAATCGCGCGCCGACGATTTCGTGTGGTCCTACCGGTGGTAAATCATTTTTCGCCTTCTCGTAATATTGCCAGAATAAATAGCACTGCGCGACACCTTTCATGCCGGCAAAATGCACGACAAAATCGCCATTGACGTACCACGGCAATAAACTGTTGAAGACGCACTGGTTGACAACTTTCGAGCGTTTGCGAACGTCCTCGGCGCCCTCGTATGGTTTTTTACTCGTGCCAACATTATTTGACCAGACTTCAGTTTGGAACAAATGATGGAAAGCGCGTTGTTCGTAATGGAAGACGTAATTTCCTCGGACTAAATCTTCTTGCGCCCACAACTCGGTGAGGAACCATCGCATCCATCGCGTGTTCTTGACAAACCAGACGCCCGAGTTTATGCCATTGTGATCGGCACCGATAACTTGGTCGTAATTATCGTCCGCGATATCTTCTAAGCGTATGTCCGGGTTCATAATGAGCGTGTCGATGTCCAAAAATAACAGCCATTTGTATCGCGGCAGGTACCTTTGTACGGCTAAGATTTTACTCCACGCCATCGGTCGAGTCGTATCTAAAGTTTCCGTGACAAAAATCAAATCATACTCGTGTATTTTCGCATACGCTCGTTTATTCGCAACGGAAGCTGCGCAAATATCAGCCGTGTGCGCGTCGCAGATGCACAGTATGGCAAATCCGGCGCCACGGCGTTTGGTCTTTTCCTTCACCTCGTCGACTCGTTTTTTTGCTTCGAGGGCAACCTCTTCCAAAAGGTTCGCTTTGCGTTCGGCCGCTTCGAGTTGCGATTTGGGGTCGTCATAAGAGAAGTCTTCGTCGGTGTCATCGCGTGCACTTGCGTCTGCACTCGCGTAGGATGTGCTCGCAAACTTTCTTTCCTCTCCCGCGTCTTCCTCCTCCGAGATTGCTGATTCGTCCACAGATTCTTCTTCACCGTCTTGTTGTTCGACTCCTTCTTCTCCTTCTGATTCTTCCTCGTCTTCTACCAAATGAAAATCAGCTTCTTCCCCGTTGCTAACGCTAACGAGTGGAGCTGGAGGTTCTGATCCCGGGTCTTCAATGATTCGCTGGGTGGCACGTTTTGAAGCCACTTCGATGACTTCTCGACTGATGCTATTACCGTCGAGTGGTGCTGGTGATGATGATCGCTGTCCTAAACCGCCGAAGAAGCGAGACGCGAAATTCGATCCCGCTCGGCGCGGCGCATCGCTTTTTCTTCCAACCCTTTCTTCGTCATCATCTTCATCATCTTCTCCTTGCTCTTTTGAGAGCACTTCGGACGGATAGTTATCTTCACCGAGCTCTAAGTACGCGTCTTCCGACACTCCGGATTCCTTTCTCGAGTCGCTCTCTGCTTCAAATCTTTCTAATCCAAATCCCGTTCGTTTACTATCATCGTGGGCAATTTCTTCCTCTTCTGATTCTGCTTCTTCCACTTCGTCTTCTCTCTTGCCGTACACCTCCTCTGTTTCGAACAATCTTCTGCGACCACTCGTCTTCGCGTACGCGTTCCTACTACCACTACCTCTGCTATTTTTCTTCACGTGCCTCTTCTTGATCCGCGCGTGTTGTTGTTGTAAGTGTTTCGGCGACCCGCTCGCCTTATTCCCAAAAACTACCGCGTCTTTCATCTTCACGCCTAAACTCTTCCTACTTTCCTCGTACGCCTTCCTCCTCTCGAACAAATCCGCCAACTGTTCCGTCGGCGGTGGCGTATCGTTCCCGCACGGTATCGGCCTCTGGTCTCTCAACGGGAACTTGATGTACCGCAAGTATCCAATCTTCACAAAGTACAGAAAATGGTACGCCGTTCGACCGAAGAAGTGTAAGAAGACTACAACGAGAAACACTTTCAAAAACAACCGCGCGCGTAATTTCCGTCGGAGTCTTCTCTGTTGCAGGTCGTTCGCTCGAGGCGAATGCGGATGCTGCGGTTTCGATGGAGTACTCATCATCGTCATCATATTTGCGTTCGTATTCGTCGCAGACTCGTTTCCGCCGGGGCCATTAGTATTCCCGCTTATTCCCGCTTCGCCACCACTCAACTTATTCGTCGCGTGAGTAAAACCAACACTCATCTTCTTCGACGAAAGGTGTCGCTCTCTCGGACTCGTGCTCCTCCCGGCGACCGCGGACGAAGCAGGCGACGACGAATTCGACGCAGACAAGGAAGATAAAGAAGACGGGGGAAATCCAAATCGTGCCATACTCACAGATAGAGCTCGGTCTCGCTTTCCCAATTCCACTTCTTTATATTCTTATTCTGCTCGGGAAAATCAATTTTATATTCCTCTTTCCGTACTCCGCCACCGAGTGTGCCGCTCGTTTTGCTTTTGTCCCTCGTCCTCCCGAAAGTCTTCGTTCGTGTTCTTCTCACGTTTGCGTGAGAGAAATGTGAAGAGAGAGAGAGACGAGAGGCAACGGAGATGATGAGACACACAACACACACGCAGAGATGTGCGGGTGCTTTTGTGCCTTTGACTCCGTACTTCTGAGGCAGAATATTTCGTTCCTAATTTTTCGAAGCGTGTGGCCTCTTTGTGGTCTTTGTGAATCGTCGGATTTTCGTTTTCGGAGTTTGAGGATGATTTCAAAATAGTCCTCTTTTGTGCTTTTGCGCGCCTGCGCCAGAGAGCAGCGCGCTGCGCTTCCTTTCGAAACACACATCTCGGAGGCCATTTTTCACATCTGACCTCAACGACAGAAGGTGGTTTCCTTCTTTGCGCCGCCGTTGCTCGAGAAAAGTGCTCTCGCGCGATCGTACCGACGCTGACGCGCGATGAAATTTACGCGCGCTTTACGAAAAGCCGCGGAGAGGTCGGCGAGTTGTTGCGAACTGCCGGTTCCACCGTTTTCGAGCGTCGCGGACATTTTCGAGGTGAGATCTTCTTCTTCTCTCTGCGCTTCTTCTTCCACTTTGGTTTTTTCAAACAACAGTTTCGCTTTTTGCACGGATCTGAGCGCAGATTCCGCGCGTTCTTTGAGCACGTGGCGTTGGAAGTGCTTCTTGTTGGCGTCGATTTGAGCGAGGACGGAGCGGGAGTTCTCCGCGACGCGTCGGGAAGCGGTTTCGAGCTCGAGTCGGAGCACCTCCTGTTCGAGTTCAGTAAGGATTCCCCCCTTTTCGTTTTTATCTCCTTGTCGCGACTTATCATCTAATATTTCCTCGGTTGTAACGCCGCTTTCGCTTACGCTGGGTTTTTGTACAACCGTATCGCACTTTCTGTTTTTACGTTTCTTCGAGATCGCGTCGCTGCTAAAAAAATCTCCGAGCGCTTTTCGAGCGGACGAATACGCTTCGCGGTTGGCGCGCTCGCCAAATTCTTCGAACGATGCCACACAAAATGGAAGTCTTTTTCGAATAAACTCCGTTGCTTCTTCGTCCTCGTTCACTTCTTCTTTTTCATTCTCATCTTCGCTTTGTCCTTCTTTAACGGTAGCGCCCGGGTTCGTACAATCGTCCTCCTTCTTTTCGTTCTTCCGCCACGTTTTTGTTTCACCAAACAGAGACGTGCCCTTCGGAAGGAATTCAAACACGGCAGCATTTGTTCTCGAATCGAAAGTTGCCCGTTCAATGCGCATGTCTCGTCCGTAACCGCCGTCTTCCTCTTCTATGCCGCAGTTTCGAAACGTCTCTTCAATTTTTCGAATCGTAAACGATATCTCGCCATCATCATCTTCTTCTCTTCCATCTTCTCTTTCTAAATCCTCGCTATCACTCCCATCTTCTTTACGCTCAACCGTAAAGAAAATCACTCTCGTCTTACGAAACGTTCCAAAACCATCCGCTCGATCGAACGCGTACGCGTCCACTCGCTTCTCGTTCTCCAAGTCAACGTAAGAGAGTAAAAGCCCGTCGTCGCGGAGATACGGGTCGTGAACCGTCACGTACTCCTTAAATCTTTCGTGCACAATTTTCGCGACGACGCTGTTCTCCTCCTCGCCCTTTTCTTCTTCCTTGAACCAAACGATCGAGATGATATCTTCGTCCGTTTTGCTTCTATTATTAGCGTCGTCGTCGTCTGAATCGTCCTCAAAGGTTTCCTCCTTCGTCTCCTTCTCCTCTTCTTCTTCTTCCTCCACCGTGCTCTGTAGCGCGTACTCGTGCGCATCACTCACGCCGTGCGCAAACAACCGCCGCATTTTTTCATCATCGTCGTCGTCGTCATCTTTTTCTTCTCCTCTTTCATCGTCGTTCCGCTCCTCCTCCTCCTCCTCCTCCTCGTTGCCTCCTTTTCCTCCTCTGCTTTGACCAACACCGCTTTTATTAAAGTTGGTCAAAAAAAACTGCGACGTCTCTCGCTTCTCGTACGTCTCGAGAAGCGGTTCGACGACGCGCGATTCCAGTCGTCTCTCTTTTTTCTTCGGGGTCTTTTCCTCCTTTTCCTCCTCTTCCTCCTCTTCCACGCGTCGCGCGAGCTCTTCCGCCAGACGTAAATTTGGCATGTGTTTGGTTCCTTTTTTTTTCTTTTTTTCCAAAAATGAAGAGGGATGAACACTTTGGGAGTTAAAAAAAGAAGGAACCAAACAAACAAAAAAAACAAAAAAAGCCATTTTGAGAGCAAAAACACATCTCTTCCTCACTTTAGTGCGCGTAAATAAATACACACACGACGTAAACGATGCCGTCCGCAAAGGTTTTCAGAAACTGTGAGTAAATGCGATTTGTATTTCGTACGTTTTGTTAGTCACGTCGAACGAGGCGAAGAACGTTCGCGATGGGTCTTTGATCGTCGAGAACGATTTTGTTTTGTTTGCGCGCTTTTGGGGCCAATAACTCTCTCTTTTGACTCTCTCGAATTGATTTGAGGGAGTGAGAAAGTGGTTCGCATCGCGCGAGAAAGACCGCGATGCGAATGAGATGTTGGATGAAAAGAGGCGGAAACGTTCGGTTTGAATGTTTCTGCGTTCGATCGAGCGCGTTGCGTCTTCCTTTATCTCGTTTGCGTCGAGCGCGAGTGGTGCGCGCGCGCTGGTCGATTCTCATTTTACGCTTGAGCACGGAAGGAGGGCTTTTGTGGGTGGGAGGGGCGATTGGAGAAAGCATCTGAACTCGAACGGCGCTTTTGTCTCTCTTTGCGTCCGAATCGACCGTTCGAGCATCTCGATTTCGTGAGGATCGTCGCATTTGCCGCATTCTCGTCGTTAGTATTATCGTCATCGCTTCGTTTTATCATCATCATCGTTTACTCACCTCTCATCTCCTCAACCTTTTTTACTTCTTTCACAGACTCGAAGACTTTCTCCAAGCCGAGACGTCCTTTCGAAAAAGTCCGTCTCGACGCCGAGTTGAAGACTGTCGGTGAATTCGGCCTCCGTAACAAGAGAGAGTTATGGAGAGTCCAGTTTGCGTTGAACAAATTGCGCAACGCTGCGAGAGTTTTGCTCACCTTGGACGAAAACGACCCTAAGAGAATCTTCGAAGGTAACGCTATTTTGAAGAGAATGCGAACGTACGGTTTGTTAGAAGCGGATAAGGAATCTTTGGATTACGTGCTGGCGTTGAACGCGGAGGAGTTCTTGGAGAGAAGATTGCAAACTTTGGTATTTAAGCTCGGTTTGGCCAAGTCGGTGCACCACGCCCGTATCTTGATCAAACAAAGACACATCAGAGTTGGTAAGCAAATCGTCAACGTGCCGTCGTTTTTGGTTCGCGTTGAGACCCAAAAGCACATCGACTTTGCGTTGAACTCACCGTTGGGTGGTGGCAGACCGGGCCGCGTGAAGAGACGACGCATGGCGCAAAAAGCGGCTGCCGCGGGTGGCGGTGACGACGAAGAGGAGGAAGAGGAATAAACTAGAGGATGAGAGAACAGAGAGAGAACACACACTACACATTAAAATTTCATAGAAACTTTTAGAAGAAAAATGTGCGAGGAATTGAGAGCTTGTAATAAAAAGAACAATCATATCGCTTCGTATCGGATAATAATATACCTTCTCGAGGTACCATACAGTGTATAAACAATGTGTGCGCTTCTCTTTACAATATCATTCTAGTATTTTAGTGCGGAACCGGGCATTTACCTCCACCGGCTGCTGTTCTCTCGGGCAACCAGTACTTCTCGTCGCCCGGTTTCGTCTTCGTTGGTCTTAAACTATCCCAATCCATCTTATCATCATCGTTCACCGTTCGCATTTCCCGCACGGTTACGTCGCATAACAACCCGTTTCGAGTATGAATAGTCGCTCCGGACGTCATTTCAACCTTGTGACCTTCCACCAACGACAAATCGAGTCGTCGTAACATGGTGGCCCAAATCGCCACGCCTTCCAAAACCGCAAACTTATCGCCCGGGCATCTTCTCGGTCCAGCACTGAAGGGAACATACCTGTACTCCGTGTTTAACTCGCTCGGTTGACCTCGGTTTAATGGGCCAAAACGCATCGGTTCAAACTCTAACGAACTCTCGCCCCAATTCTTCTGGTCTCGGTGCAAGTTGAAAATGGAGACCAAAATGTCCTGGTTTCTTGGGATGGTTAACCCGTTCAACGGCAACTCATCATCAACCACAGCGCGTCGAGTGTACACCGGCGGTTGTGGATATAATCGCATGGCTTCGTGGAAACATCTCTCTAAATACGGCATCTTCATCAAGTCGTTGAAATCCGGATACGGTTTCGTTCCTAAAACTTCGTCCAACTCTTGCCTCAAAATTCGCAACTGTTCCGCGTTTTCCGGTTTCAACAACTCGTACGTACCCCAAGTCAAAACGCTCGCGGTAGTCTCGTGTCCAGCCACTAACAACGACAACAAATCGTCTCTCAATTGTGTCGAAGACACTTCCTCTCTCGCTGCGATCAAATACCTCAAGACGCTCGGATTGCTCTCGTTCAAGTAGTCTCTCGCCCACGCCTCGGCGCCGCCTACTTTTTCCTCTTCCTCGACCATCTTCTTACACTCTTCCACTAACCGTGTCGTGACATCTCTAATAATAACCACGGCGTCTTGCGCCGCTTTTTGTCTAGGTGATACCGCTCTCAAAAATTCCTCCGGCAATCGCCACGTCGGCAACAAATCCATCGACCTCGTCTCCACTTCTTTCAAAGCCGTATACGTCGCCTGAATCACCGGCGCCGCTGTCTCCAACGCGTTAAAATCATAGTTAAACACGGAAATGCCAATAATATCTAACGCGGCTTGCGAAAATTTGCTCTCAATGTTAATGCTCTTCCCCCCGTTTGTCTTTTCCATCGTCTCCACCATCTTATTCGCGCACTGCCCAAACGTCCGATCGACCATCGCTTCCACGTATGCCCTGTGCAAAGCTGGCGCCACTGCTTTCCTTCGCATCTTCCAAGGTTCTAACTCTTGCAACGCGACGCCTTTTCCGAACAAAAACTCCCCAGCTTCGGCAATCGTCCCTTTAATATACTTCGATCCGTAGTTAAACAACACGTGCTTCACGCACGCCGGGTCGCTAATAACCACGTACGACGTAATCGGCCCAGTTGGCAACAAATACACTGGTCCCGCTTCTTTCATCCACTTAAACAACGGTTGAAACAGACCACCACCTAATAATCCGGTGATGTCGTCCAACTTGGCATCCGCGACTGGAATCTCGCTCGCGCCTCCCCACAGTCTGTTCAACTGCGTCATCCAGTCCGGTGCCGCCATGGTTGCCCCGGCGCCGGATTTGTTCGAGATGGCCGTCGATTCTTCCTTCGCTAAATCCACGAACGCGATGTTATCGATGTCCTCCTCGTTCCACGCCTCTTCTTCTGTCTTGGACAAAGACGATGATGATGTCTCCGTCGTCTCCGTCGTCGCTCCAATCGAAAAGGAGATACGCTTCTTTGGATGATGAAAAGATGTTCTTCTTCTTCTTCCAAAAGAAGAACAAAGGCGCTGCTGCTGTTGAACGTTTCGCTGAGTTACACCAGGTGGTAACCCTAACGGCACCGACCGCATCGTCGTCGTCGTCGTCGTCGTCGTCGTCATCGTTTGCTTTTAAGAAAAGTATTTCTGGGGATATTTTCTTTATCCAAAACTCCTAGGGGAAGTCTCATCGCCAGAATTTTTCTCTCACTCTCAAAACTCTTTAATAAGGAGGACTTTTGACGAGAACAAAAGCTCTGAAAGAGGACCGATTTCGACCAACGTTCGATAAAAGAGACAAAATTCGAAAACGAGCACTTAATTTCGCCGCTCCGAACGCGCTTAACACCACGCATTAATTATATTTAACACACATCAATCACTCCATTTGGGAATACTTTTTGTGTGGGTACAACAGAATAAAATGGGAAAAGATTCGACGACGAAAACGGGCGTCTTCATCGCGGTGGCATGCTTTGGTGTGTATTTTCACCAGCTTTACTCGTACGTGTTAAGGACGACTTATAATGCGAGTTTGAACAGAAGCGGGACGAAAATATCCGCGTTGAAATGGATCGATGGGTTATCGTTTGAAGCGCCGTTAATTGCGTCTTTGTTGTATTTGACGATGGTTTTCGTTGGCCCGAAAATCATGCGAAAGCGCGCCGAGCCGTTTAATCCGAAAGCGTTGATGTTGGTGTATAACGTGTATCAGACGTTATTTAACGTGTACGTGTGTTATTTGTTCGTGAGTGAAATCAAGACGAATAATTTCAAGGTTTGGGGGGAAACGTGTCGATGGAACGATACGCGAACGTTCGGCGTCGCGTTGGGGGTTTGGTTGCATTACAACAACAAATATTTGGAGTTGTTGGATACGGTGTGGATGATTTTGAGAAAGAAAGAAAAGCAAGTGTCGTTTTTGCACGTGTATCATCACGTGCTGTTGGTGTGGGCGTGGTGGATGGTGTGCTGGACGATTAACCAGGCGCCGTGCGTGGACATGTACTTTGGCGCTTTGTGCAACTCGTTCATTCACGTGGTGATGTATTCGTATTACGCCATGGCGTTGATGGGCGTAGCGGTGCCGTGGAAGAGGTACATCACGCAACTTCAATTGTTACAGTTCATGGTGGTGTTTTGCCACGCGGTTTACGTTTTGTTGTACACAAAGTGCTTGAAGATTTTACCGTATTCGCAAATGTTCGTCATGGCGAACATGTTGGTTTTGTTCGGTAATTTTTACATGAAGAGTTACAAGAACACGTCGTCGAAGCGTAAAACGAAGTAATAAACGTAGTAGAGTTGGTGGTAACCCACAAATACATAATAAAAATAATTTACAGCGTTGCGTTGAGTATTACTATTATACCTGCACTATGAAGCTTTATTGCCCTTCCTCGTCCATGGATAAAACGATATCACACTCCTCGACTTCGTCGTCGTCTTCGCACCTCACCGAGTTCTTTTTCACGGCGAAGAGAATGTATTGTCGCTCGCGCTCGCGTTTGAAGTCTTCCAAGCCAACCATTTGGCATAAATCTTTGAGCTCTTGTTCCGTCCAAAACCGGTTAAACGCGCCTCCGGTACCTATTTTAGCGTCCCTGAAGAAATCCGAAAACGGTTTCGTCAAATCGTCGTTGTTCAAGTTCGCGCTCGGATCGAGAAACGTAGAGGCTACGAAAGTGCCGCCCGGTTTCAATACTCTCGAAATTTCAGCCACGGCTTGCGTCGGCGAAGGCCAGCAATGCAGAGCTGCACCGGCGTGCACTACATCTACGCTGCCCGTCTCAAAAGGTAGGCGTCCAACATCCGCGCGTACAAACGTGATCGCGGTTGCATCAATGTTTTCCTCTCGCGCGAACTGACTCGCTTCTATCAACATGTTCTCCGAAAAGTCGCTCGCGACGACTCTCGCGAACGCCTTCGAATCGACAAACTTTCTCGCGAACAAACCAGATCCGCACGAAACATCTAAAACGACTTCTCCAAGTTGTTGCTTTTGATTTTGTTGTTGTCTTTGATTAGTATTCTCTTTGACGAAACGCATCGCGACGTCAAACTCCTTCTCCTTCCCGGGAAACCCAGCCCAGGCGAAGGAATCTCTCCATCCCCGTTCGTATGCGTTGCTCACAATCGGCGTTTCGAACAAAGACGTTCCGCTTAGCTTTGCCTCTCGAAACGAGTTCGCGTTTCTCGAAATCTCTAAATCTATGTACTCGTACGCGTTCTTTCGTTCAATCGTCCACGTTTTCCCGCAGCACACGTCTTTATTCTTCTTCTCTAAAACTCTTCGCGTGCATATCGGACACGTCAACTTAACGAACGATGATGAAGCGTCGTCTCCCGAAGAAGAAAAACCAATAATGATCCTCCTCGACGACGTCAAACTCCTTCTCCTTCCCGGATAAATACTTGGTCTTGCCGCGTTTCGAGATTTGATTTCTTTTTTAGGAGTAAACAACAAAGCGGTCCCGGACAATGATGACGACGATGATGATGATGTCCCCATGGGAGGAGTTGGTTCTGTCGTTTTTCATCAGATTTTATGGGAGGAGTTGGTTCTGTCGTTTTTCATCAGATTTTGAGCTTTTTTTTTCCTTTTTTCCTTTTTTCCTTTTTCCTTTTTTTCCTTTTTTGTTCGTCTCTTCGTAAAAAAAAAATTGACCTCCTCTGCCTCTTCATAAAAAAGCAAAATCTCACTTAACTGAATATACACAACACGCGTAACGCTCTTCTTGTCGCGTGTGTCGTTGCGAAGGTGAGAGAGCACTTTTGAACGGAAAAAAGTACTTGCGAACGTTTTTGTGTCGCGAATTTAGTATTCATCTTCGAAAAGAGGAGATTTATACAAAAGAACTTGTTAAAGAATGGAGCGCACGGCTTTTTTGAGCAACGCAAGCGCCGGGGAGACGTCGATTTCGTCGAGGAGGACGATTGGGGCAAATTTTACGAGAAGATGTGCCGTCGCGAGGAACAACAACATAACAAGAAACAGAAGAAATAAACACGAAACGAACGAGACGAGCATTATTAAAGCGTCCGGGTTATTAAACTTTGGACACGATGAACTCTGGACGCCGGAAAAAGCCGCCGCGGTAAAACAGGCGGACATGGAACGAAAAGCATCCTTGAAAGGGTTGACGGAGAGCCAAATTCGCTTGTTCGGGTTGACGCCGGAGCAAACGAGAAACGCGCAAGCGAAGAGCTTGGTTTCGACGGATACGATTTCGGCGAGGATGAGCTATCGCGATCAGTTTCCGTCGGACGCGAATCCTCCGGAGAGTGGGAATATGTCCGGGGCGACGATGATGGCGGGAGGGATGGCGCCCGCCGGCGCCGTGGCGCCGCCGGATTTGCCCAGTTTGTTGTTAAACGCGAGAATTTGTTACATTGGTATGTCCTTGGTGCCAGCGGTGACGGAGTTGGTGGTTGCGGAGTTGTTATATTTAGGGTACGAACAAGCGGAGAAGCCGGCGTATTTGTACATTCATAGCGCGGGGTCGATGGGAAAGGATAAGGATGGCCGAGACGAAGTCGTTGGCGTGGACAACGAGGCGTACGCGATTATCGATACTATGCGATACATCAAACCGAAGATTCACACGGTTGCGGTAGGGAAGACGTTCGGGAACGCGGCGTTAATTTTAGCGGCGGGGAATAAGGGGTGCCGATGGGCATTGCCAAACGCGCAGATTGCGACGGCGCCGCCCAGGTTGAATAGAATGTTTAACACGTCCACGGACGTGCAAGTCAGAGCGAACGAAGTCGACGTGTGCGAGAACTATTACTTTGGTTTCATGCAAGCGTTTACTGGGAAAGATAAGGAAACGATTGCGAAAGACATGAGTCGAACAAAGTATTTCACGCCGGAGAAAGCCATCGAGTACGGGTTGGTTGATAAAATAATCAGCAAAGGCGCGAGCATCGCGGAAAATAAGAACTACGAGTTGCTGTTGGCGCAGCAGCAAGCGCAACAACAGGAAATGCAAAGACGCCAGGGGACTCAAGGAGCACCGAATAGAGGTTAAAATTAATCTGAATTCTTTCTTTTCTATATATACCAACACATACACTCTATGTTAAAAATTACAACACATTTCACGCTATTGCTCGCTCGAGCTTCTCATCTCCAAGTTTGCACTCTCCAGCGCTTTTTGTTGTTCCATCTTGGCCATTTGGTAGACGTAAAAGCCAGCCATGCTAATCGTATATCCAACGATTTGTAAACTCGTTACTTGCGACCCGAACACCATCACGGAAATCAATATCACCGCCGTGTTCTTCGCCTGGCCTAAAACTTTGAACGTCAAGCCGCTGGTTGATTTAATCACGCCTAACGTCAAATAGTTCACCAAAAAACCGAGCAACGCGGCGCAGATATACAAACTTGGCGACTCCATAATTTTCCCAACACCATTTTCACGCACAAATGCCGGCATCTCTAACCACATGATCCCGATAAACAAACACGCCAAACTCGCCGGAGAGAACCAATACAATCCTTCGATCAATTCGAACTTCAAATTCCCCAACAGATATTGCAACACCGCCATTCTAATCGCCTCGCAAAACTCACTCGTAACCATCATCACCACCCCAATCCATTTGAAGTCTATTTCCCCGTACGCGCTCAACGTCGTTCCAATCGTCAACACCGCCACCCCGAGCAAAACCTTCGCGTCCACCCGTTCCAACCCGGCGCAAAACATCACGAACAACGTCACCGCCGGCACGCACGCTTTCAACATCTGAATAAACGACACGGACAAATATAAGTACACGTAATTCCCAAATCCTAAACTCAACGCCGCGAAAATTCCAATCGGTAAAATATGCGTCGCGTACCATCTCGCGGTTATTTGCGTCTGTCCTTTCTTCGTCGACACCGTCGAAATTCCCAAGGAAATCAAACCGACCGATATCGTCCACGACGCGACCACTCCCATGCTGCACAAAATCATCGGGTAGTGGAAGTTCGCTTCGGACATCAGGTGTTTGTTCAGGAAAATCAAAGACGACGAGGCTATCGCCCACGTGGTGACGAAGAAGAGAGCTTTCAGTTGGGGAAATTGTTTCGAAGTGGATATGTTATGGACGATATCGGAGAACGAGGAGGCGTTGCGTACACCGGTACTCGTGCCATCGTCTTTGAGATACTCCCCGTTGTGACCGAGGATTGGAGTGGTGTTGTTGTTGTTGGAGGTCATGGAGAAGAACGCGCGACCCATATATGTTTGGAGGATGTTTGGATGGGTGGTGGAAAGTGGCGCTTTTTCCTACTTGTTGGTCTTGTGTCGTGTGCGTTTACGATGAATTGATGATACGCTCGATAATCACTGCTATCTATATACTTCTACGTCTAAATACGTGTTCTCTCTCTCCTCGTCCTCCCCATCACGCGTCGTCGTCGTTGTCCTCGTCGTCGTCGTCTTCGATGGTTTTTAGAATCTCGCCGACGGCGTCGCGGACCTCGCCTTTCTTTCCGATGCCGCACACAGCCTTCGTTAAACGCTTAAACAGACGTTCTCTTTCCTCCTCGTCCTTGAAGTCTCCGCCTAGGATATTTTCGTCCGGGTAATCCTCGTAAGGATCGTACCCTTCGTCGCCTGGTTTCAGTTTCACCCCGGACGACGACATGATTTCTTGTCGTTGCATCTCCGCCTGCTTCCTCTCCAACTCTTTCAACAGTCTTTGCTTCTCTTCGATTTTCCTTCGCTTCTCTTCCTCGCGCGCGTCCAACTCTTGCTTCGATTTCGGCTCCTCCTCGTCCTCCTCTTCGTCCTCTTTCTTCAGAGAAACGTCGCTGATAACTCCCATCAGCACGTCCAACTCGCGCTTCGCTTGCATCTCCGCTTCTTTCGTTTTCTTCTTCTCCCTCGCTCTCGCTTCCGCTTGCGCTCGTCTCGCCTCGGGCGTCAGATGACTCGGCGCCTGGGCGACATTTCGAGCGATTTGCGTTTGTACTTTCGAGCTCACGTTCTTGTTCTTCAAGCCAAACGTTCGATCCACCGCGTCACGGGCTTTCCGTTCTTTCCGTTCTCGCTCTTTTTCGCGCTTTTCTTTCTCCTCTTTCCGTTTCGTCTCCTCCGCGGTGAGAGCTTTTTGCTTCACTCCGGTTCCGATGATTTTCTTTTCTTTCGGCATTTTTCCTTTTGTGTATGTTTTATATGTAAAGTAGTATATCACGGACGATTCAGACGACGAGGAAGAGAGACAGGATAAACGCTCTCTCTCTCTCTTTTGGGGAGCAGTTTTAGGAGCTTTCACAGAGAAGTAGGCGGTTTTGTAGCTTTATGTAGCTTTCAAAATGACGAGAAAACTTTTGAAATTTGTCTGCTGCTTTTTTCCCCAACCTGTTTGGTACTTGAAAAACGATACGGATGATATTATATATGAACGCGTTGTTTATCATCTAAGAAGTAGTACAGTTTTATTATATCATCGAGAATAGCTTTAGCAACTTCCCGCTCTGTAACAGTTTCCTGAGCGGCGTAAACATCGGCTCTTGAATGTCCTCCGGACGTCGCCAAATCCACCCTTCGCATTTGTTCGGTTCCATCGTTTTCTCTTTCCCTTTCACGTCTATCTCGTTGACGAAGAAAAGTCGAAAGAGTGTTATCCAGTGATTGTTGTCGTCGATGATGGATTCGCAGGTGTGGAAACAACACTTGTCGTCGCCGATTTCCCAGGTACCGTCGAGGGAGTCGTGCACTTCCTCGTGCCAAACCTCGCGTAAATCTATCCCGGTTTCCTCGTGCAGTTCTCGAATCGCGCACGACTTTGATGTTTCTTTCCACTCCAACGCGCCGCCGGGTAACGCCCACTGGCCGGAACCGTGAGACCCTTTTCGTTTGCCGACGAGTATTTCGCCGCTTTGTACACAGAATAAGACGACGCCAACGCCCACGCGCGGGTTTGGGGACGACATATCTGACGCAAATGTGTTCTTTGAAATTTTTTTCCCCGGGGAGTTGAGACAGTTATTTTTGTCACATGTGACACATGCGATTTTTATATCTTCATCGTTCGCGCGAAACGCGAACGAACACGAACCAACCCTCTCGTTTTTATTCGAACCGCTCTGTAGTGTAGTAGTAGTAGCGCTGCCGCCGGGAGACTGCAACTTCTTTTTGTTTCCAACTTCGAGAGAGAGACAGAGAGAGAGACAGAGAGAGAGAGAGAGAGAGAGAGAGAGAGAGAGAGAGAGAAAATGTTCAAAACGCCTTCTTTGTTGTTGACCAAAAATAAAGACGAGGAGGAGGACGACGTAAACGACTTCGAGGAAGAAGAAGAAGAAAAGAAGAACAAAGCCATCGTCGATGAAGAAGAGCGAACGCGCTCGGCGAAAGCGAAACTCTCCTTATCGATCGTTTCCGTGATTCTTTTGTGGTTCGGGTCGTTATCGGTGTGCGAAACGGTCGGAAAATATTCGACGACTTTGACATCTTTGAAGGCGAGGACGGATGATATCTCGTCGTCTTTCGATCGAGTCGCGTTCGCGTGGGAGCGGTTGGCGAGAGAAGCGCACGAGCAGAAAGTACGACACGAGAGATGCGTGGAGAGAACTTACCGAGGGTGCGAGAAGACGTTGGCGCGTGAGATTGAGAGAGAAGAGGAGCGCGCGCGAACGGCGAGAAGAGAGAACGAAGACGCGGTCGATCGGTTGGCGAACGCGACGGGGGAAGCCGAGAGAGAGATGAAAATGTTGGCGGCGACGTTGCGTTCGCAGAAGCTTTTTTATGCTAAGAATAAACTCGATGATGATAACACTATCGATGTGGATAAAGTGTACGTGGATGCGGTAAATGCGGTGTTGAACGCGAGGATGTGTGTTCCCTCCTCTCTTACCGAGGAAGGTAATTTTGGCGCGCACGACGGACCGACTGTAGGAAACGTCATAAAACGAAGACTTGGCATAAACGCAGAGGAGACTGAGCAGCTCGCGAGCGATTTAGAGAGTGCGAATGGACGGTACGCAACCTCGGCAGAGTTGTCGGTGAAGAACGTTTTGCATGTACTAGAAGAGAGACGAGAATACGACCAATCGTACATGGCGAATAAAACTGAAGACTTTTTGCAGACGACCCGATTCGTACTACCGGAGCTCACCGCGGCTTCTATGGGTTCCATTGATGTCTATATGAATGCATCCTTTGCAAACATTTCCAATATGACTGATTCATTTGCCTCAAAAGCGTCTGCGTCGATGGAAGAGACCTCTCAACTTCTCTTGGAAACCGCGAGCGCAGCGAATGACATGTACCGAGAAGTCGCCGCGTCAACGATAAGTAAAATGGACGTTATCAAAGCTGTTTACGACGAGGAAATGGAAGAAATCGGGGAGTTTTTTAAGTGGTACGATTCCACGGTCCAACCTTTCCTAGAGGAGGCTAAACTCCTTTTGAATCCAGGGATAGATCTTGAATTGTTCGAAACGACGCCGTCGTTTGGATCCGTACAGTTGAACGACATCACGTTTTCATCGACCGAGTTGCAAGGACTAAACGAACGAACAAAACAAATGATGGACAAAGCTCGGATGGACGCGGAACTTCTCGTCTCAAACTTTACCGCGCAGTCGAGTAGCATGGTTTCGAAAACGTCCAAGGAACTCGCCGAACAAGTCAACGCCACGTTCATCTCGACAACCGGAAATCTCGCGGAGCGGTTCAAAAATGTTTCCGTGTTCGATGACTACAATCCTCCTTTATTGAGCGACGGAGGAAATAACAGCAAAGCATTGGACGAGTATATTCAATCGGAGTTACAGCTGAGTGAAACGAGAAAAAGCGCGTTTGATCGCGACACAGCGGCGCTTTCGAAACGGCTTGATGAGCAAAATCTTGCAACCAGCTCTTCAAAGGTCAATTTCACATCTGCATCCGAACGAATGACAAATACGTCAAGATTTGAAGAGCTCGTGTCATCTGCTGAACACGATAATACCGATTTAAATTTCAACATATTCGCGCCGCTCGGATTTAAAGCGCCAGGAGCGACGCTACGTAACGCGTTCCAAAATCTGAAGAGGGCGAAAGACGCCGTCGTACACGCAGACGTGGCGTACAGAGTTATTCGAACAGTACAAGTACTCGCGCAACACTGGCACTCGGACGCGTTTATTCTCGAGCCGATGCTCGTAGCGTCGTCCGCGCAAAAGAGAAAGGTTACAGACTCTTCATGTCTCGTTGTAGAAGATGGTCGTCGTCGAGACTTCAGCGAGTACGGAAAAGCGGAGCGCTACAAAAGAGGAGACAACGACACGAAGAAAGTGAGCACTTTAGAAAGAGTGGCAGCATTTTTTGGTGACCCCGTGCACGCGGCAATCGTTAAGTTTGCCGTGGTATTCTTCGTCGCGACTATCGTTTGGTCGGCGTATTATCCAATCCTTCAATCGCACTCGCAAAAATGTTCCAGAAAGACATTCTCAGACGATATTCTCAATTCGAATGAGTCGGAAGATTTCCAATCCACGTCGTCTTTCCTCGCGAGGAATGCATACAATAGCGCTCGAGATTACATCCACGTGACGCCGAACGCGACTGGTGAATTTCAAAGGAAACAACTGGTTTCCATGAAGGCAAGCGCGATACGGACGCACGCCGCTACGGCGAGAAGCGAGTTCGAGGCACTTTTGGCGGAAGCGGATGTCATCGAGACATCGTATAGATTGGTAAGCATGAAAGACAAAAAAGCGTTCGATGCGTGTGCGCCTGAACATGCAATCTTGCGAGAGTTGGATAAAAATACGACTTCTTCTTCTTCTTCTTCTTCTTCCGACTTTGCGTATTATCAAAACCAGGAGATTTTAGCGCGAAGCGCTCTCAACGAAACGCTCGAGTCGATCGAGACTTTCTTTGATGACACGAACAGTTCTTACTTCATAACCGACGAAAGCATATACATCGATTCAGCGCGTGTGCAAGCGCCGTGTCTCTCCAACACAAACGCCGCGCACTGTTCAGGAGTGAGAGAAACGCCTCTTCGCTTCCGTTCAAAACTCGCCGCGTGCGAAACCGAAACCTTTCTTCACCAAACTTTCTCGAACGTCTTCTTCTCTCTGTTTATATTCTTCAGCGTGAATGCGACAAGAAAACCATTTGTCAACGCGCTCGGGAAAATCTTCTGGCGAGCAAACTACGTCGCAAAACGAGACGCCTTGCGAGGCGTGTTTCGTTTGAACGCCAAGACGGCCACGTTTTCGAAAGAATACGATAGGTACGAACGCGACAACCAACAAATCCTACGCGAACAGATACGCGCGCACACGACTCAACAGGAACGAAAAGGGTACACGTTCGCCATCTTGTGCGTAATAGCGCAACTTCCTTGGATAGTTGTCCTCGCGCTCTCTCGTGAGATGACATTTTGATGATCATTATCGTTAAAAATATTTAAAAATACAACACGTACGTAAGGAATTCGCGTCTAAACGCGACTAAAATAACTATTTTTACATCACATCGTCCCGGCGGGACTGTTTACGGTCAACAACTCGATATCTCCGATCAAACCGCACAATTCCTCCACGGAACTACTACGCTCTCCTAACTCTTTAATGCTTTTCAGCCTCTGTTGTACGTCTTCGTCGTACAACAACTCGAGCCACCACACCTCGTCGTTTTCGTCTCCGAGTTCGCCCCACTGGTACCCCAAACTTTTGCACTTTTGTCCCGCGGCGACGAGTAAGCGAGCGACTTGCGTCAAACACGGTCGATCGATCCTCACGTCCAACGAGAACAAATGTTCGATGGTTATTTTCGCTAAATTTTTATTCTCGTGTAAATGCGTTCGACGCAGAACTTCCTCGTCCGTAAACATGTTCGCCAGTAAGGCAAACGCGTGCGTTTTCCGAGAATTCGACGCGTTCGCATCTTCCAACACGTTCGAGCAGACGAAAATGCCGTCACATATCGACGGATTCGCGACCGATTGTGGGGATATTTCCGAGAGTTCTCTTAAAAATTGCCCAGAATCTGTCGCGCTTTGTTCGTCCAGTTCGTTTATCAACGCTGCGGTGGGTGCTTTCTTCGCGAATTGGAGCGCGTGGAAGGCGATGGATTCCTTCTTCGAATCGTCCAATTCAAACATTTTAGTATCTCAATCTTTTTCTCGCGTGGAGGAGTTATCAACTGCGAAATGAATGTATATAAAGTCTGAAAAGACTAATAAGAACACGTTTGGTACTCTCTCTCTTTCTCTCTCTTTCTCTCTCTTTCCCTCCTCAACAGAGAGATGTTATACCTACACGTTTTGTATTTAATTAAAGAAAAGAACGAATTTAAAAGTGGCAAATTCGAAGCAAAAAACACCAAAAATTTTCAATTCTGTGTGTGCGCATGTCGTTTTTGCTCTGTTGTTAGTATTTTAGTACATGTTTTTCTCTGTCGTCGTTGTTGTCTCTCTCACTACTCTCTGCTGAATTGCGGCGTGTTCCTTATTTATTATTCCGCGTCGTATTCTTCGTGCTCTTCGCCCGATCCCATGCCGTCGTCATCGTGGTCGTCTCCGATGACCGAGGCCATGACGAACGTAACCGGGACGTTGCACGTGGACGCGCCGCCGCCTCCGCGGAGCGAGTTTCCAACTCCGTCGTTTTGGTCCGCCGTGGTGGCGTTGGTGTCGCCAAACGCGTTGCTTTGGTGATGACCAAGTAACGCGCGGAGACGGAGCATGTGCGCGACTTTAAGAACGCCGGTTTCGCCGACGGAAATTTTTGTCGTCGCCTTGTACGCTTCGTCGGTTTCCACGTGGTGGTGGCGATGGTGAGGCAGATGGAAGCCTGCGGCGCCTCCACCACCACCTTGCGTTTGCGTTTGCGTTTGCGTTTGGCGGTATTGGCCGAACGTGTTATTCGTTCCTCCCGCGGTTGCGATAACGGCGCCGCTATGCGTTGGAACCATCGTCGATCGCTTCAAAAATTCTTGCTTGTACGTCCACTTTTGTTTTCTTTTGTTCGATGTCTGTCCCTCTCCTCCTCCGTCTCCTCCTCCTCTTCCTCCTCCTCCTCCTTCTCCCCCTCGAGGAGACGCTTCGCGAAAGGAATACTCGACCAGAGACGATAAATCGACGTCGACTTTGACGCTTCCAATGTCGCTCGATTCAGAAACGAACGCCAACGAATCTCTCGTCGCTATCAAAGACACGTTTGCGTTCGCCCACTCTAAATCTTCGATGATTTCCTTCCATCTCGTCGTCGGTAACACGAACGTCACGAGCGCTCTCCCGATCCTTAAAAACTCGTCGCGGTCTTCGTCGTCCTCGTTATTCATTTCATCTTCGTCTTCCCCAAACACGTTCGCCTCGGTCGCCACGTCCGCGTACGTCGTCTGCCGCAACGGCCTCAAACCTCTCTGATTCTCACTCCCTCCACCTCCTCCTCCAATCACCGTCGTCTCTCTCACCGAGTTCGATTCCAACGCCACTCGCCCGTGCCTATCCGGGTACGAAAGCGATACCGTCTGGCCGCCGGCGCAATCCTCCCCGAGGAGAGCGTTGCCGTTCGACCTGTTCGCGAACATCTCCAATACGTCCACGAACGCGTCTAAAGACATCCCTATGTACTTTCTAATCTCTTCTTCTTCCGGCGGTTCGTTTCCGTTATTCGCATTATTATTCCGCGCTCGGGGACGACAGTCACCTCCTCCCCCCGTCGCCTCTCCTCCTCCGCCGCCACCACCCCTTCTCTCCTCTTCATCATCTCCATCATCCGCCTCGTCGTCGTCGTTTTCCTCGTTTTCCTCCTCCTCAGCTTCCTCATCTTCCTCATCTTCCTCCTCCTCCTGATTATTGCGCCCGAACCCGACCCGAAACCTCTCGAACGTCCCTCTCCGAAATATCGCCGTCGCTTTTAAGCTCTTGCTTTGGTCTAAGCTGATAAACCCGATCCCTCGATTCGAGATCCACGCTTTCACTTTTTGCCCTCCACGTTTTGTAGGATTCAACTGGATTCCGGAAAGGACTTGGGAAAACGTTTTCGCGTGCGCGATGGTGCACTCCAAATCTCTCCGTTTTCGTACGTTTCGATGTCTGTTGTTGTTGTTCTCATCGATTCTATTTTCGACGTTGTCGCTCCTCCGTCGTCGTCGTCTGTGTTGTTCGACCATGTACTCTTTGCGCTAATAAAAATCTGATGAATTTTTGAAAATAATTTTTGTCACTCGTGTCGTGCGCAAAAAACAACTGTTCCTCTTCTGTGCACTCAAAAGTGAACACACAGGTGATAGTATATCTGTATTTCTTCTTCAATTTTATGTGCTCTGTGTGATGAGAAGGAGAGATGTTTGTTGTCTTTTGTTGTCTGATTAGATGATCTTCAAAAGTATTTGGAAAGTCTCCGCAGAACTGAGTGTCTTAAACATTTTTAAACTCTTTAGGATACTCCTCGAATACACACGTTATGAGCGAGCAGAAATCACCTCTGAATTACCTACTTGTCGACAGAAGTCTGTCGACCCATTTTTTATAAAAACTCTTCATACTTTTAAGAGGGAGAGAAACACGAGCGTTGGTTTAAGCGTCGTCTTTATCGTCGTCAAAAGAACGAGAACTTTGCGAGGAGGAGGAGGAGGAGGAGGACAATGTCTGTCGTCTTTAGCTCTTGGCTTCTCTGCGTTTGCATCACCCTCCAGTACTTGTTCTTCCTCTTTTTTTTCCCATCGTTATCGTTCGGGAGGAAACCTCGTGGGAGTCCTTTCCAAGAAGAAACGAATAGGAACGACAGTCGAGTGATTCGGACGCGATTTTTGATGCAACTGTACGCGTGTTTGCTTGGATTTCTGCTCGTCCTGTGGTGGTTGAGAGAGACGATGTCTTTTAAGGAGGTGTTCGCGATGGTGTGCACGGGAGGAGAAACGAAGAAGAACTCATCGAAATCATCATCTTCACGGATGTTTGGTATTCTTGGCGTCGCGATGGATGTGACGACGGACCTCTTCTTTGGTCTCGCGGTGACGGGTTTGGTGTATTTCGGACCGGTGGTGTGCGCGATCTTTCGATCATCCGCGATGATGCATCAGCGGTCAGGTGATGATGATTACGATGAGAACGAGGATGAGAACAACGAGAACGAGCACAACGGGAAAATTATCGACGGTATGTTTCGATTGTTATTCGGACACCACCGCGAAAACGCGGAACGATACGGCCGGCTCGTTCCGATTCGAGATGTACTCCTCGCGTCGTTCTTCGAGGAGTTCATCTTCCGCGGCTTGTTGCTCACCGTTCTCCTCGGTACCGGCTCCGATAAGGGAACTGCGACGAGCGGCAGCGCCGCCGTCTCGACGAGGAGCGCGGTGTACGTCAGTCCGCTTTTCTTCGGTTTCGCGCACATCAACCACTATTTCGCGCTGAAAAAAGTCTACGGCTCTGCGAAAGCCTCGCGATTTGTTTTGTTCCAGTGCATCTACACGACCGCGTTCGGCGCGCTCGCTGGTACCATATTCTGGCGGTGCAAAGCCGGCCTCGCCGGCGCGTGGAGTTTACACGCGTCCATGAACGCGTTCGGCGTGCCTGATTTTCGACCATTTCGTCGTCGAAAAACCAATGCGTTTGAGCCGCCGCATTTTAGAAGAAGAGGAAGGAATAATAGCGATGATTATAATAGCGGCGTTAAAGGAAAAGATTTCAACGCGAAGATCATCAACTGGTTGGAGAGATTCTGTTACGTTCTCGGCCCGGCGGTCGCGCGCGAATTCGTTCGGAGTAGGATTGTAGTTTAGAGAGAACGCTCGCTCGAGCGTAGTATACATATAATAAACTACGCGGTAGTATAAACAAAAGCGCTTTCAGAGAATCCTCCGTTATGCTTTGGAAACAAAGAATATATAATCATCCTGGCCTAAAATCTCTTACTCCTTTTCTCACACAGTCAGAGAGGATGGAAAACGTCTGATTTTTGCTCAATTTTTCCGCACTTTTTCCACCATACATTTAGTAGTAGTAAACGCGCGTTAACGCACCGTCACATTCCTTTTCCTCCTCCTCCTCCTCCTCCTCCTCCTCCTCCTCGAGAACGTTTTTAGCTCTCGTTTGCGTTTTGTCGCGCGAGAGAAAACGCATAAAATGGTCTCCCCCGAACCGACAAAACTTGAAGACGAGGACGGCGACGGTTCACCAATTCGTCAGCGGAATTCCAAAAACGACGACTTTTCCTCTTCTTCCATGTCTTCATCTTCGTCGCCGCGACCATCGTCCAGAGACGAGGACGATGATTCAGACGACGACGACGATCGCGAAGGCGAGGACGAGTATAAAAAAGGCGGGTACCACCGCGTTTCCATCGGGGATTGCTTTCACGACAATCGATACCGAATCGAACGGAAATTAGGCTGGGGGCACTTTAGCACGGTGTGGATAGTGAGCGATTTAGTGAAACGGACGATGAAAGAAGAAGAAGAAGAAAAAGAGATGGAGTTTGAGGAGAATAATAAACATACGTACGCGTTGAAGATACAAAAGTCGGCGTCGCATTACTTGGAAGCGGCGAGAGACGAGATTGAGATATTGAAGCAGATTGCGAGCGGACAGAGGAAAGAAAACGAGGACGAGGACGCTACTAGGAAGAATGAATACAGCGAGAACGCGAAACACGTGGTGCAGTTGGTGGATTCGTTCGAGCACATAGGCGCGAACGGAACGCACGTGTGCATGGTGTTTGAACGTCTGGGCGATAATTTGTTGACGCTGATTAAACGGTACGACTATTTAGGTATTCCAATTCCAGGCGTGAGGAGAATCGCGATTGGTATTTTGAAAGGGTTGGATTATTTGCATCGCGAGAGGGAAATCATACACACGGATTTGAAGCCAGAGAATCTCCTTTTAACGAGGTTTTTACCGCCGAAGATGTCGAAGAGAAGTCGGTCTTCGTCGAGCGTCGCGGCGGTTGGCCAGGCGACGCCGGGGACGACGCCGACGAAGATGGAGCAGATGACGAAGGATTTAGGAAAAATGAACATGCCAAATAATAGCGGCGCGAGTAACAAAGATGAAGACGATATCGCGAGAGGAGAGCAAGAGCAGAGAAAGTCTGTGGGAGGTGGAAAACCACCGCGTTTCACTCTCTCTCCAGAAGAACTGGATAACTTAGATGTGAAAATCGTGGATTTAGGTAACGCGTGTTGGACGTACAAGCAATTCACCTCGGACATTCAGACGCGACAATACCGATCGCCGGAGGTTATTTTGGGCACTAAATACGGTGCCGCGTGCGATGTATGGTCGTTAGCGTGCGTCATTTTTGAACTCGTCACCGGTGACGTCTTGTTTGACCCTCGAAGTGGGGAAACGCACGAACGCGACGACGATCATTTAGCGCTCATGATGGAACTCGCCGGGAAGAAGATGCCGAAGAAAATCGCTCTCGGTGGGAAACGGTCGAAAGATTTCTTTAACCGCTCGTGCGAATTGAGGAACATTAAAAACTTGAAGTTTTGGACGTTAGACCGCGTTTTAGTGGAAAAGTATCGATTAGACGAGGACGAGGCGATGGAACTGACGGCGTTTTTGAAGCCGATGTTGGATTTCGACCCGAAAAACCGCGCTACCGCAGAGGAGTTGCTGAAACATCCGTGGTTGAGCACGTACTAGATATAGAGCATATATGCCGCCAACAGATAATAATAATCACAATAGTAAGTGAGCATCATTCGTCGTTGCGCGGCGGGTATATACGTACACTTTAAGTCTCTCTGTAGAAAACAAGATACAAAAAGCGAGAAATTGTAATAAAAATATATTAAAAAGAAGCACATCATCTTCGTTTAAAATCATGTACCTTTCGACTGATGCACACTTACTTCTCCCCTTTCGGCGCGGGTGGACTCGGTAAATTCACCGTTCTCAACAACCACAACGATATACTCATCCCCAACCAGTGCGCCAACATCGCGTTGCTCGCCGCTTGAACCAAGAAAATATCCAACGCCAACACCGGATTGGCATTTTGCGCGAATGGCCCAGTCGCCGCAATCGTCAAAGTCTTCGCGAATAACAACCCCGTCGTCGCTTGTAAACCAACAATCGTGGCGCCCAACCCAACCAAATTCACCGTCAACCCAGTCGTCAACGCTTTCACCACCTCCGCTCTCGGCGGCACCAATTCGAGATCCGCGATGGACGCTTTCAACCGGTCACCCAATCGAACTAACCCGAGCGACCAAAACGTGGTAAAAAACCCAGCCATGATCCCGAACAAGATAAAATACAACCCCGCGTCCGTGGCTTTCGTGAACCCTTTAAACAAAAACGAAAACACCACCACCACCGCGGCGACGGTGAAGAGAATCAACTGCCCCCAAAACCCCCATCGGCCTAACGTTTTGCACGCCGCTGCCGTTCGAGACACTTTACGCGCGATCGATTCCGCGTTATCCACCGACGCTTTCGTCGTCACAAATAAAGCTCTTTTCTTCCTCTGTCTCGTCGTCAAATGCGCATCTGATTCACCGCCAAATAAACCGCCGCTTTTGTTGGACTTAACAGTTCTTGGGGAAAACACGAATTTGGACGCAACAATTTTTGAATCAATTCTCCCTCCTCGTTTACCTCCTCCTCGTAAAAGAAACGATGATGATTGCGCGACCCTCCTTTGCCTCAAACACAACAGAGAAGCCCCCGGTTGTTGTCCCGTTTGGGAGAAGAGCCCCTGCATCGGCGAAGACGTCAGTAAATGCATATGATACGGAGATACACAAAAGATTCGAGAGTTTTTTTGTGCAGTTGACGAACAAAAATAATAAAAAAAGAAAGAAAAAAACGCTCAAATCTCTCGCTTTTGTTCGGTCAAACAAACACACATGCGACATTCACAAACAATCTCATCTCTCTCTCTCTCTCTCTTTTTCCTTCCTTCCGCGCAAACGGCGAAGAGAAGAAGGAGAGAGGATGAAGAAGAAGAAATATCGCGAAAGAAAAGGTGCCTCGATGACGAAGAACAGGGGCTTCGACCCGTTACGATTGGGTGGTGCGAACAGTAATGAAGAGTCTTCTTTGTTGCAAACGAGGCGACGACCGTTTTTGCGACTCGAGATTGGAGAACGTTTGGAGTTTTCTTGTTTCGTCGGTGACAACTTCGAGGAGGAGCATCAAATCACCGGGCGAGTCGTTGGCGTGCACGTGAAATGTAACAACGAGAATTGCGAGGTCGTGCATCCGTATAAGGCGGAAGTTGACGAGGAGTTTCGCGCTTTGCTCGGGTATAAATTTTATCTCATCCGTGACGACACGAACGAAAGCTGTCGCTTGGAAAACATGGGGTGCTACAAAAGCAAGAGGAGACCAAAGTTGAGGTTTGAGGTTGGCCAACGGGTGCAAGCGAGAGTGGTTCCGTTTTCAGATCCAACGAGTAGTCGGGAGAGTATGTGGGAGACTGGAACGATAGTGGAACACTGGACTCGACCCCCGGGTTTTGATATCTCGGATGGGTGCGCTTTGCCATACAAGATTCGCATTCACGACGTGATAAAAAATGTCGTGCGAGACGGTGCCGATTTTGTTTGCGCCGATTTCGACGCAGACGGTTGCGTGAGAGAAGAAGTAAGGGCAACAATTGGACCACCGACGACGTTGGCGACGTTATTGTTGGAGATACCAGATCTTTTCGAGAATGAAATAATTTGGCGGTTAACCACCGGCGATTTGAAGCGATTTGCGTTGAGCTCGAAGAAGTGTTACGAGAGAGTGAAACGATCGTTCAATACGTACGAGTTTGAGGATTTGACTCTGGAGGAGCTTCAAGAAGGACCGAGTCCACTTATGGATTTGTTTGAGAAAGAGGAGAACACAGATTTGCTCGCGAAAGTCGTGTCATTCCTGAATCCGACAGACGTGAAATTCGCGTGTTTGGCGACGAAAACAATGTTGACAGGTTTGAAAGGAACCGGATGGCAAGTGTCCTCGCATCGAAAGTGAACGTTCCCAGACTCCCGAGTGATGACCCCTGATCACGGTGTCTGGTTCATTCACGAGTTTTCTTCAGTAACTACCCTGAAAAAGTTCTTCGAAAGATTCTTCGATCATGAAATTTACGCAAACAGGGGTCGTATCTTCGACAGCGTTTGGGTAGGTTTATGTGTCATTGGGAGGATGGAACTCGTCGACTGGTGGAGGAACGAAAAAATTTGTGTCGAGAATAATTGGAACTGGCACCCAGTGGCTCCAATAATTGCCAGACAGGAAGGACACGAAGAGTTTGCGAAAGCGTTGATCGACCGCGGATGTAGTGATGGTCCGATACCCGAACGATTTCGCTGTTGTATGAACTGTCCTCGCGCGGCATATCATTTGACCGCCGCCGATGATAGTGATGAAGAGGAAAGTGAAGAGGAGGAGTGATAATTACGTGCCATCAAAGCTGTACAATTGGAAAGAGAGAGAGAGAGAGAGAGACGCACACAAAAGTAGAGCTGTAAAATATAAAAGCATATACATCCATCCTACGTTACGCCGTCCCGACCCTTGAAAACGCGGCATATTCGTGCAACCAACTTGGTGATTCGTAATTAAGTTGCGCAGAGTTCATCGGCTGCTGTGATTTATCCTCGGTAGAACCAAAACCCATACTCGCGCCGTTCGCGAAATCAATCCCGGAAAGCGCCGATTTTGCGGCCGCTTCAGTCACGGCCAACTTTTCTCTTAACAACGCATTTTCAGCTAGCAGTTTATCGCGTTGCGCGGATACGCTCGCGTTAGTGCGTCTCGCGAAATCGGCGGCAGCGTATGCAACGTCTCGGTCAGCTTCGCGCGATTTGATCTCATCAAGTTGCTTCTGTGCAAGGAGTTTCGTCGGTTGTAAAGCCGTTTCCGCGTCTTCGGCTTTCGCTCGAAACGAGTCGCGGTCGTCTTCCACGGTTTTTAACTTTCGCTTCAGAACATCTTCCCTCTTTTCCGAGTCTTCTAACTTTGCAGATACGTCGTCAAACTTTCGATTCGTTTGGTCCAATTGCGTTTGTAACAGACGCGAAAGCGCTCTCGCCTTTGTGCATTCCTCTTCGGTAGATGTAAACTTCTCGATAACGCGATTGAGTTCCGCAGCTTCCGCTTCCAGCGCTTTCGTTTTACCTTGTAACTCTTGCTCGAACCCATTCGCTAAAGATTCCGCGTTTTGCGCAGAGGTTCGCAAACGCGAACACTCGGCTTCCAACTCCGCCGATAACTTTCGGTAGTCTTTACACCGCTCTTCGATGACATTTGCCTTCTCCTCGGCATCTTTCGCTCTCGCTTGCATTTCGGCGTGCAATTGACGCAACATCTCGAGTTCGTCGCGTCGCTTCTCGTCTTCATGTCGTGCCGCGGACATGCGTGAAAGCCAAATCGATTCGGCTTCGGATGATTTCATCGCTCGTTCTTCCGCCTCCACGGTGCGTTTGCGTTCTTGTTCCAGATTTAATTTCAACTCGCCAATGATGGCGGCGTAATAGTCGTTGTCGTTTGATGCGTTTACTACGGGCGGGGAAGGTATCGTGACCGATATGTCCGCGAGCGGCGTTCTCTTTTTTCGTTGTGTATTTTGTTGTTGTTGTTGTTGTTGTTGTCTTTGTTCGTCGGAGTGAAACGCCATCTGAGGCGTGTGAAAATTCAAATTTTGTGGCGTCGGCGGCATGTCATCCTCGTTGTCTTCGGTAAACTGAAACGGTAACGGTGAAGCGTTCGGCGTCGATGTCGTCGCTATACGCACAGAATTATTACGCCCACCCAACTTGTTTTCTAAACGTTCTCTTTCAACTTTTTGAGCCGTCATCATCGGCGGCGGCGGCAGCGGCACGTTTACCGCCACCTTTGCTCGCGTTTCCAACTCTAATATCTTTTTCGACCTCTGTTTCTCGTGATTCTGTTGTTGCATGTGTACTATTTTCTTCACCGATGGTGGCGGTGGCGGTAAAATGGCTGTCGTCGCAGCCATGTTGGCAATTTGTGTTCCTCCATACGGCGTCGACCCGTTGATGATACACGCGCTTCGGAAATATTTCTGAAAGACGTAGTTCCCGCTATTACTATCACCACTACTCTCGCCTTCATCCGCATCGTCCACGAGCATCGCGTGCAACAATCTCGTCGCTGGATTCTTGCGCCAACGTCTCGCCAACACGTCACTTTGCTGTTGTTGCTGCTGTTGCGACTTTGCGTCCATCCCTCCGTACTCTCTCAACGCGCTCGCGACGGCTGAAATTCTCGACACCGACGCCTGTCTTTTCAACACCTCCTCGCTCGTCGACGTGGCAAACACCGACGCTTTCGGCGCGACTGGTGGTAACGCAATCAACCGTAACTTTCCAACAGGTCTATTCTCGCCAACTTTTAAATAAAAACAAAAACCAACCGCCCGGTCGTCGCCTCTCGGCAAATACTTCACGATATCCCTCGCGTCTTCCTTATTCACCAGTTCCGCCCGCTCCAACTTCGCGCCCTTCCGCTCATCTTCCGAAGAACTCGCCCCTAACCCTCCCACCATTCGCATCGCAACCACGTCCACCAACGTCGCCTTCTCCTTCATCCCGATTGCCGCGCACGTCGCTTTCAACGTAAACGCGCTCTTCGGCACCCGTCTTAACTCTTTCTCGAACAAGCTTTCGCTCGCCCACGATATCGCGCACGCGAACTGTTTTAAAGTCATCTCCACGTCGTCTCCAGATATCACGATCGTCGCGTCTTCGGAGACGAGCAAGGCGTGAGAAATCATCGCGTGGACGTGCGTTTTCATCATCGCACCGAATGTGACGTCTTCGATGTTTTCTGTACCATTTTTTTCGATTTCAAAAAAGCTCGACCGTTTCACGCCTCGGCTGTTCAAAACGCGTTCGATTTCATCATCAACCAAGTCTTCTTCTTCTCCGCTTTTAGAGAACTTGTTGGTCGTGTTCGCATTCGTGGTAGTATGAACGTTCGTAAACGTCAAGAGTGCGGCTACATTTGGTGGAGCAGCGCTCATCAAAGCTCCGTCGTTCTCGTCGGTCGTCATCCTTGGTGTTCGGGGAAACGTATCTAAAAATGCGCAGAGGAAAACACTTTAAAAGAAGCGCTCGCGGATGATGATGAATGCGATGCCCTTAACGCGGCTTATTAATGAAATATATATGTACACGATCGAGAGGGAAAGAGAGAGAAGGATAAAGGAGAGGAAAAGCTTTCTCTCTTTCTTTCTGCAAAGAACTTTAATGTGAGAAATTTGTGCCGTCTAACGGCCTCATTTGGTTCCTAAAACAACTGCTATTCTCTAGTACGTTCGCCGTCCCGTCCGAGATCACGAAGGACGACGAAACAAAGCTTCGTTCCACGCTCTCACGTCCACGCTCTCGCCGATAAACCCTCCTCCGCCACCTCCTCTTTTCGTCTCCTTTTCCTCCTCCTCCTCCTCGCCCGCTTTCCTTCTTCGTCTTCTTCGTCGCAGTACGTCCGAGGAGGAGGCGCGAGACGCCGCTCTGCGGTACGTGAACAACCGCCCGTCGTCCAACGAAAGCACTTTCACGCGGCTTAAACATTCGATTAAAATCATGTACATACACACCGCTAAAGCCATCCACAGAGGGAACGCTTTGGCGTAATGTTTTGAGAACATTATAAACCGGACGAGCGTATCGTCATCGTAATGCTCGGATTTGGTCTTCGTTGTCAAATTCGTTTCCTTTTGGTCTTCTCTTGGATTCGGAGAAAAGAGAAGGTACAGGTGGAAGAAGAAGAGGACGGTGGATAAAACGATGCCGGCGAAGCCGTACGCTTCCTGTTTTTGATTAGAGTGAGTGAGAGAGAGAGAGAGAGAGAGAGAGAGAGAGTTAGAGAGAGAGAGAGTAACACTCATCACACAAATGGTATCTGAACGCGCAGTTGATTACAAAACGAAACGAATAACGATGATAGTACCGCAGGGGTCACCGGATGCGCTGACGAGTAAAACGGCTCGACGGTTCCTTTGAATACGAGTTCGTCTTCTTCTCGTCCCTTCTTCTTTGTCGTAGTATTCGCTCGTTTCATCATCACATCAAAGTAGAGTTTTCCCCTACATGTTAAAGTGAAGCCATTTCTCTCCACTTTAAAGCGCACATTAAACGCACACATATTGTATACAGTAACTCTGCGTAATACGAATAAGACACTCGAGAGAGCACAGAAAATGATCCCATCTGTATCGTCCTCGTTTTTGCTCATCGGTGCGGTCGCGCTTCTCCGCTCGGTGAAGAAAACGAAGAAGACGAGAAAAGTCTTCAGAGTGTACATGGATGGATGTTTCGACTTGATGCATTTCGGCCACGCGAACGCGCTAAGACAGGCAAGAGCGATTGCCTCTTTAGCATCAGCAGGAGGAGAAGGAGGAGATGTGGAGGGAGCAGGAGCAGAAGTCGAATTAATCGTCGGTCTGGTCTCGGACGAGGAGATTTTGCGGTGCAAAGGCCCACCGGTGTTACCGGAGCAGGAGAGGGTGAAGTGCGTGCGAGCGGTGAAGTGGGTGGACGATATAATCGCGAACGTGCCGTACGAGTTGACCAGGGAGTTTGTGGAGGAGTTATTTTCGGAGAAGTATGGGATCGATTGCATCGTGCACGGGGACGACCCGTGTTATTTACCGGACGGGACGGACGCGTACGCGATACCGAAAGCGTTGGGGAAATATCGCGAGATCAAGAGGACGGAAGGGGTGTCGACGACGGACTTGGTGGCCAGGTTGTTGGAGTACGCGGATGCGAGCGAGAACACGAGTAACAGCGCGGGTGATGAGAGCAGTGGGGGTAAAAGGAACGAGAAAAACGAGAGACACGAGGCGAGATTTTGTACGACGGCGTCGAGGATAGCGCAGTTCGCGGCGAAAGTTTCGTACAGTAAAACGTCCAAGATGCACGAGGAGACCGAGAAAAGGAAGACAGATAAAAAGCAAAGGAATAACGAGAAAACCGAAGAAACGACGTGTTGTTACGTCGTCGGTGCGTTCGACGTGTTCAACGCCGGTCACGTGGAACTCCTGGAAGAGTGCTCGTTCGTAGCGGATAAAGTCGTCTGCGCGGTTATCGCGGACGAGTATTTAACGCGCGACCAAACGAACCAACCGCCGCCGATGCTCAACCAATCCGAACGCGCCATGTCTGCCATCGCGTGCAGACACTGCGACGATGTCGTCGTTGGCGCGCCGGCACGACTCACCGATGACATTTGTAAAACATTCAACGTGACCGCGGTCGTCTTTGAAGACGACGACGCCGTCACCGAGCGCGATCGAAACGTCTGCAAAAAGAACGGCGTCCAAATCCTCTCGGTGAAAGAAAGAGTCTTCTCGAGGAAGAAACTCACCATCGCGAAAAGAGTGCAAGCAAACAGAGCGCTGTTCGAAGAGAGACAAAAACGGAAAATGGCGAGCGAGAAGGCGTACTACGAGCAAAAAGCCTTCGTCGCGGAAGATTAAATAAGATTTATTTAATGCACCATCATCATCGCAGTAATAGTAGTAGTAGAAGAAGAAGTAGGAGTGTTGGTATTTAAACTGTTTTATAATAACGATGAGATGAAAAGAAGTCCTCTCGCATATCATCGTTGTTCGCTTTTTTACGGTATCTGTCTGTTGTACGACACGTCCGATCCCAGCGCAACTTTCTCGCTTTTCTCCGCCTCCACTTCCGCCAAAACCGGCGACAAATAGTGGTCGAACGGCGTTTGTTTCTCCATCGTCTCTTTATCCAAGTAAATATGTTTCATGCTTAAATCCATGGCTCGTTTTAACCGTTGCGTTCGCATCTCTCGTTCCTCTTTCGGCAGGCGATCTAACGCCTCTTGGACGTCTAAATTTTGCGTCTCGTCGAGTAAATCGTCGTAGCGTAAACCGTACTTGGAGAGTTCGTAACCGACGGTTCGTCGGTAGTAATTGGACATCGCGGAGAGTGGACCGGCGAAGACTTTTAGAAGGAACGAGGACATGTTTACTCTTTGTTCCACACCGTGCTAAACCTCTCTAATCTCTCTCTCGTCTCTCTCTTTGTGTTGTGTTTTGGGGCAAAAGAAAAGAAGGAAAAAGGGCAAGAAGTAATTAGGGTTGGACGCCCTAAATATAAAATTTTGTTTCAACGAGACTGGGAGAAAAAAGGAACAAAAAACTTAATTAATTCTTTCGTGTTTTTGTTGTTCTGGTGTTGTTGTTGTTCCTGTTGCTGTTTTAGAGGAGGGAGAGTCAAGAGAGAGAGAGAAGAGAGAGATGTTTTGTTCTACTTCTTCTTTGTCTTCATCCTCTTCTTCGGGGGTGAATTTGTTTTTGTTGGGAAAAAATCACGAAGCGACGAATCCGAAGCAAAATCACTTTGACAGAAAACGAGAGGAGAAGAAGATTTCCTCCTCCTCCTCCTGGAAGAAACGGAGGAGGAAAAGGAACACAAATGCGAACAACGTGATAGTTGACGACGGTGTAAACGTGGAATTGCAAGACGGGGTGATTGGAGCGAGAGACGCGCGATTGTACGCGCAAACAAAGAGATTGGAAGATTTGGAAACGACGGTTAAAAACGTTGAAGAAGACAAAGAAGACAACAAAGAAGGAAATAGTAGCAGAGATTTTTTACACGAGTCTTTAGGGATTACCTATCGCTTGGTCGAGAAAGATAAACAACAAGATTTGGAATGCGATTTAGACGCTCTGAACGATATATTCGTCTCGGTGAATTTCAGTCGACGACCGAACGATAAGCTGTACTTGGCGTTGGAGAAGAGTTATCTGTGTTGCTTCGCGGAGGTGGACGTGGAATACGAGACGCGAGCGTTGGATGTAAACAATAACTCGGTGGAGTCGACTAGCGTGGAAACGAGGAGAGAGGTTATTGGTTTCGCGAGAATGACCAGCGACGCCGCGTTTGTAGCGACGGTTTGGGATTTAGTTGTCGCACCGCCGTACCAAGGGAAAGGGATTGGGACCGCTATCGTCGAGAGGATGATTGCAAAGGCGAAAGAAACCGCTCCCGGGATGGTTGTGAATCTCTGCGCGGTCGCCGAGGCTGAAAATATGTACAAAAGAATTGGGTTTCGGAAAAACGAAGAGGAAGTCATCGCCATGCAATTTAATCCAGCGTTGCAGGCGATGAATCGGTTTCAGTCGGTTAACTTTAGCATTCAATAAAAGTAGCATTTGTAAAATATAAGAAACGCGATTTAAATAAAATAATATACATCTCCCCGCAAAACTCTCTCTTTATTCCGAGGGTCCTTCGTTCGCCTTCTCCGCTTCGCTCTGGTAAAAGACCAGCGCGAGCGCGGCAGCCAGCGCAGAACTGACCGCAAACTCACCTCTCGCCAGTTCAAAAATCACGACGATCCCTAACAACAGCTTTAGCAAAAAAAACGTCGCGCCTCGTTGCGTCTCCGCCAACGTCTTCTTCATCTTCTCGTCCGTGTTCATCGCTTCCTCGTCCGCTAACTTCCTCGTCAACGGATTCACATGTTTCTCTTTCTTCCTATCCACGTCGATGGCGTTCACCCCTTTCTCTCTCCTCGACGCTCGGCTCGTCCCTCTCGCCAACTCCTCCGCCATCTGTCTCAACTCTTCCTTCAGCGCCTCGTTTCTCTTCTTCGCGATCTCGCTCTCCTCGGCCATCTTCTTCAACTCCGCGTCTAAATCGCTCGCGATTAATCCAAACTCCAGCGAGTTCTTATCTTGCATCAAATTCATCTCCCGATCGAGCTCTTCTTTCTTCTTCGTTGCCATCTCGTTTAATTTTTCTCGACCTTCTTCGAGTTTCTTTTCCGCTTCGTCTATTTTCGCTCTCAAGCGCAACTCTCTCTTGAGGACGTCCTCGATGTCCTCGGAGTTTTCTTTCGCCGCCGCGGAGGAGAAAATCGCGTCGATGTCACCGATGGAAAGTTTGTTAATCTCTTCCTCGTAATCTGAATCCTCTCTTTTGTTGTTATCGTTATTCATCGCGTCCGTTCTTCGTCCTCGTTTAAGCCGTCGTTTTCCTCGTTCGATTTTTCCCAACGATGATGTTGCAGAATAATAGGAGGAAAAAGAAGAAGAAGAGAAAAACGAGGACGAGGACGACGACGACGCTCGTTTCGAAGAACACGCTCTCGTTGCGGCGAACGAGGACAAAAACGACAGAGACGACATCGAGAGAGAGAGAGAGAGAGAATAGTGCAGAGAAAAGTGCGTTAATTCAATCCCCACACAGATGTTTAGGGTTTAAGCTTCTGTTTCTGTCCGTATCTTTTCTCATCATATATTCGTTACATGTGAAAGCCTGCGAGGAGGCTCGTCGCCGGTTTTAAGACACAGAAGAGAGAGTTTAGAGAGAAAGTAAGAGAGAAAGGAGAGACGTTTCTTTGGGAGAGTGAGCTTTTTTTGTGCGCGTGTTTTAGACAACACACATTATCCCGGGAAAAGAGGAGTTTTAATCAATCGTTTTGGATTGATTTCAGAGACCAGTCAGCATGACGAGAAGTATACTGCAGAGCGCGTTGACGTCTGGGTGCGTCATGGCGTGCGGGGACGTGTTGTGTCAAATCATCAATCCAAGCAGTAGTGTGAATGCCGCCGAAGAGGCCTCTACTTCTTCTTCATCATCTTCGAGCGATAATGGTACCAATACTACTACCGGGAAAAGAGAGGAAAACCACAACAACACAAAATATTATAACATTCAGGCGATGATAAAGGAATTAGATTACGAGCGAACTTTACGATTCTTTACGGTTGGTTTGACGTTACACGGTCCGATGTTTCACTACGCGTTGCCGTGGCTTCACCGAGTGCAGTTTTGTAGAGTCAAGCGATTATTTGGGAATTGGCAGAACCACGCGTTGCCGAAAGTGGCGCTCGGACACGTGACGTTGTTCCCCGCGTACACGTCTATGTTTCTGGGATATTTAGGCGTGTTAGAAGGACTTAATTTCAGAGAGAACACGGAAAGGATGGAATCGAGGCTGCCGGATTTGTTGATTTACGGCTCGGCGATTTGGCCGGTGGCAAACGTCGTGAACTTTGCGTACGTGCCGCTACACAGAAGATTATTGTATTTGAACATGATTGGCGTCGGATGGAATGCATTCTTGAGTTTTCAAACGTGTAACGGAGCAGACGAGCAAGAAGGAGCAAACGATGGGAGCAATAAAGGTGGCAGCAATAATAACAAGTCGAGTAAAATTAGAAGTAGGTACCTCTCCGATTCCAAGTCGTGCGCCGCGAAAGCGGCGGTGAACTCTTCTCGAAACTAGAGAGAGAACGAGAAGAAAATAGGACGCAACAACGTGTACTAGATAGTCAATTTTATTATTAGCTCCATGCGAACCGCTGTATGATACCGTAGAATATGATACATACCTATTACTTTATGTCATAAAAAACTATTACGTGTACGTCGTCAAATACCCGAACTTTTCTAAGTTTTGGTACAAATCCACCTCTCTCTGGAACGGGTGCACCTTCTCCCTTCCTTTCTGCGGTCGCTCCCAGTCGTAATAATGCGGCCTTGAAAACTTCCCGAAATAATTCTTGCTCTGAAACCCAAACATTTCTACTTTCTCGCACATTTTCAACGCCAAAACGACCCCTACTAAACCGCTGGAAGGTTTCTCCCCGTGCTTACCGATCCATGCCCAAGCGTGGCACAGCATCTCCGGATCTAACACGAAACTTCTGTTCCGAATATCTTCCGGTTTTTGCTCGAGCTTTTTCACCCACGTTTTCACGTCGCTTCCTCTCGCCGTCGTCAGTCTCAATTCGCCTTCCGTACCTTCTGGACCTTTATAATCGACCGCGTTGAGCAAACGCACCGTGGTCTTTTGACCGACAAACTGCTCGTACCCTTGCGTGACCGCCGCGTTGAACCGTATCACCGCTTCGTTCTTATCGATATCAAAACCAAACTGCGTCTCGAGCAAGGAACCCGAGTTACCAACCACCGCGCACGATTTATACCTTTTCTTCTTCCTTTTTTGCACGCTACTACTACTGCTGCTACTCATACTACTCCTACTACTACCTAGCGCATCATCGCCGTCATCACTCTCCTCCCATGAAGACGACGACTTCGTCTCCGTTCCTCCGTCTTTTGCGACGTCCTCGTTCGCGTCTTCCAAATCCAACCCCTCCGTAAACCAATCCTCGTTCCCTAACGCGTTCAACAACCCCACTCCGCTTTGCTTTTTCATCTCTCGATACTCGTGCATCTTCACCACGTGCGACCCTCCACAGGTGAACTCTAAACTCGATCGCAATCTTCGTTTCGACAGCGATATCGGCACTTGTTCGAGTAACAACGAGGCGATTTGGTCGAGAAATTTCCCTTCTTCCGGAGACACAGATGTTGTCTTATTACTATTCGTATCGCTTCTTCTTCTTGTTCTCGTCGTCTGAATCGTCGTCCTCGTCGTCGTCAAAGAAGAGAAAGGGAAGGAGAGGTTGGAGACGAGTAAAACCAACGTCCACAGGAGGAGAAACCGGACGATTTTCGCTTCCCATTTGGACGAGAAGGAGGAGTCTTTCGCCGCTGCTTTTGTCGATCGAAGAACCCCGCGATGATGATGAGTACGAGTACGATGATCATCGTCGCCATCATCACGGCGTCCCCTCAAAGATGATGATGATGAATATCGAGCAGTGTTCGTCGTCGGTAACATCTTCTTCCTCCTCTCTCGCTAAACTCTCGCTCTGACTTTTCTCTCAAACTTGTGAAGATTTCCCCAAAGTTTGTTGGTTTGTTTGAACACCCCGCCGGGCACGCGAGAGAGAAAGACAGACAGAGAGAGAGGAGGAAAGAAAGGAGGCATTTTCGTGAGTGGATGCTGCGCTCCTCTTTTGCCTCCTTTCCCTTTTCCTCCTCCTCCTTTCGTAATCATCGTCGTGGATGGAAATCCCCTCAACATCCTCACGGCAACAGCACCAACACCCCTAACGGTTTATCATCATCATCATCATCATCGAATGAAATACTCATCGAGTCCCCAGGATGGTCCGCCGGGTACGGTACCGGTGGGAAAATCTGGCTCTCCTCCAAAGTTTTAGCCGAGTATCTTCTCAAACAAGAAGAGGAGGAGGAGGAGGAAGAGGAGTTTGTTTACACCAACAGTCTGAACGTGTTAGAACTCGGATGTGGGACGGGATACGCAGGCATTTTCGCGGCAAAGTATTACGAGGGGAAAGAAACGAAAACGAGCAGTTTAACGCTGACGGATGGCGGCACGGAGGCTCTTTTACGTTTGTGCGAGGAGAACGCGAGGCAAAATGGCATCGAGAATGTTTTAGCGTGTAAATACGAATGGGGGAGAGGGAATATGTGTTCGTCGTTGCGAGAGCGCGTGAAGAGGTTTCCGCCGGATCTCATCCTGGGTTCGGATTGCACGTACGAGAGAAAAGCGCACGAGGATTTGTGCGAGAGCATCGCAGAGTTACTCGAATTAGCAGCCAGAGGAATAGGACGCGGTAAGAATGAGGAGGCGAAAGGAAGAGGCAACGAGCGCGCAAAAGACTCTTCTTCGTCCTCTCCTCTTCCTCCTCCTCGAGTCCTTCTCGCGCACCAACATCGAACGTTTGCCTCGCTTTTAAACGGTCACGGTTTTGGTCCATCCATCGGTCTGGACCCGAATTACGTGCATTTTCTGGAAACATGCGAAAGGAAAGGTTTAGTCTGCGAGGAAGTGCACACCGAAAAGCTCGCCTGGCACGGGTTGCGAAACGTCTCCATCGTCTCCATCATAAAATCTCCATAAAACCATCGCTTTGAGAAAAAGAAAAACATGAGACGAGACTCACTCGTTTTGCCGTTGTTGAAGCGTCTTCTCTTTCAGAATAGTTTTAGTAGTAGTGGTGGTAGTACTCGTGGTACGTTGCCTCCATCATCCATCGTTTTTACGCATCGACGAGGACAACAAAAACGATTCTTCATCCAAACGGCGGCTGATGATGGGAAAGAAAATGTCATCGAATCAGAGCTAAAATCCACCTGCGATGCACGCATCAGAGGGGGTTCGTTGTCTCCTAACTCAAAAGGAAAAGCAATCAACTGGATCGTTTTGGGCATGCCAGGCGTTGGCAAAGGCACGTACGCGAAAATTCTCTCCAGAATTATGGACATCGAGCACGTTTCCGCGGGGGATTTAGTGCGAGAGGAAATCGGGAGGAAAACGGATTTAGGGAGGAAAATGCAAAACATCGTCAACTCGGGCCAACTGTTACCGGACGAAATGGTGGTCGATGCGGTGATTAAGAAGATAACGATGCCAAAAACGAAAGCGAGCGAACGTGGGTTTTTACTGGATGGGTTTCCGAGAACTATAGCGCAAGCGGAGAGATTATCGGAAACGGTTCCAGTGGACGTCGTTTTGAACTTTACGCTGGAGGAGGCGATTTTGGTCGAGAAGGCGTGCGCGAGGAGGAAATGCGGGGAGTGTGGGAAAGGGTATAACGTGGCCGATATCGATTACACGACGAAAGATGGGGTGCGGATAATCATGCCGCCGTTGTCGCCGCCGGAAAAATGCGTGGGGAAGATGACCATGAGAGACGACGATAAGGAGGAGACGGTGCGAGCCCGATTGGAAGCGTTCAAGAGGCAAAGTTTGCCAGTAGAGGACTGGTATAGAAAGAAAGGAATGTTGAGCGAGTTTGAGATTTTAGGGGGGATACCAGAGACGACGCCAAGATTGATGCGGTTCTGTTTAGAGGAGATGAAGAAGAGTAGTGCGTAGTAGATTTAGATTTAGATTTGTAAAAACGCGTTGAGATTTTTTTTATACACCATCAAAGCGCCACTCTTTTTCCATCTCGTATTACACAACAATCTTTTTCTTTGCGATTGCTTTTGTGACCGCTACGACGACAGCGCCACAAAACGCTTTCAATAGTACACTCGCTCGATTGTTGTCTTTCTTCTCCCTCCTCTCGTCGTCGACGACTGTAGTTGGCACGGGATCCACGCCGAACGCGCGAGCCAAATTGGCGCTCGCAACGCTGGCGTAAAATTCACCGTGTTGGTTCGGTAATGCCTTCAGTTTTTCAATACTTTCTTCGATGTTGGCGAGCACCTCTTTCGCTACGATAGGATCCGCGTTTGCGTACGCATCTTTCGCCGGGTAGGCATTTTTCTCCAAGTCGCGAAAGAACGCGTTGAGCGCAACCGACGGAGCGGCTGATTCCGATTCACATCTATGTGCCCACAGCGCTGGAATGAACAAACAATCACCCGGTTGAAGAATAATTTCTTGGGCGTTTTCTAACGCGTTTCGAAATCGCGGGTACTCTGCATCGTTGGTTTTAGAATCGTCGATATCGCTCACCATGCTCGAACTGTCCTTCAAATACAAATCGCCGGAATGTTTCGGTGGGAACAACACAACGCGTTTCGTTCCGTTGAGTTGGATTAAAACGTTATCCATGGCATCGTAATGCAACCAAATCTTTACGCTTGGGCTGGAAACTCTCAAAACGACCGAATGTAATGCTTTTTCTTTATTATCCCATAAGTCAGACGGTAGCCGAACGTCTCGTACCAATTCCGGAAATTGCTGGAGTGCCATCGCCGGTTCAAACTTCCTTGGATCGGCGCCTAAACTTCGGAGATAGAGAAATTCTGCTTTCGACGACAACGACGATGCGGACCTTACTACTTTCTGTAAGAAATCTCTACCGACGAGCGTTTCGTATTTGAAATTCTTTCTCGCGAAATCAAAGTTTGCGCTCGAAGAGACGTGCGCGGAAACTTTCGCATTCGCAAGCGTGGGTGATTTCTCGAGCAAATATTGTGGCGTCCACGTTTGCGCGCAACTTCCAATGTCGATTCCCGTAAAAACGACTGGTTCGCGACTCCGTTTAATCGCTCGAACCTCCTCCAATGTTGGGCGGTGCTTGCGCAATACTTTCGCGAAGTGTGACTTTTTCGTCCTGGCTGTACTTTCACTCTCCATCAACTTTTTGCGCGAGGAGGACATTTCCCCCACATTCATTTTCATCGGTGGTCGTAAAACGATATCGTAGACTAAGTGCCAAACTCTTGGCGCGTATTTCTTCACTTTTTCAACTTTTTCAATTCGAGCGGTCCAATTTGGTTTCACCTCTCGCATCGCGGCGAGAATTTCATCGCCTTTTTTCTCAAAGTCGCCTTCGTCGACGCACTCGTGAACGTGGCACACGCCGCCTTTCTCCGCTTTCAAACAGCCCACGGCGACGGACCACGCTTCGCGAGAGGTGGGTAATAATCCGAGCAACACTCTATCGGCAACATTCTTCGGAGCTACTTCTCTGTTATCGCCTTCTAACACATCACATCTGTTCGCCTCGATGTTGTTCTTCTTTATATTCCATCGCAAATACTCGCACGAGTTTGGGTTCCATTCGCACGCGTATACTTTCTTTGCGTTTCCGTTTTTCAGCAGTTGCAAGGAGTAATATCCAATACCGGCGTATAAATCTACAATAACTTCGTTTCGCGCGCGAACATCAAAACCCATGCGTTTCTTTTCCGTGCCGTTACCGGAAGAGAACATGACTTTCGAACAATCAAATCCGTACGTCACCCCGAGTTCTTTGTGTTCGACCCATCCGCTGTCGTTTCCGTGAACCGAAACCGCGCGCGATTCGCGTTTGGGGCCTTTGCTCACGGTGTCTTGTCTAAAAATGCGTTGAACTTTTAAGCACTCCGCGACGTGTTCCCACGGTGGAAAAAAATCCCAGACTTCTCGGTACTGCGAGAAGGCAGATTTCGGGAGAAGCACGAGATCGTCGCCAAGTTTCTCCCATTTTTTCGGCACGTCCGCGCTTACGACGGTCTCTATGAACTTTTCGGTGCACGTGATTCCTTTATCCTTTTGATTCCTCAACGTGGTTGCAATTCGCGACGCGAGAAGTGCGGCTGGAGGAAGAGTTTTACTACTACTACTACTACTACTACTACCACTACTACTCCTGCTACCATTTTCATTCCTGGGCGCGTCTACGTCCTCGACGATAAATGTGGCCAAATTCAACGATATGGCGGAATAAATTGGCGCCGAGGACGGTTCGACCGCAGTCGCGTTCTTATCCATAAGCGTAACAAACGCGTTCGTCTCAATCACCGGTAGTTTCACGAAACTCTTCTTCGGCGGTAGCGCCTTCGGTTTCTTGACTTTTTCCCCATCCCTGCCGGTATTTTCTTTACCTTCAACATCGCCGTCTATCTCCTCATGTACAACTGGATTATCGACGACTAAATGTCTCCTCTGAGCCTCTTCGATTGATGCGGATGCCGATTTTCGACTTTGATCGAGCCACCCGTTTCGCTTCAACACGTCTTTACACGTCTTTGCGCACAACGAGTCCACCAGGAACCAGCACCGTTTCGCTTTTTCTGTTCTCCCGCTATGACTGTTGTTACTATTATCACCACCGTTGTTGTTGATTTTGGTTTTGCTGTTGATGATGAGATCATCATCCGTCTTCTTTTCACCACAAAACCTCTCCGTGAACAGAGCATAAAACCGATCCGCGCGTTCCCAATTTGCCATCATTTTCTTGTTACATTCCTCAACGAGAATGCGCAATCCCTCGTCGCTCAAAAGCATTTCCCCATCTTTCGCCACCAACGCTTCCATTCGAATCGAGCACCGCGCGCTCGCCGTGATCCTCCCACTCCCACTCGCCCTTTTACTTTCATCGACCGTCGACACGACGCCGCTCTCGCGATACCCGGCGTCTCTCGCGCACTTCACAAACATCCGCGCCGTGTGCTCGTCTTTCGTCTCCACCGCTAATATGAACGGTTCAAACCGCAGCGTCAACGTTGATGATGACTTTCTTAAACTTTCCTTCATCTTCTCCACCATCAAACTTCTTTCCTCCTCTTCTTCTTCTTTGACTAACTCGTGCGAAACGAACACCCACTCGCCGCCTTTCCTCTTCTCTTTGCAATCTTCCTCCGTCCTCTCCGCGAAGACCGAAACTCGGCCGGAGCACGAACTCGTCGTGAATATATTCTCGCACGCGTTCACGCGCTCGACGAAATCTCGCACGCGTTCGTCCACTCGCCCTGCTCGGCTCTTATCTTCTTCTTCTTCTTCGATATCATCGCTCGTCATCACCAAACTCGAAACCGTCGCGCTTTTTCTCCGTTCAAAGTTGTCGTCGTTTTGCATCATCCTCGTCGTTTCAAAAAGAAACAGAAACAGAGAAAAAAGAGAAAGAAACAACAGAGGAAGCGTTCATCTCTTCTCTCGTACACTCTCGCGCACTCTCTCTCTCTCTCTCTGAGTTTTTATGGCGCGTTTAACGTATACGTCTGACTGAATTTGTCTGCGCGTGTCTGTCCTTCTCTCTTCTCTTTGTCTCTGAGGGGGTTCTCTGAACCCTAACGACCAGAAAACCCTAAATATTGATTGAAAGAAAAAAAAACTCAAGAAAACTTAGAAAACGACAGAAAAAAGAGCGAGAGCGCAGAGAGCGGGAGGAGAGAAGATTAAGATTAGACCACACGCTATGGAACAATCGATCAACCCGCACGCGTACTGCCGCTTACGGTTCGACGAAGCCGCCGAGGAGGCGATCGAAAACCTCGCCAACGTCCTCCAGTGGCACCGGAACAGCCCGTTTGAAGGGTTGTTTGTCGCGCAGAAAGATGCGAGAGCGGGTACGAGTGAGACGTCGTCGTTTTTTAACAATCATTTGATTCGTTTCTCTCTTTCTCTCTCTCGCGTGTGCGTTTTTGAAGTTGATTGAACCTCTTTTACTCGTGTTGCGTGTGTGTTTGCGTTTTTGTCTCTCTGTGAAAGAGGGCTCTCTTATTCTTCTCGATGATGAAGTTCTTCTTCTTCTTTGAATTCTTCGTTTCGAAGCGTCGGGAGTCCGTCGGTTTTCAATTGGATCTCTCTCTTTGAGAATCTGTTCATTTCTTCGTCTTTGCAACTACGAGAACAAGAAAAGAACAAGTCGAGGAGGAAAGGAGAATATGTATACTATATGTTTATATATATGCGTCCTTCGTCTTCTCTTTATTCGTATTAGTACTGCTTTTCATGCTGACAACAAAACAATTTCTCCTTTCTTTTATGATTGATTGATTGAAAATAAAGGGATGAACGCGGCACCCCCACATTTGATTTTACTCTCCGGATTGTCCAAGTGCAATCAATCCGCGAATTCGATTTCATCGCAGGTGAGGCACGCGTCGACGCAGTTCCCGCAAGTGACCGGGAGGCTTTTGCCCAAGTGTAAAGTGACGCAGCAAGGCGCGGTGTTGGTCTCGGTGGAGTGTCCGGAGAGTTTGAGGTTGTCGAGAGCTTTGTTGGGGTTATTGCCGGGGTGCGATAGGTATTACGCGGAGCAAAGTCCGGAGGCGATAAATTTGACGCTCGGGAGGTACGCCGGGCAGGACGTGGAAGGGTTTGAAAGATGGCTCGATCGAAGTTTGGAGAGTCAGTTAGATTTGTTGCCCAGGTTCCGAGGGACGTGCATTCAGTTGAGCGACGAAGCGAGGCCGTTTCCGAATCCGAGGATGCCGTTGATGGGATCGTTAGCGAGCGCGTCGAGACTGGTGGGTAAAACAACAACGGTAGCCCCCGTGGGGGGGCTTGGAGATGGGTTTGGAGGTTTTGGAAGCGGCGGCCTCGGCGGATTACACGGCGACGCGATGCCGCAAAGAAACACGAATTTTGCTACGGATTACGACGCGGCGTCCAGTATTTTGGCATCAGTTGGGAGCGGCGGGGCTGGTGGATTAGGTTTAGGCTTTGGGGGCAGCGCATGGGGTGCCGGCGGAGGCGCGTTCGGAGGCAGCGTATTTTCGACGTCGCCGGTTGGCGGGGGTAGCGGTGGCGGACAACAGCAACAAACCGGCGGGGCGCCGGGCTCGTATTCCGCCGGCGGGGCCTTGTCTTCATCAGCTTCGTCAGCTTTAGGTGGTGGTAACATGATGGGGGGCATGGGAGGTAGTGGATCTGTCGCAGCGACGTCTGCGGCGGCAGTGGTAGCAGGAACTGGTGGGGTGGGATCGACGGGAGGAGGTCCCGCTCCGCCGCTTGGTCCGAGACCGGTCGGCGTGCCGGGTTTCACCAGCGGCTTGGGATCATCTTTGATAGGAGGCCAACAACAACAGCAACAACCACAAAGACCGCCGGGAGGTCCATCGCCGCAGGGAGGAGGTTTGTCTGCTCCTGGAGGAGCGCCAGCGCCGCCGTCCGCGCCACGACCGACGAGTTGGGCATCCATCGCGAAGTCCACCGCGGCGGTTGTTCCGGAAAGCGCGGCGCCGGCGAAAGCTGCCGCGTCGCGCGGTCCGCCAGGAGGCGCCATTCCGCAACCGCAAGTGCCGAAAGGTCCACCGCCGCCGTCCAACTTGAGAGCCAGTTACGCGCCGAACACCGACCCGTCGTCCATCGCGCACAGTACGCGCCCGGGAGATTGGTACTGTGAAAACTGCAACGCGCATAACTTTGCCTCTCGAAACGCGTGTTTCAAGTGCAAAGAAATCAAGAAGAACGTCACGCCGGTGATGCAACCACCGCCGCAAGCTTCCAGTCCGACGGGTTCTTCTGGCGGCGGCATGGAAAGAGAGTTCGTGCCGCCACCGCCGTTGGGCAACCCATCCACGGCGGGTGCTAATCAGGTGGACGATTACGACGACGACGATAAAGCGAATGGCTATTCGCACAACGGCGGCGTCGAGGCGGCGTTGCGACCGGGAGATTGGTTGTGCGCGGGATGTCGCGCGCATAACTTCGCCTCGAGAGGCGCCTGTTTCAAGTGCAAAACGAGGAAGAGCGGGTCTTTTTCGGAAGGACCGCCTTCTTCGAGAGAACAAAGAGACGACGACGACGACGACGGTCGCGGAGGTTTCCCCATGCGAAGCGGCGATTGGTTGTGCGACGGATGTGGCGCGCACAACTTTGCTTCCCGAGGCGCGTGCTTCAAGTGCAAGAAATAATTATTGCTTTTCGCTACGTCCGTTTAACAACAACAACAACAACAACAAATAAGAGGGTGTGTAACAACATAAAGAGGGTGAAGAGGGTGTTTATAAGAGGGTGAAAAATAAAAAGGTACGAGAAGAGAAAAGGAGAGAGAGAGGGTGGTAGACAGCGAGAGAAAAGGATGTGCCAAAAACAAAAAGAGAGAGAGAAAGAGAAAGCGCAGCAGCGAGAGTGAATGGAAAACACAAAAACGAACGTGCGAATACAACTGGTTTTCAATACTCATTTTTCTTCTACATATCTATATCTAAGATGTCGTATTTCACTCGCGGAGCGCCGGCCCGACGTTCGCTTTACTTGTAAAACTCGAAATCATCGCCCGGCTTTCTCACGGAGACTTTATACGCCTTTTCGAAATCTTTCGGCATGACGACGTATCTGTTCTTCCTCACCGCTTGCAAACCGGCTTCTTGGCAAATGCTTCGAATATCCGCCGCTGAAATCTTATCCGGTCTAGAAACGTAATCCTCTAAATCCACCTCGTCGCTCAAGTTCATCTTCGCCGTGCACACTTGAAACACTAATCGCTTTTGCCTTCGGTCAGGGTTCGGGAACTCAATTTTTCTATCCAATCTTCCCGGTCGCAACAACGCCGGATCCAGCGTGTCCGCTCTATTCGTCGCCATAATCACCTTTACGTTTACCGTTTGGTCGAAACCATCCATTTGGTTCAGCAATTCCATCAAAATTCTTTGGACTTCTCTGTCCGCCCCAGTGTGCGCGTCAAATCTCGCCGTCGCGATCGAATCAACCTCGTCGATGAACACAATGCACGGCGCGTTCTCCTTTGCCAATCGAAACACGTCTCTCACCATTCTTGGGCCTTCTCCTAAATATTTTTGCACAAACTCCGACCCAACCACTCGAATAAACGCCGCCGACGTGTGATGCGCCACAGCTTTGGCCAACATCGTCTTTCCGGTTCCCGGCGGTCCGTACATCAAAACCCCTCTCGGTGGGTCGATGCCAATCTGTCGATACAAATCAAAGTGCGTCAACGGCAGCTCCACCGCCTCTCTCATCTCTTGCTTTTGCACGTCCGCGCCGCCGATATCCGCGTACGTCACGTCCGGTCTCTCCGCGTCGCTCATCAACGAGATGCTCGAATCCGCCTCGGGCGGTAAAATCGCCACCAACGCGTTCGAGTGTCTGTGCAAAGCCACCGACGACGAAGGTTTCAATAACTCTCTGTTCAAAGTGCTCAAAATCCTCACGTAGTAATTACTCCCCGTCGTCGACGAGACGATTCCCGAATTCTCATCCACCATCTCCAAAAACTGCCCGATGACTAACGGGACCGATTGAATTCGTTTCACTTCTTCTTGCGCTCTCATCAGTTCGATTTTTAAATTCTTCTGCTCGTCCCGAACGTACTCCTCTTGGATTTGTATGAACTCTAATTCGCGTTGTAAGGTTTTGTACCGAACGTACAGGTCTTCTTCTTCTGATTCTTCTTCTTTCTCATCGATCCCTTTCCTCGTCTTGTTGAAAGCGTCCGGGTTGTCCATCATCATCTGTATATAGTAAAGCAATATCTGGTGAGTGCGTGCGCGAGGAGCAAAGTTATGGGGTGCAAAACGAGAAACAAAGAAAACCAAAACAAAACGAATCAAAGTCGTTTCTTACGTCGTCGTTCAGAGAGAGAGAAAAGAGAGATCCGATTTCAAAATCAAACTCTTCTTCTTCTCATAAAAAGAAACTTAAGAAGCGCGAGAGTAAAAACTATAAACCGTGCGATGTGTGATATAAAAGTATTACTGCACTCACCATCGGTGTCGCCACTTTCGCCATTTTATGGTAATCCTCGTACTTTTCCTTTAGAGCGCGTGTTTAAGTGCGTGACGCGATCTGAGTGAGACAAACAGCTCAAACTTGTTTAGAGTTTGTACACCCTAAATGTCTTTTTTTTCTCTTTCCTCTGATTCTTTTACCACTCACTAGTCTTTTCTTTGCTTTTGTGTGTCGTTCGTAAAGGAGACTTTTGCACACCAAAACCACCACCTTTTTGATTCGGACGATCGTTCGGACGATTCATCGGACGACGATTTGCTTTTTCTACTTCTTTTTCTTTTCGCAGAGCAGCCAAAAAAGAAAGGGGGGGGGGGCAAGAAATAATGGGGGAAGGAGTTGAAGTACCGAAAATGTCCCCGATGGATGAAAGTCTCGCGCGAGCGTCGTTAACCTCCGGCGTGCACCCACCACACGCAGACGCGATCGATTACCCACTCGTCGCGTTTTTCCAAATGAAATCTCTCCCTTCGGACGAACATATACAAGGCATTTTGAACAAACTGGCAAAGTTCCCCAGGTTTCGGTGTAAAGTCGAACCGGTTATTGAGGGAAACGTGTTGGGGAAATTGCATTGGGTGCCCACGGAAATTCGGTTTCAAAAACACGTGACGAGAAAAGACGACGTGCACTCGCAAGAAGAATTAGACAAGATTAAGAACGAGTTACTGGTGAAACCGTTACAAACGGGCGTGCCTTTGTTTGACGTGTTCGTGTTGAGTTCTTCGAAAGTAAGGAGTAATAATAGAAGTAAAAGTAGCGACGGCGATAGCGAAAGTAGTATTAAGCCGGTGTTGGCGATTCGATATTCGCACGCCATCGGCGATGGAGTGCACGCGGTGAAGGTATTAGAACACATCGCGTGTGGGTTAGACGGCGAGCCGGTGAAAATGATGCACTGGAAGAGAAGCAAGAAGAAAAAGGAGTTTAAGAATGCGTCGGCGATGATGTTGGACTATTTGTATTTCGTTTGGGTGTTTATCGTTGGTTTTTGTCGCGCGGTGTTTACGGCGTTTGGACCGGCGGATAATAAGACGGTCATTCGAGACGAGCCGGTGAAATGGTCCGGTAAAAGGGAAATCACGACGTCTACGCCAATCGCGTTGGAGGAGTTAAAAGCAGTCAGGGCGGCGTTTAAGTGTACAATAAACGACGTGGTCGTGTCGTGCATAGCGGGGGCGGTGCAGAGGTACATGGAGGCGAGGGACTGCCCGTTTACGAAGAAACCGTCGACGAGAGTCAGGGCGATTATTCCCTTCGCGACTATACCGAAGAAAGAGATGGAAAATATGAAAAAAGATCCGTACACGTTGAAAAATTTATTCACGTTTGTTTCCTTGCGACTCTCGATGGGCCCGTGTTCAGCCACCGAACGGTTGAAACGAACGATGAAGAAAACGTATGATTTAAAACGATCGCCGGAAGCGGCGATTACGATCTTCTTGAACGCTATAATCGGGAAACTCGGGTCGGCGATGCAAAAACAAACCGTTTACGATTACATGTCTCGACACTCTATGGTCTTAACGAACGTTCCAGGGCCGGTTGAGCGCGTGAGATTGGCCGGGATAGAGGTGGAAACGGTGGATTTCGCCTGCGCGAATTTGATCAACCAAGTGAGCGTGTTGAGTTACGCCGGGGAAATACGGTTGACTTTGGTTACCGATCCAGAAGTAGTGAAGGATGCGCACACGATCGCGGAGTATTTCTTGAAGGAAATTAAGAGTTTAAAGATTGCCGCGGATAAAGTTTCCTCGGAAGCGGCGGCGGCGTGATGAGGTGTACGTATCGTGTGCGTGGTATTCAAAATTTTCAATGTTTAACTTAGACAATAATATTACATACTGTATCATCTTTTACTACGGGTACGTCGACTTATCGAAACCAAACGAGGACAACCCTTTGACGTGCGAAACGCAACATTTGGCTAAAATGTCGCGATCCAATCCGCTACTTGCGTCGTAAGAGCCGTACCCGCCTTCGAGTATTGAAACCACGCCTTTGGCCTCCGGACACGACTCGACTGCTTCGACCAATCGAGCGGTCATCTCTTCGTAGTCTTTCGGTTGCAAGTTCACTCCTACTTTCCGTTCGCCTCTTCTGTCGACACCTACGTTTCCTAAATCCGTCTCAGCGGCGTCAAACCCGGCACTCATAATTAATAAGTTTGGCGCAAACGCGCGAATCGCGGGGACGAGGCGTTCCTTCACCGCTTTCATCCACGCTTCCCTACCAGTTTCGTTTGCCACCGAGCTATTCTCTGTTGTTGTTGTTGTTACTGCTGTTGTTGTTGTTACTGCTGTTGTTACATTTGCGGTCGTAGTTGTCGTATCTTGCGTAGCGTTCATCGTAGCTTCGTTATTTTCTTCGCATAAAGCCGTTTGTTCGTCAAAGTGTCGCTTACGAGTCTTGATGCGTTTCTCTTCGATGCCGTTAGCCCATAAAGGCGCGATGGCTACGTTCAAGCAGTTCCCTAACGGATCATCTTTTACACCGGTGTTTGGGTAGAACTCAATGCCACTCCGCACTCCGTCGTCGGCTAAATGAATGGAGCAAAAGAATATTTGCTTTTTTGCCGCCGATGCCGACAAAGACGACGAGCGCATCATCTGTTCGCGCTTTTGACGGTTGGTCCACGAACGCGCGATTTCTTCCGTACCGTTACCGTGATGAACGTCGAAATCAATCACGCAGACTTTCTCGATATCGTCCATAGTTTCTAGCGCATGTAACGCACCTGATGAGGGGAGATTGAGAAAATGAAAAAATGTGAGCACGCAGAAAAGCTACTACCAAAAAACACAACATCGAGAAGAACAAAGCATCCAACAAAGAAGATGTGCAATCCGTATCTGTCGGAAGAGAGGTGAAGCTTCGCTCGTCTCCGTATAACAAGACCGCTTTTTAAACAAAAATTTGATGTGTGGCTCTGGTATCAGTCACAACGACACGGGTCACTT